>Ga0207877_10047_pt1 | contig 160523 bp, 139 predicted proteins | sample LinPmetageLP29_FD_184046 | JGI IMG/M metagenome (GOLD analysis project Ga0207877, IMG submission 184046) | Marine viral communities from the Pacific Ocean - LP-29 (SPAdes) | ecosystem: Environmental > Aquatic > Marine > Oceanic | place: Pacific Ocean | collected 2009-08-23
CGCCTTGATCCAGACTGGTCATGAATAGGACCAGAGACACGGAAGGGTCGGAGTGCGTGATATGCCGACCCGAAGGATGCCTCAACCCTGAGGCATCAGTATGGCTCAACATGCCATATGTCAACACATTGAAATGGAGCCAAATCAGGCGTTGATGTAGATATGTGCTCCGTGGTTCTGTTATCGGTACAGATTCGAGCAGAATATGTATTCATAGATTAAGTTGCTACATCAAGGCTTGCACGATATGGCTTGTTGGAAGCATTTAAAGGTCAATCAGCTCTTTCCCTGCTTGGCTTGTTGCTGGCCTTCGTAGAGACCTGTGTAGTAGCCCGCAAAGTACCAAGACATCATCAGACGTTTCAGACTTTCGTCTTTGACTGTATACAATTAGTCTTCTGGTTCAATGACTTGGAATATATATTCAAAGTACACATACCTTGAGATAGAAGCGCATCAGGCATTGACATGGTACCGGACGTTGGGCCTGGTGCAGCTGCCCCAGCTTGTCCATTTTCAGTCACTTGCTGCGGTTCTTGAGCGACAGACTTTGGGTTCTAGGGCCAGTCAGTAGGGTCCATATACAGATGGTTTTGATTTGCATACCTGCGATGCGGAGCCTGTAGCTGTTTCCTCCTCAGTCTCGGCTATAAAGCCATCGCCAGCAGCGTCCTCTTCTGCAGCAAGGGGATCATCTTCGTCCGCGAGACCTGCTTCTTCCGCCTGTCTCAGGACATCTTCGACGTTTTCTCCCTTCGCTTGAATGCTGTGATAGAGCTGCCATCAACAGTTAGGCAACGGTCACGTGAGTTTAGACTGGCAACGTACTCGGTATTCCTCAACCGCGTCGTCCCACGATCGCAATAAGGCAGAGTCATCCCAGATCTCCTCATGCGTTAGGTGCTTGATTTGTTTAGACATCCCCATAGCCGCCACCCGAATATCTGAAAGAGTCTGAGAAGCGTTGTCCTCGATCTAGTGGATGCCTTGTGGGGACTCACCGCCTTCCGCAAATCAGCGAAGAAAAAAAAAGTTCCCGCAGAAGGATCGTTCGATCTCCAGACTCCAATTACCACAATTCGAGTCCAAAATGGCACCCGATAAGAGAGAAAAGAAGCGCAAGGGTATGTCCATTGCCTCCGAGTATTCATGAAGTTTTCATTTTGACTGACCTCTTCTTAACAGCGCCCGCCGTCAGCGATCCGCCCGCCAAAAAGACCAAGAAGGTCGAGGCCAAAGCCGCCGATGCCACCCAGAATGATGCTCCCAAGCCGATTCTGAAGAAGAAGGAGAATGGCGCCGCAAAGGGTACCAAGGCCAAGGCCGCTCCCAAGGCCGCTCCCAAGGCCAATGGCGAGTCTGTTCACCAAGTCAAGCATCGCAAGCGTGCTTCCGACTTCCTTAGCGACGAGGAAGATGACGAGCCTGCCGCTACTGCCCCCAAGAAGGCCACAAGCAAGAAGTCCAAGAAGGAGGAGACTGCTCCTGCCCCGGCTGCTAAGAAGGCCAAGAAGGAAGAGACTGCTCCCGCCCCAGCTGCTAAGAAGCCCGCCTCTAAGAAGTCAAAGAAGGAAGAGACTGCTCCTGCCCCGGCTGCTAAGAAGGCCTCCAAGTCCAAGAAGGTAGAGGTGCCTGCCGAGTCCGACGAGGAAGATGAAGATGAAGAAGAGGTCCTGTCTATGCCTTCAGACAGCGAGGAGGAGATCGACGATGCCGAGGATGATCAGACTGCTGCCCTCATCAAGGGCTTCGAGAGCAGTGGCGACGAAGACGAGTCTGGCGACGAGGGCTACAACCCCGATAAGCCAGTCCCTAAAATCCCCGACACCAAGAAGGCACAGAAGAAGATCGCGAAGCAACAGAAAGGCGATGCCCCTGAGGAGCCTGGTACTGTTTACATTGGGTAAGATCTCGCTTGCATGGCTGTCGCGTAATTGCATACTAACAATCACTTTCCAGACGCATCCCCCACGGTTTCTACGAGCACCAGATGCGCGCCTACTTCTCCCAGTTCGGCGAGATTACCCGTCTTCGTCTCTCTCGCAACCGTCTCACCGGCCGGTCCAAGCACTATGCATTCGTGGAATTCGCCTCCGTCACTGTTGCTAAGATTGTCGCCGAGACTATGGACAACTATCTGATGTACAGCCATATCCTGAAGTGCAAGTATGTTCCTTCGGAGCAGCTCCACCCCGATGTCTGGAAGGGAGCCAACCGACGATTCAAGCGGACTCCGTGGAATCGCATTGAGAAGAAGAGACTGGATAAGGGCAAGAGCCGTGAGCAATGGACCAAGCGCATTGACCAGGAGCAGCGGAAGCGCCAGGCAAAGGCCGACAAGCTCAAGGCTCTCGGTTACGAGATCGATCTGCCTCAGCTCAAGAGCGTAGACGATGTCCCTGTGCAGGAGCCCAAGGCTGTTGAGGCTTCCGAGACACCGGCTGAGGAGCCAAAGGCTATTGAGGCCCCCGCCACCAACGAAGATACCCCCAAGACCAAGAAGGGCAAGAAGGCGGATCAGGAGACGTCCAAGGAGGAGTCTGTTGCGGAGTCGCCTGCAGCCACCAAGAGCAAGAAGAAGGCTACCAAGAAGGCTACCAAGACCAAGGCGTAATGGGTGTACAAAATTTGTCTTTCGTGTATCTTTGTCACATAGCCTTTCTATGCATTTGTTATGTTCCAGTACTTCTGGAGGAAAGAATTCCATAAGTGATTTACATCTACCAACGCACTACATCGAGCAGAGGGATCAATTTATCCAGGTAAGGCCAAGTCCCCAGTAAAATAAATCCATAAATCTGAAGCCAAACGTCGAGTACATAACTATACAGTCACATGACCCGCTTATCCCAACTGGACCTAGTCCAATCACATGACCCAGGCAAATAAAAAAATTAAAATCCCCACCAACCTTTCCTCTCTTCAACTCCTCGCTCAAAGAATCGCATTCAAAGCTTACACACGAAGAAGCTTGCTTCTTCTACACCTTGCTTTGGGAGAAAGTCCCCGGACACCCTGCGCTTTGGTTCGCCAAAGTTGTCCAAGCCAGGCAATGCGGAAACGCGCCGCCATAGAAGCAATTCGATAGCGGCTTATTGCCCTACTCCCTCCCGGCTCCGCGCACCATCCGACGGCCTCGCCGGTCACAATGGGGTGTGTGTTTGGGGTCGGAGAGGGGAAGGAGGACCTCGTGTCTTCCTTGTATTGGGTTGCCTTTCGTCGTGGTTCGATAGTCATGCGATTGCCTTTCATTCTTTATTGAATGGGGTAACTCAATGGGGCTCATTCTTGAGGCGAGGAGTTCCTGTTCACTTTTTCCGAGTCTGTAGCTTATGGCAAAGCAGCGATGGGATGGTTCCTGTCGCAGATGCCCTGTCGAAGGGGCCGGACTCTTGAACTTTCTCTTTTTTCTTTTTTTTTTTTTTTTTGGCCATGAGCTTCTTGTTCGCGTGATGATATACCAATCATAGAGTCAAGCCCTGAAATCTCCTAGCTACGGCAGGGGGTCATTGACGAGAAACGATTTATTCTATCTGATGAACATGCATTCATAGCTTTTCTGCAGATACTCTTATTCCCAATGGATTTTGAATATTATTCCTTGAAGCAATGGCTATGCTATACTCATTACAACGTAGACCTCTCACGCCTTGATATTGTACACCCGAGCCCTATAGGGCCTGTCATGTCTCCATCACTGCGTCTTCTTACCATCGCCGTTGGCCGGCACGGCATTCTTTTTCCGCCCAGCAACCTGCACCAGTATCGCCCCCAAAACCTCGGCCATAACCGCGATGGTGGTCGCGCACACGTTGCTCCAGACTTGGATGCTCACGGTGCCCAGCGGTGCCCGAGGGAACGAGAGCACCCATTCGACGTAGTAGGGGAACCAGCCGGCTGGGAGGGCGAACACAGGGGTTTTCGAGTACCAAAATTGTAGGAAGATTTTCAGGCCATTGGTGCTGAGCCAGCGGGCGATCTTAACGCTCCATTCGAATGAGGTTTTCTGGGCTGAGACCTCCTTGTCTGTAGAAATACCGAGTCAGTGGAAAGTCCGCGCGATATCCTGGTCCACCTGGTGCGTACTCGTGTTCTCGTATTCCTCCATAGCCTTGTCGTGTCGTCGTCGGAGTTTCGCCCATTTCGCGAACTCGTCTTGTGAGCTGGTGTTGTTCATCTCGCGCTTCAGCTGGAGGGCCTCTTGCTTCTTTTTCTGCTGCTCGCGTGCCTTTCGAGATGTCGATGTTGGTAGTTTCAGGTACATGTGCCATAACTAGATGTTGAATAGGACACGAGTTAGCTGAAGCTATTCCGTGGTAACCGAGTCCTCGGGTCTGTCCCGACATGAACTCGGGATATGGATGGACATACCAAGGTATCAATTGTAGATGCGCCGATCGTGTTAACCAGGTGGATTGCGATGTGCACAAAGAGCACGGTGAGAACGAGTGACAGCATGATGGCGGGGGTTGGCCAAGCGGCCGGGGTTGTTTAAGCTCGGTGGCGCGGGCTGAATAGAGCCAGAAGTCAAGTGACAAACCTCGCCGAGAAATAGCCTGCTTGTGTGGTGGTTCAAAGAAGCACCTGTTGTCGCCGGGCTTCGCGGGTTGATGGGCGAAATGACGTTCGGGCGATCTGGAAAGGTGGAAGTCAAAGCGAGCCGCAGAGTTGCGTCTCCGCCTTGACATGCTCCTCCACATATCCACTTCTTTCGATCTTTAGAGCTAACGACACCTCAAACTAGGGGTCATGCAGCTCTAAAAGCACTCTACAAAGAAGTTCATTGTGCGGCACCTCGGGTTATCGATGACTACCCCCGACAATGCATTCCAGGACCTTGCCGGTGTCTTCTCTTCTCGAGACAACAATATGCTCGAGATCGAGATCATTCCTTCAAGCTTAGGCTCTTCATTTCTTCAAGATGGACACTCGGTCGGAATCACCAAGAAGGCCCTGGTTCAAGCATTTACAATCGCACGACAGCATTTCATCAAACATCTAATGCCCATGTCCGAAGATGACTTGCGAGTCGAACATTTGAAAAAAGGGCTCGATTCCACGTCCCCACCTGATCCAGTCATCACCGAGATTATGCTTCTATTTGACTGTGAGCATCTTACAGCATGTAACTGGCGCAAGCGTCGGCTGCTGGCAGCCGTCACACATTGCTTGAATGGCGCGGATCCGGCCTCGACGATATATTTGCTAGAGACGGAATTGACGCTCATGGCATCCTATCAGTGCTCGCCGTTACATAGGCACACTAAATCTCCGACGCTGTGGTCGCATCGTCTCTGGGTGCTGAGTCAACTCTTTCAAGTTCGATCATTGAGTCCGCTAGCGTTGTTGAGCCTCGAGCGAGCAGAACTCGATATTGTTCTTCGTGCTGGAGAACTACACCCAAAGAACTATTACGCATTCAATTACATGCGGCAGCTCCATCTTCTTCTTGCAAACACCTTCACGGATGTCCCTTGTTCGACAATGGACCTGGCCTTGGTGACCCCGGTGCTGGACTGGTGTCTTGCTAACCCGCGGGATATATCAGGCTGGATGTTTGGGAAATATCTACTTGAGCATGTTCCGGATCAGCGAGTCCGGCAAGATGCCATTGGTCGAGTCCTTCGTTTTGCGCGGGATGTTGGATGGGAAGGGGAAAGCTTGTGGACGTTTATTGATCAGGCCATCCGCCACTTTGACTTGGAGATCGTGGTTGATGATGTTCTGCGCCATGGTACAGAGATCCCTTCGCCGGAGCTTCCTGCAGGTCAGTCTGGCTCGTCGAAATGGCCTTGGAAGACTCGATTGGCTAGGGCAAGGGGATATTGGGAGTCCTATGGACAAAGCAATGATATACGATAGTAGCAATTCACATGCCTTGATGAGAGGATTGATTCAGGAGGTCTCGATCATGAGTCGTATAATTTTGTTCTCGCTATGGCTTTTACACTTGGGTATTTGGAGATGGGGAATGAACGCCTTGGAAGTAAACTGAACGCCTTCGCTGGACACCGGCACAAAAGTAGCGCAAGAAGGAAGCCGGCCGGTAAATGTTTTCCAGTCCTCTATTCGACCAGTACACACAAAATGCCAATCATATAGCCTGTCTAGTATTTATCATGGCGTATATCTCCAATCAGATCAGACTCTCGATTTCGGATGGAGAGGGTGACGTATATCGGGATGGGCGCATCGGGATGGACGCATCGGGTTATTTCTTTTTCCCGGCTGCTGCTTCAGCTTGCCTTCGCTCGTCGGCTATAGGACAAACAGTTAGCATGAGTGGTTTCAACAATCGAATCGCGAACCCACCCTTCCTCTGCTTCTCACGCATAATGGCCGCCGCATCCTCCTTGGCCCTCTGGAACTCAGTACCAGACATTGTGGTTTTACTTTTCTGTTGAAGAGTCAGCTATACTAGAACCGGTACCGGGGGTTGGAGATCGGGCGATACCGCACTAGCGGCCTTCTTCTGGGCCTTGGCCCGATCGGTATCGCGCTGGTTACCCCGCGTCATGGTGGGTTATATGGGCGAAAAAGAAAGGAAAAGGGGCTCAGAGCAATGCGATCGGGATTGGGGGTTGAAGAAGGAGAAGAAAAAGTCGGCGGGGGCGGGGCCTTCATCGCCGGCGCTGGAAAGGAAAAAGCCTCAGTCCGTGGGCGAATCAGCGATCCCGTGGCAAGGTATTCCGTTCTCTCGATTTCCATGGCTCAATCTGTGGAGATATAGATGCTATTCGGGATTTACCTAGTCTACTGCTATGTACTACTAGGGAACCCTGGTAAATAGCATTTTTGCGGGTGCTTAGCGCCTACACAGCGGCATTTGTTTCATGTCTCTACGGTCATGGTTACTTTTCGTAGGATGCAATATCGATCCTTAACTATAGGGGGATGTGGGAAAACTCTCAAGCTATACAGTAGTTTCGAGATAACTATAGTATCATATGCCCAAGGGTCTATATAAGAGTATCAGGTGTGAAGCAAGCCAAAAAAGCGCCCGATGGTTCGGCGGTTGCGATAGAACGGCGACTACAGGTCGAGTTTCACCAGAAACAATTATCAACACCTGCCAGCCACTCATTCTCCTATTGTGAAGCACAGTCGAGAATACAATAGAACCCTATCTACTTTGGGCCTAGTGAATCGGGTCATCGACTCAATTCTTAGATCTCTGCGCTTAAACTATGGCAGTCGCTGCCTTGGACCCGATCATGAAACATCTACTGCCTGAAGAAAGCCTGTTTGGTCCCTGAAGGAACCCCCTAATAATATCTCTTTGTCCCGTTGTGTATCACTTGCCTTTTGAGGGTTGTTTCAGGCGCTATTCATAGGAGGCTCCCATTGTCGCCCATTGTCGAACATCCAGGCGCCGTGAATAGGTGTGAATGGGAGTAGATATTCTCAGCCGCCTCTCTTCGTTTTCCTTTCTTTCCTTATTATCTTTCTTCTTCATATCCCCTCGAGTTGACCTCGATTCTTTTGTTCATTTCTTCTTTTTACTGGGACGTTAAGCTTTCTGCTGGCCGGTGGCTTCCTTCCCGTCCTTTTAATCCCAGACACATCCACTTCCAAGTCTACACTCCATCTATACAATATCTTCTTTGTGCAGTTTTAATACCTACCGGAAATCATGATGGCGAAGCTCAGAGAGTCCTTGGCTGGTCCAGGATACGTGATTTTGAATGCCATCCGCGCCCTCAACATCATTGTCTTTCTCGACATGATCGCCGCCTGCATCGTGATGCTGGTCAAGATCAACATATTGAATGGCTTCTTCTTCTTCCAAGCTGTAACTCATGCTATGGTTGCGCTTATCAGCAGTGAGTATTAATCTTTGACGTCTCTGGGGCGTGCGCTGACAGCATATAGTTTTCCTCATCCTTTCTGAGCTCCCGGTCTTCCGAGGCTACTGGAACCGCAACTGGCCACTATTCGGCGAAGATGCGGGCTTCATCGCACTCGCGGGCGTCATGATGATCCTGGGGGTAGCCACGCTGGGCAACCTGAACATAGACGCAATGAGCCAGAAGTCTCTCGGACTGGCATTCTGGCGGATTGTGATTTCGGCGGGTATCCTGGGCATGATCATGAGTGTGATCAACATCCTGGCCGTAAGTCAATCCCTCGTTCTGTAATTCCAAGAGTACTAATCCATTCCTCAGACTTTCATCTTCACTGACCGCAAGCAAGGCGTCAGCGCTCGCCACGTCCGAGCATATGGCGCCGTGGCCCCGCAAAAGGTGTTCAGCCGATCCATTAGTCGAACCAGCAGCCGCCGGTCGCTCCAGCTCAGCCTAAAGCGTGAAGAGTTCCTTCCGAGCTACTCACCGCAGCCTACTTTCAAACGCATGACCAAGCGGTTCACGCGTTTCCCCCTCAAGATTTCGAGCCCGATCAGGAATGACAACCCCATCCCCAATACTCATCTCGCTCCACGCCATCCAACAAACGACGATGCTTCGTCCAGATACTCTAGAGACACTGCTGGGGTCGCCATCCCGGATCTGGCCCACCACCCGGCTATGTACTCGAACCAGGTCTAGCTGTTCACGGCGCGTATTAGGGAAGGCTTAGGCACTGGCGTGGCGGTAGGGGACATGTCGTTTTGGGCTAGGATTCCTCGAGCATTGTGAACTAATTGCATCTGATCTCCCATCAGTCCTGTTGTATTGTTAGCCGGCGCATTTTCGATGTCAATGAGACGATGTTCATGACGAAAGTAAGCATGACGGCGCGGACCAATAAAAACCAAGGCCGCATAGAGAAGTAGAGTTCAAAATTCAAGGTAGAATATAAGAAGCATTAGCCTCTGGCGATGATAGCATGAATTGGAGGGGGATGTGAAAGAAAGGTGTTTACTTGGGGCCGTTGAAAGTATAACCGCCCCAATCCACCGCGCACCGCTTTTGGGCCCCGGCGCGCTGCTACGTGTTGATGACCTTCAACCTCATCTCTCATCCCCCTCCACCTCCGTGAACTTACATCCAACTTACCCAGTTCCAATGTGGTAGGGATCTTTCTCTGCTGGCTGCAGACATGGCTGGACTCGAAATCTCTTGGGGAACGTACGTGGCCAACCTCCGCATTCCGCTCCGATCTCTCTAACCGCCAACAGCGTCAAGTCGCTCCTCATCTTCTTCGGTCCCGTCATCCTCCCTCGCCTGGTTAATGCCTACCGTGCCCTCCGTGTGTCTATTGCGAGTCGCCCACCCGCGTGTTCACTGCCCGCCGCCGCCGGTCGATCGCTGAATGTCTTGTTCGCAAGCATCGTCTTCTTCCTCATTCTCAGCCTACCCTTTAACCCCCATGCCCCCGAACCCAACATTTTCTCATTGACGCGATCTCGCATCAATACCCCGACCGATGTCATCTTCCACCGTCTCATGAGGCTCCGGCCCGACAACCTCTTGACCGAAACCGACACATTGCTTCGCGAGAAGCTTACCTCCATTGGCGCCCGCAAAGTGTACCTTACATTTGGACCCGATGCCTTGACCGCGTGCCAATTCTGCTCTTTTGATAACCTCAATTCATACCTGATTTACTATCTGCCGTCCAACGTGCTTCTGCCACACCTGGCGCATCTATTGATCCTAGGTGTCGCTACATCCGCACCTTTTGCAGGCCGGGAAGCTGCCCGCTGGCGTACCAAATTCACATTTGCCGGCCTGGCGCTGGCGGCTCTTGATATTTGGATCGTGGCTACGTATGATGCGCTCCAGTCGGCGTCGCCCGCCGTGCGGGCTGGTCAGCGACCCCCTTCTGGTCTCTACTACTCAATTACCTTGCTGCGACCACTGGCATTCGTGATCTGTGATGTAGCGTGCTCGTTGATTATCTATCTTTCGGCGACCAACCGTTTCTTTTTCAAGCCGCCGTCTCCAGTGGATCAGCTCGACAACGCGGTATCTGCAGCACTGACGCAGTTGACGAGCGCAAACACCAAGCTTCACGCCTCGAGCGTGACTCGCAATGCCGTGGTTCGAGACAGGGCTCTGAAGGGTCGGGATGACGCATACTGGCAGACCGTGGCGGCGGCGGAGAACCCGAACCGAGGTACACCGGTGGAGCAGGGAGGCCAGAACTTGACCGTGATCAACAATATATGGGACGAAGAAGAAGTAGCTCGGGCTGTGTCGCGGGCAATGGCAGGTCAGGGTGGTGTGGATTTGGCGCAATTGGGGATGAATGCGAACGAATTTGTGCGCGGGGTGACGGAAGGTTTGGAATGACGCATTTGTATAGAATATCAACAACCAAATAAACCCAATTAGGCTCGAGCCCTCACATACACACAGAATCCAATAATAATTGAATATCGAATATCGTCATTTCCTTCAAATGAGGCGGTGTGGAGTGTCGATCATCATGTGTTGAGGGACTTGAAACCTTGAAACGAGCTCACCGTTTTCCCCTCATTCACTTCGCACAACGTGGGATTCTTTCTTTTCACTTTTGTTCATTTTCGTCTCGGTCTGATTTTTCCGAGAAAAAGAACACAGGACGAATTCAGGTCAACGGCCGGGTTATTAAAGGGTGTCTGCGCGGGGACTTCCATGAGGTTTCCATAGCATCCCGCTCCTCAGCTTAATTAGTGCCGAGACTCAACCCTCGCTTTTCTTCCGCCATCTTCTCCGCTCCGCTTTCCTCCCCCAACAACACAATTCAGTCGTGCTCTTTGCCAACTACCTTGACATGGCTAAGGAGATCGCTGCGCCTGTGCAGTCGCAGGAGCTCTATGTTTCCAGCCCCGGGCGGCCGGTCAAGGAGACCACATTCCGCGAATGGGTGGTCGTCAACCAAATTGGTAAGATATCAACCAACAAAACCATACACTCACTTGCAGTCCAGAAAAGCGCTCGAGCTGCAGCTGCCCGGGCAGCTTCTTCTAGGTACTTTTGGCAAGAAAATTACCTTCACTCGGCTAACTCTTGGCTCTGCGCTGCAGGAATCTCACTGACCATCCTGGCTACGTTGCTGGCTCTTCATAACCTCTACCCTTCCCTCCGTCCCTACACCCAACCTTTCTTCGAGCTTTCCTACTACGACTCCGCAACGAATTCTTACGTCCAGGGTTGGGATGATGTCTACTTCGTCGTCAGCGGCGCCCTGGCTCTCACCGCAGTCCGCGCAATTGTGATTGAATGGATCCTCCACCCATTGGCTCGCTGCGCCGGCCTGAGACGAAAGGCCTCGGTTCGCCTTGCGGAGCAAGGCTGGCTGGCTCTCTACTATAGCTTTATCTGGAGTGTGGGATTGGTACGTGCTTTTGGTGGGACGGTGTGCAGACGGAACGTGTATGGCTGACTTCCTCCGCTATATAGTATTTGTGGAAAAATTCCCACTACTGGTTCGATTTTGCCGCCATTTGGGATACCTGGCCCGCTCGCCCGGTGTCCGGTCTCATGAAGTGGTATCTCCTCGTGGAGCTGTCTTTTTTTATTCAGCAGATCTTCGTCATCCACGTGGAGGAGAGGCGCAAGGATCACTACCAGATGCTGTCCCACCACATCATTACCAGTACTCTTTTGAGCTCCGCCTATATTTACGGCTTCTACAATGTGTCCAACGTGGTGCTGTGCTTGATGGACAATGTCGACTTTTTGCTTCCTGTATGTTGATCACTACATGGATGAAATGATTTGCCTCGCTAACATACCCTCGATAGTCGGCCAAGATACTGAAGTACCTCAAGTTACAGAATGCCTGTAATGTTGCCTTTGGCATTTTCATGTCTTCCTGGTTCGTTACACGGCACGTTCTCTATAACATGCTTGTTTGGTCAATCTACATGAACGTGCCTCTCAAGATGCCCTATGGCTGCTATTCTGGTGGCGAGTTGACCAGCACCAACGGCTACCCGGATGCCTTTGCTTACTTGTTCGCGCCTTTCCGCAGCCTGGAGAACCCCATCTGCATGAACCGCGCCATCAAGTGGATTTTCGTGTCCTTCCTCATATCTCTGCAGATGCTGTCCATCGTCTGGTTCGCTATGATTGTCCGAGTCGCGTACGGTGTAATCCGCACCGGCGCCGCAGATGACTCCCGTAGTGACGAGGAGGACGAGGTGGCATCCAATGTCGAAGATGCAACTAACGGTTCCGTACGGCTGGCCGCTAAGGAAAGCGTTAGTGATACTCCCATCGTCAACGACGCTGCCCCCGGCCTGGACCGCCGCCGGTCTAATGGAGCCAATTCCATGCGCGCTCGGGGTCGGGGTCGAGGCCGTGTCCCTTTCGACCAGAGCGACCGCAAGGCTCTCTTGGGTCGCATTGGATGCGACAAGCCTACCTAGGCAGGCTTCGTTCCATCCCTTTCTATTCATGAATCTAGTTCATGGCCGGTATTTAACGACATGCCGTGACGTCCTCTCTTATTTGTTTCCCTGGCGCGTTGCGCCTGTCTTCACAACCTCTGCATCTGCTAGTTAGCATAGTGTGGGGCTGCGACTGATGAAAAATGAACTGCTCGACTCATCTCATGATTATCTGTGATTTTCGTACTCGTGCCCGTGTGCCTCCTTGCGGTTTTATATCCATGCTTTATCTGCCTTGTCTTGTTTTCCCTTTGGGTTGGATGTCTCGGGCTGTTCTTTTTGTTGCATTCGAGCTTTTATGTGCATTAGAGATTCAGACCATAATACCCAATGGATGCGTTTGAAATTGTTCAATGAATCTATATGCACGGCTGAGCTTATTTATGCATAATCCAGCGTAGCCAATCATTTTAGATTACGGTATCGATATTGGCATCATCGCTTATTCTCGTGAGCCTAGTGGCTGTCTAGTTGGGACCCTGCATTTTTAGCGTGAAAACCCCTGCTATTTCAATGAAGGTCATTTCAACTGATGCTTGGCCTGATGCTTGGCCTGGAGAGTGAAATATGGTTTTGTCTTAATTTGTGTGCCAATCACAATGGCCATTACAACTGCTGTTTTATACATTGTAGAAACTATTCACATTATACTCCTTAGTACTGACACTGCGTGCTATGTATTTAACCCCTCGATTTAAAGAGCCTAGACCTTAGATAAAGGTATCCTATCTTTACGATCAAGCAGCTCATTCGGATGCCGAGGGTCATTCTTCAATGCCCTGGTAGCGCTTTTCGTATGATCAACAACTCACATGGCATCGAAAGTAAAAGTGTCATGGGCGATGAAGTCCAAGTTCCAAGTATACTCAGTGCTCAATGCAGCAAGTAAGTCACCTTGGAGCCGGCCGTGGCCTATGAGTGGCAAGTCTGCCTTGTAATCTCAAAAGCTCTGCCAGTGGTGTACTAGTTGAACAACCCTCGGGTTTGGTCGTATCATAAATCATTCATTTCTGGAAACCCGAATGCAGTCTTCATCCGCCTGTATCTCGTAACTTGGCCAGGGCAGCCATGATACCCTCGCTCATCTCTTCCGATGGCTGCTCCTCATTCGTGGAGTCAATGGCGGCTGCAGGGGCTGTCCGACGGCTTTCTTCTAGTACGGCACGTAGCACCTCTTCGTCCTCGTCCATGTCTGCATGTTGTGGTCTTGGGGCTCTGTTCTGGTTTTTGGGTGCTGCCGTAGCCTTTTTGGCCGTCCCCACCCTGAAATCCTCTCTGACGGCATTGCACCATTGTTGAACCTTCTTTTCACCCCAGCCAGGTACGGCGCTGAGAACCTCTGGCTGCGCGTTTACGGCATTCTGCAGGGTTCCAAACGTAGAGATCAGGCTTGCCGCATCGGACTTGTTGATGGTTCTTGGAGTTGTGACGAATTCTACCAGGGATTCCTTGTATGATTGGGCTTGTTGGGTGCGAATTGCGGTAGGTTGCGCGTATTCCGATGACTTGAAGAGTTCGAGATAGTGTGCGGCTTCCGGGGCGGACCAGCAAAGGAACAGGGTTAGATTGTTGATGATGGATGTCTTGGATAACTCTCTGAGAACGTCTTCATGGTTGGGGATATCGACCATGACTAGCACGATGCGCAGGTTGTATTTGCCGGCAAGAAGTCGGACTCGTGAGTAGATGTATTCGGGATGTAGACGGTGGTATTTCAGGGAAAGGAAGAGTGCGCATGTCGTTGTGCCAATGACATAGTCAGCGGGGATATCAGCATACTCCCAAGGAAGAAGTTTGATGTGATTTAAAATTGGATTTCCTTTCTGTCGCGTGGACACGAGGATCGCGGACGGACCGGGTCGATTTGGAAGAGCCTGTGGCTTTGGTTGTTCGACTTTGGATCGAACGGAGAACCCGGGTGTTGCAGGAGTAGAGGACTGAGTATTGGCTCCATCCTCCATACCAGAGCCAGAGTCGCCTCGAGATCGATTGTCCATGGTGGATGTTGAGCTGTGCTGATAAAGCTCGCGCCTTATCAACGCCCGAGTGCCTTCACCGCCTGGGATCCGCAACACCGTTTTTCTGCCGCCAATTTTTTTGCGCTTCGATCGACTTTTGTTCGACATTCGATTTCACCACGTTCAACCTTTGCGATTTGTTTTCGCAATGGTCGAGTCAAGCAAGAAACGGCGCATCTCTGAAGAGAGCCCCATTCAAGATACAGAGACCAAAATGGAAGATACCACCAAGACCGACAACACAGAAGCCTCGACCAAGCAGCCTAAGAGAACGCTCTTCGTTCGATCGCTACCCACCTCTGCTACCACCGAGAGTCTAGTCGAATTCTTCTCACAGTCTTACGTGATCAAACATGCCACTGCCGTCATCGATCCCAAGACGAAGCTGTGCAAAGGATACGGTTTCGTCACATTCGCCGATCTCGAGGACGCCGAGAGCGCTCTGAAGGAGTTAAACGGAGCCAAGTTCGACGGAAAGCAGATTAGGATCGACTACGCCCAGGCGCGTCACCGTGAGATTGACGAGAAGCTCGGCAAGAGTGTTCCCTCCGCTGCTGGCCTCAAACAGAAGCAGGATCGGGAGGACCAGAACGCCGAAAACCAGCCACCGAAACTGATTGTCCGCAACTTGCCATGGAGCATCAAAACTTCTGATGACTTGGCTCTTCTATTCCGCAGTTTCGGAAAGGTCAAGTGGGCAACTCTCCCCAAGCGTGGGAACACGCTTGCTGGTTTCGGCTTTGTGGTTATCCGGGGCAGGAAGAATGCGGAGAAGGCGCTCCGGGAGGTGAATGGGAAGGAGATCGATGGCCGCACATTGGCTGTTGATTGGGCTGTCGACAAAGAGGTCTGGGAGACGCAAAAGAAGGATGAGGAGAAAGAAGACAAGGATGTGGACATAGACGACGAGGAGGGTTCTGTGGAGGAAAACCCAGAGGACGGGACTTCATCATCCGGGGAAGATGACGAGGATGAAGATGAAGATGAGGATGAGGATGAGGATGGGGATGAGGACATGGAAGATTTGGAAGATCTGGAAGACGACGGGGAAGAAAAGAAGGAAGATGACCGAGACGCATGTACGGTCTTCCTTCGCAACCTTCCATTCACCTGCGACGACGAGGCACTCTACGAACACTTCAAACAATTCGGACCTTTGCGCTATGCCCGTATTGTCGTGGACCACGAAACTGAACGACCTCGCGGTACCGGATTTGTGTGTTTCTGGAAGCCCGAAGATGCACACGCCTGTATCCGCGAAGCCCCCAAGACCACCGAGATGCCTCTTGCAGACAAACAGCGTCCTAACCCAGCAATGAAGCATTCCGTCCTGCAAAACGAAAATGCCGACCCCAGCGGACGGTACACCCTGGATGGCCGAGTGCTTCAAGTTGCTCGCGCTGTGAACAAGCGCGAGGCTGCAAAGCTCGAAGAAGAGGGTGTTTCCCGTCGTCTGGTTCGTGACAAGGATAAGCGTCGTCTCTACCTGCTGAACGAGGGTACTATCCCCTCGAACTCTCCGCTGTACAAGAAGCTATCTCCCTCTGAAATCAAGATGCGCGAGGAGAGCTACAAGCAGCGAGAGGGCTTCATCAAGAAGAACCCGGCTCTGCACCTGAGTCTTACTCGACTTTCCATTCGCAACATTCCCCGCCACATCACCTCTAAGGATCTGAAGCAACTTGCTCGTCAGGCCGTCGTTGGTTTCGCGACCGATGTCAAAGCTGAAAAGCGCCAGCCTCTGTCCAAGGAAGAACAGCAACGATCCAGAGATACCATGAAGGAACTCGAGCAAATAAGAAAGGCCAACAAGCAGGGTATCGTGCGACAGGCCAAGATCGTCTACGAAACTCGTGAAGGTACCAAGGTCCCCGAGAAGAGCGGTGGTGGTCGTAGCCGTGGTTACGGCTTCATCGAATACTTCACCCACCGACATGCACTCATGGGTCTCCGCTGGCTCAACTGTCACCCCGTGGAGGTCCCCGCCAACCCCGATAACGAGGACCGGGACAAGAAGAAGCGATTGATTGTCGAATTCGCCATTGAAAACGCACAGGTCATCAAGCGCCGCGAGGAATTGCAAGCCAGAGAAAAAGAAAAGGCCAAGGAGGCTCCAAAGCCCCAGGAAGAGGAAGATGTTAAGGATGATAAGGATAAGAAGGGTACCAAGCGGAAGCACTCGCAAACTCGCGATGGTAAGAACAAGGATGGCGAAGACAAGGGTGATGAGGATGAGGAGGAGAACAAGATTGCCAAACGCAACCGCATTATCGCCAAGAAGCGCATGCAACGGAAGGGCCGCAAGGGCCGGTCGTGAATCGTGTTTTTCTTTTCTTTTCGTGTATAGTGTCTATACACTCGAGCATTGTCTACGTATCTAATGCTGGCTGTCCGATACCACCATTTTTTGATTTGAAATAAAAGCATTGATATTTACCACCGGACTCGAGTCCAGTTTCCTCGTATATCTCATACAATCGACCCAGGCGGGCCTGTAACTTCCATATAGTATATACCCATCAACATCTAGGTGTTCTTGGCACCTTCAACCTGGCCGACAATATTATACCGCTTGCTGAAGAAGGTGAACCACTCGTCCAGCACCGTCTTCTCCTTGTCGTCTAAATCGTACCAATCAGGCACACAGTCCTCCGGCTTCAGCGATGAGCAGGCGAGGGCACGGGAGGGATCCTTGCCGGCAAATACTAATCAACCCATATCAGTGAAGCTGTTACGAGTGCCCACAAGTAGAAGCTTACCGCGATATTGACCGGAAGGACCGTAGGCGTCGTTGCGGGTCACGTCAAAGACAGTACCCTTGATGGCGACGAGAGTCGGGCGGCTGGGATCGGTACCTGATGCGAATGAGTCTGGAGCATTCCAAGGAGCCGAGGTAGAATTACCGTCGCATTTGGCCAATTCCTCTTGCGAGATAGGGTCATCTTTGGGCGGGTCCAGCTGGACGGGCACCTTTGGGGAGAAGCGCTTAGGTTCGGGCTCGTGTTCGACCATTGTTGAGTTGTGAATGGAGAGGAGAATTGGAGCGACAGAAGAAGCTCAGATCGTGGGGCAGGCGGGGTTCGGCTTCGGCTGCTGACGAACTCGGTTTTGTTGATTGCTTGCTCTCCGTCGATCATCTCTATTTTACGGAGTATATAAGTGTCATTGATGGTTAATTAGACCTAGGTTGTTGATAATAGTATCCTATTTGTCTATTAGCATTTGATATAGAATGTATATCCCATGACGTCTGCAACGCTCGTCAAGAGGTCGTTTGATTGCGTCAGATGTCTATTGACTTCGTACCACCTGGACCAATCTTTCAGTCTTTCAATCTTAACTTTTGATTCAACCCATCTAAAACATCGCATTTCACATCCGAAAGCATGTCTTCATCCAATGTTCAATCAAGTCCGCAGGCTAGCTCAGCCAAACCTCGTACCCATACTGCAATTTCGCGAAGCCATACTGATCCTAACTGGGACTTCATGTATGACGAGCAGTTGACGCATCATCTCTATTTTGAGGATAACGATCCCTTCTTTCCTCCGACCTGGCTGGGAAAGGACATCCTACCTGAGCGGCGACCTTCGAATGAAAGTGCAACTAGCAGTGGCTCCAAAGACAAGTGAGCTGCCAGAGTGAGGATGTCTTCTGGGGCCTGGATGGAGAGAGGATGCAAGGCTACTTTTTCGGGACTTTTGGTTTACGGCGACCTGAAGAGCTATGATTTGTTTCGGGGAATTGAATTATTGCATCTTGTCGGGTTTGGATGGATGACATCGGCAAGATCGAGTCCTCCACTCTGTCTGACTTTGATGATATGCTAGGTGTGCAAGTCCTAGTATGGCTCAGGAATCAATGTTTGAAATCTTACTATAGCACATATCTCATCTTTCCATAGTTGCCGACAGGTGTAAATGACCCGGGCAAACAACTTACAGACCGGGCTGCTGTAGGGGCACTTTAGGTGGGTTGACAGCCGGAGTCTCGGGCCCTAGGGGCTCGGGTAGGCTGCTTTCTAGTCTCGGGAACCCGAATGGGTTTTGTGATGAGAATCCAGACAGACAAGTCTCCCATAATGCTATCATCAGACAGCCAGGACTCCCGGCAATTCAATCAAATAGCGAAAATAAATAGAGATACCTAAGACATTTCCCATACAAATCCGAGAACTTTGCAGTTCGCAAGCCGCGAGTACCCTATAGAACAACCCCTCGTCATTTCTCATCGTATCATTGATCGCAAACCACAACGGTCAGAGGATACAGCCTATCAGAGCTTTGGCAATAAATTTCCTCCTTCGTCATAACCCCGCTGTCCACAAGCGCTTTCTTCTCCTCCATCTTCTCCAAGGCTTCATCATACTCATCTAGCTCGCTCACCTTCCGCGCCGCAAACGCCTCAAGTTCTTCCGGGTTGTCGAACTCCTTCTGACGCCTCGCCCAATCAGTAGCCCCCAAATGCTGGCGCAGCTGCGTAAAGGGAAAGCTGCGATGGTCGTTAAAGCCACACGAGAGGAGCATGTGCAGCCACATAGCCCCAGAGGCATGTGACCATTTAACGAGACTGGAGAGCTCTCTCCCACGGTACTCTTTCACTTTTTCCTCTTCCTCCTCCAAGATACGCATGAAGATCTCTAGGCATTTGAAGTACCGCCTTAAAAGGTTAGTGGCCGTGGCGGTGTAGGGCTTTGAGCTTCAGTATGTGGCGACGGCAGGCTGCCAATCCGGTCAAAATCAAGTTCGAAGAGCTGAAGTAGGAAATTCGCCATCTGCCTGTAGATAACTTCAATATCACTCTCGCTGATGTCTTCCCTGGTGACTCTGCTGGGGCGCTCAGCGTTAGGGTCCCGAAGAAGGTCACCAAGGCTCACATCATTAATGAATTCCATCATGATGAACGGGCCTAGGCCAAGTGAGTTGCTGGCAGCGAAGCCCCACGCATGGACCTTTGGGACGGGAATGGTAGTCCTGTCGCGGATGAGATTTAGGGCCGTCACCTCCATGGCAACCTTCTCGTTGATGTAGGCGTCGCAAACCATCCCCACACGGGGGAAACGAACCATCCAGGCAGTGTTGTCATGAAGACCATATTTATGCTGGCATTAAATGCGACATGGTTAAAGGCACCGTCAAGTTGGCAGGGAAGCTTGTCGGGGTGGAATGTCGACACCCACGGGCAGAGACGTCCCAAACCGTGGGCCTCGTTCACCTTGTCAACCCAAAGCTGGCCCTGCACCTCGTGGACAAGATCGATAAGCGCGTTGGTGTCCATAACGTCAAAGAAGGCTCCAATGGGCGGCGATTGGGGGATAGGTACGACTTTTGGGAGCGAGTGAGTTAGTCAAGAGACGTGCGAGGTGGACGAGGGGGGTGTCACCTGTTTTTATGGTTGGTGATGCACCAGCTTTGAATGCTTCGGCGTTACAAGATCACAGAACACCCGGTTAGTATATTGATCGATTATCTGGACAAATTTTTGTCAAGGTTCTTGAAGTCCAGCAGCCACTCTCAGGGCCCAATCGCTATCCCACCGTTATGATCGATATGCAGCCGATGCGGATTACGGGCGATGAGCTGCAGATGGGGTTATAAGTAAGCCTCATAATTGACAGTTAGTAAGGTCAGTAAAGGGCAATTTTCAAGCCCGTGTGACTGTGCCGAGTGTGTTTCTGCTTGCATCGATTGTCATGATATTACTGGCACATATGCAAAGCACTGGCCAGCAACCACGTCGTTGTTGGATACACAGACAAAACATCAACCGGGTATACACTAGCATCATTAGGCTCTAGCCTAAATGTCAGGGATCTCTCGCACTCTTCCTCCTTGACTGCGTATTGAGTGTCTTTCAGGAATTCCATATGTTCTTATCTGGGGTATTGCCGAGGTGCATCATTTCAAGTTAGACTTAATAGAAATGTGCCAAGTAACCAGATAGAGACTAATTCGAATATTCGAATATGGCTTATGTCTAATTGACATTCACCGCTTTATGCTGTATCACCTAGTAAACTCTCCATTATTATTGGTCTTGTAGCTGTGGCGGGTGAGGTTCGGGCTTAGTGCCCACAGTGGTATTTAAGATGGCCATGTCTACCCATGTCTCCAGATGACCCTAAATTTATGTACACGCATGTCATCTTCCGGGATGACGACGACTACTTTTCGGCCGAGCTGCCTGAATTCTTCCGCGGTCCAGAGGAACTCCCTATTATGGATCGATCTAGCCTCCAGAACATTCCAGAAGAGCATATTCTTCCCCTGTTTAAAGATAAACTCACAATATGCCCTGACCCTGAGAGGGCGGACGTCTACATCAAGCAGCCCAGACTCACTGGCTACGACGGCTTAGCGTCACTCAGCTTATACATGCTCCAAGAAGCACGAATTTGCGAGGTTTTGGTAAAAAATGAACAAAATCAAAACGTTGCCCGCTATCTTGGCTGTGTGGTAAACGCTGGCCGAATAACCGGGCTGTGCTTTCAAAAGTATGAGTTGACGCTCAGAGACCACCTGCGAGAGGGGCATTCAGTTGACAATGAAAGCTACCTCGAGCAAATCAAGGCCGGCATCGATCATCTCCATTCCCTCAATCTTGTCCATAACGATATCCATTCGGGCAACGTTATGTTTACAGACCGAGACTGTAATACAATGGTGGTCATCGACTTTGATTCGTGTGCCGTTAAGGGATCCCCGATGCCGCCCAAGCAGGCTCAAGGGCTTGAGTATGTCCGCATCGCAGAATTCGAAAATGATGATTTCTCTTTCAAGAAGCTCCGGGAAGAACTTGACCTAAAGAAAATGGAACATAGCTTGATCAAAGAATGAATGGACATCTTCTAGAAGGCCTTAAGGTGCCAATTAGGTATGGCCGCTCGAAGAGGGCACTACATCAACTCGGAGTCGAGGATCAGAATAATTTTAGAGGGCTTAGAAAACTCAAAGTTCCCTTCTGTTTCAGCGGAAAGGAAGTATGTCTTTTTCAAAGTTCTAAATCACGCGACTTCATTTAGATACTAGTTGATGCCTAACGGATCTTATGGATCTTATAGGAACGATGAAACCGGCTTTCTTATTTATTGCGAATTGGTTCAAAGTTCAAATACATTAGGAGAAAAGAATAACCGTCTGGATTATCCGAACATAGCTATGGAACACGCTATAACAAACAAGTTCCCATTCATCCATCGATCCTGATAAGCCTTCCCCAGCGTTTTAGTCTCTATATGATACTTATAAGCCAAGATATGTGTAATTTGAGAGTCAATACCCGCCATTTCTTGTTCTTTGGATTTGCTGTAGACGTTGGGCATTTTGCCTTGTCGCAATCTCTTATCTTCGAACCTCGAATAGTGGTGTACCGCAGTTCTCCGGTCTTCGGATCGGTCTCCGTGATGTCTTTCAATTCGTATTCACACATTTTAAGTCGTTATCAACATTTGTAAAGATGCACTCAAGCTGCGTAGCTCGTGTGGTGATGGATTGCGCTATTGTCTTCAGTCAGTCAAGGTAGTCAATGATTTGATGGGTTCTAAGCTCACATGAACGGTTAGATCTTCTTGACCCCGGAGCTGGTGAACTTGTCTGAGACGGTTCTAATAATGGCAAGTGGGAAAAGAGAGAGTCTTATATACTGGAGAGGTAACCATTGCAAGTTTAGAAATTGCGGATGTGACCGGGTCAAAGCTGGCAAGACTCATTCCTGGTCTGATCAGACGACTGCACTTTTTAGGCACCAGACCCCTCTTGGTTGACCATATAATTGTCAATATATTTCCCTCGCTAACATTTCCCCCTCCAACTGCCGGGTCTAACCTTGGAAGTTGGGATCCGTACCGCCTATATCTACCACGGCCATTACCTGCGCAAGCTACGTTGCGAAAACGAATACTGGCCTTCACTGTAGCATAAGAAAAACATGTCCGTTCTGAGCCAGCGCACTCTTAGTCCGAGCATATATGCGTCATATGTTGACGAATGCAGACTTTAGCTCCTTATGTTTGGGCAGCAATGCTTGAATCTCTGAATGCAAGAGATTTGACAACACTTCTGCGATATGCAAGATTTTGTGGATAGAAGTCACAGTAAAAAGAGAAGATTAGAATTAGTGCGAAGAAGTTATGAAGAGGGCCTTGGTGAGCTTTGGAAGCGCCTGTGAGGCTCTGCCAAGTAGGTAATACTAGGGCAAGGCCCGAGATCTTTTGGTCGAGCATGTCCTCCAAGGAATAATGGCTTTGTGCATCATACAAGGGCTTGGACTCTCATCTAGCGCTGGTGGCGCCTGCAGCTTAGAAGGGAGCAGGTCGAAAGCTAATATTCTTTGTCCTTTATTGATCCGCTGGGACAAATAGACAGGGATTAGAAAGGTAAGACTCGTTGTCAAGTAGGAACCGCTGGACACTTCACCAAGTGCCAATAGCGCAGCAACAAAAATTGGGATCCCCATCTACCCTAGGACAAAACGGTTGACAGGGATTATTCGGGCGCCTGTCGGGCTGACCATCCTTTATCCCGGCATATGTTATCCTGCGGACACGTCAGTAGTCAAAACCACCGTGAAAGCATTCTGCAACCTGGATCATATCTGCAGACTGGGCAGCTGAACACTTGCATGACTTCTAACTAACCAACTGACCTAGATGACAAAAACTTGTTTTATATTCATGCGCTCGCATATCTAACTAACCTCACGTCGAGTGTGTTTGCTATCAAATTGGTACGGGGTGTTGTTGAGCAGATCCTCCGCCTATCATTTCCAAATGGGCAAAACCCATAGCCACTTGTAATTGAACAAAAGCACAATCAAAAGGAGACAAAAATATTACATGAGGCAATCTCAATCAAATACTTGACGTTGATGACTGTCCCTTCCATGTTTACCTTAGATTTCTGTGGCGGCATGCTGAGCGTGCGGAACTGCAACCTATTACTTGGATAAGTACGCTAAAGAAGATATCGAATTTCGCAACTATAACGCGTCTATTCAATTGGAGTTGCAATACAGTCCTGGGAACAAAAGGATCGTCGTATTCATCCAAGCTATATAGATGTGCAAGGGCTCGGATTTCAGTCCATCATCTGAGGTTCAAACTGCGGTATCCGCCTGGTATAGAAATGGGATATAAGTGTTTAGCCTCAAAATCGAATCAACAGAAATCCAACGAAGTAGTTGATGCTTTGGCCGTCGAGAAGAACTTCAGGTCTTGCGAAGCTGCAGGCAATGAAGCACGAAATGCCATCTCATCACAGCTAATTTTAGTAGAGTACCGAAGCTGATATCTTGGAGGGCTGTCTCCAGCCATAACTCTCTCACAGCAGCCTAGTACTCTCTTCACAACCTTGAAAGTACGAGTGTTCTACGCAAACTTTGGAATACGGTGGCTGCTTGGACCAGCATTTTTCATTTTCCAATATTGATCTCGGAAATAGAAATTCAAATCAATAATATGACCGTAGGTCTAATATGTCAATTAAAACGCTTCTCAAACACCATCCCATGCCATAAGAAAAATATATAGTATACTGTCCTTCATCTCAGTCAAGTCTACTCCTCCCCCCGAGCAGCCTTCAAAGCCTCCAAGCGCTGCTTATTCCGCTTCCCGATGATGCGAAGAGTGTTCTTGCGCTCAATTTCAGCCATATGCTCCCAGTTCGCAATCCGGGACAGTGTTCCATCCACGTTGACAACCATGGGACCCAGGTGGTCAAGTGTAACGGTCGAGCCGCCTTCAGCGCCGAGGTCAAGCTTTTGTTGGCCGTCGGAGGACTCGATGGGTGGGAGGGCGAGGCGCTCTTGTGAGGATTGTTGTGCGTCTTGTGGTTGCGATTCGCTTGCTTCTTGCTTTTGAGCAGTGGATTCGGATGTAGAGTCCGGCCCTGTCGACATTGTGCGTGTGTGGGAGTAAAGTGGTGCGCACTGGGGGAAGAGGACGGTGTAGAGGCGCGAGCTCGGTGTCTGGGGAATATGGGCCGGGGTGTTCAGGGCAAAGGCGGCAGGAGTTGAGGCACGGATTAGAGCTGGATTGATGCTCAGGTGGAAGATGGCGGCGCGAAAAGCTGTGCGTGACAATAGCATGCTGAGACTGGGTGGGCTGCCCAGTGGATGTCTGGGGATTTGAGAGGTTGAAATAGTGGGTGGACCTCGGGAGTCGAGACGATTCTAGAACTGCCCCAAACTACACGTTTATGTACTATCTTGCCAGCCTACATCATGATTTAATATTATACATAGATGTATGTCGCTTTTGAATAAACGTATATATTCTACAATTCAGGTCGAGATTATATCATATCTTCCGACTTTATCGGAACCACCAGTTGACCTGGTACAGCATAAGCAAGCGGAACATCAAGCTAGTATCAAATAGTTAAAAGACTTACCGACGCAGTCACGCCTTCGCCAATTCCCTTGATACTGTGCCACCATCCCTTGGGAATAAAGAGTCCATCGCCGGCTCCGAGATGAGCTTCGTATCCAGCCCCGGCATCTGAACCAGCAGATGCCGGGACTCTCCACACCATCTCATCCAACAAAGCACGCTCCTGGCCTTGCATCATTTCCTCACCTCGAAAGGCCGCAGCATCCTTGCCCCCGCTTTTTCCCACTCGCTGCCGGACGGCAGAAAACACAGCTTGTCCATCCGCCGGAGCCAGTAGTCTCACTACCTTTTGCCCAGCAAGCTGAACGAACAGGTTCGGGTTGGGATCGCGGTGCAGAGGAGTATAGGTCGGTGGATGTCCAATCCAGACATTCGTGTCATACACGTCGCCCTTGCCAGCCTGCGCCACGATATCTGGAGTTGGGAAGTCTTGTCGCAGGACCGGGGGCAGATCGAGGAGTTGACACTGGGCGAGGTATAACCGACTCGATTGTGGAGAGTTCTCTGCCATGCGCATCCACTCGAGAAACATTGTCAGCGGTGCGTGGAATTGCCGGAAGCTCAACACGTCAGTCCCGGCGTGTCCAGGCGAGCCCGGATTGCTTGAGAGATGCGATGTAGCTGTCTCGGTGAGCTCTAGCGGGACAAACGCGTCGCCGGCATGTTTTGTCAAGTATTCGATGTTCAGACGAGTGGCCGGTTGACCTAGGGCGCCGGTCGGGGGAGTGCAGCTCTGGAACCAATTTTTCAACGCGGGCAAAGCATCGAATTGCGATCTGGTGAGAACGGCAGGACGCTCGGGAGCGAAACATTGGGCTCGGAAGGCATCAATGCTCTGGTCTTCAAGGGGTTCAAGGGAACGATATCGATCCGCCGACGATGTGGAGAAATTGCGCTCGAAGAGTGGCCGGACAGGCGGTCGCCGTAAATCAGTCGAGGAACGCGAGAGTCCCGAGACTCGATTGCTGAAAAGATGCCATTGTGGAAGCTTCATCCAGGCAGCTCGCGGGGAAGTGGTGGACAAAAGAGAATGATCTGCGGCGCGGAATTCAAACCCCAAGTCCCGAGCTGCCAATTGTATACGGGCGGGGTACACATGTAGGATTTCCGGGGTCTCCAGACAATATCACCAATTAGAACTATATGGAGGCATTTAAGCTTTCCTCTCATGGATAAATTATCACATTTATTCTCAGTAAAATGCATAATACGTCCATTGCGCGAGGCATTACCGAGGTTGCCAAAATCCCCCTCTCGATCGTCGAAGCTGAAAACTGGCCCATCTTTAGGTCAGGGATTTTTCCTGGCTTTTATTTACCTCGTATGTGTCTTTAATCTACCTAACTGCACATATATCGCTTTGACGGCCACTGGTGCTTAGATACCTTTCACGTGCTGTACTACATCCAGTCTCTGACGCTGTATTCCTGCATTTGTTGGGCTATTATATCCGACTCGACTTACGATATTTCCCAAATCGTTGATCTCAGGTTGAAACATCGGTTCTCACGATGCCTTCGATCGCAAACATCCATAAGCGCCATGCTTACGGCAAAGATGCCCACACTTACTACCCCGTGCTCATTGTTGGTGCCGGTGAGTCTGGCTTGGCCATGGGATGTCGTTTGAAAGAAGCTCTTGGAACGGATCAGTTTCGAATCTTTGAGCGCCAGTCGGGCATCGGTGGTACTTGGTGGATCAACCGGTATCCCGGCGTCGCTTGTGATGTGTATGTATACTTAGGCCGCTCGACTTGGACTTATCGTCCATATCTAACACAACTTCTGTTGCAGTCCGGCTGTATTCTACTCTTTTTCTTTTGCACCGAAAAAGAATTGGTCGACAATACACCCTTCTGGTCCCGAAATTGCTCAGTATCTCGCGGATGTCTGTGAAAAGTACCAGATCGTCGACAAGATTCAATTCAATACCGACGTAAAGCATCTTCGATGGATCGAAGACGATGAGGAGTGGGAAGTCACGCTCTCTCATCTTGTTCCTGGTACTGGTGACCTTTCCTGTTATGATCGTGAGCAGCTTGCCATACAGAAGGGCCTGCACAGTGTGTACACCAAAACCGAGATCGTGCGAGCCAAGGTCGTCGTCAGTGGTGTGGGAGGCTTGGTTGAGCCCAAAATCTGGCCGAGTGATGTCCCTGGAATTGATGATTTCCAGGGTGAAATTATGCACACTGCCCGGTGGAACGGTGACATCGATTTGCATGACAAGGATGTCATCGTGGTGGGCTCGGGCTGCAGTGCGGCACAGGTGGTGCCTGAACTGGCTAAACCCGAGGCCAACGTTCGCTCCATCACACAGTTGATGCGCACTCCTCCATGGGTCCAGCCAGATCTGCTGCCACCTCACTTGCTCGAACGTTGGGAGAAGTGGATGCCCAGTCTGATGGCCTACGTCCCGGGACTGTCGCACTTCGTGCGCAACAGTGTGTTCTGTATGCTTGAACACAACTTCTTTGCTATGTTTACGGACACTGCATATGGTCGTTGGCAACGGCCCCGGCTCGAGAAAGCTTTCTTGGAGCATATGCGCATAACGGCACCCAAGGAATACCACGAAGTCCTCACTCCCAACTACAGCCTCGGTTGCAAGCGGCGGGTCGTCGACGGTACTTGGTATCGTAGCTTGAACGCATCAAATGTCAAGTTGACCACTCAGCCGCTGACTCGAGTTCACGCCAAAAGTGTGACACTGGGTCCGGGGTCGCATTACCCGCCCAACCAGAAGGAATCCTCGGAAGTCAGAGAGATCCCAGCGGACGTGATCATCTTGGGCAACGGCTTTGAAACCAATCAGTGGCTTCATCCACTAAAGGTGATTGGTAAAGGGAACAAAGATATGGAAGACGTCTGGAGTGAGCGCGGAGGCGCTCAGGCTTACCTCGGCATCGCAATGGATCAGTTCCCGAACTTCTTCATGATTTTCGGGCCGAACACTGCCACCGGCCATACCAGCGTCATCTTCGCGACCGAGAATGCAGTCAACTACTCGTTGAAGTTCATTGAGCCCATATTGGAGGGCAAAGTTAGCTCGTACGAGATCAAGGAGGAAGCCGAACGGGCTTGGACCAAGTCAGTGCAAGACCAGCTGCAAAAGACAGTGTTCCGACGGGGTGTATGCTCCAGTTGGTACATCAAGGCAGATGGTTGGAATTCCACTACGTACCCGTAAGTGCACTATAGACGCCGCCTTTGTGTTTGTTTACGCTAACCTGGCATTTAGATTCTCTCAAATTGATTACTGGCTGCGATGCTCATTCCCAGTCTGGCGGCATTGGACTGCGAAGCGGACTCACAAGGGCGTAATTTTGCAGCGGATATACAAAACTATTCAGCTCTCCGTGTTTGCCAGTGCCATTACTGGACTCGTTTGGCTGTGGAAGAGGCCGCAGCACCAAAGCCAGATTATACAGGGGTTGTTGGCCGGCAAGGATTGGATTTTGTCGAAAGTATAAGAGGTTTCCCTCTGAACTTAGCTTTTCTTCATAATTTCTCTCTGAATATACTGCCGGAATAACTCATTGTCCTTGAGATATAGTAAGCTCTGTTATAGTATAGTTGTAGTTATAGCGCCATCCAATGAATCCACGGCGAATGCGATGAGTCAGCCCCAAATCTGGGGAAATGGCAAACCCCGCGAGGAATCTCTCCGCACTCGGTTACCGCCATTTCCCTTCAGCTGTTTCACCCAGTACTCCTGTGTCTTGTATATCATGGCCTCGGAATCGCCTCATTTTGATAAGACACCCCCTCGCACCGGCCTTGGTGATCAGTATGTCACTCCGACTGCCGATTCAGCCAAGAGGAAAGCGGAACAGACCAGCGGAACACAGACGCGCACAAAGCGGAATCGCTACATCTCTATCGCATGGTATGATAAGGCCTGCTCCCATCCGAGGCGATATGTGGCCCCTTTACATGTCAGATTTGCCGCTAGCTGCAAGTGGTACTCCTTGCAGAGTCATGCCACCTTCCGCTCACTCTGGAAGGACGGATACATGCATCCCGTATAGAGCTAACGAGTAGTCACTTTGTTTAGTAACGAATGTAAGCGTCGCAAGATCAAGTGCAATGGACAAGTTCCGTGTCAACGGTGTGGTCATTTGAATCTGGAATGTATGTGAATTCTCACTATGTGGCCGCCTGTCGCAATCCTAAATTAAGCATCAAACCAGGCCGATATGCACCAAATTGCTGCAATAACAGCTTTAAAGACTCCGAGTAGGTCGCGGAATTGGTCTGAGGCTTACTTGAGATGCTAACACGCCAAATCAGTGAATTCCGTTCCATGAGCTCACAGTTGACTTCACTTCAAGATCAAGTCAACAGACTTTTCAATAGTTTGAGCGATCTTCAAGCCCAGAAGCTCGCATATGAGTCTCCGCCATTTGACCATCTTTCCCGCGATGAATCTCAACCCACCTTCACGCCTATGCCGACTGGCATACCAAAAACGCAGTCCCGCCATCCACGTTTTCATGGCCCGACAAGCTCTGCTTTCAACTTTGATGTCGCTAAATCAAGTTTGCAAAGCATGGGTATTAATCCTGCAGAAGATGGGATCCCTGATGAATTGACAACGGCGCATGTTACCCCGGCAGGCTCCCCGCCTCCTCATCTGGTTCCTCTCTTGCCCACGACTCATCCTACCAAGGATCCGCTCTGGACTATCCGCCGCGAGGAGGCCATACGCCTATGTAAGGTCTACGAAGAGGAAATTGGGATTATGTATCCTGTGGTGGATATCTCGACTGTCACCAGCCAAGCTAATTTGCTATACACATTCATGGAAGCCGCCACACGGACTGGATTCGCGCAGCACAGTCTTCCCGGTGCTGATGGACTCACAGACGACAATTCAGTCCTTCTGAAATCGATCCTCGCAACCACGCTGGTCGTGGAAGGGGGCGGCCAAAGCGAGCTTGGTCATCGCCTCTATCTAACCGTCAAGCCTGTAATTGAGTCCAAGCTGTGGGAGCCTCATGACATCAAGAACATTCAACTCTTTGCTATTGTGGTATGTTTGGTTTGCTTTCCATATTTTTGGCTTGGATCACTCATACAATCTAGGCTACCTACCATTTCCACACTGATGATGATGCCATGGCCTACCGACTGATTGGCTTGGCTGCACGCATGTGTCTCGAACTGGGGCTGCACCGTCGAGATGCCATGATGAAATCGTTTCCCCTCGAAGACCAGTGGAATAAGATCACTCGAATCTTCTGGACTGTCTACAGTTTAGATCGAAGGTGGAGCTTAGGGACCGGTTTGCCCTTTGTGATCCAAGACGAGGACATTGATCCAAATTTACCAGAGCCGGTACTGTTTCCACATCCAAGATACCGCATTATCTACCTAACTTGTATTTCATCATCAGGATGCATCATTGCCCTATTTGCGGTGCATGATCTCATATAACCGGATTAGCTCGAAAATTTGGTATTCTGGCCTTGGCTCCGAAGGCACCACCGATATTCGGCGGAATGAGATCGGCTACTTGGATTACCAGGTCTTGCAGTGGTACAAGCAGGTCCCGGATGAACTTAAGTTCTATCCCGTGGAATCGCCGAAAAATGGCGAGATGGCAAGCCGAGGCATGAGGCGTCTCAGGGTCCTGTTGTACTTGCGCATGAACCAGCTGCGCATTTTGATCTACCGACCGGTGCTTCACTCTGCGGCAAGTATTGCCGAGGATCGCAGCCATGCACAGACAGTGGTAGATGTAGCCAAGGACACGGTGCGAGTTCTGACTCGGCTAAACCAGATGTCCGACATCTACCGCACGCAGCAAATCACCTTTAATTACTTCCTTGTCGCGGCGTTGGCGGTACTTTTCCTTGCGGTGTGCCACGCTCCCGCTGATTTCAATCGGCAGGTGCGTGATGAGTTCTACATGGCGCTGGACCTGATCAATGGGTTCAGCACCAAGTCCTTCGTGTCGAAGCGGCTTTGGAAGACTATCAAAGGTCTTCGGAAAATCGGAGAGAAGCTTGGTGTCTTCGCACGTACCCTTGGCACGGATTCAAATGATCCCCATTCTACGGCTGCAGTGGCCATGGCAGGTCTCGCGGGACATCCGATGGAAAGTATCTCTGTGTACGGGCAAATGAACGGAGTCGATGAACTGGGGAACAGCCCTATGAACGGGTTGCAGATGAGCCATGAGCTCACGAACCTTTTTGAAGCTGTTGGGTCCTTCAGTGGCTTCATGCCAACCACCAGTGGTCCCGATGGCATCAGTGGGTTCGTTGGCACCGATGGGGAAATCCATAATACCGGGGAAGGTCTCTCTGGAGTCCTGGGTGGCGAGGAGGAGTTTTCTCGTGTAATCCGCGACCTATTCTGAGCAGTCGTAGAATAGACTAGCAAGTACATCATGAAGCAGTCGATGTATATTCCAAGTTTTCGAGGCAAAAGTTGTCGTTGGATATGTCTGCACGTGACTGTCACCTTCCACTCGCAGCCATTTTCTTCCCCGCCAAATTCTCATTCTTAGACTTTCTTCAAATCCCTCATCGACTGCAGTTCTTTGACTTGCTCTGAAGCTCTGAAGCTCTGGACTTGACCGACGAGGTCGAGCATCCCACAGCCCTACGAGCCCGACCAAGCCGACTCTAGCGTGAACTGTGCGATCAGCAGATACGACCTTGAGCGAATACTCATACCACCAAGCCCCCGTGGTTGAGGGACACTTTGATTTCCTTGTAAGTGAACCAACGTGTTGAGCAAGGTGTCGGTAGAGACTGATAAGATGATGGTGGGGCCAGAAGGAGTTCTCGACTTCGCACAACCTCCCCTTCCCGCACAGTACCATGACTGCGCAGCTTCCCCGCTGAACACCGAGCACCATTTCCACCTCAAATCCATGATCTCTCATTTCGCCATCCAATTGCTCTAATTGCGGGAGCCTCTTCTAATCGATCTTTCACCCCCAGCCTAGAGACCCGCCACTTCTACCAACCCCTCGTATTTCGCGTGACGAGGTCGCTTCGTCGCAACCCCTCTCCAGCTTCTTTTACCCATAATTCTCGGCAACGTGTCGAGAGAGACAGGTGCGGCGTTGGCCGACGGCCTGGACAGGCTGGATTTGAGTCAACTGTCTGAATCAACCCTTTCTTCTTCCGTGTCCGCTTCGTTTGATATGTCGTCGTCGGAGGGTGCACCGGAGTCATGGATCTCCTCATTCTGCTCGTTGATGGGCCACGAGTTCTTTGCGGAGGTGTCGGAGGATTTCATCGAGGATGACTTCAACCTGACTGGCCTCCAGTCGCAGGTGCCCAGGTATAAAGAGGCGCTGGAAATGATTCTCGACGTGGAGCCTGAGGATGATGAGGACGAAGAAGAGGAAGAGGAAGACGATGACGATGAGGTTCTGGGTGATGAGCGACCGGTTGACTACCGGAGGGCAGGCGACCGACGACATGCCCGCGTGGCCAGCGATTTAAGCGATATCGAGAGCTCTGCAGAGTTGCTGTACGGCCTAATCCACCAGCGGTACATCACCTCGCGACCTGGCATCCAACAAATGCTGGAGAAGTATGAGATGCAACATTTCGGCGTCTGCCCGCGTGTCAACTGCAACGGGTGCAAGGTGCTCCCCGTGGGCCGTTCTGATACCCCGGGCCAGGAAACCGTCAAGCTCTTCTGTCCCGGGTGCATGGACATCTACACACCTCCCAACAGCCGCTTCCACTCTGTCGACGGGGCCTTCTTCGGCACCACCTTTGGCTGTCTGTTCTTCATGACCTTCCCTGATCTCGACATTGGACCACGCCTGGACGCTTCGCTTACATCCGCCATGTCAAGAAATGCCTCACAATCGAATCGATCGCCACCACCTCAAGTACCCTTCGAGTCGCCTACGCCAGATGAACAGCCGTTGGAAATTAACGGCGTGCGTACGTCCAATTTCTGCCCGGGTCTCGGACGTGGTAAGATCTACGACTCCAAGATCTACGGATTCAAGGTTTCTGAAGCCTCGCGCGTCGGTCCCCGTATGAGATGGCTGCGAATGAAGCCCAGGGATATGTACGAGCTTGATGAAACCGCCATCCATGAGAGAATGGCTGCCCGTCAAGGGCCGGGAGAAATTCGCGCCGAGCGGGGTGACAAGGACGGCGATACGGAAATGAACCCGGGAAAAGCTCAAGAAATAGCCATCGCAAACCGGAAGAAAGCACCCATGCGGCGACGGCGGCGCGAGGCAGGCGACCCGACACCGTCGGACCGCATGAGTGTCCAAGGAGCTGACGGTTAAAGGGCTATGACCTAGTGAAGCTTGTCGTATTTACAACGTTTTCCTGATGTCTGGGACTGAGACTTTTTTTCTGCATCTATTACAGCGGCAGCAGGCAAGGTCAACAATGCTCATGTCGGGAGCGCGAGCTGCGAATTGATGACAATGATGAGTTTGATTATTTACTTTGTTTCAATGGGATGCCTTTTTTTTCTAGAATTTGTTCCCTTTTTGGATGTGTATCTGTCGGCAGGCTCCTACTCTCATAGTCGTCATTGAACGACAGGAAGCCGTTTTCAATCAATGGTCTTGAGATATATAGAATAGTAGGAATGGATTAAACATGTCGGCGACACCAAGTACAGATATCAAGTAACAGGCTGATGTGTCTTGCAATCCAGATACGGTGCCTATGCCCTCAAAAGGGCCATTCAAGGTCCCAAGGATACAGGGGTGCATGGATCCCTTCAACCTTTACAAACTCCACTCCAGTCCCAGCAACCCCCAATGTAATAATATGATCCGTAGCTGAAAGGTCAACCTGCCAAGTTGCTCCATGAGACATGAATTTCAAATCCAATGCCCATCCCGCGTTTTACCAGATACCAAGTGACTCTACGAAGTCACCGAGAGGCTCTGAGACCAGGTCACGCCCCGGATTCCAACGTATACTGCTTCCAGTCTTCTTGCAAATCACCGCAGTCACGGTAACCGTAGCATGGCCAGGAACACAGAGAAATAGGGTGTCGGCCACGTCGTAGACAGTCAGGTTTAAAACCTCTCAGCCATTGCATGTATCCTTCCTGTTTGGGATTTGTATAGAATAGAATGTAGAATGGCATCTATTCCAAATCATTCGTTCGATGTGGAAATGGAAATGTATTTCGTACCCAGTGTGCATTTTCTATATAGTTGCAGCAGTTAGTAGTTACGAGAGATAATAGTGGATGGGTAATCGTGGCCTGCATGATCCGGTAAACATCATGAGCGGATACAGACGTTCTTTTCATTCCTTTGTATTTGTCTTTACTGGTCTCGGCGACTTCATAAAAGCGACGCACTTACTTTTGTCCTACCGGTACCTGTTGATTTCTAATTGAATCCTATAGGGTAGTTATCTGTAATCATTGATTTCTAATAATCTGGTCATGCCTTTCTCCTACCCTGCCGCCTGAGAATCCTGACAAATAATAGAATACCTGCGAATCATAAAGATGCGACCACGTCCCGAGGATAGTTTGGCAGGCATGTGATCACAGGCTCCCCTGGTGCGTTTTAATTTATTTAATTGGGTGTGTTGGAAATGGGGATCGCGATCTGTGTGACTGTGAGTCACATGCCGTCTTTTATCATGGGATGAGAGAGGATGAAGATCCTGTTTTGGATGATTGTTGGTATACTTCCAATTACTACAATGATCGAGTAGAGGTTTTAATTGGTAGGCTCGACACCAAGGTCAGTTATATTCATCTTTGGGGCTGTATAACACTATCATTGTTGGCTGGTACTTGGCGCTTGGGTGTGCCATTGCCACGGTTTATACTACAAGGGCTAGTAACGGGACAGAATCATCTACGGAGTAGACAGTGGGGTAACTCGATTTGACTCGACTTATCCATCTAATAGGAAGCAGGAGCGGACGATTCTCGGTTCTCGACTTGTCAAGTGCAACTGCCATGTGGAGTCGGGTGTTTTAGTGCCCCGATAGCTGAAGCTCTCTGACTGTTGGTTTGACATGTTCTGCTTTACCACTAGTCCTGATGTAGGAGTACTACGGAGTACTGTCTTGGCCCACGGTCTCTCCTGATCTGCATGTCTGATCTTCCTCCACAGAGATTATGATGATCGAAGGCGTCACACTACCGATCTTTGAAGCGTGAAGTGAAAAGGGTATGCTAGTATACAATACGGAGTTACTCCGTAAACAATGTCTTAAAGTCAACGACGTACTCGCTAGCGTATCCGAAAGCGAGAGCCGATAAGCCATGCAGGCTAACCTGCGGCAAAAGCATAGGTCAATCTTGATGGGCACATTATTCTTCCTGTACATAGTCCACGATCTGTGCGGACAGAAGGGCGTGCTTGGGCAACTTTACAGCCCTCTGTAGCCTCCTAAAACTAGACCTGTTATGTTCCTGTGCACCACAGAAAACTGGGTTTGGGTTTCTGCGGCTCTTGGAGATGGAACATTGCCAATCCCATTCCAAGGATATCCCAAGCGTCTTGAGGTAAAGGAGGCGCAGCATTTAGCCCCATGTGGCCATGTGGTAACCGTAGTCTTGGGAATTGCAGCGGGTTTCGGGAGAACGGAGTAACTACCCGCGGTTTTGTAAATCTTTCTTAGTTCGTTTTATCGCTCTTAGGCGATATGCCATCTCTGCAGCGATCATGCAAACCCGATCATTTGGTAAATGGCATATGGGCTATACGCTCCACAGATGATCCGTGAAGCTTTGGGAAAGAGCATGGAGTACAGAGTAAACCGTGCAGAATGGAGTCAGTGTTTACTTGGTGTTGGGAGAAGCGGGTCCTGGACTGTTTTCCCAATTAGGCATGTCGTCTTCGTCCAGTTCTTGTATTATTTTGGTATTGTATTCTTGGGGGCCGCAATGGGACGCCTGAAATGATCCATTTTAAGTCTCGGCTGGAGTCCGCTCCGTCCTTGGGTCTTTTGGGTGTTTTGGGGGCCAACGGAGATGTCCGCCTCTGTTAGACCAATGGTCGTAGATCGAAAGGTTATTAACTGGGGAATTTATGCGGTTTATTCCTTTCTATCAAATTGGATTCGTTGCCTTAACGGCCCTTTCCCCACATAACACCATACCAATACACATAACGCCGAATGATGCTCGCTTCGTCACACGTGTCCCTCGGAACCAGGAGATAATAGTAATAATAATGACAGCAAAGAGATTTGAAGGGAAAAGAAAAGTAAAAAGGAAAAGTGGGGAAAGAAGCAGACGAAAGTATCCGACCGACATTCAACAGCCCGTCAGTCCAGACCCAGCAAGCGGCACTATCCGCCGGGCTTGAGTCTACGCGTCCCCGGAATCCTTAGGTTCTCATGGCCGCAGATCGCACTCATATAGCCCCGGCATGGAGTGTGGCGAGCAGGGAGGAGACTCGGGCGTCAGGGGAAATGTAAAAATGGACGCCTCAGGGGACGTGGAAACCGTGCGCTGGTCATCCGAATAGCTGTAGGGAAGCGATGGCATCTGCAAGCAGAACACGAGAGATATTAGCTTCCATTGCCGTTTCTCTTTTTGCATTTATTTTTCAGCGAGGAAAATGTACCGGAAGACCAGGCTGTGGCTGCGACGGCTGAGAACAGAGATCGATGCCTGCCATCGAAGCGTAGCTCATACTGAACGGACTGATAATGTCCTCGTCGTACGCCGGTTTTCTGATGGTTCCCGGCGGGTGTCCAGGAATCATCGGGACCAGGGACGGTAACGACTCGCCGTATTCTGCAGGGTAAGACGTCACCTCGCCGTACGTGCTGGGCACACTGTGATAGACTGGGAGCTGGCCGTAGGCTGGTCGATAGGCATCGTATGTGTGCAGTGGTGCGTATGAAAACACCGGCGGTGGTGACGCGGAGAGTTGGCGAGTACATTGCTGGCCAAACATGTTTCGCTCGTCCGGCGTGTAGTAATCGTACGACACTGGTGTTTCTGGCTGGGTGGTGTGCAACGTGTGGGATTTAACATCCGCCTTGTTGGCTCGCTGCTTGGAGCGAGTCTTGGTGGCCTTGGGGGGCGGTTCAGCATGTGACTGTTCTGGTGAAGCGGAGGATGCGGCGCGTCTCTCTAGATCTTCGAGGCGGCGCTTCAGTTTCTTGCCTGTTGAGATAAAGTTAGACGCACTTCCATGGTTGCTCCAAAAGAGGAAACAAAAAGGCTGCGCGATACTCACGATAGTTGCGTTGGGCGATCCTGTTCTGGATGCGACGGCGTTCTGCGAGATCAGAGATCTTGGTCCAGTCCTCGTTGGGGTTTGCGTTGGGACTGAAAGCACTGCTGTTGCTATGACTGGAGGAGCGTGAGCCCGAACGGGCATCGTAAGTAGAACGATGCATGGTTTGGATAAAGTGTGTACAAGTGAAGGTGGAGTGAAGGGGAGGGGAGAGAGCGGGGGGCGGTGTTTAGATTGATTATATACTTGGGAGTCAGAGATGGGGCTCCTAATCCCCGGTCGATCAGCCTTGGACGGGCCTTGCAGACTACCAGTGAGTAGCGATAGCGAGGGATGCGTGGACTCGAGAGCCATGTGTATTTTATCTAGGAACCGGGATCATTCCGGACTGTTCAGCCTCGACTGAAGTGGGCCCAAACCACCAATTCTGGGCCACGTTTTTAGAGCGTTGTACCACCTTGGTCCTTTTTGCGTCATGTACGGAGTAGTTGATGCACGGTATACTTAGGACTTGGTGTAGTGGTCTACGGGTAGATTACCGGGTTCCAAAGTCCCCTTTCATGGCTCCGATGGGCCGGTCAGTTGCGGGACTGGGGATCTTATCTTAGATCGCTGTCGTTGTACACCAGGTGCCATAGGAAAATGCTGTCTAGACCCGGTGGGGAGGTAACGTTCAGTATTCTTCCTGACTGGACCGAGACACGAGGTCAGGGGGATGAAACGGCGTGTGTTGCCCCGACGGCAGCGGTTACACTAGCATTCTCGTTCTTTTCGTTTCGCGCGTGGGTGCAGGAGCTGAGGAGTAGCGAAGAGGGAGAGAAGTGAAGGGGAAATGGAAGTGGAAGCGGATGGGGGCATTTTCTGCCACGTTTCTGTATTCTTTTATTTTCTAACTATACTATATGTCTTGAAATATTAATTCACGCCCATCTTAGCCCCCATCTTGGCAATGGACTAGAGGATAAAGATCTGACCAGCGGGTTAGGCTGATCATCATGATCAGACGTATCTACTCAAGTATACTATAGTATAGACAAAGTACGGGAAAATACCAACAATCAAGACAAAACAAAACACCATTTGTCATTTTATCGTAGAGTAACTAACTATGTGCTCCGTAAAATCGCCTAAAACTTCCTAAATACGTTTGACCGGGGAAATGGATTTTGACTGGGCCGTATGTTGCCTCAATAGTCGAGTTGGGCCCTAAATCTAAATCTATTAATCCACTCCCTCGGGCTCGGCTAGAGCACTGTACCACGTTCCCTCTTTTTGCTTTTCCCTTGTATTATTTTCTTTTACCGTGACGGATGACGTCCTCTCTCGGCCGGGGAAACTGATTAGCTGTAATCTGCAGCCCCCAAGGCCGTTCCCAAGGTGCTTACCCGTAGCCCTTTTTGGTGACGAATGGGGTCGGGGAGGGGCGCAGTCATGTCGAAAGATACACCGGGGACGTCGATACCGCACTACAAAAATAGTAGGGATGTTGCATCCCGAGGGGCTAGTTGCTGCATTGTTAACAGTGCGTCACTGGAGATGGGAAGCAGCGTGTGATTAAAGAACGTAGGGCTGAAAGACCAAAAAACGTCCCGTGGATCTTCTTATTCCTCTTCGAGTAAGCACCGCATGACTCTGCACTCTGCTCGTTCTGCGGACTTCACCGCTCCCGACGCCCAGTGTGCAGCCCTGACCCCGGTGCCCATCCTCTCTATTGCAGGGATCGTGGCCAGTGACCGGCCGTGCTTAACCCCGGATGCGTGGGTGGGATCGTAGTTCGGACCTTCTAGTTACCATCTAGAAGAAGTGTTCCTGGCGGTGGACGATGCAGCCTCTGCATGCTTTTCTATTTTGAGTCTGTGTTACGGGCTGTCGACACGGCAATCTCCGAAGTCGACCTTCCTTTGAACTTCCTGCATTTTCCCAGTTACACGGGAATGCGAAATGGACCGAGTACGGGCCGGATTCGGGAAAAGCTCCATTCTACGACGTTCCTTTCCACGCCAATCGTGCGGTCGGACAAGGCCCTTCAGCTCCAGCGCTGCCAGCATTCATGGCGTCCAGGGCTTTCAGAAACAGAACTACCTCCGGGCCTTCAGGGAAGTTTGGGGATGGCTCATGCAAGACGAACATGGCTATGGTGTCGCTCTTGTTTCCTGATACAGTTCAGACCGAACTCGAACCGTGTGAAATCCCAGTCATGAGCACCCAGCTACGTAGGCCTTTGGAAACCTCCAATCCTGATATCGATATACGAAAAACACCAGCAGCTTGGGTAGCACCAAGCTGAAGATTCTCCAGCTTTGAGTCAATACGATCAAAATACGAAATGACGACGCCAACCCAGCATGTCATACCCCATCTCTTATGCGGAGCATCTGCGGTACCCCGCTCCCCCCTTCAGAATGTCTCTCCCGGAGCAGTACAAACCGAACCTGAAACGTATCTGCTTTTGTTGTTCGCTTCTTTTCTTGGCCATTTCCCACGTGGCCCACACGTGCTGCAACTCGCCTATTCTGCATTCTTTCGGATTTAGCCTTGACTGCACGCTTTTCGTCGGTGTTACCCTCCCTTATACTCCGAAAGCTGAGTCTGTATTTCTCACGGTTTCGAAAGAAGCCCGACCTTGGTCCGATGTGGTATGATGTTGGCTTGAAACAGTGTCCAAGGCGTTCTTGTTGAGGTCGCCGACTTCCCCGGTCCCCGATGAACAGCGGGTTTCGGTGGCTTATGTCCGTCAGCACTGTGTTTGTGCAAAGTCAAGTCTTGCTTTCTGACTAAGGGGATGTGCAGATCTTGCATTGGTGGGATAGTTCCTACCCAGGCTATTAATGGAGATGCAGATGCTACAGTGGGGGTTTATTTTGGGAAAAGTCACCCAAGAACTATACTCCAAAAGTATAATCGGCTGAATTTATCGAAAAGCTTGCCAGGAATAATCAGAGTGCAGGTGGGTTTACATGATTCCCGCGGGGCAGCGGATGCAACGTTCTTAAAAAAGATTTCCCACTATATGGTATCCAATCATTACTTGGCATTGGGATATTCCTTGGAGACTACAATGGACTTGTGTGTGCTGAAGCTATGAAGTAACAGTGGCCAGCAATGTCATATTGTGCTAGATACGTTCGTCTGACTGATGTATTCTGCAGCATGGCAACTCTTCTTAGCGAACCGGCCCTTGCGTGGGCTTTCTTCAAAGCATGTGTTGATGGGAGAGCTGTCTTCTAGGAAGCAGTTCAATTCGCGCCATGATGGAAATACCTTACCATTTTACTTGATAATTTCAACCAACTATCTGCCAGTTAATACGTGAACCAGGCTTTCACGTCAACTCGTGAGTCTCATTTCCTACACTGGAAGGTCGATCAAGATGACTCGTCTGATTCCAGTCCTCTGATTCCTAAACGTATTCTGTATATTGAGAATGTTCTGCTCCATACTTCGGTATCAAGAGCCATGCAAGGACGATCGGAATGGGAGATGCCGCGATAACCGACTCTCATTCCATGTACTCAATGTGATCCGGCTGCACACCCTTCGAGCCACTTCGAACGGCCGTCTGTTCAATATCACCTGAAGCCTCTGCGAACCCGGCCCGTTTTCTAGCCTTAGCCTCATTCACAGCCATTCTCGCCCTCGGCACCACATTCCACTGAATGGCCTTGTGATAGAACTTCTGCTTGGATTCGATCTCCCGGTCGCGCTCCTCGTCTTCCATGAAAATAAGGTCCACGGACTCCAGGTTCAGGTAGGATGTCTCGGGGTAGAAACAGTAAACAATCATAGCTGCGACCAGATTGAAGACTGCGAAAATAATGTAGGTCTTGTAGCCGATGTTTTCGAGTGCAGGTGGGGTGATTTCTACCACCTGGGAACGTGGATGATTAGGACTGTTCATAGTGTTTAGTGATATGTACTCACAAGGAAGTTCCCTAAGAAATCCGCTGCCGCCGCTAAAGCTGCTCCCTTCGAACGGATCCTCAACGGGAGGATTTCGGCTGGATATACCCATACGGTGGCCATCCAGCCTGTGGAATTTATCAGCAAACTCCCCCATGCGTAACTACCTTAGATAATGGAAATTAACTTACCCCAAGTAAAGCAGGCCTCGAATGCAAAGACGAAGAAGACTGCTGCAATTCCAGATCGCGTGGTCCCAATAGCCACGGCAATGGCCTCACAGATCAGAACAACGCACATCCCGAGTGCCATGATTATATACAGGCGCCGTCTTCCAACCGAGTCGATCATGTACCACTTCTGGAATTAGCTCTTGCCTTTTCAGTTTTTATCGGGGTGCAGCATTCATACCGTGAGGAATGAGGCGATAATATACCAGACCTGCAGGAAACAGCCCACAAACAGTGCCTCCTCCTGGGACATGCCCAAGCTCTCTTTGAACAGCGTGGGGGCATAATAAGTGACAATGTTGATACCTGCACAGAGGAAAACGTTAGCCAATGATATCAAGAAAATAGCGAGTCGAATCATCTTACCGGACATTTGCTGCATGAATTGGATCCCAACGGCCAAGAAAAAGCGCTTGTTCGCCGCGCATCCTCCATCCATAAACAGCGCTCTCCAGGAGCCCTCCTCATCGGATTCAATGCTAATAGCTGACATGATATCCGATTTTTCCTTTTGTACAATAGGATCGTCTTCTGGCTTTCCACGTAGCTTGGCAAGTACTCCAGTTCCTCTCGCAGGTGAAGTGTCATGCAGCATGAGCCAACGAGGCGTATCGGGTAGAAACGGCGTGATAATTAGAATATACAAGGCAAATACTGCTTGGAAGACGATCGGAAAACGCCACTGAACTTGACCGGGATGGAAATAGAAGGCGTAGTTGATCCAATAGGACAGCATCAGTCCGAATAGCATCATCGTTAATTGGCAGGAAACGTGCCAGCCTCGTTGACTGGGAAGGCAAATCTCACTTTGGTAAACAGGCGCAACGGAAGTCAAGAATCCAATGCCTAGTGATTGATTAGCCGAGCTTTTCTAATTCCTTGCGACTGCACCTACCCAGGCCAGTTACAATCCTGCCTACGATCATCTGGATTCTCTCCACCGAAGCACCCATTAGAATGGCGCCGATGATGATCAGAAATGAGCCAACCATTAGACTTCGCTTTCGTCCCAGTCGTTCGACGGTTAGTGCAGCAATAATTGCCCCGAATACCGCGCCAACATCGTACAGAGCAGTGATAGTGCCCGTCATCACTGTACTGGGATTCCCCATCTCGTTCAACCAGTATTGAGAAATGACCACGCCGGACATGACTCCTTGGTCATAACCAAATAATAGAAATGACGAGGCACAGACCGTCGTGATGGCCGCCACTAATGGCCCGCCTTGGAGGCTGCTCAGGCCGGTTTTGTCAATCATAGTGCAGAAAGGTTAGAAGTATCTTTACGCAGCTTCTGCGGCATTCCCATACTGAAAGTTGGCCCTTATATAGGGGAGCTCGCAACCGGGTTCATGTTCTATGAGGCATTTGACCCGCCCAGATGCGTGGGGGTGAATCTGGGGAATGTGGGGGAAGTCGTCACCCTTGTAGTCTCCGTGTGGAACTTGAGGTCGAAGACTATAGGGCGCATACCACATCATGAAGTGGACCCCGGATGATGGCGTCCAATTGCCTTTTCCAGTGTAAACCCCCACGTGTCGATCAAAGCTTCGCTGTAGGGAAACACAACTTCATTCGGGGAATAATTTTGCCTGACCTCATTATTCTCCACTATCGGACTTGGACCGTTTTAGCAGGTCAATGTTGCGTTTTGAATTCACCGGTCTCCATGTAGGGGTAGGTCTATCTGAAGACTTTGCGGATTGATTCAAGGAATATCAACATCAATCAGTCAGTATTCGAACACCCCAGTTTCTGCCTACTTTGATTCATTCTTCGTGTCTCCGACTCTCCCAGGATGAACTTGGTACGAAGCGCGCTTTACGTGACTAGAAGGGCCAGTTTAAACAGGATGAGACTGCGTTCCACGTGGCTCCGTTGCAGGAATGAGATGGGTATATAGGCTAGGTCCAAAATAAATCAAGCACAGTCCCCATGATGCAAGCTGCTGTGGATGAATCTAAATGCTCTTGCAGATAACCCGAAATAAATGACACGGGAAGGCTTTTTCAGACATCCCGGGGAAAGAATTTGGACCAAAACACCCAATTCCACAACTGTAAAAAACCACAGCTATGGTAGACATCAATGCTAGAAAGCGCATGCAGAAGTATGCATAAGTGAAGCAAGGCGTCCGAAAAAAATCCACAAAAATGATATAACCAATCCAGGCACAAGCCATGTCCGTAACCTTCAATATAGAGCGGTATCCGCTTAAACCACGTAACTACGAGATAATTAGTACTCGCAATATTCGTATCTTCATCAGTGCATGACTTACCTCCAAGGGTGCTGCTCGTCTCCATACTGAATACCCTCGATCCAGTTCTTCATCTGGAGAGCGATCTCACCAGCCTCTTCGTCCTTCTTCAAGCCGCAGTCAACCAACTTGCCCCGGTAGCTGATACTCCGGACCGGGCTGACGATGGCTGCAGTGCCGGCACCGAAGACCTCAATCATGCGACCTTCCTCGGCGGCCTTGGCCACATCGGACATGCGAACCTTACGCTCCGAAATCTTCCAGCCTTTAGGGATCAGTCTCTCACGGGCAAGAGAGAGCACCGAGTCTCTGGTGACACCCTCCAGGATGGTGCCATCGAGGGGAGCGGTGATCAGCTCCTTCTGTCCGGTCTCCTTGTCCTTCAGTGCGATGAAGAGGTTCATCGTGCCAACCTCAGTCACGTACTCTTCCTCGCCAAAGAGCCACAGGTTCTGCTGGAAGCCACGAGAAGCAGCCTCGAGCTGGGGCAGAATGCATGGGGCATAGTTGGCACCGAGCTTCTTGTCACCGACACCGCCTGGCCAGGCACGGACGGCGTAGTCGGTGGCTTCCAGGGAGATGGCCTTGAAACCAGTGGGGTAGTACGGGCCGACCGGGCTGGCGATGACAAACAGAAGGGCCGAGCCCGGAGGCCCAACGCCCAGAGTCTTCTGAGTACCAATCATGGTGGGGCGCAGATACAATGAGTAGCCGCGTGCACTGGTATAGTTAGCAGAAGATCAGCATGATATAAGGGGTGTCAATGACTGACTCCGGGATGAACCGACTATCCAACTTCACGAACTCCCCAATCAGCTTAGTCAAAGCCTCGCCGTCAAAGGTAGGAAGAGCAATGCGCGCAGAAGACTTGTTCAGGCGCTCCATGTTCTTGTTGGGACGGAAAAACCGGATTCCTCCGTTTTTATCCTTGTACGCCTTCATCCCCTCGAAGCACTCGAAGGCGTAGTGGAACACACAGGTGGACGGGTCCAGACTGAGGTTCTGGTAGGGAACAATTTGAGGGGTTTGCCATCCTTCAGCAGCGGTCCATTCAATGGAGAGCATGTGGTCTAGAAGAAAGTCAAGATCAGCAACGGCGCATAGCAAGGTCGAGGCCGGCACTCATACCGGTGAACGTCTTTCCAAAGATCAGATCCTTATTCGGAGTGAGCTCCTTCGGGGTGCTCGTCTTGGTCACGGTCAGCTTGGAGGCATCCAGAGCAGTAAGCTGAGAAGCCGCGGTGGCCGAAGCGCTAAAGTTCCGCTGCCATAGCTGGGTAGAAGCGATTGTCCGCGAGGGCATGATCCGGGGCATAGCAAGGCCGGCGAGGGCCTTGCGGCGAGTCAATTGCTGAAGTGATTTCATGGCTGAGGAATTATACAGTCACTAATGCGTAGTGGAAGGTGGACGGTATTTAAACTCGGGATGACTCTCCGCATGGGAACACAAACAATATTTCTGCGGAGCCTTGTACCGACTCCGACGCGGAAAGAGAACAAAGCGTGTTCACCGCCTGGCCCAGGCACTGTGACTCAGGCTCCGATATCCTAATCGCACCAATCAACGCGCGTAGATTTGAGAGACCCGCCGACTTCGGATCTCATTTGTGGCCTGTAATACTAGGCATCAACGATAAAGGCCGACGGAAAGCGGGGACATCACATGACATGGATATCTGTAGGTGCACGTGATTAAGCCGATAGGAGCATTTGTTAGGTTGTTATCGATTCATATGCCTCGTGTTGTGCTGTCACTTGGAATTGGACTCGAATTGACTGCAATATGGATTGATCCATTCTCTCTCCGAAGCTTACAATACCATGACTGCCATGCCGCTTACCGAGGTCCCTGTCACGGCACTGTGAAACTAGTCACGATCATCTGAATCCGTTCGATTTCCCTGGGAATACACCATGTTCTCGTCCGCGCTGAAGTCCTTCAGCTCCAATATCTCCGCCAACTACCAGATCTCTCCCAACCCTACCATATATTCCGGTCCCTGGAAAATTCACGATGCGAAGAAAAAGTCTACAGGGACACCGGCGTCCGTATTCATATTCGACCGCAAAGTTCTTGAACCGCGATCCGGGGGATTTGGTTCCCGCTCAGGTTCGTCGTCAAAGAAATTGCAGGAAGATGTAATTGAACGGCTCAAGCGGGAAGCCAGTAACCTCGCCCGACTGAGGCACCCCTCCATCCTCCAGGTGCTTGAACCTGTCGAAGAAACTCGCGGTGGTGGTCTCATGTTCGCTACAGAGCCGCTCATTGCCTCGCTATCCGGGCTGCTGCTGGAAAATAGTGAGCGGGATAACACTGGTCCACGGTCAAGCCGGTATATGGTCGAGCAGGCCGATGGAACGCGAAGAAGACGCGACTTGGAGATTGATGAATTGGAGATCCAAAAGGGACTGCTTCAGGTGGCCAAAGGTCTTGAATTTCTCCACGAGTCCGCGGGTCTTGTGCATGGCAATCTGAACCCAGACGCCATCTATATCAATGCGAAATCCGACTGGAAGATTTCTGGTCTCGGGTTTGCAGGTCCTCCTGATTCTTCAGAATCTCCATCATCATTACCTCCGTTGGCTGTCTCCGAGGTGCTCTACCAGGACCCAAGACTCCCTGCGTCAGTTCAGCTAAACATGGACTACACATCTCCAGATTTTGCTCTGGACTCCAATGTGTCGTCTTCTGCCGATCTTTTTTCTCTGGGTCTCATAATCGTTGCTCTCTATAATTCTCCCCATGTCTCCCCAATCCAAGCCCACTCAAACTTGTCGACTTACAAGAAGCTCCTAAGTTCTCCGGCAACCACTCCGTCCCAGGGCAATAATTTTCTTTCCTCAAAGCCTATCCCCAGAGAGGTCGTGTCTCATGTCCTGCCCAGGTTGATAACAAGAAGGCCTGCGCAAAGGATGAACGCTCGAGAGTTTCAGCAGTCCCAGTATTTCGATAATGTACTGGTATCTACAATTCGGTTCTTAGAATCATTGCCAGCCAAGAATCCCAATGAGAAATCTCAGTTCCTGCGTGGCTTACAGCGGGTTCTTCCCGAATTTCCTGCATCAGTGTTGGAAAGGAAGCTATTAGGGGCTCTTTTGGACGAAATGAAAGACCGCGAGCTTCTACCGCTTTTACTGCAAAACGTCTTCGGAATTCTCCAACGAATTCCCAATGAGCGCCGCGTTTTCCCCGAGAAGATCATTCCTCGGCTCAAGGAAGTGTTTGGAACGGCTTCTGGCAAAGAGGCCCAAGAACGCGATTCGAAGAAGGATGCGGGTCTTATGGTGATGCTGGACAATATGAAACTTATTGCGGAGAATTGCTCAGGAATGGAGTTCAAGGATGGTAAATTCGTCTACATGCAAGGATACTGTCATGCTGCTAACGTCTGGAGCCAGATATCTTGCCATTGATCCGACTTGGATTAGACTCCCCGACACACTCCTTGGTAGATGCCTCTATCAAATGTCTTCCTGTGGTGCTTCCCGTTCTCGACTTCAGCACAGTGAAGAACGAGGTGTTTCCTCCCATTGCTAGCACTTTCAGTCGCACCAGCAGTCTGGCCATCAAGGTTCGCAGTCTGGAAGCTTTCAGTGTGCTGTGCGGTGGCTCCGCCGACGACTCTGGCGGGTTTGAAGATGATCTCACCGGCGCAGTCAAGCCCAGCAAAACACCCAAGTCTTCCATTCTGGATAAGTACACTATTCAGGAGAAACTCGTCCCGTCCTTGAAAGCTATCAAAACGAAAGAGCCCTCGGTGATGATGGCTGCATTGAAAGTATTCCGCCAGGTTGGCAAGATTGCCGACACCGATTTCCTTGCCATTGAAGTTCTGCCAATTCTCTGGAGCTTCAGTCTCGGCCCACTTCTCAATCTTAGCCAGTTTAATGATTTCATGGCATTGATCAAAACTCTTTCGACTAAGATTGAAAAGGAGCAATCAAGAAAATTACAGGAGCTCTCCTCCGAGGAAGACTCCAGTGGTTTCCAAAATGGCAGCAATAGTCTCTCCCAATCGACGGCAAGTCTTACTTCTCCCGATACGGGCAATGCTAGAAACAATTTCGAGCGCCTCGTCCTCGGGAAGAATGCAGCAGCTACGAATGGCAATGATATGGATCTCTGGGGTAGCGTGGAGCCTGAACACGCCTCCAAACCACCAAGCGTCTCGTTTCCATGGTCGAATAATGGTTTATCTCCAGGCCAAGGCGGGGCTTCAAACCAACTTGGCTTCCGCTCCATCACCCCGGACCAGAAGTTGAGTTCTTTCACGTCTCTTCAGCCTGTATCACAAGCCGCTCCCACAGCCCCGTCATTCCCTACGATGCAACCAGCTTCGCCCACTTGGGGCGTTCACTCTCCAGGAACCAAGCCTAGTCCCTCTTTGGGATCAGTGTCTGGTATAGCAACGAATAACCCCATGCCTCAGCCACCATCACAGCGGACACCCAGTTATTCCGCATTCTCGATCCCCCCTCCGCCAGGTGGGATAGGCTCGAGTAATGCTATGAGATCTCCTTCCTCGGGCCTGAATATGAACTCAGTGCCATCAACCCACTTCCAGCCCCAGCCTCAGCCATCAACACAAAAATCAGGATTGGATAAATACGAGAGCTTGTTGTAAAGGGAATTCGTTTGACCTTCCATTATGAGCCTTATTCTATCCAATCCTGAGCGGTTCTCGTTATACCAATCTGACGCAATTTGCTAGCTGTGCAGAGTACATGGACATTTCTAAATGAAATACAAGATCAGTATATACATAGTGACCTTGACGTTTCTTGGTGTTTAGACTTGCACCGAAGCCCATTGAATGTAATCGGATAATCCTGATTGTATGGGATCAATGATCGACCACAACAAACCCAAGTAGGTACTGGCGCTCAACCCACCATGGATGCCAACGTCAAGCAACACTATAACACTATCTGGCTGATCCGTCTTCCCTCGATGGTGCAGCTGGGAATCAAGTCGCACTTTGATACCCTCGAAGATGAGAATGAAGGTGAAGGAAGGATCTCGAGGATGGAAAAAGTTAAGACAGGAACTGAGGTGATAAGAAAGAAAACAAGAACTAAAAGCAGAGGATAAGATCTATGGTAGAGTGAGAGAATATTAGGAGTAGAAGACGAAAGAAGACAAGAATTACCTAGGTATGTGAAGGCAAGATCGGGAGTAGAGTGAGAGGGAACTCAGAATACATAGTTTCTTCTAGGTTGACGAACGTATGGAACTCCAATTATCTCCCAGAAAAAGGAAGTATATATCGTAGAGCTTCTGTAGGTATGTATATGCCTAAATAGTAAAGCTTTTCTAGTTCGACACGATTCAAGATACCGGTGGACGTAGAACGAAGTTAAAAAAGTGATTTAGGATGATTTGAAAAACACACCTACATCCTAGGGAGAACTTCACTTTGGCGGAATTAAACAGAGTATCCTACTGCCCTACTCTAGGATGTGGTATAAGCAAGATCCAGAAGATAACTAGGTAATTGAAGACGATGGTCTTATTAATTGCCAGATATCACATAAATCGATCAGCACAGACTAGGCCATTCCAAGATTCTAGTCTACAGAAAGGTGCTTGAAAAGCCTTATATCGATTTTCACTAGTGCCCCTATTGCTATAGCGTAGGCGTAAATGGATAACAATGGTATCGACCTAAGCATCTTAAGCATCTCGCTGGAGTCTCACAGTAACAATTTGAATATGTAAACAGCTTATTAACATATCAAATTTCATCAGAATCAAAAAAGACCGGAAGAATAAGTGTGATAGTGAGGTTGGCGCGCAAGTTGAAATCACACGAGGCGGTGATGGAACTCGCTGTCACCTTGCCAGCGCTGCTCCTTTCCCCTCCCAGCTTCCCAGTCTCTCTCAGCTCCTTCAGGTTCCTCATTGCTCCATTACTCACCTGGATTGACGATACTTTTGACTCGATATTCTTATATGATCCGTGGACTTGAAACCCGTTCACTCGCAATCGAACGGGCCACTTAGACCACGTTCCGGGGTCCCGTCTGATCAACCACATCGATTACATCTGATCCCTTCGCACTAGCACCGTGTCGGACGATACTCGTCTTTCATTAACAACCACGGCGCGTGCGCCTTCTCCGACGGACTCCCTCGTGGAGGACGACTACTACACTATCCCCCCGCCGCACTCACCATCCGAAGTGTCTGCCTCAACCTCCTTCTCTGTCGGACCTCCGCCTTTCTCCTCGCTCTTCTTTGCCTCACCTTCGACTGAGTCCAATCAACCCAAGGTCACCGAGTCTGGACCAGCTTCACTCCCAGCCTTTGCGCCGTCACAGCCTATCGAGGAGCCTCTCGACTCGGCCCCTTCGTCGTCGGTTGTCGCAGACACCAAAGCCTCCTTCTCAGAGCCAAAGGGCGAAGGGCTTGGAAAATCTACCGACGACGGGGAACCGCCGCCGCCGTATACCGAAGGTTATAGCCCACTCGAGTCGTTTACCTACGTAATGGCTGCTGCAGGAGGCGCGTCGAGCATCATCACTCAGGTCCAGCAGACCGGAGGGCCACCAATCAATACACTCGGAGGTATGAGCGTCGACTCCCGGAAAGCACATTGATCACCTGAATTAACCTCTTTTGACGCGCAGATATTGGTGGAGATGAGCACATCACTCTGGACCTCCGGTAGGAGCCCCCAATCCGCCCCCAACTGAACCCCGTACTGATAGGATACAAAGGGGTACCCGGTTTACACTTTCTCGCGATGAACTCTTGACATTGCCCGAGTTCGTCTTGCTCTCCCTGTTCCCGAACGGTCTTCTTCCTGATGGACATATGGGCGGATTTCACGAAGGAGACATCTACCCCGTTGATGTGAGTGAATTATCAACACCACGTTGTAGAGGCCGTCCGATCTGACAGCATTTAGTACGATCCCGCATCGCTCCAATACATGCTCGATTTCTTCCGCTCTGTTGCTCAATCCATTCCATCATCGCTCCCTTCGGCATCGACGTCACCGGAGTTGGAAGCTCCCGACGCGATGCAAAACTCCGCGCGTGATATGCTCCAAGACCGGGCCGGCATCATCGTCCTTCGCGAAGACCTTGACTTTTACGTCATTCCGCCACGACCAGACATCGGGCATGATGAAATGCTCGAGGTTAAGCGGGCTGCTGGCCGTGCGCTGTTGAAGCAGGACGGTATCTTTTCTGGGCTGCGCAAAAGCGAGGAGGTTGGCTCAACCGAGCAGCACCTCATCGAAATGCTGACCGCGGGGTAAGCTCGACTCCCTTGGTTCCAGGTACACCATATACTAATTATTGAGCAGTGGATTTGATCGCGAGGACCAGTGGGGACATCGTGCCCCGGAGCCCAACAAGGCAGTCATCTGCAGTCTTGCTCTGGCCAAGCTTCGCACTGACATTCGAGGTGATCTGTCGAACAACAACGCCGTCGGCATGGCCCAGAAACTTCTTCTTTTCTGGAGGAAACCTGCCCGTCGTTGCTGGTGGGAAGGGGTTGATTTGAATGATGTAGAAGGAGTGGAAGGTCCAGTCAAGGTCTGGATTCGGAGGGTCTGGACGCTGGAAATGGTAAGTCACATAATGCTCGTCTAAATACTGAATGCTAACTTGTTCTCAGAGCGTGATCGGACTCCGGTGATCAATTCGCAATATGTTTTTGCTCCTGCATTTGTATCTATACCCAGATCTTGGCTTTTTGCAGAAACCTCGACATTGTCGTCTCTTCTTTCTTAAATTTTTTTTTTTTATTGTGCGACAGTTCTAGTCAGGCTAGTTGTTTGTTTCGTGTCTTTCCTTTGCACCTGGGGCTGGCGTACCGCGCAATTTGGTGTCTTTCTCAGCCCCCATATGGTATATAATTTCTATTTATATTAGTTGGATATTCTCAGTAACTTATTATCGGGCCATTATGGACGTGGAAATGAATGAAGCACTCTTTTAGGTCCATTTTTCTTTCTGTTCACTATGTTGGCCTAAGGTATCATTCACGTGATACCGGAATGGGCCTGTCTCGATCGGGCAAAACGCGACGGCGCAAAAGAATCCCATCAGTGACAGCAATTTCCATCCGCGATCTCCTGCCTCTGTACAGTCTTCTCTGGCCCGGAAATTTAGATTTCCAACAGTGCCACGGTTCTGTACCCTTCATACGCTCAATTCCTCCCTTTCTCCAGCGCGAACAACCCTTCCCGAACACCGTCGATCAGCAGAAGCTCTCGCGATCTCAGCTCCCCGCGAAGGGGCATGCATTTGTCCACCTGAATCGCCAATATGTCCCCTCTTCGAGGATATATCACATCCTACCCGCCGCGTGTGCGCCAATATGGCAACGCATTGCTTACACCCGTCTACCCGGTGCAGACTGGCCCAACGCCGCGCACGACAAAGCGTGGTACCACAGCGATCAATTATGCCGAAGATGGCTACGAAGATGAAGATTTTGATGACAGCGATAACCCGAGGCGACCGACTGGGCTAAGAAGCCTACGACGCGAGGAATCGTCAGGTGTGGTGCCCATGTCCGAGAAGCTGGGCAAAGAAGCGCATGCGCCGGTGGAAGTGCAAGGAGTGTTTCGCGAATGGATGATCAAAAGGATGCTGCGGCCAGCGTACGTTTATCCTCAAGTTATCCCTTTTCCTGCTTCGCAATCTGCGCAGCCTCGAAGATCCTCCCCCTCGTTTGAGGTCACTCAGCTGACATGAATCGTGAACATGTAGGTGTGCGGAGCAACTACAGATTCAAGCACAGCTTCCCTTGACACTCATTCCAATTCGAATCGATGTGGAAGTCCCCGCTCATCAACCTCTCGAGCCCTTCCCTCTGCCCCGTAGTGTCATGGATCCTAGCATCAATCCCACCCTTCCCGCATATCGGAGACCTGAGCCATTACCGCCCTTCAGAATTAAGGATACATTCCTTTGGAATCTCCATGAAGCTCTTGCCACTCCGGAGGAGTTTTCCATTGGCTTTGTCCGCGATCTTGACCTTCCCAATCCGCAGGCGACCGCCATGACCATCAGCAACCAAGTCCGGCAACAACTCGAAGAATTTGCGGGTGTGGCATTGCACCCGTTATTCTCAAGCACGCAACTGGCCCCTGCTCCAAGCGCGCCTCCGCAGACCGAAGCATCTCGAGACCCATCCATGACTCCCGCTGTTACCAATGTTGAGACCCCAGAAAACCGAGCCAATGGAGCTACTGTCACCGCGACGAAGGATGCGCTTGTCAATGACAGTCTACTGAACCCGGATGACGCTTATAGGTGTCTGATCAACCTCAATATCAACCTACAAAATAAGCTCTACACCGACAAGTTTGAATGGTCTCTACTTCATCCTCCCGGCATGGCCGAGGAGTTTGCAAAAATCACTTGCGCCGATCTGCATCTGGGAGGTGAATGGGTCAGCGCCATCTCACATGGCATCTATGAGGCGGCTTTGAAGCTCAAGAAGGAAGTTTGTGAAAGTGGCGGCCTCATGAGTGGGATCAATGGCTACGGCAATGAGATCGACAATCAAGCAGCAAACGGGGTTGAGGCTGGTTGGCGTTATGATCCCGAGACTTTGGGTGATGAATGGGAGCCCAAGGTCGAAACCTTGTCAAAGGAAGAGATCGAAAGACGAGAAGGTGACCGCGAGCGACAGATCAGACGCCTCCGACGAGAAACTGCCCGTTTCTCTTCCACGGCTGGTATTACGCCGGATGCTTCTCGACAAAGCAGCGGTTACTTTGAGGTTGACAGTGAAACGCCATTGGGGCGAGGCGAGCGAAACAAGCGAAAGCGTCGGTTCCGCAGTCTCAGTCCGTCGGGTAGAGGAGGCACGCCCGGTGGTCGTGGCACTCCAGACACAGGCTCTGGTGCTGGATACGGCGGCGGTGGTGGCACGCTTTCTGAATGGTACGTGGCTCGTATCTGTCAACAATAAAATCCACCGCTAATTTTCGGTTTACAGGGAACGGCAAAACTGGAGGTGCAACAACTGTATGGTATGGGGCACAGCAGTATGGGCAGTGCGAGACGGGCCCGACGGTCCACGAGTAAGTTGAACTTCATGAAAACGATTGAAAGCACGGGTTGACTGGTTTCTTTAGACTCTCTGCCACAATTGCGGCTTCCTTTACGAGCGAGACAAGATTACCCCGGAATGGTCAAAAGATCTCCATCGTCATGACGTTCCTGTCGGCCGTTTTAACTAGGCGTTGGCAGTCACACAGGTTCAGCATATGAGCGACCATGGTTTCCTACTTCATGCGTTCTAGGTTTTTCACAGGTCATCTCTAGGCTGTCTCCTCTAGCCTACATTCACCCCTATTACTCACACATTCAAGGCCGGGACTCTTTGTTTTGTTATGAAGTCTGATATAGATCTGGCACCACACATATCAACTCGAATTCTCCGGGCTTCTTTACTTCCATCATTTTCCTTTCTGGGATTTGGGACCTGCGTCTAACACTCGTGCTTTGCCTAATTCTTCCTCTTGGGATCTTATAAAAAGGCAAGGAAACTTAAATGTCAAAGGTGCAGTGGGTATAAACAGTGATTTAGAGATGGCCTGCCAGGGTAATTGTGTATCAGTCGAGAGTACACCCGTCTCTATTGGATTGTGCTTTTTCTCATTCTTGTTGGCGCTTAACAAGATAAGGTGCTTAGACAACCCTACGTGTTGACGGGGTTACTTTATGTCCTGTTTCTTCTCTGCTTCTTGTGCTTTTACAGGATATCATTCATGGGTGGGCGTGGAGATGGTGCTTTTTTTTCTCACTTAATGTATGAATATGACTGGGCTGGTTATAATGCTCGTTGCTTGTTCTATCAATACTATCACACTTTAGAATCACTCGGCCAAGTACTTGACATAGAAAAGTCGGAGCTATCCCATGGGAGGGTATAGAAATCGTGGTTCTTTCAAGCAGCTGCTCAGGTAGAGCTAATCACTCGGTCTAGATAGCAAATACGAGCAATTTCCAAGGATTCGTGTACTTTTATATCTCAGATACTGGACTTTGGTACTAACATGATTGATGAATATTCTTATAAAGTAAAAGGACGATGCTGTTGCCACTGTCACATATCCCCCGCCAAAGCATCTTACGGGCACATTACAACACACAGAAACTAGGATAAACCCCTCTCTCTATGAAACAGGATAATCATACGGCATCGCTCAACAAGCCAAAAGGCTCACAGGATAAAAGAAACAAGTAAGAGAGAAAACGATGAGAGGTCATTAATCATTTGAGCGCTAATATCATTCCAATATGATCTTCCAATATGCTCAGCGGCGACGCTTTGCCGGCGGTGCTCTGGCCGGAGGTTCCTGTATCAACATCGGTCAGTAAGGTTCCTAACTTCGGGATAGAAAGGTACATACCGACGCTGCACGCCGTTTCTCACCGACTGGGACAGGCGGCGAGTAGGCAAAAGCCCGAGGGGGCTGCGTTCCCCCAGTACAGATGGTGTTGTTCTCGCCGTCAATTTTAACGCCGGACTTGATGCCGATTTGGATTGGGCGCGTGCGCCCTAGGTCATCGGTCAGCCCGCCCGCTCGCTTCAGGGCGGCGATGATGATGGCGGCTGTATCGCCGACTTTGGTAGTGCGGACTTGATGAGAGGATGTGGCGGTTGCAGGGGACGCCGTGGCTTCTGAGTCAGTGCCTGGGCATGGTGCAGTGTCTCTCGGAGAACTAGCTGATGGCAGGATCACGGTGTTGTTGTTGCCGAAGACATCGATGGAGGAATCGATGGTGATGGTGATTGGAACAACGGGGTCATCCCAGCCGGGCTCATCCATGATCGTAGGGCTTGCAGTCGTGATCAAGCTTCGGCGTGGGAGATCTGATGAGTATGGAGGAGGGGCGGCTGCAGAAGTAGAAGTGCGGTTTGCACGAGACTCTGCGAGCTTTTGTATTTGATGACGTAGTGAATCCATGGGAGGGCGCATCTTGATGAATACAAAAGGTTTATCTCGGTATCCAAGTAGCAATTAGAGGGGTGTGGATGTGGATGGTTTAATTCAGGAGTAGAGGCAGGGAGCAATATTTATAGTGGGAAAGCCCAGATTAGTTGCGTGCACAATCGGGTATTGACAACAATCGTAGACCAATCATAAGAGCAGGTTGGGTTGTCAATAGAATGGTCTATTGAATGAGTTCAATCGGAATCGATTGTTCTTTCGGGTCTCAATAGTGTCACGTGACCCTATTGTTCTATTGACCCAATCATTCATTCACTTGTTCACTGATTCACCTCGGCACATTCTCTGACTCGTCTATTCGCCACTGGCCTGTGCCATCAGTCCGTCGATCCAGCCTTCGTAGAGCCCATCCTCCCCAGGACTGGGTGGGTTGGTTCCCAAGCGAGGCAAATCTTCTTCTTCGGCGAAATGGTCTCGACTGATATCTGGTGTATCTTCTGACCGGAACAAGTGCGGTCAGGTTTCTGAGGCTGTAGACCTGTCGACGGGGTGAGAAGGATCCTTACTGGGACTGTCGACCGGTTCAGCGGGAGTTCCTGGGTAGGGTGGGCCAGGGTAGTATGGTCCGCCAGGATGGAGTGATTGCATTGTCTGCCCAGAGATTAGCACGAACAGGAGTCGGCACGTATTCAACTCAATGATACCGGTGTTTCTGTCGCGCTTGACAGCCAAACCGTTACGGGTTACTGACTTCGCGAAATTCGTCCCCTTTCACCTCCACCTCGCGATCACGGATTCGACGCATCAATGCGAGGAAGTTGCTTTGCTGGAACTTTTCACTTTGCTCATGACGAACACTATCGAGGAGTTGACCGGCCGTCTGGGCGAGAGCATCCGCATCACGTGTGTGGGTGAGTGGATCTTGCTTGTCGGTCTGCTCAATGGTGTCGGATCCAATTCGAAGCTCCCCATGAACAGGTTCGGTCGTCTCAACCTGGTTTGTATCATGCAAATGCTGCTCAACCTCAGACGTAGTCTCAGCTCCCTGAAGCTCCATATCTGCGCGGGCCTGCTCAAATGCCGCCTCAAAAGCATATTCATCAAACTGCTCTTTGGATGCGGAGTGTTCTGCATGTGCTTGCTGTGGGACTTGGTGTGCGTTCATCGGAGAATTATACATCGGGTAGCTGGGAGCAAAAGTAGGTTGAAAGGCACCATTTGTCGCTGGCTGGTTTTGCATATGATGCATAGGTGTCCGCATCTGGTGCTGGCTCATAAATTCATTCTGCCATCCTGGATGGGCTGGCGCGACATTCGACCTTTGTAGTTGCGGTGCTGGTGGTCCGGAGATATGTAGATTCTGAAAGTCTGATGCCCAGCTACTACTCATGTTGGGGGAAGCATGAACCGGTGCACCAGCACCGAAATGAGCCGGATGCTGTAGATTCGGCAGCGCTGATCCTCCGAGGTTGGCTTCGAATGCGGCGAACTCCGGGTCTAGTATTCCATCTCGTGGGCTTTGTGATCGGAATCCCTGCAGATAATAACGTTAGCCTGGAAGAGATCACAAGTACGATCTCACGACTGACCTGAGCTGGCGACTGCCTGGAAGTCAATCGATCCTGTTGAAGAGTCCGGTCGACCGACGCATGCTTCTGGAAGTTCTGAAGCGCGTTGGACGGACCACACAGTGCATCGCTCATGGTGCGCAAAAGCCAAAAATGTCAATATGCAATAGGGAATGTCAGACGGAAGCAAAGAAGGCACGGGGTTAAATAACTATATACGAAGGCACGAGAGTATGCATAGGAGTAGCGTGGGGTTACCGATAGACCGAGGCCAAAGGCACGTGCTGAGAACGTGACCCTGCTGAGTCATGGCGATAAGTAAGATAAGCAAAGCGGCCAGATTGTTTGGTGAGTTGTGCCTTGTCCAAGCTCCCCTCGTCACTTGCTTCTGCTATTGTTCTTTACTTTCCCCACGGGGTATTCCACAAAATGGTACGCATTCCTCAATGCCTTTTGGGTTTATGCTGACTTCTCATCTTCAGGCGGCCGCTCAAGTTATTTCTAATTCGGGTCACGAAGAGATGATTGTACGTACGCGATGCTACTCGGGAAAGCGTTCAATTGGCGTCACTTGCGCTTCCCTGCGTCCAATGCAGCTTAACTGACGATTTTGTCTTCGATTGCAGCACGATGCCGGCTTGGACTACTACGGCCGTAGGTTGGCTACCTGCTCATCTGATAAAACAATTAAGATCTTCGAGATTGAGGGGGAATCACACCGCTTGGTGGAGACCCTGAAGGGGTAAGCGTGTCTCGCCCCTCCATGGAGAGGGCCAATTGTTGAATTAGGTGGAATCGCTAACCCGGAATCTTATCCGTACAGCCATGAGGGCGCTGTGTGGTGTGTCGCATGGGTGAGTTGGGACAACTTCGAACTCGATCATATTGTACGGCGCAATTTGACTGACCGTGGCAACGGCTTCATAGGCGCATCCCAAATTCGGCACGATCCTGGCCTCCTCATCGTACGACGGCAAGGTTCTGATCTGGCGCGAACAGCCCCAGAATGCGACCTCCCCTGCCGGGGCCAGCACATGGACTAAGGTCTTTGATTTCTCTCTCCACACTGCTTCCGTCAACATGGTATCTTGGGCTCCTCACGAGTCTGGGTGTCTACTTGCCTGTGCTTCCTCCGACGGCCATGTTAGTGTTCTTGAGTTCCGCGACAACAACTGGACCCACCAGACCTTCCACGCGCACGGCATGGGTGTGAACTCGATCAGCTGGGCTCCTGCTGCTTTCGCCGGTAGCTTGATTAGCTCCAACCCGGGACCCGGCCAACAGAGACGCTTCGTGACTGGTGGGAGCGACAACCTAGTCAAGATCTGGGACTACAAGTACGTCCTCCGTGTCGGTGGCTACGGGGAGTTATGCGTGCTAACTTCCATCTCTGCAGTGCCGAGTCTAAGACTTACAATCTCACTCAGACGCTGGAGGGCCACTCGGACTGGGTCCGTGACGTGGCCTGGTCGCCAAGCATTCTATCCAAGTCGTATATCGCCTCGGCTTCGCAAGACAAGACCGTTCGGATCTGGACCTCCGATGCTTCCAACCCGGGCCAGTGGTCCAGCCAAACGCTCGAGTTCGACACCGTTCTCTGGCGTGTCAGCTGGAGTCTCAGCGGCAACATTCTCGCTGTCAGCGGTGGCGACAACAAGGTCAGCTTGTGGAAGGAAAACCTCAAGGGCCAGTGGGAGAAGGTCAAGGACATTGAAGAATAGAGACAAGAATTGGTTTTGGTTTTTCTGTCATTAATTTCCTTTTGCATCGCATAATTGTCGAGATTCACCTATTCGCTATGAAGTTCACCTAGGTGCGAAACCACATCTGCCCTAAGATCACCGGTCCCCATGAGATAGCACCAGAGCCGTATCAATCGAATGCTCTTATCACACATCCCAGAAGATGAATGGTCCTCGACCACTGGTGTCTTTAAGGTCCAGCCATCTCCCCAACATGATACCGCCACCGGGGACAAGCACACCTTCGTATCCATGAACCCAGTTGTCATCCTCGTTGAAGGCCCAGTCCTCGTCCTCGTCCTCGTCCACCTGCTCGCAGATGCAAAAACATACGCGAGTCCAGCCTGTGAGTCCACCGTACGGAAAGGCAACAGACTCGGTAAAGCCAAACAGCGGGTTTGCAGCCTCGCTGCCGCCGTGAGTCTTCTGCGTACCTTTAAAGTACGCGACGCACTCTGCACCTTCATATCGGGGTATGATACGGTTGCATTCATCTGGCCATATTGCCTCTGAGACGGTTTCGATTTCCAAGGACTGATGGGTGTCAGTTTAAATGCCCTAGACGTACTTAGACGTATGTTCCGTACCATGACATCAACTTGATGCATATGATCCTCAAGATCAGCGCAAGACTCACGCCGGGAGAATTCCTCGATCGTTTCTGGCAATGGATGAAAGCATGCTGTACACAAGCACAGTCAGATATCAGAGGGAGATCAAGGCGCAGGACCGAGCTTACACCAGAGTCCAAGCCAAGAAGTGCTGAGACTCGATCTATTGGCACCGTGTATATTCCGTGCTTTGGGCTTGTGGTGCTCAGGGAGCTGTGAGAATACCTCGCTGAAGCATGTACTTTCTTGGGAATTTACCAAATGGTTCTGCCAGAAGCTGCGGATATGCAACAAATTGCCGAGGTCAAGCGCCTCGTGGTTGATAAACGGACCAGTAATATCCTCCTGGAAAGAATATACTTTGCTGATATCGTAACCTGATCGACCACAGGCTTGGGTTACCGTCGGGTCCAGGGAAAGGGGCGTCAGGCACTAAATGGACATAAGATGATTAGTAGATTCATTCTTTCTCCGTGTTTGGGCACCAGAAGACGGACAAGTTGAACTGCGCAGAATGTATCCGACGGCGTATCTCTTCTCGGGTGGCTCAGGAACTCCACCTCTGTCATAACCTCCCGGATCTTCCCATAGGTCTTAGAGATGTCCATTTCAACCGGCAGAGTAATTGATTCCTTGACCATTGTTTGAATGACTTCGAGCCAGATCTTCTGCTGTGGGTTCTCTGCTTGTTTGAAATCTAGCTTCCTCGGAAGCACGATAGCGCGAGACTGATATTCTGGCTTCAGTTCACTCGAGGTTCGGTCTCCTGGCAGGTCGTATTTCTCTTTGAACCGAGTCCGCCAGATACTCGAATCCGGGGCCATCACTCGCCCGTTTATCTCCTTGCAAGTTTGGCTCAGAGTGGTCACATCGCGGTCTGTCGCCATGAGGGATGCGATGCGTTGGAGAATCTGGCGTTCAATGATAAGAATAAACATCTCACGGTCACGAGTTCTGAGGGGCATCTCACTTCGTTTGGAAGTTTTAGTAGAGGGCCAGGGTAAACAACTGCATGCTTCGGCTCTGGAGCGCCAGCCTGATCACTTTGCTTTGTCGCCATTCGTCTGGTATACAGGTCCAAGGGAATTAAACCCGGTATGTGCTGTCAAGGCAGGAAGTCGTAAAGGTGACACTAGAAGTTAGGGCTTGCGGTTTGCGTCTGCTCTTCTGACCTGCTCGTTCCTCCCCAGCAGTCCAGTGTCATTGTATAGACAGCCTAATGGATGTCGTCTTGATTCAATCAAGATTGGCGAAATTGTCACTTTCAAAGTACTGGTTACGAGTCATTCCATATGCTCAATACCAAAGCTCATTTTGCGCACCTGGGCATCTTTCTGCACTGCTGTTCTGCATATTTTCAGTATCTACCTTAAGCGATATCCCGGATGATACTGAAGCCCTGAAAGGATATCATTTTGTATAGTAATCTATATGGAATGTCAAGTCGGATTCCGTGGGTCGGGGAAATTCCAGCTTAGGCTCCTGATTCTTATTGACGCGCAGCCAAGCAAGTCTGCGGCAAGGATATATCTTGTCTAGGATTGCTGGGAGATGTGTCGTCGCCGAAGGCTCTCATCCACACCCCATCCATCTGCCAATAAGCCTTTAACTTCCTCCAAGCCAAGGCCACTCATCTCCGGGTAAATTGCTCGCACGGCCACCCATCCAAATGCGCACACCACGGCATAAGCGAAAAAAGTCCACGTTGGGGATAGCCACTCCATCATCGGCAAGAAGGTAAGTCCGACGATGAAGTTTGATCCCCAGTTCGTCGCAGTGGCGAGGCCTGATCCGAAAGAGCGCACGTTCAGAGGGAACAACTCCGACTGCTGCCATGGCACGTTGCCAAGTCCGAAAGCGTAGGCTGCAGTGTACGCAGTCAAACAAAACAGAATAAGCAGAGGGTAGAGTGCGCTCCGGCTGTCGGCACTATCTTGATGAGACTTGGGGGAGTGAAGGTCCAAAGAAATATCCGACAAAGAGAATGCAATGGCACAAAGGCCCAATGCGAGTATCATAACTGGTATCGAATACAGTAGAATCTGCCGTCGTCCAATTCTATCAATTAGCCAAAATGCAAGGAGAGTGAAAAGAAAATTCGTCACTGCGACCGTTAGAGATGTCAACGTCGGCGAGGAGAACGAAAGCGCTGTGAAGATGATCCCTGAGAAGTACATGAGGCTGTTAAATCCACATAGCTGCTGAAAGCCTTGAAGCATCATGGCTATTGTCAAGGCCCTCCTGTTGCCGCCATCATTGAAGAGGTCATGGGCGCGCTGGGTGGCATCATGTAGCCAATGTGCCTTTGTGCCCGGAGCTTTGCTCTGGTCCGTTTCTAAGGCCTCCTGGATGATTTCGCCTCTGATATTGCGCATGACCCGAGCCACGATGCGGTCACGGACCGAACAACCTGAATAGATCCGAGCCAGGACGTTCACGGCACGGATTTCGAAGCCGGCCTGCACCAGCCATCGAGGGGACTCTGGCAGGACGATAAGAGCAGCAAATTGTAAAAATGCCGGGGCCACCCCGAGGCCCACAATCCAACGCCAGCCGCCGGCAGTCTCGGAAAATAGCCAACCAACGACGTATGCGACAACCTGACCCCCGGTTATCAGCAGGCACATGATCGTAACGAGCCTTCCTCTTGCATGCGATGGAGCGACCTCCGAAATATATCTAAGAGTAATCATCCTGCATTAGTCCCATCTCTAATTCGGTTCGTTGATGGCAAGATGGACTTACAATGGAGTCACGGCACTAGCGCTCCCAACCGCCAGACCGACAATACTGCGTCCTATTATCATACCCCATACCTGACTGGTGGAGGCCTGTATTAATGCACCCAGAGCAAACAATACATCAGCAGCGAGGATGACAGGTCGCCGACCGCACTTGTCTGCCAGGATTCCGGTGAAGGGACTTGCCACCAGCGCAAACAAGCTAGTACAGGATGTAATAAGGCTTTCATCGAGGGTTCTCAGCGGTCGATTGGAGAGATCCGAGCCAATGGTCACGAGAGTGGAGGATATAACACCGGTGCTGTGATTTCGAAGTTGTCAGCCTCAACTACTACTGCGTACGTCATAAGTGAAGGAGAGGTTGCGCACTCGTAGCCAAACAGAAGTCCGCTAATACCCGCCGAGAATGTCAAAATCCATATAAACCAGCCGGGGTAGTTCAGCTCGGACGCTAGAACTTCGTCATCATAGTCCGGTGAGGTGTCGGCCGACGCAAGTAAAGGGGCATGGGGGTCGGAATGCCCCGACTCCTCTCTCGGGGTCATGTCTTGGAGCTCTAGGTCGTGAGTGTCATGAGCTGTACTCCCATCGATTGACATGAGAAGGTTGAAGGTTGAAGGTTGAAAGGAGGATGATCTGGGGTTCGATAAAGTCGATAGGCGGCACGGGACCCACTCGGTGGATACGAAATCTACGAAATCTACGAAATCTACCAGCACCTCTTGGAAAGTACACTCTTCAATTGCTCTCATTGCTCTAATCCTCCCCTTAATGACGAGCCACAACGCCGGCCTCATCAGCCTGCGCACTAATCATTTTCTTGTAGGCCTTCACGTCACCGTCAAACTTGTGCACGGTTCCCTTGTCACAGACCCAGAGACTGGTGCAGACATTTTGCAGCATCGTAACGTCGTGAGACACCATCACCACACCTCCTTCGAATCTTTGCAAAGCCTCGGAAAGAGCATCCATACCCTCGATATCCAAGTGGTTAGAAGGTTCGTCGAGAACCAGGATGTGAGGGTTAGTCAAAGACAGGCATGCGAATGCCACACGAGATTTTTGACCTCCAGACAGGAACTCCATCTTCTGGAGGCCAGTCGTACCGGTGATACCGAACCTGAATGAGTTAAAATGTCTTAGTATCTTCTGTTATTTTAATGTCAGGTCTGAGAAGGACTTACGCGCCCAGATGTCTGCGGTACTCCTCGTCGCTCTTGCCAGGATAAGTCTTCGCCATAAAGCTGACGGCACTGGTGGTCATGTCCAAAGCATCCACATGGTGCTGGGCAAAGAATCCAATGCGCAGTCTCGAGTGGGCTGAAATCAGACCCTTTGTTGGCTGCAGTTGATTGGTAAGAAGTTTCAAAACCGTGGTTTTACCAGCACCGTTAGGTCCAACGATGCCAATACGCGAGTCCAGCTGGACATCCAAGTCAACATCCTTCAGAAGAGGCCTGTCCGGTGTGTAGCCGAAGGAGACCTCCGACATTTGAACGATAGGGGGCGAAAGCTTCTCGACTTCAGGGAACTGGAAGTGCACGACGTATTCGCTTTCCGGAGCTTCAAGAGCCGGCATGCGCTCAAGCTTCTTGATTCTCGATTGGGCTTCAGAGGACTTGGCGGCATTGTATCGGAATTTATCAATAAAGGCTGAATGGCGACTGTTAAAGCTCTAGCCAGCAAGCAATGGAGGGCAAATGACAAACCTTTGAGATGGGCTCTCTCCGCCATCTGTTTCTCATACTCGCGCTTGGCCATTTTCCTCCGCTCTTCCTTGGTTGCATAGAACGATTCTACAGTGTGTCAGTGGATAACGGAGGAATATATACCCGAGACGGAACTTACCAAAGTTAGCTCCCTTGTAGTAGTCCAATCTCTCGGAGTGTTGGTGAACGATATCAGTGGCAACTTCATTCAAGAATGCACGGTCGTGGGAGACCACAAGAACGGTACTGGGGTAACCCTGGAGGTAATTGGACAAGAAGGTGATAGAGGGAACGTCCAACATGTTCGACGGTTCTTTGTGATGTCAGCCAACCGGCCCGCTAGAACAGGCAGTAAGGATCGCTTACCGTCAAGAAGAAGGAGGTCAGGTTCGCAGAACAGAGCTCGAGCCAAAGCCAGACGCATTCGCCAACCTCCAGAAAAGGTTTTGGTCGCAAATTGCTGTCTCTCTTGGGAGAAACCAAGACCGGCCAGAATGCTGGCCGCGCGAGATTCAGCCTTGTCAGATTCCATCTCAGAGAGCTTGGAGTAGATATCACTCAAGGTAATATCCAGGCCTTCCCTTTCGTGATCCAATCTGGCAGCATCTTTGGATGTGTCCGCCAGTGCTGAACGTTCCTTTTCGATAGCAGCCAGCTGTTTCGAGATTTTCTGCGAGAATTTTATTAGCTATGTTTTGGGCACCCTCTCTCCCAAGAAACTCACATCCTGTTCTCCGAGAAGATGCTTTCGCCACACATCGGCATCCAAGACCGCTTGAAGCGCCGGAGTATCATCACCCGTGATCTAATAAACAGATCCCGTCAGTTACATATCGGTATCTACGTTAACAGCTTCAACATACCTCCTGTTCGACGTGTAGAATAGAAATGTGGTGGGGAACGGGAACCTCTCTGCGACTCAGGGCCCGCAACAGAGTACTCTTACCGATACCGTTCTGACCCACAAGACCGTAACGACGACCATAGGCGAGGGTCAACGCAGCATCTGTCAATATGCGCTGGCCTCCAATAGTAATGTCGATGTTGTCCAATTTGATGTCCTTGCTTTTGGACTGAGATTCCGACCCAAGCTGCAGGGGGTTGACGGCCATAAAGAACTCCTCGTAGCTCATTGTTTCGTCTGGCTGGTTGAGCAGGCGGGAGGCCTCGTATGTAACCGTCTTCATCTGCTTCTTCTCCTGCTTGGCCCGAATCTTGCGCTCAGCCTTTTCAAGCTTCTTCTTGTCCACGCGCGACTCGACCTTTCTGGCATTTGCAGACTCCAGGTCCACATTGTTTCCTGTCAAGCCCAGGGTAGAAGACATGTTCCGCTGAGCACCGACATTGATAGCCTGGTCAAGCTTCTTGGCCTTGAAAGGCATTTGCATCCTCTCTGCGTCGATTCCATTGGAAGAGCTGAGCCCTGTAATGAATTTTGCGACTAGATTGCCGATTGCGTCGCGATTCTGAGAGCTGAAGTCCCCCGAGGCAGAAACCAAAAGCTCCGTCACATTTTCAGCCGCCTCGGATAGGGGCGAAGGGGCATTGGCGTCTTCGACATAGAGGTTTGAGGCATGGGTCAGGTAGCCCTGTCTACTGTGAGCTTTTGAGAAGACACGGCTGTTTCGCAATGTGCACTTACCACAGAGTATTCTGAGATAACCCGGTCCAGGCCCGGAATCTGTGACTGGAGTTCGACCTCCATGATGCTCTCTACTTCAGTCGGATGCGCAAGAGCCGCAAGGTAGAGATGTCTGCTTCATGAGATTATTCGTCGTCCGGGTACTTTTGACCGCACACCTCGGAGGGGCGCCATTTTCGGTGCCTTATCGATAAGGTCACATGACTAGTCAGTCATGTTGGGTTTCTCTACAACTTCACCATCTAAAATCCACATCTTCTCCTTGCAACTCAATTTAGCATGATCTGCTTTTTTGGAGAGAACCGTACCTGCCGCTGAAATAGTGAGTGTAGATGAATTTAAAATCACAATGGAGCGTTTACATTGCTGCAGAAAACAAGCATAAGATAACCCGCCGGTTACACAGCCAAGGGACAACCGAATAGAGTTACCCCGATGTCCGAGTTGTTGCATGGCATTGATGGTTTTTTATTGGAGCTCGGTATCGATCAACCGATTTTGCTCGTGAGTGTGCTGGGTCATATATAGTATCATCCTGCTAAGGATCACCCGAAACTTCTGACTCAATTATCTGCAAACCTGGAGACCGCCTTGTGATGCTTTTGGAGACATTTTAGTCGCAGCTTCGGAATACGATGAGCTGTGGTGGCTCTTTATTTCAGCGTTTTTTATTAGAACAACTGCTTCCAAACGCAAGATAGCTTGGAGCGATTTGGTTGCCTCTTCTCGCTGGCTAAGTAGACTCTTGCTGAGCAGTTTGTAACGTGTCGAGGAACTTCAAGGAACGGTTCTTTTGGGAGCATATAGGAGCATTTTTATAGAACAAGGCCCTCGACGAATTAATACCGGCTTTTTTCAATTGAAGGAACGCCTATGGCCTTGTAGCTTCAAATATACTCTGTTGATAGGTATTTGCGGAACCACCGCAATCATGATCCAAGCCTCTCAAAGGCTTGGCTGAATCCCATCAACCACTAACAACCATAGCCTTAGCCCGTGATCATGCCGCTGTTTGTTGGTTTTGAACTTCAAATATTGTTCCTTAAAATAATAATCATAATAGTAAGGGAATCTTGTTATATGGAAGACCAACAATTGCCCAAAGTGATTCGGTACTAGAGAATTTTGAACTATCCTATATGGTGCAGGGAATATTTCAATGCTATCTGCAGTAAACTCTGGACGAGACCGACAGAACGGATATCGACAGCCCCTGGTTGGTGCCTTATAGGCTGATAGCTATAGACTAAAATAGACATCTCACAAGGATCGATGATTTAGAAGATGCATTGCTTCAATTTCTCCAGAAATGCTGGAGCCCAAAGCCAAATACAGTCAAAGGCGGGGAATTTCGAGTTCGAATTTGGGATTCCCATACAATTGACATAGACAACAATAACAAGTTTGTCTACTTAGTTAGTTCTAGTTAGTTAACTAACTAGCCCTGCCAGATCTGATGTATAAAATGGGCGCTTCTAGTGACCTTCCCAAGTGGATGATAGGCTGTGCCGATCACTCAGGCAGTGACAGGGTTAAGTGTTTTCGGTGTCCGGCCGTAATGATCGGCCCTGAGTGTCTGGTCCAGGGCAACCACGAGCTCTCGCAACAATCTTTCAAATTACACTTCCAAGCTTTTCCCGTCAATACACGGTAATTGGCTTGAGATAGGGACCCATCTGAGTACAGCCGGACGGGACAAAACTGGCAGCGGAGGCCGAACGTGGTTCGTGTTACCTTTTTCAATTGCAAAGTGGAGTGGGTATGACGATATGGATCGGGTCTCCATCGAACCTGTCCATATTTCTGGTTAGTGCAAAGGGGAAATAATAAATGGCGAACCTCCGAGCTAGGAAAGATCAACATGGGAGGGCTGGAAACGAGTGGATGCGATGGAGTTTGGAGTTACGGTTGAAAGCCTTCCCCCACGGACCGGGGTCGGTGTGTTTAGCATATCCGGTTGGATTTGAGGACAGGGACGGATTGGACATGCATGGTTTCAGAAGTTAGCAGCTGCAACGAAGGAAACTAAAAAAGGGCCCTCTGCCTCGGGAACGCGGTTCATCCAACCAGGTGGACACAGATCGGTCGCACTAGGCCCCTGTGATCGCACGACTAGACGTGATTCCAGCCAGCCGAGACGAGATATGTGGGGAATTCTGGAATCGCATGGCTTTTTCCTGCTTTTTCCCCCTTTGTCCCACGTCCACATTGGACGGACTTCTCCGTAAGCCTGAAGCGACATTAGTTCCGGTCTGGACACGAGCAGTGATGTGAGCCGCAAGGGGGGCCGCAAGTGGGCCGCCTGCATTTGCTCTTAAGATGTCCCTATTTCGTTATCGACTGGAGTCAGGAGAGTGGAGGGTTGGGGTGTTGATAGGCGTAAACAACTCAGGATCTCGAGATCGAGATTCATAACACGAAACATATCTAGAACATCAAACAACAAACACAAATAGTTCAAGGAACAAGGAGGTATCGACACCCTGCAGACAAATATTGACAATATTGATTTGCTCCTAGCGTAAACTACCCAATTGCCCTAGGTAGGAGCTGAATCTTAGCGTTAATCCCCGATTGTTGTTGTTGACCTCCACATCGCCTCGTCATTGTCTTTTTCCCTCCAACGGCCCTCACAGGCCAAACTCCAAACTTCCCCTCTTTCTCTCCGAACGACCAACCAACCTTCCTTTTCTTAATCGCGGTTCTCGGCTATCTCCCTCCTTTTTCCACCTAACCAAATGGGATGTCACTCGCAAAGTCTCGAGACCCTGCGGAGCTGAGCTGGAGGGTGCTTGCCACTCTTCTCAGCGTCCTCTGAGGATGGATCACATATCAACAGTAAGACTCGCTCCAACCCGTCGCTATTGTACCCCACTCAATTAACTCGTTTCAGCTCTGTGCGTTGAGCACTGTTGGCATCGCGACCAGCGGTCTTGCCCTCGGTCGCGTCGAAAGAACCAAGCCGAGCATATTTCGGCGGAAAACGTTACCATACGATTCTCTCCCAACTTCACAACCTGCACCAGTCGATGTGCGGCCGAAGACCTCTCGATCGGTCTGTCCCAGCCAAGCGGGGGTGGATGACCTCCCCAGGGATACTGCGGACCATGGAACTGGCTCGCGCACCGGCCAATGCCAGGGTTCTGATCTCCGGAGGACATCCCTATCCTTCAGTGCGACCAGGCTTCGTCGTCGCGGCCAAACATTGACCAACCCGCCCTTGCGAATTCCAGAAGATGGACCGGTGAATCCATCGACGGAATCGCACTCGCGACGGCCGTCTACGAGTTGGCTGCGACGGCTATCCACGGTTTCCTTTCAGACCGAAAGCCAGTCCACCAACAGCCCGGTGACCCCTTCCTTCAATGGATCTTCAAGTCCGATACGTAGAGCCTCGAACAAACTTGTGAAACGCTGGTCTTCCCAACATTCGAATGCCCATCCCCTCTTTACCAACACCTCTGCGCGCGCCCCCTCCGCTTTGCGCAGGCCAGCCACCAGCTATCAAAGGTCGGAGACAATGCGAATGCAATCTCCTTTGACCACCTCTTTCGAGCCCAGTTTCTCAGGGCCTCTTCTTCACCCCCCGACAGCCGAGGAATTTGAAGCAGACTCAAACCATGTTTGGCAGCCGTATTTGCTCCCAAAGTCTGAGACGCTTCCAGAAAGGTTGGGTCGAAAGCTTTCCGCTGCAGGAACTCCACGAGTCCAGAGTGTGCGACGGATCACTTCTGATCAAGATGCACTTCCGGCGTTGGTTCTAGCAACCACAATAATAAATAAGACCCCGACACCTTCACCCGACTCGTCCATGTCCACCACTCCAGTCCAATTCCGTGACCCGTTCCAGGCGAACACCGCTCTCCCACCCGTACCGCCGGTGCAGAAACCTGTTCACAAGCATTCATATTCCCTCAACGATGTTGAACCGAATAGGATCATTGTAAATACAGTGACAGGCTTTGGCACCCCGCTGCTAGGGCGACCACGAGGTGGTTCTTTGAAGCGGGTCAAGGGAAGGACCTTCTCAATTCCTCGATCAGAGCTCTTGAGGCAGGAGTATGTAATTCCCGGCTCTCCTCCACTGCCACAACGGAGAAATATCACCGATCCCGCTGCATTCCACCGACCAGCTATCTCTTCTGAATTAGCGCCTTCCAATTTTGCTCCTCGGTCAGTGTCTCAAGATTACAACGTTGGCTTGCGTGGACGCCGCCCGTTGACCTCTGATGCTGTTGCCCTGTCTACATGGCAGCACGCATGTCGCGCGGATGGCTATACGTATTCCTCTCTCCGCCGACACCAAAAGAGACACTCGATTGCAGCGTCCGACCCACCCTCCACTGTCATCGGCTCCGATGTCACACGAGTCTTCACAACGAGTGATGAATATGAAACTGACATGATGACTGACTACTGGGACTCCGTCCGCACTCGTGAGACAAGTGGCAGCGGGCTCAAGGGACTGCGCATCGAGACTATGTTCGACAAGGCAGGGACGCGTCTGTCAAATGAGGAAGTGACGACCTTGGAAGAGCTACTCCCGCGCGGCTCCTTTGCGTCATGTTCTGAAAACGACCCTTCGTTGTTCCCGGCGTCTCTCCTCGTCTCTCCTGTGGCACCTTCCCGTATGAACAACCATACATCTGTCCTGTCGGAGGAAGATGAAGAAACTCGCAGCATGATCGGGGCATTACCTGGTGAGGCTGAAGACCCTTCACGCCAAACACCCCTCGCTAGTTCTTTATCAAGCCCCTGGGCAGGACAGGACCGGCACACTTCCTCTCCCAACCTTCCTCCTCGCTCTCCGGTCGAAGGGACCCATCAAAGCCAGAAAATGAACATCTTTGACTGGTCCGAACAGTCCCGAACGGAGCGTGACGTCGCTGATTCCGAGGTGCGGCCAAGGACGGTGCATGGGAAGCAGAATGCGTTCAACAGAGGGAGCCGTGCAGCTTGTCGTAAAGTGCCTTCCGCCATCCATCTTCGGAGTCAAAGCGTGCCTGTGGCGAGAGAACTTCCCATCAACGACACGCGCCAGAGTTCTGGCAAATTCGGTACGTGGGGCCTTGGCAGTAAAGGTGTGAGCGAGGATTGGGATAGTGATTTCGACTTTGACGCCGAGGAGACAAGTATCAGTCAGAATGCCAAACCTACCTCGGAAGCTGCTGCCTCTCAGAGCATGACGGTTCCCAAGGCCATCCTTGAGCGACAGGCGAGCCTTCGGGGTCAATTCGGTCAGGTACAAGAACTGACGCTGCTGGTCCAAGAGCTGAAGCGCCTTCGCCATCAGGCAAGCATCTTGGATCTCGTGGGCGGACCATCGAGTGAGCTTTGGAAAGAAGCCCAGGGGATTGTCAACCTTGCGACCATCGACGACGACGAAGAGCGCCGCTCACCCCCGGGGTCGCCTTCGTCTCTCACGTTCAGCTTTGACGACTCGGATGAAGAGGGATTGGATGCTTCATCCAAGAGAAACAGTGAAGTTTCTTGGCACGATGCTCAGCAACGACAAAATCAGCTGCCCTCCCCGCCATTTACTCAGCCGAAAGGAGAAAGGGAGAGCTCATGGCAAAGTGGCTCACAGCCGGAGAGTCAACTGTACAGTCCGTCGCTCAGGCAGCTTTCCAAACCCTCGACAAACTCAAAATCCGTTATCGATATCCTCCGATCTGATAGACGTCCCGAGGCCTCAGCCTTGTCTGAGCTTACACCAGCTCCACGCACTCAGAAGCTGCCTTTTGACACGCAATCTCTCCGAGACCTGGTGGTTCGGGCCGGAGTGGTCACTCGTGCTTTAAAGGAGGTAATCCGGAAGGCAGAAGGCGTGGACCCGAGCTCGCAGGATGTGTTCCCTTCTGATCCGCCATTCCGGCGAATCTTCGATCAACCCTCACATGACGACCTTGCGAGCTTTGAGGCGACCCTCGCCGGAATACATTAATGGACGACTTGTCTCTTGTGTCTGGTGGCTGCACCTGGCCATATACTATCGTTTCAAGGTTGAAAGGAGAACCTGTATTAATCTTTTCTCCGCAAGGACTCCTCTTGGTTTTGAATCTTCGATGCTACGTTTCCTTTCTCGATGCCTCCATCTTTCCCTGTGCTCTTTGCAGCAAACGACTATTTCTTTCCCAGTCCGGCGTCAGCAAAAACCTTTTTACCCCCTCTGTACAACTTTCTCCTCATGTACATTGCCCTGCCCTACCCTTTCCTTCCCTATTACGTGCGAAAATGCACGCTCTAATCTGTACAAGCGCTCCAGGAGGTTCATGTCTACTATTTTCCCCTCCCCTTCTATTTTGACTACAGCGTCACGCTCCCTTTTCTTTCGTCTATGTTGCATATTTGCGCGGCTCATATTTCCCTAATTGCGCTGTAATAATCAAGGAGGGCTCCCGGTCGATGATGATCTGCACCATGATGATGTTTGAGAACGAAGACCGAAAAGATGAAGAGCAATGAGGTCCAATGTCATGCATATTTCTTGTTTCCTGGGCTTCGGTTCGGTGACTGGATCAATTCTCCAGAATGACTGTGTTCATTCCGGTTCGAAAATATAGAAAATGCATTGTGCTATGATACACACTCTGGCGTTTTGTATAGGTGTAAACACTTCGCTAAAGCAAACCGAGGGGTATCAAAAGGAAAGAACGCTCAGACCATATAAGGGGCGAGGTATTCGTCAACGGCATCATCGAATCTGCCGAAAGGGATATATCTACTCCATTGATTCGTCAACAGTGTGGGCTTGTGCCGTCATCACGTAGTTTGTTGCGAAGTTGCTTCTGGCCCGGAGTCTGGGACCATAGAGGTAGAAGAGGACAGGGAGAGGGGTCAATAAAGCTGCCACACATCCGAGCAGTGTGCTGGCCCAGTTGACACCTAGTGTATCAAACTATAGATGGATATCAGTATTGGATTCACTATGCATATAAAAAGGACTCCACATACCATGTAGGTGGCGAAAAGAGGGAACCCTGCTCCAGCCAAGGAACGTAGAATACTGTTCGCTGCCAGCGCAGATGCGGCACTAGAGGGAAGCTTTGTTAATGCTCATTCGCGTAGGAATGTTGACGAGTAGGCAGAATCATGACACTCACAAGAGGAGATAGGCATCAACGATGTAGTTGAAAGCTTGCATGAAAATACACAAAAGACCGAATCCAATCAGTACACCAGAGAGCGTCGGCACAATCCAGTGAATGTCGGCTGTGAAGCCGGACCAACCAAACCAGAATAAACCGCCCGAGAAAGCTACACTGCCGACAATTGCTGGTGGTAGGCGCCACTCGGGGATGGGAATACCGTTGTTTGCGTCCAGTTTTCTGTTGTACCAGGGCTGGGTGAGAATGATGAAGATTCCTCCGATGAATTCACCGATGATGAGGCCCAGGTAGGGGAGACCGCCGATGCCTCTCTCAAACCCATGGATCCTCTGGAACACAATCGGATATGCTGTCAAGAAGAGATACAGCAGACCATAGAGGAATGCCATGTAAATACTGAGAGATAGGACAATCGGTTCGGTGAAGAGGATCTTGAACGGCCGACTGAAATTCTTCGAAAGCAACTCTCGGAGGTCCACCTCGATCTCCTCCTGTTTTGCATGGATTCCCCAGTTTTTGGTGCGTCGTCGAAGTTCTGCAGCTTTCTCGACAAGGACCACGGGTGGGTAGGTCTCATGCAGGAAGAAAAAGTTGGCTACCAAGGCTGAGGCACCCATGATCCCAGTGAGATATTCGGTCCAGCGCCAGCCTAGAGAGCTTTGCACAATGAAACCGCCGACTGTCGAGGCGAAGAGCGGACCTGTGAAGACGGTCATGGCAAAGAGTGTTATGGCAAGGCCACGAATACGATTATTGAACATATCGGAGAAGACGGCGGCCACAACGGCAATAGGGCAGGCCCCGAAAAAGCCTCCAAAAAAGCGACATATCATAACGGTCTGAAGATCCTTTGCCGTTGCCACGGCAAACTCGAACACGGTGAAGCCGAACATCGATATAAGAATTGGTAGACGTCGGCCACGTAATTCGGAAAAGGGAGCCCAAAGACAAGGCCCTACGGCAAAGCCCGATACGTACAGGGACAGGCCCAGGGTCCCAACCTCATTGGATACATGGAACTCCGAGGATATGACGGAGATTGCGGAGGAGTATATGCTGCTGGTGAAAGTGGCGTTGAATGTTGTATATGAAAGCATCACTGCTATTGCAATCTTCCTCCTCAGGGCCCAATTCTGGGGATGCAAAGGGTCGTCTGGTCCCGCAAACTCCACCACGTATTCTTCTTTTTCGGGTAAAGGAGGAGGGTAGGGCTTCCCGGCGCCAAATTCTGGTAAAGGCTTCTCAGAGAACTGTGGGTTTAGGGCGGCGCCCACAGTTGCATTATGTTGACTGCGCTGGGTTGCGATTCGACTAAGTGCAGTTGGATGGCGTTCGAGTATAGATCCGGGTTGGGAAAGGGAAACCGCTGTCTGGACTCGAGACATGTACTCTATTGCCTCTTGAGAAGAGACAAAGGATGTAGAAGTTTCCGAGTGGTATTCTGATAGGGTAGCGCTGCTATCGATGCTTTCGCTTGCCCCGCGGTTAGGCTCGCCTTTCTCCAAGTCTCTCGAGGCCATTTCTATAAAGGTCCGATATCTGCAAGGTCTGCAAGTTCCTTGGGGCGAAAAGGAAGATATATAAGGGGAAGGGGAGAAGGATAGACAGACGGGTATAGATAGATATCTAATTCATTTTTACGGCACCTCACCCTTCTCGCCTTCGCATGGACTCGGCATCTCTTGTTGATTTTTAGCACTTGGCCACCAAAAACGGCAATCAAAAGACACGAAGGTGCGGGTTGCATCGGCCAACTGCCTGGGCCTCGTTTCCCCTGCTCGGCCAGTGGATCTCGGGCTAGGGCTCCGCCAACCTTGAACAGATGGGAATATGTTCAATGCCAGGGTTCTTTTGTCTTATTGCTTTGTTCGATCCGTATAGATCTAGGGGTCCTTTCGGATCTCATACTCGCGGAGACTCAAATTCAAGGACCAGGAATACGGTCTATTTCTCGGTCAGCCGACGGCATTGCAATTGCTCGGGGCTCCCCAACCGGCATTGGAGTATCGGGATATAAAATTGATAACGGTCCCACTGATCATGGAAAATTTCCAGCGAATGGGCCTTATCAGAGCTCTGTCGAGGCTATTGTCGGCTTGCGCGACGCCGAGCTCGGTTATTCAAGGCGTTGACGTCACCTTGCCCTAGGCTCGATAAAATCTTTTAGTAGTCTAGGACTACCTATGTAGTTAGTGATAGATCAGGTGAAATGGCAGATTTGTGTTATCAAACCCATCTTGAGGTCTGGAACACTAGGAGATCAGAGCTCAATGAGGTTGGGAGTAGGAAGGTGATCGACATATATATTGTGCGCGGCTAGTCCTAGATTTTAGATTCCTAACTCTGCCCAGTATAAGCATATGTTGGTTGTGGCCTGCCAAACCGACTTTTGACTGCATTTTGGACACCATGAGTACCTATATACCTGGTCATTTCCTCCTAGTGCTTTTCGAGCAGAGCTACAGCGCAGCAGAGTGCCCTGCGTCTACATATCATCATCTACTTAGGGAAAGCCAGGTCCCACAATAGAACACAGTAAGCGAGGGAGGCCCAGATACAAAATTGCACCGGTTCAAATGTCAAAAACCACGATGGATCGAGAGAAGTGGCAAGGCAAGTGCTGGGTTCTAAATTATTTCTGCTAAGTTTTATGCGGGAAGCTACTTGCAGAAGGCGAGAACGTGCCCATCACCATCGAAAACAGGTACGATGCCCCGAAGATTATCCAGGTGTGACTCTCTATAATTCCCCACGGAATGTGTAGGTCTGAAGTACATATGAAATGAGATGAAACAAGATAAATTGACGAGGGCTTCCGGCATCTTAGGTTAAGGGAGAGGGAAGCCGAAGGGTGACAGCAGGCGATCTCAAGTCAAAATAGAAGCACTCTAGGCCCTAGTTGGAAAATCCCCCCCTATGGCCCTTACAGACCGATGATACATGAAATAACACAGTATATACTAGTGTCTGTGTATGTATTAGGTGCTCTCATCTCCGGTTCAGGGGCAGCGGATCTATGATTGGGCCGCTGGTAGCGGGTTCCTGACGCTAATGCTTTGTGTGCCCCATCATAGGTCTCATACGCGCCTTGCAGGCTACATCTCTGCTAACTTCTACGAGAGTTGAGTCGCGACTAAGAGAGGGAGTAGGATCATGATGCAGAAGCAAGACAAAAAAAATATAAACGCAATCATACAAACACGTAAACACATAACACATAACATAAACACGGGTGTGAGCTTGGAGCTTTCAGGGGTGGAAAGTGCGGAGATTCAACCAAAACAATACACGAGATACGACAGATACGCCATAGTCGTAATCTACGGGGGCCAGAACTCACTCCCTTTCTCCTCTCTTTCCTTCTCGTCAACATACCTCCAACCATCGTTCACTCCCTTTGGCTTCTGGCCGCCACTCTTTTACTTTTTCGGTGGACTCTTCGTCCCCGTTCACTCTTTTATCCCTTGGCTTAAATGACTTCCTGCTTCTAATCTTAGAGGCTTTTGCCCAGACTTGGTCGACCGTCGACTAGTTCACATTCCGTTCCTTCAATCTTTAAATCTACCGCACGCGGTGGAACCTCCCCCAAACCATGCCTCACCATCATGCCGACATGGTGATGAGGCATAACCCCGTCCGACGGGACGTCGTCCCTTCGCACCGATTACCATTCCTGGTGTCCACCCCTTCTCAGAATCTCGACATGCCTTCTCTGGTAGCAAGAGCCCCTGTCTCATCAGAAACGGGTGAAAAGCCCACCAGCTCGATGACCACCACGGTGTTGCCCGTCGTGCTAGGTGCTGGGTATGTTGGGAGCATTCAACCCTGCACAGTGCCTACAAACAAATTCGGCTAACCATCAACTAGTGTGCCCATCTTGTGTGCCATCATTGTCCTGATTTTCCTCCACCGACGACACGTGAAGAAGCTTCTGCGAGAGGATGCAGATGACAAGCACAAGTCTCTCGACTTTGGCATGGACATTGTGGATCCCCCAGGAGGACGCAAGAAGAAGGGCATGCCAAACGGATTGCCTCAGATGATGGAACCCAGTCATAGCAAGGGCATGTCTCTGGATGTGCATCCCTACCTGCTTCCTCCGGGTCTCCACCGTTCCAGGGACTCGCTGCACTCCCTCTCTCGGTCAATCGATGATGACAAGTATCTCCCAGCTGCTTTTGTAACAAACGATAACGGATCTGTTCGATCTTTCCCGAGGGGCCGGGATGATGCATCGAGCTTCACTGGGTCAACGAGCCGATTCGGAACCGCAGATGAACCAAACTCGGGTCTTTTGCGGAATGCCCAACGGATGTCCCACTCGTCTCCGATCTATCACAGCCCTTCGAACGATTCTATTCCGCAGCTGCCGCCTCCGACCCACCAGGACTATCTCGGACCACTACCTGGCTTAACCCCGAGTCCCTCGGAACATGATGAGCATGAATTGGCGATTGGCAGCGCGACCACCAATGCCAAGAGCAATGAACGGGCTGCTTCGTCGGAACTGCAATTCAATCTGAACTCGGAGCATGGTCTTCATTTCGAAGATGAATCCCCCACCAACGGCACTGGTAATGGCGACACAAACGATGAAGAGCGCCTCAACTTTCCGTTCCCGGAGCCTGAGTCATCCCGTAAGGAGAGTTATCAAGAGCCCGAACAAATCCAAAGCTCCACGATGCAGCTCCCCCGGATTTCACTACCGGCAAGCGATGTGACTAGCAGCGATTACGGGGACGAGCGCAAGTCGGAGCTGACGATCCCCGCGGTGAATGTGCACGGCATCGATGATATTGTGCACGATGTCAGCCACGAAAACAAATTGCCTCACCTGCCACAGGAGCCCTCGGATCAGGATCTCGGTTATGATACCCGCCGTGATACCCGCCGGTTGACCCTCGGGGTGCGCCCGCTGCCTCCAGAGGATCCGGCGGACAACCCGGAGCAGCGTGCCAACCGAATTCGGTCTTTCTACAAGGAGTACTTCGATGAAAGCAAGCGCGAGACAACGTACTATGAAGACTATGGCTCCGATTTCTATGATGGAGGCTACGTCTATGATCCCGCCACCGGTGATTATTACGATGCGGCCCCTCCTGTTCCGTTTGCTGAACCCGTGGGCCGTCGCGCCATGACCCCTCCACCTCGCGCTCCTCCGCGCTTCCAGGGGTCCGCCCGTCATATGGCGTCCAACTCGGCCGGCTTCAACGGCTTCGAGCCGGGTCCGCGCGCATTCTCCTCTGCGTCTGGCCGACTCCCTGGGCCCCGAGGCCCTCGGAAGCCGTTGCCCCCTCCCTCTCCGCTTCAGATCCTTCCTACTCCTCACATGCTGAAAGACGACTCCATCATGATGGCGGCTGATTTCGCACCCAGCAAGAACTTCAGGGCTCAACGTGAAGGTCGTCCAGAGACTCCCACGGGTGGCATGCAGCCCTTCAGCCCGGGTCTCCGAGCTCATACCCCTCTGGCGTCGGCATTTGATGAGCTTGCTGCAATCCCCAGCCCGTAAGTATCCTTCATTCTTTTATTTTTAATTTTTTTTTTTTTTTTGGGTTTGATCCGTACTGACATGATTCCCAGCTATGCCTTGCGGAAATCTGGTACGTACACCAGTCTGGACTTCGCCCCGCCGCCCCGCTTCAAGAACAGCGACACGGGCAGTGACGCTGGTAGCATCCGCAGTAATCGGACCGGTATCTCGAACACCCACATGAACAACATTCGTATGGGTAACTACCGCATCAGCCGACTGCCGGCGGATACGGTGGGCACCAGGGATGATTTAGTGTCCAGTCTGCGCCCGAAGTGGGATATGAACAGATAAAGCATCTGTGCGCACCTTTCACTGTCACGACTCCGTTGTTTTGAGGTTTTTGAACCTTTGATGACCTGCGTTTTTCTCATGGTAGTCTGGTGCTTTTGAATTTAGGGGACCCTGTTTTTGTCTCCCATCCGGACCAGATTCACTTTTTTGTCTACAAATTTTTCCTTTTTCTTTTTCTTTTTTTTTTTTTTTCTTTTCTTTCTTTTCTTTCTATTCTGGAATATCTGCTACGGCGTATATAGATGATGGCTGGATCTTCATTGTCCCCCATGGTTTTGGAATTTTATTTTCTCCTGCTCCGGGCGCTTGCTCGTGGGGCTGTATATATGCACTGAATGCTTAGGTCGGACCTTAGGGTGGTCGGTTCTACTCAGGCTTGGCTTTCTCCGTTATTGTCTATCTCTACAGTGTAGATGAAGTTGCTCGTTACCATGGGATAAGAAACCGGCTCCTAGCTTCTAGGCCGTGTTTTCGTAGCGATGGCGCTAAAGACTCCACCGGTAGCGACTAGACCTGGAAGGCTAGGTAAAACGGGGAACATCATGGGGAACATCGCCCATCCGCCCATTTGCCCATCATATAGGCATCTAGAGGTTCATCATGACATATTGTGAAGATGGAATAATAAATAAGAAACCGGACCACAAGGGGATTGTGTGCAACCTACTAAAAACGGTCGGACCCATTTCCTATTGCGTCGAAGGGTACCGGGGAATCTCGCCCGGGGCCCAAACAGCTTCGGTCCGGTACTGGTGGCAAGTGAGTATACTGTGTGCATCATCGGGAAGAAGCGATCATGCCAAAACATAGATAGGTCTGAGAGAGGGAGAGAAGGTATGGATTCTACTTCCGGAGTATGACACGAGTTGAAATGGAGACTCCTATTTTTAGTATAGTATTGTTTAGACGATTGTCACGTAAGGGCTCAGGTCGCATGGCCGCATCTAGGGATATGCTCTAGAAGCATAAACAAAGATAGGTATAGTAAATACATAGACCAGTCTGCAAGCATAAAGTGGTAATGTAATGCAAGCGGACACTAGAGAAGTGAGCAAAAAGAAAAAGACGGGAGCGTAAATGAACTCCACTTTCCTGCCCGGTTTCCCTCTTTACCCTCTTTCTCTCTCATCCACACAACGGAGAAGTCACCCATGGCTCCCGACTAGTTTCGGCCTGTGTTTTGTGACATTCTGGATTTCTTCTTTTCTTCTCTTCCATTCTGGTCATTTTTCTGAACCGCTGTTTTCCGCTCTTGCTCCCCCCTCCAATCCAACCCCCTGAACCTCCCCGGCTCCGACCCCAATCTCCGTATTCTTCTCTCCTTACGTGTTTCGAATCGTCACTCGTTCTTCGGTCTTCCAACTTCTTTTGATCATCATTGTTCTCATTGTGTGCCTAGCGACCCGTCAACCTATCAATCTATCGACATCGACCCATCCCCCCCCCCCCGAACTCGTGGAGTGCGAAAGTGTCTGATCCAATTGTCCCACCGACTTTCGAGTGGCCGGGATCTCTTATCCCCCACGACCACGCGCTGAACGTCTGCGATAGTCACTGCAAGTCTCGCAACCGCCATGTCGGCATCCCAAGCTGCGGCTGCAGCCAAATCGACTCCGCTCGAGCAACCCACTACTAGCATCACCTCCACTTCTAGCTCGGAGGCCCCGACGACCACAACCGACTCGACTTCGACCACGTCTTCTGAAACTCCCACCAGTGTCAGCAGTACCAGTACTACCAGCAGCACCAGCAGCACTAGCAGCACTACCAGTACTACCAGTGCTAGCAGTACTTCCACAGCCGAGACCACCTCGTCCACACCACCCACGACTTCTACCACCTCGACCGAAGCCACCACCACTTCGAGAACTAGCAAGCCAACCGAGATCATCACGACTTCCGCGAGCACCAACGGTCAGACAACCGTTTATGTGACTGCCACCGAAACCAACACCAATCCCACCGCCACCAGTGCCTCAGCGACGAGCTCGTCTTCTGCAACCGACGCGGCTGCATTGTCGGCTACTGCTGCCTCCTCTAGCCATGGCCTATCCCCTGGTGGCACCATTGCCGTTGCGGTCGTGGTTCCTGTCGTTTCAGTGGCGCTGATTGTTCTGGCTGCCATCTTCTTCTGGCGCAAGCGGAAGGCGAAGAAGGCCGGCGAGGAAGAGCGCCGAAAGGAAGTAGAAGAATATGGCTTCAATCCGAACAACGACCCGACTCTGCCCGGTATGGGAGGCAGCGTGGCCCCGAAGGATGATAGTGTATCCGGCTACCGTGGCTGGGGGACGACCTCTGCTGCTCGCAAGGCTTCGACCAACCTGTCCAGTGGCATGGGAATGGCCATGTCGGATGGCACTGGCGCCTATCACCACCAAACGACCCCCAGTGAAGGCACCGTCCAGTATTCGGACGGTGCTCGTCCGGACTCGGGTGAAGTTGAGCCCATTGGCGTCCTGGGTGCGGCTCCCGTGGCCGCCAACAACCGCAATGGCGATATTCATCGTGGCGCCTCGAATGCGTCGTCGGCCTACTCGGCCGCCAACCGATCCGACGCGTCGGAAGAGAGCCATATGTCTGCTGCGCACCCGTCCGGAGGTTACTACGGGGAGAACCCGTACTACGGTGACATGCCTACACACGGAGCATATGGCGACGATGCCTACCAGCCAGTGATCCGGGATGTTCAGGCGCGCCGCAACACGCGCATTGAAAACCCGGGCGTTTACCCGCGGCAAGGGAATGCGGGCATTGCCCAGAATTTCTAGACGGCCTCACTGTCGATGAACTGACTCCCAAAAAGTTTCGACCCTCTCCCGATCTCGGACCATCTTTTCCTTCTTTATGACCATCGCCGCTTTCACTCCTTCTATATTGGGCCTCATTTCTGGGTAATCTCTCGGCCCGATTGCCTCCTGTTTCATATTTCCGGCGTGATGGACATTCGCTTCGCCATGTGTTTATTGATTTGTACTTCCTACCCCCTCCCCCTTTTTTTCCCGTCTTATTTTACCCCATAATCGGCCTGTCGGGTTATTTTCTTCTTGTTTCTGGTTTCTCGTGTTTATTGATCTGGTTTGATATATCCCGCGCATTTGATCCCACCATACCCGTTGTTGAATTGGCCCACATCCATGTACATTGGGCACGCCGTGCTCGGAATGGATGCTAGGGTGAGGGAGCTCTCTTTTTCTTTATTTTCTGTTTCTATATATGGTACTTGCAATGAACTGGAGTTTCATACAGTGACAGCAGACTGGTCTCGGAAGGCTCTATGGCTAGGTAAAGTAAGGTAGACACCGTAAGGCTATAACTGGAGATTGTCAGATCTGAGAGGGCCATGACCAAGTCACGTGGTCAACCGCCCGAAACGTGCGCGCGCTGTTCGCAGTGATTGGCGTAATAGAGCTCCCCACTTCCGGCTTAACTTGAACTTCGACTTCCCACGCCTTGTCCTCGTTGGCCACGGTCTTCGACTAAAGCGACTAAAAGGTACATGGTACCTTTTGGGGCGTTTACCCTGTTTATTCCTCCCCGCCATCTGGAACTGAGCTGAGTGAGAAAGCAACACTTGGTGAGCTCTAATCTACCTTACTCTTCTTACTCCTGCCACCACTACTTCTCTATTTCCTCCGCATTTGACGGAATGCGCAAATCGAACGAGTGAACACCCGTTGCACATCCTGTCGTACACCTGGTGACACAGCGTCTGTCCCACTATCATCATTCTCCACCCCATTGCGCAGACGAGCCCCTCCCCCTCGTCTCGAGATTCTTGGAGGTGTTCTCGACTTTCTCTTTCCTGCGTCTCGGGTCCCCTGCTTTCTTTCAGAGTTTTGAATCTCACCAATTCGCACCGACAAGAGCCCGTACCCCAACGGGAGACCCCTCGACCTGAGAGTCCGCAAAGATGTGAGCAGCGGCCCCTTGCAGCTTAACCTTTAACGGAATCTCACCTCCTGCAGGAAGTTCGGAAAGCAGATTCAGCGCAGGCAGCTTGATCTCCCCGAATACGCGGCTAGCTTCGTCAATTACAAGGCATTGAAGAAGGTAGGAACCTACTGCTCATACCAGTGACTCGAGGCTAACGGTATCCTGCAGCTCATCAAGCAACTCAGTGCCACGCCTAATATCCCTGCTCAGAGAACTGCGGAAGAAATTGCCCAATATGGTGCCTTGGATCCTCAAGCTGCACTGCGCGCGAATAAGGAAGTCTTCTTCTTTCGACTGGTGAGCTTCAGATTGTGCCCCAACCCCCGCAGGCAGGGTTAACCAGAGACTGAACAGGAGCGAGAAATTGAGAAAGTGAACGCGTTCTATCTCCAGAAGGAGTCGGAGGTATATCTTACGCAGAGCATACCATTGAATGATCTCACTGACACATGCACATTTAGTTCTCGCTTCGACTGAAAACGCTGGTCGACAAGAAGCGTGTAGTTCAGTCTCGAACCATGTCGAACTCCAAGACCCCGTCGAACTTCGTGTCGCTATTCGAGGGCTTCCAGCAATTTGACGGTGACCTGAACAAATTGCAGCAATTCGTCGAAATCAATGAAACGGCCATGTCTAAAATTTTGAAGAAATGGGATAAAACGTCCAAGTCCAGGATGAAGGAGCTCTATCTACATCGAGCAGTCGAAGTTCAGCCCTGCTTCAACCGCGAAGTGCTCCGTGATTTGTCAGACCGAGCAACGACGGCTCGGTTAGAACTGGAGGCATGGGCAGAGGGCGAGAACCTGCAGTTTGATACGTCGCGGCCATTGGAGCGCTCAGCAGCACCTGGCTTTGGCGCGGAGGAGGAAGAGCTGGATCTCCAGATCTTGCAGTCCGCTTCTGCGGGCAACCTACAGACCCTGCGTGAATGGATGGCGAGGCTCTCTTCCTTTGCAGATGCCCGTGATCGAGCAACACGAACATTTCTAACTGCAATCAACGGATTCTCCGATGACGTTCTAGCCCTTCTGTTGGAAAGTGGTCTGATTGACATTCATGCGGAAGATGATATCAATGAACGAAATTGTCTCCATGAAGCTGCTATCTCTGGCCGTGACTTCGTCTTTAAGGCTGGTCTCGCGGCTGCCGTGGATATCTCTCGGTCTGATGTTTATGGTCGGATACCTCTGCACTACGCCTGTATGCACGGCCGAGAAGCCATGGTAAAGGAGCTACTGGCTGTGGGCCCGCAGACGGTCGATGTGATGGACCACGACAACTTCACTCCCTTGATACACAGCATTGTCAAGGGTCAACTCGCATGTGCCGAACAAGTACTGTGCAGAAATGCGCGCATCGATCCGGCCTCAGAATCAGACCACATTCCGTTGAATCTGGCCTGTCAGCATGGATCTCTCCCCATTGTGAAGATGCTCCTCGAGCGAAAAGCAAAATTACTACCCGATGCCGAGGGCCTTTACCCTCAGCACATGGTGGCGCGAGCATCGCAGTCGCCGGAACTGCTGTTGCTGTTGAAACAGCACGGTGCCGATCTCGACCAAAAAGACAAACTGTATCAATGGACACCACTGTTTCATGCGGCGAGTGAAGGCTGTGTACCGTGTCTTCGCACGCTCCTTGAGCTGGGTGTCGATGCGAAGGTTGCAGACGAAAAGGGTCTCTCTGCCATGTACTACGCAGCGTGGGAAGGACATTTGGAATGCATGCTTCTACTTTGGACGCAGCCCTCCAATGATCGACCTCCGCAGAGGCCACTCGATGTCTTGAATGGCATGCAATTCCAACAACCTGACTTGATGGACGAAGAATCCACAAGGCGAGGTAGTTCTACCGAGATGGATATCGGCGATGGCATTCCAGATCTTTCTCTACCCCCGCCAATCATCCCTCTACGACGCTACGGCCACAACTTCCTCGACAAGAAGGTTTTCGTTCAACTGTTGTTCGACCAAGGGAATTTGGGCTCGATCGCCTTCGATCAAGCTGGACGCCACCCTGCTGCCCGGCTCACCATCTCTTCGAAGCTGTCGGACCTGATTCCGCGCACAATTGTTCTACCAATCCAAGACGACTCTCGGACGATATCGTTCCATGTAGATAACCTGGACACGTTTGCCGTGGATTTTGAGATCTTCCCAACCTTCGGCTCTAAAGTGATCGCGAAGAGTGTTGCTTTACCCGTGATCTTCCGTGCCGAAAATTCCAGCACAGGGTCCTGCTGCCTACCTCTCTTTGATCCTCGCCTCCGGGCCATTGGCCAATTGCGCTTCAACATCCAGGTTATCAAGCCGTATCATGGCGACCCGTTAGAAATCACACATTTCGCGACCTACTGGAAAGCAACGAGTGCTCTTGACTCGGAACACAATGGCCTGGTCACCGGGTCCAGCTTGTCGGGCGACTATGTGCAGCTCTTCGTGCAGCTGACACGAGATCGGGTGCCAGTGCTTTACCCTCAATTTATGATCAACCACCACGGTATTGATATTCCGGTCTGCCAATTGTCATATGCCCAATTCCAGACGATTGGCGCAGAACGAGTTGTCAATCGACAAGAGATCCTGGAATTCCTGGAGACACAAGCAGCCAATGACATGCCACAGACCCATCGACTTCTGGCGCAATCGTTCATGTCTTTGCGGGAGGTTCTGCGACGGATCCCCATCGACCTCAATATCAATCTCTCCGTTCTCTACCCATCTAGTGCCGAGGAGAAGGCCCTTGACTTGACTTCCTTGGCCGACGTCAACAGCTTCGCCGACGCGATTTTGACTGATGTATTCGACCATGCCCGCGTGGCTCGAGAAAAGAACCAGGACTTTATGAGGTCGGTTGTCTTCACATCTTACAACGCCAATATTTGCTCCGCCTTGAACTGGAAGCAACCCAACTGTAAGTTCTCCCGGTACATCGTGACGGCACTCATCCACTGACCGCCCGTCTAGACCCGGTTCTTCTCTGCAACGATTTAGGACAGATTCGGGATCTTGCTCGCAACGTGGACTCTCTCCCTCATGTGCACAGTAGTGGACGAGCATCAATGTCGATCAAGGAGTCTGCACGGATCGCTCAGAGTAACAACTTCATGGGCATGATTTGCCGGTCAAGTCTTCTTGTATGTTCATATACTTTTCCTTGCGTCTCCTTTGAATTATCCTTTGCTAACCAGCTTTATCTAGAACGTTGTCCCTGCACTCGTGGAGACTATCAAGGAGCTTGGCCTTGTTTTGGTGGCAGACACATCGGACGAACCCGGCCAGCAGCCCGACCACGGCAATGGCCTGTCTGCAGCCACCACGGGCATGGCCGATTGGGCATACCGGATGCCTGACGGCGTTAACGGCGTTATGAAAGCCAACGGCGTGCTGAGATTCAACGATATGATCGATATGTGATCGCAACTTCCCCTCTGCTTTGACACGTCTTATACGTTACATCTCTTTCCTTCTCTTCTTATTTTTCTCCCCTGAGACGAAGACCACGAAATTTAGTAGCTTATGCCGTTGACACTTACGATTTTACTTTGGGGAGCCAACTGCATGGGGCGGATCTGTTTTCCAGCGAGTTGCAATCTCCGAAAACCTGGTCTTTGGCACTTGCAGTTTTCCGGTCTCATGTTGGCGCTGTTGGCGCTAGGATAGGTGATTCCTTCTAGGTCTGGCTCTGGGAGGTGTATCATATCTCTAGATTGAGTGGGGAGGGCACTGATGGTGCCGGATTAGATTCTATATGGCTAATGTACAATTTCCCCCAAACACCCGTACGATCTTCGCTATGCTATAGAAACAACGCCACTCTTCATACTCAGGGGTTCTTGGGCTTTCGCTTGCCGATGTCCCAACCCCAGCGTCGCAGAGTCTTCACAACCTTGGGGGTCACAGCCGCCGTCATTGGGACACGAATGAAGATGAAGCTCTTGTGGATAGCGTAGGCAAGCGCCAACTGTGCCCAAATACCTAGAAAAGTAGATTAGAAAGGGTGCACATAGTACACAAGCAAATAGACCTACTGGCTTCTTCCTGGCTCCGCTCTTCTGCACGGGCGAGACTGGTCTGCGTATCCTCACCCTGGGGCTTCGACTCTGTCTTGGGGAACACCGAGTGGAAAGCGTCCTTGACCGATTGCACCACCACATGCTCAAAGTGGCCAATCCGGTCGACGCCCAGCAGGCGAACAGCGAGGAAGCAGAACGGGAAGTCCAATGCCGAGAGACCAAAATACACGCCGAGGGCTGCCCAGCCGTATTCGCGGGAGAGTTTGCGCAGTCGCTGTGATAGCGAGTTCCCCTCTTTCTTGGGTTGTGACGAACTGTTCGAGGATCCCGAATTGTAGCGCCGGTTCAGTCGTCGTTTGGGGAGTTGAATCGATCGCAAGCCCGGTCGAGACCGCGCTGCCGGTCGGCCAACATAGTTTGCCGTCGTTAAGGATCGTTGGGTGGTTTTGAATGCTGCTTGGCGGCGAAAGAGAGGCAGGCTAGAGTGAATGGACCCTGTTGGCAATGGGATGTGTGTAGCTCTAAGTGTAGATCTTTGCAGGAGCTCAGCCGGCGAGATCCAGCGCGAGAGAAGCGAGGGCCGGAGAGGCATGTTGTTGGGGAATACTGATAGGATCGAGGGCTGATTGGAATTGGAACACGACGTGTAGTGGAAGAAACAAGTGTGAAGCCGAAGGATTCTTTATCGGGCGATCTTTCTCGGCATTTTCGGGCGCCGCGGTCCGATCTGACATGCGCCGGACTTAAAATAGGATCAGGGCGACTATTTGTTAAAGTACTAGCTCTTTTTCTTTGCTTTTTGAATTTATTTTTTATAATTCAATATTACTCTTCATTTTTTTGCACTTGCATAGTATCGGTCTCCCAAAAGGTAAACAGCCGAAGCTCATACTTAGGGTCTATACGGATGATGAATCCAAAGAGAACTAGTTATAACTAACTAGTTAGACTTAGTTACAAATATCCAATTGAAGTACTTAACTAAGACCACGCATCACTTTAGCTATGTGCTTACTATGTGTATAATATGTGCATATAACTAGGTAACTAGACAGACGCAATGTACTAAAGATCATTTCTAGTGCTACGTTATAGATTTAGTTCCTCCCCAAGTACAACAAAATTGAACACAAATTGCTTTGCCTAAGCTATTCTCTTTTCTAGCTACAATACCTTCTGTATCATCTAGCGTATTACCGTTGTTTGCTGGGATTTTGGGGATGCTGACTCATCCACCGGCCAAAAACTTCGAGGTCGCAGATCGCCGGTCTTCAAATCCCCAAACCCCATCATGTCGCCGCATCTCCCAGGGAAGCTGTTCCAGCTTTCATCATCCCTGTGGACTGCTCAATCTATCATTTCCCGTGTTCCCCTGCGATCGTTCGGCATCAAATCCCTTAACGAGCCCAAACCTAGCCGCTTCAATGTCGGCCCCGGCCTGCCCGTCCTCGAGTCGACAGCGACTGCGGCCCTTCGCCGCAAGGCCAATTCACTACCCCTCAGAGCCGGAGCCATTGCCACCAAGAAGGGAATGACCGCCGTCTTCGACCCAGAGACGGGCAAGCGCATCCCGTGCACAGTGCTGCAGCTGGACCGCGTGGAGGTCATCTCCCACAAGACTCGTCAAAAACACGGCTACTTCGCCGTCCAGGTCGGATCAGGCTGGAAGCACCCCAGCAACGTGACAAAAGCGCTCCTTGGTCATTTCTCCGCCAACGGAGTCTCGCCCAAACGGCACATCTTCGAGTTTCGCGTCAAGGATGAATCCGGTCTCCTCCCCGTGGGTCAGAGCATCCAGGCCAGTTGGTTCCAGGAGGGCCAGTATGTTGATGCTCGCTCCAACACCAAGGGTAAAGGCTTTGCAGGTGTCATGAAACGTCACGGATTCCACGGTCAGGACCGCAGTCACGGTGTTAGTTTGACGCACCGTTCGCTTGGTTCCTCTGGACCCGGTCAGGGCGGTGGTTCTCGGGTCTACCCGGGCAAGAAGATGGCGGGAAACATGGGTAACACACAGAATACGGTCCAGAATTTGAAGATTATCAAGGTGGACTCCGAGACCGGAGTTGTGGTTGTGAGCGGTAGGGCCTTTTTCTCCCCAGCCGTTCTTGCCTGTAATCTTTTGCTAACGCCATTGTCAAACTCTAGGTGCTGTCAGTGGCCCTAAGGGATGCACTGTGAGAATTCAGGATGCGATCAAGAAGCCGTGGCCAGAGGTTGCGCTGGCAGCCGAGTCCGCAACGGCGTGATTGACGAGGGGACGGTTTGAGGAAAGCATGTACTACTACACCACCATTCGCGCAATATTCTTCACTTGAGCGGCGTTTGTATATGATACAACAAATGATATCCTTCTTTTCTTCGGCCCCAGTCTCCATCATCAACCCGGGAATTCCTGCCATGGGATTGATATTGCACACAGAGAAAAAAAGATACCGTAAACAATTATCCCCGAACGCCAAATCCCATGCACGGGGGTTCCTACTTGTACATATTTCCACCTTGTGGTCTTTACAACGCTCAATCTTGCCGGAAAGGATCGGTATCTTTGTCCAGTAGCTGCACCACTGTTCCATCCTCGGTCTGTAAACTCCATTCCTCGGTGCGGAACTGGAAATCGGTGAACTGTTAGCCAATCTGAATATCTGACAGAACTGACCGCACCCATGTTCCGGGTATGGAAGCACAAAATGATCCAGGGTGACTTACAAAGCTCATACGGTCCGGTCGGACGCTTCGAAACCTCATCTTGCCCTGGCTCTTGGTGCCTTTCACCCAGAAGGTGATGTCAATGCGACCGTGAAGCTGATTCATCTCACCGCTGATCCATGGAATCTGCTGTGCGAAATAGATCTCATCACCGAGAATCTCACGAGCCCGCGGCGATGTCCGCAGTGCGTACAGCGTACTGCTGACCACGCTGGAGGTCGACTTCTGATAGTTGAAGATACCCAGCATGGCAGCCCCGACAACCACCACGAAGATCGGAAGGCTTCGCAGCCAGCGCCGGCTGTTGTTGATTGACGGCAGCTCGCGATCTGCCCGTCGCTCCATCAACGGCCCCGTATTCGGACCTGGGGCGGGAATCATGGTACGGCGTGGAGGGTTGCGACGAACACCCGGGAAGCGAGTGAGCCCCCGCCGGGGAATTGTGCGAGAGAAGAGCATCGTTAGAGTTTGAACGTTGGTGGAGGCAGAAATTGGATGAAGCCGGGGTTTGGAGAGAGAGAAAAAGAAACAAACACTGCAAATGGTTCCGCACGTCAGAGTATCATCCGAACTTGTGAACTCGACTTCACTCAACCATAACTACACATATCATGGACGTACGACTTCGCAAGGCATTTCGCTATCCTGATGATGATTTAGGTGATGAACGGGAGGAGCTCGACGAGGAAGAACAGGAGCGAGTGATTCAGCAGTTGCATCGCCAAAATGAGGCGCGCAACGCCCAGTACAGTGTAAAGTCGCACCCTCGCAATATCTTTATTTTTCTTGACTGAATGCTCAAGCGGTTTAGATGATCTTCACTGGAATCCCACTGTTATCGGCCACCGTCTTTCTGCCCTCGATACTGTCTGCGTCGACTATCGAGGCTTTTCTGTCTCTTCTGGGTATGCTTTCGCTGTTAAGCTCGGCCTATACCATGAGACACGCTCCTCTGTATCCTGATCACAAAGGCAAAAAGCCCCTGTTGGTTGAGGATGAGCGTTTGACCTGGTTTCTCTCTGCTCTGGTGCCCATCAACGGCGTCGTGTGCTTGTTGCTAACGGCCTATTTCTTCATCGGGACGGGTTCATCCTATACGATCCGTCCCGTTCTCTACTTGATCCCTGGAGGTGGGTTTTTTCCCTCCTATTTCATTCATTCTTTACTCGCTGGACAGATTTTTTGACCTTACTGTGCTCTATACAGCCATGCTCGCGGCCGTCTTGCTCGCACGAGAAACGATGCTATCGGTTGATCTCTCGGCTCTCAAAGATCTTCAATACGAGTATAAAGGCGCCTAAGTCTTGTTCACGCGGCTTTATGCATTGTGTCGTATCATTATTTGAATCTCATGATAGCGTTATTATCTTAGTACAGTCACAGCCCATTTCAGGATGCTTCTTGTAGGGGTATCATAACAGATCTTGCCAGGTTCTCTTCAAACGCTGCTCAATAAAACAAAAGCGAGAATGGCTTCAGGTTGCCATTGTATCCTGCCACAGGTTCATATAACTGTTACTCTCCTCCAGAGCAGGGTCCACGGGAATGTCATCGAAGTTGTTCTCGGTGCCATTATATGCCTGCACACCGTCGCCATTCGGTGTCGGTTGCATGCATTCCAGGATAATTTGAGCCTCATGCAAAGCCTCGGAGCGTTTGAGGTTTTCCTCATGTTGGACTTTCATCAGTCGTTGCTCGATATCGGAACCAAACATGGTGACCCATCGGGCATTGTTCAAGTTCATGTTGATGAGAGAATCGGTGCTCCGGGGATCGGCGACTTTTCTGGTATCGTGGCCCACAAACGAGCGCACCGGCTCGTACGATACCATCGTACGGTCTTTTCGGCACACTGAGCAATTGCATATCTTCCGGCACTTGGGACAGACCCAGTGTGGTCTCTCCAACGCCTGATGAGGCATTATGTTAAACGCACGGAACAGGATGCCGTAGCAGTATTGTGTATTGCACTGCGAGCATGTTGCCAGTTTCCAAATAGGTTCCGTGTCTTTGCAGTGATGGCATAATGCGCGAGTTTGGCTGATCTTGCGCTTGGGGCGCTGAACTTTTCTGCGCTTTCGGCCTTGCACATAGTCATGGTCGTCGGAATCGGGTGGGGTTTCAGCTCTCACCTCCTCCTCCTCATCGTCCTCTCGCGATCGGCCGGTCTTGCAATCGGTCCGTGGCCGCAAAAGCAATTGTTCCTGGCAGATCTCGGCGACGGGTTTCCGGCCCAATTGGGCCCGAGCCACAGTGAGCATAGGAAAGCGCGCTCTGGGCATTTGATTTCCGTGGTTGCTGGCGGACGCATCGCAAGAAATGAGTTGGCGACGCCAGGCTTCGTGCCGCTCAGTCAGATCTTTCCAAGGAAATTGTTCCACCCAGCCAAGTTTCGAGATACAACCACAGCTCCGGCCCATCACGTAGCAGTCCATGCACACATCATAAGCATCCTCTTCACTCGTCTTGCACCACGGACAAGTGAGGAACCGATTGAAGATGTTACAGCGACAATAGGAGCATGTAACATTGCCGTCAAACTCGACGAACTCGATGTGGTTAGGTGATGATTTCGTAAAGCTTTCCGACAGCATGATGTTGGTGTACAGCTTGAAAAGCCGTCTGAAGTCCGACCAGAGACTTTTAACTTCGGGGTGGTCTGTGATGGGAGCATCTTGTAGCAGCTTTGAATACTTTTCGAGGGTAAAGTAGACGATGGCCTTATTCTTGTACTGCTCGTCGCGACAAACAACTCGAGCTTTGGGTAGTGCTTCACCTAAAGCGAGCTCGAGAGTGTCAACAGTTGTCCTGTTCCAAGCCACCTTGATTGTTCTCGTCCCACGGTTCCAGACCTGATGTGCCGCCAAAGGGGGAACGAGGATGAGGTCGCCGGGCTTTTGTTCAACGACGTAGGTCTTGAAAGGAGCTCGTTCCCATGCCCTGAGCTGAGAAAAATGATCCTCGAGGTCAATGTCGTGACCTAAAATCGCTGCCCAATATTCGCCTACCGCGTAGCGATCTTTTGTTTCGGTCATAAACCAAACCGAGGAACCTTGCTGTGTTGCGTGTCCATTTTCAAATGAATCCGCCGATGCCTCCACCATGAGATTATGGCCAAGGCTGGCACACATCTCCTGGTGCGCTGGAGTGTAGGTACCTTCGTGTCCAATGTAGCACATAAGGTTCTGTGCGCGCATGTCGGCGGGGAGACTGCTCATCAAATCACCTGCTCTAGCGATGGGAAGGCCGTTTTCCGTGCGAGGGCATTCGGGTTGACTGGTGAATGAGGACCCGGGGCCAAGGTAGGGTTTGGGAGACTCGTTCAGATAGTAGAGCTCCGGTGCAATCATTTGCTCAAGGGAGCTCTGCCATTCAGCGGGGCAGTCAATATCCTTGAGGTAGAGCCTCTGGATATGCGATTTATCAAAGGTAGACGGGTTGATTTTCCCTGCAAGCGTGGGCATCTTGTTCAAATAATGCCCAATGCTAAAGGGCACGTTTACCCCTTTACCCAAGTCCCGGACATTCTCGACTGGAAGATGCCGTCAGAGGGGTCCCAGGCCACCCGTTAAATTCATGCTGAGAGAAACTGCTTACCCTTCCTTCCGTAGTTCTTTTGTAGCCATTCCGTCGAGAACAACTCTTTGTCCAACCGATCCTTGAATCCTTCAATCACGAGAGGCCGTCCAAGTCTGACCACCCAGTGATGAACGAGGGACACGAACTCCTCTCGTGCCACCGAATCGACGCCATCACACGTAATGCGCCTCGCGAACTCGAAGTTTGCGATTGCTTTGACTGTATCGTCGACAATGATATCGGGAGGGAACGGCTTAAAGGCCGCGCGCGCATTCAGAAGCATTGCACAGGATGTCAGGGCGATAAATGGGTAGGTTGGTGGTCACTTTGGAATCGAGCAGGGACTAAAACAAGGCAAAATCTTATGAACCGCAAAGACCACAGGAAAGAGGTTTCATCGGGCCAAACGAGCAAAAGAACGACGCCGGCGCCGGCGCGGTTGAAGATGTCAAAAGCAGAAGCTACACGCGACAAGTTCCAAAGCTCAGAGGAATTGACAATCAAGGGAAGTTGACAGTGAAAGAGAGAATCATCGGCGTGTTGTCGTCGGTGGGTCCCTGCATTCCCCGACTAGGTTTAGGCCGATCCCTGGCACCTTTTTCTCTTGATCTCTTGAGCTCTCGATCTATTTCCTGGATAAATATGAATCAATTGCGCATTTCTGTCTAACAACCCGCTCGAGCTCACTCTTTCGCTCTTCTCGCCCACTCCTCGCCATGTTGCTTCTCACCTCCGCCCGTCTCTCCCGTGCACGATTACCCCAATGCTGCAGAAGGACATACATCTGCAATCGAGGCAATGGCAATTGCGACGGCAATGGAAACTTGTCGCTTATTCCCTCTGGCCCGTCTGCAGTAGTGCATCTTACCCGCCCCTCCCTCTACCATCCTATGCGCGCGGCACAGACACTCTCGGGATCCGGCTCGCAGGTCTATTCTACGGCGATACCCCCGCTGGATGCGAGCGCAAAGACGGACAACCCGGTTACACATTATACTCCGCCCCAAACGGGCTTGGTAGCTTCTTTACCACGGTCCTGGATACCATATGCCGAATTGGTTCGACTTGATAAACCCACGGGCACGTACTACCTGTTCTTCCCGACGCTCTTTTCCACACTTCTTGCCGCCCCCATGGCCACCGGCGTTACTCCGATACAAGTGCTTGGAACAGCAGGACTTTTTTTCACGGGGGCGTTGATCATGCGCGGTGCGGGGTGCGCCATCAATGATCTATGGGATAGAAACCTGGACCCTCATGTGGAACGGACTAAGTTCCGTCCCATTGCCAGAGGTGCCCTTTCGCCGCCAAAGGCAGTGCTCTTCACCGGCACTCAATTGCTGGCCGGACTCGGTGTCCTCCTTCAATTCCCCACTCAGTGCCTTTGGTATGGAATTCCCAGCCTGCCCATTGTGGTTGCGTATCCGTTGGCCAAGCGCGTTACCAACTACCCCCAGTTTGTCTTGGGCCTAGCGTTCTCGTGGGGTGCAATTATGGGATTCCCAGCATTGGGGGTGGATCTACTGGCCAACCATGATGCCTTGTTGGCCGCAGGGGCACTATATTCCAGCTGTGTAGCATGGACTGTTCTGTATGACATGATATATGCGCATATGGATATCAAGGACGACGTAGCTGCCGGGATCAAGTCGATTGCTCTTCGCCACGAACATAACACCAAGGCCGTTCTAACCGGCCTAGCACTAACCCAGGTGTCTCTCCTCGGAGTCGCCGGGTTTGCCGCGGGTTGTGGGCCCGTCTTCTTCGTCGGCAGCTGCGGCAGTGCCATTATGTCGCTGGGGCTCATGATTTGGAAAGTTCAGCTGCAGAATGTAAAGAACTGCTGGTGGTGGTTCAAGAATGGATGCCTCCTGACGGGCGGAGGTATTACCTTGGGTCTCCTCGGCGAGTATGCGACACAGTACCTGGGTTTGTACGATAGTACTGGATTTGAGTCCACGTAATAACCATGAATGAACGGAATCCGTGATTAGGGCTCGATCGCCGAGAGACCCAAGTATTCTTGAACGGTGCGAACAATATCTCTCCAGTCCATCATTGCGCCGGTTCCAACGTCTCCGCACGCTAGAGACTTCTCTATTGGTGGTAGGACGGTTACCCAGCCTTCTGGGTTAAGATCACTGCATCCCCACTCTTCTTGTAGAACTCTCAACTGTTTCTTGGTAACCGGGTGCCTCCACATGGCGGTGTTCATTGCCGGGGCCACGAAAATTACGGGCTTCCGGGCCTTGAAGTCCCCGTCGACCAGGCCCGTCGTATCCCAAGCCCTGATAACCGAGAGGAGCAGATTATCTGCAATTCCCATCGTCATCTTCGCCATCGTGTTGGCCGATAATGGCGCTACCAGTAAGATATGCGCCCACTTCCGTAGCTGTGGTCTAGTGAGTTTACCTTGAAGCCATCAGCAGTATATCATCGACTGACCTCAATGTGCAGAATTGAAGATTCTCGTTTCCACGGCGTCACCCATTCATCCTCATTCCGGTAGATACCATCGACACCGTTGATCTGTTGGAGACAGTCAAGAACCGGCTGCTCTAAGCTTTGACCGGCGAGGAACTTCTCCGCAGACTCGGTGACTATGATCCGGATCGAGATATTACCGTGACGACTCAGGGCCTCTGCTATATTTGGAAGCTTGATAGTTGCAACCGAGCCTGAAGTTATTCAGAAGAGGGTCAATTCAGAATGTTACAAGTGGATAATAGATTGATGATACCGGAAGCAGCCAACAATATGTGAGTCTTGTTGTCCTGCAGATGCTGTTTGGCAGAGAATGTTCCTATCCTTTCAGAGTCCATGTGTGAAGTATCAAGAAAATGCAGATAAAAGATGAAGAGGTAGATAGGGAGACGTTCGGGATAAAGCAAAGTAAGCAAAGTAAGTAAGTGGGGCCACCGACGTAACTAACGGCCAACGACTGATTAAATAATACTAACAGCGACTCTTCCATCTTTAACTCTCATCCTTCCTTCAACATCACAACAAGAGCTGAAACTATGTTCTCCCGAACTGCATTCTCGGTGCGCCTTCCATCTCCATTTACCCCGATCTACAAAACTGATGTTCTCTAGGCGTTCCGCCCGGTCTCGAGGCCGACCTTTCTGCGTCCTGTTCGCTCCCCAGTCTTTGCGCTTCCCTCGGTCCTTCATGCGCGCCTCTTGTCCTCGGAAACCAAGGCGGCAATTGATAAGGCCGTTGCCTCGGCACCCGTGGTTCTTTTCATGAAAGGCACTCCCGAAACACCGCAGTGCGGCTTCTCGCGCGCAAGCATTCAAATTCTGGGTCTGCAGGGCGTTGATCCCAAGAAATTTGTCGCCTTCAATGTGCTCGAAGATGCTGAACTGCGTCAAGGTGAGTTGTTCTACCCGCTTGATTGGTCCCTTCGTCGGTATACTAAGAAGTCATCATTTGTCAGGTGTCAAGGAATACTCGGATTGGCCGACCATCCCACAGCTGTACCTGGACAAGGAGTTCGTCGGAGGTTGTGATATCTTGATGTCTATGCACCAGAATGGGGAACTTGCCAAATTGCTGGAGGGCAAGGGCGTTCTGGTCGCGGCGGATCAGTAAATTGGTACGCTTGTGCTGAGGATGCCATTTGCATCCCTGTAACGGGTCTATATCTCTGTACAATTAATCGGATCAATCCTTCACTATAAATGATTCATATTCTCCTTCTTTTCAGACTGCTCCGGATTCTGTCTCCTTTCTCTCAGCCACCCTAAGTCCAGAACTCTGCCGACATCCGGTAGAGAAGAAACACCTTACTCCAGGCTTGTTTCAATGCAACTGGGGCCTACCTTGGACTCGCGTGAATTTGCAGACGTGCTACAGGGCCATCTCAATACAGAATGACCTCCTCCATCACTAGAACGGATGGGCACAAGGTAACAAGAGATGCCCGATATGGATTATGCTACCTATCATAACACCCCAGTTGATGAGGTCCATCGTATGTACAGTTGATTTGGCTTCATTACACAGAAACTGGCCTTGCAGCAGGAGTTAAGAGTCGCGTTCTAGACAAGCGGCTGTTCTCTCGACTTGACCAGGTCTTCGGCAACCCCCTTCTGCAGCTTGGCACGTTGCCGGGCTTCGTAGGCTTCGCGGCTCTTCAGAATTCGATCGACGATTTGGCCCGCATTCACGTGCTGGAAGGCATGCTGCTCAACTTCCCGGAAGATTCCCATCTTCTTGGGGGCGGTGTAAGGATCGTAGGTCAGGGGAATAAACGTTGTAGGCCCATGGTAAACGACGTCGGGCGTGCCTAAGGGCATAGCCTCCAGGTATGGCTGGGTAGGAGTAAAAGGAGCCGAGAATACAACCGCATGGATATACTGATGCCTGTTAGCAGTCACACCGAAATGATGAAGGTGGGGGGGCTTACGCGACACTGGAGAACACAAAGACCACGCTCGAAGATGTTCATAATGGGGTAGTTCAGTCCCTTCCAATGATTGATCACGTCGTCGTCATGAATACCGGCAATGATATAGGCAGGGGCGTAGTCTTCGCTGTATTCACTGAGTCTCTTCTCCCTTTGATCAGGCTCATACCAACCTCGCTGACGGCCTTGAGACTCTTCCATTTTCATGACTTGCCGGAGAAATTCGATATGGCCAGACGAGAAAAGGTCAAACCCACCGTCAACATAGACAATGCGCTGTCCGGGTCGGGGACCCTTTCCGCTTACCAAGTTGTCAAAAGACCCGGCTTCCTCGACCACATGGTCAATTTTCGCGGGCCCAGAGCCAGCCCATGTCCACACTTGGGGGCCAGGCTGCAGGCCACTTTCGTCCGTAGCATAGTCTCGGATCCGCTGCAACAGGTCCTCGGCTGCTTTTTTGCGCTCGTCAGAGCTTCCCGACATCTCTTCGCCCGCTAGAGTGTTTCTGACGGACTTGACGAAATGATTCTTGGTGCAAAGAAGCATGCGGCCGACCAAATCTGTGGTAGAAATTCCCGGGGTCCGTTTTACCACCTTGAAACGGCCTGCGGCTTTGACGTATCGATAGCAATCATTGCCATCGCTGTCGGATGTGATGTCGTCGCCGTGGACAACGTATTTGCAGCCGTAGTGGGAGACCCAGGGCAAATAGGTCACGTAAGGGGCATGAGGGACGCTCTGAGTGGCCCATCGACAGGCGTTGACGGCTGCGACTCTAGTGCAAATAACCCCCAGAGATCAGCCGAGGAGAAGCAGGGGCAATTGGGGGGTAGAATAAGTATCTCACCGCTCATCCAAAGACATCACCGTCGGGCCCTTGTTCTCCAAAATTGCTTGGTCGGAATGAATCCCCACATACAATTCTTTCCCGAGCCGACGGGCCTGGAGCATAGCACCAGCATGGCCTAATTCATACAGGTCGAGTCAGGGCGGCTGCGGACCAAAGAGAGGGGCGTTGATCTCTTACCGTGATGACTGAAGTCGAAGCAGCCGTCAACCCAGATGCGGTCCTCTGAAACGGGTATATCTTCTTGAGGATCTACCGGCCATTGTCCCGGAAGAGGGATTTGCTCATCAAGAGAGGTGTCCATTTGCAGTGGGAGCTCCTTTGGTTTCGAAAAAGAGTAAAGGTGGACAAAGAGGGGCAGCGGAGACGACCACAAATTACATGCGTGTTTGGCCGCAAGGGATCATAGGGTCCAGATCTCCTGAGATTCGCGCTTCTAGTTTCTTGCTTTTATGCTCTCCCCTCCTATTCTCGCTAGCTTCAAATCTCTCGTCGATCTGGCTTTTTTTAATTTGCTTTCTTTTCTTTTCTTTCCTTTTCTTTTGCGATTTCGCCTGGGTCCTCTTACATCCTCTTTCGTCCCGCCTTGGGTGAATCGCTTGCCCGTGAACCCCTCTCCGTGGCCCAACGTCATATCGCTTTGGATCTCGGCGTGAACGAGATACCCCGCAGACCACCATGATCTCGTCCTCATTTGCCCCAAGCCTGACACGAAGGGATACTGCCAAGTCAAGTGGTGGCTACGATAATTCCCACAGTATTCCCCCGGTGACGAGTGGAGGAGGTACATTCGGGCCCCAGAGTGCCGGTGCCATCTATCAACAGATCCATGAAATGGCTGCGAAAAGGATCTCAACTTTGGACTACCTGAGAAAAGCGTGAGTGGCCTTTCTTCGATGAGAGGGGGGTCCATTAGGCAAAAGCGCGACAACTAACTGGTGCAACTCCTCTTACAGCCTCGAGGGACGAGTTTACTGGTTCAATACGGTGCATTTTTCTCGAGCTGATATTGGTCGCCTGCCGTATTTCGAGCCTCGAAAGCTCTCTCGTCGAGCGGTCAATTACCTCCTCCTGGGTCTGTCCCTTCCACCAATCCTGGATGTAAATTCGACTCCATTCGAGTATTTGCGAGCCCTTAATGCCCTTTTACTCGAATTTGAAGCCTTCCAACAAGTTCATCCGCCCGACGGTAGCTCGTCATCGAGCCTTGCCAGAGCGCGCATTCCCCAGATGTTCAAACGAGCGGCACAGGCAGGCACAAAAACTCGGCGAGCCAGTTCTGCAACAGAGATTGGCCTACCAATGCAGACCAGTGATCCGTCAGACTTGAAGAGCACCGCAGGCAATATCACGTCGCCCTCTACTGCGGCGGCCTCGGTCATCTCGTTCCCGCTCACCGAGTCATCCGATCTTCTCCCCGGGGAGGAATACACCTACCTCCTCACGCCTTCGCTGCCCTTTGAGCCTGACTTTTTCGAGACCTTTGCAACTCTCTGCGATGTGTTGATTGACTGCTATAGTCGGATCACGGCGCTGGTATCGTCGCAATCCGTCTGCTCAGTGGCACTAGGGGAAATGTTTTCAAAAGCAGATGCCAAACTACGGAAAATCATGGTAGCGGGTGCTGTGCGGGAATTTGAAGATGCCAGCCGGAATGGCGTCAAAAATGAAATGTCCGGCGTCAGTCGGGTGGTTCTCGGGGGGCTGCTGGGATAACTTGTCAAGCGCTAGCGCTCCAGATTTGAGGGTTGGTTGAGGCGGTGATACGCCTTAGCCTCAACGCGAGTCTTTCGTTACGATCTACGAGCGGCGTTTGGGAGTTCTTTCAGGTTTGGTCTCGCGACGTATTTTATCAACATGGAATGGCAAAACCTGCCATATAGAAAGTAGAGTTCGCATGTATGCTGAAATTCTTCTATGCATGTATCTCATGAAAGTCGGACATTCATTCGCTAGAGTGAAAAAGAAGCAGAAAGACAAGATAAAAATAGCCACACGCTGTAAATCATCGGCTCTTCCTAGCCATGCCGCATTGTGAAGCGACCGGCGTAGTATCCATAACACATGAATCTCCTCGCGAGAGCACATGTAAAAAAAAAAAATTCAAACCCAAGACACCATAGGCTTTTCGAAATGCTGAAAATGAACTCCCGAATATGCAATCGCTGGATGCAAAGAACGTAGACAGGTTTACGACTGCAGTCGTTGGCTTTCGAGGGCTCGCTGTTCCCCGAATACGCGACGACTCATTTCGAGGACGGTTTCAAACCCTTCGCGGCCGCGCGAGGCGTTTTCGCGGAATCGCTCCACGCTGGCCTCCTCCACTTTGTTCTTGATCTTCTGCCAGCCACCGCAGAGAGCAGTGATCTTCGCTTCTTGGCTGAATTCAGTCGTTGCGTTGGGCTGAATCGATGATGGCTGGTATACAACCGTCTCACGGACGCTGAGCACATTCGACCAGGTAAGATTGGTGGAGCACATTGTGACCTTCTTCACGGCGGGATCGACGTAGGATATTTCGTACACGTGGGAGGTGGCACTACCGCCGAAGAGCGAGAGAACCCACTGGGGTACAGACTGGTTACAAGTAATGAGACGTTCGGTTCGCAACTAAAAAGGTCAGTTGGAAGTCCTTTGTAAACCCGCATGATGCCACTCACGATGCCGGTTTGAGGGTCGATGGTTCGGGAGAGCGTGTCTACGCCCACAACGTGGGTGGCCTTGTCATTCCACGGGCAGTATTTCCGCCAGTTTGCCGTCGACACCTCGTCCCAGGAGTAGTCGAAAGTGCAGGTAGACGAAAAGACTTTCATGGTGCGCGCTTAACGGAGACGCTCTGGAGAAGTCGAAAGAGAAAACAGACAAGATGATGCAGAGAGGAGGAATCTCAAGTCTCAAGTGGCAAGTGAAAACAGAAAAAGATGAGTCAGGTTCTCAAGGACGATGGGGAAGGTGGGTTTTTTTCTCGGTGGCGATCGTACAGGAACGTCAGGTCGAGTTTTTCCACCGCGGGTCAGGGCAGGCCATGAGGAGCCGTGGGTCGGGTCTTCCCGGTCTGCTTACGTAATGGTCAAGCTTTTGATAACTACTAACGAGAGTACGGAGTATGTAGTGGACAGGGCCTTGTAGTTTCGACCTTGTCAATCCTCCTGTACCCGCATGATGGTTGAACTCCGCAAGCGCAAGGCACCAGCAGCGACGCCGGTCGTTATCAAGAGGTCCAAACCGGCCCCGGAGCCCAAAGAGGCTGATATAAAGGACCAGGCCTGGGCGCAAACCGTGCCTCACGTGGACGATATTCTCGATCTGGAGGGCTTCGGTGGCGAGATTGAGACCAACGATGGCACAAAGATCACGCTGAAGAAACTCGTGGATGATAGCACAACTGGTGTGGTTCTGTTCACCTATCCTAGAGCCTCGACCCCTGGCTGTAGGTCTCCAATCTCCCGATAGCCTCCACACACACACACACACACACAGTTGCAATTTGATCTTCACAGCTCATATTTTTACAGGCACCAAGCAAGCCTGCTTGTTCCGCGACTATCACGAGCATCTCACATCGACGGGCCTGTCTATCTACGGTCTTTCGGCCGATTCCACCAAGGCCAACACCACTTTCAAGACGAAACATGATCTATCTTACCCCCTGCTCTGTGACTCCAATGCCACGCTGATCGCGGCTATTGGACTCAAGAAAAGCCCCAAGGGGACAATCCGAGGCGTCTTTGCAGTGGACAAGAAGGGCAAAGTTTTGCTCCGAGAGCCCGGCGGCCCCGAGGTCACTGTGAATGCTGTACAGAAGCTGGTTGCCCAGGGAGCTGCCAAGGAAGACACCCAGGATGCGGACAGTAGTTAGGCAAAGTAATTGAGCGTATCGGAACGGAGAATGGACTAGCTGTCATGACCGTGCGCTTTAGCATGCAATACCATAGCCTTATGCGATTTGGCGATCTGTCGCAATGCAACACATCTGTTTGCCGGTGAGGGATTATAGGATGATCAAGTTCGTCGGAAACCTGTGAGCTTTGCATTCCAAAATGCCAAAGGTCACTTTCCAAGTCTCTCAACTTGGCCATTTGGGGCATTGGGAACACGGTCATTAGTAATGCACCCGCTTCGGGAGGCATCGGCGACTTGATAATCCGCGCCGTCCAGCCGCACCTCCGGGGGTTGCCCTGACGTGCCGCATTACGATGCTCAAGGCCGTTGACAAAACCATTGACCGATTAAAGGGATCTTAGGAGGTGAGCTGACAGCTATATTAGCTGACACCCGTTCCCCACACCATCAGGACTCGCCTCACCTAGAAAGCAAGACTCACCAAGACGCACAGGTCAGAGTCTGCATCATGGCTCGCGATATCCTGAAAGCCGCCCAGTCGGCATCCAATGTCGTCTCGCTCTCTCAGGTATGTGTCTGTCGACTATGACTTGACTGAGAGGCTGAAACGAAGACCCATCCGCTACAGAAATACACCCTCCAATCTACCGGTGTTTGGGAGCGTATCCGCCGCATTCTCGCCATCGACCCCAATCGCTCCAACGGTGTTCCTTTGAACTCCCAGTATCGGCTTCCCACCCCTGGATCTCTGCCTCCTCTGTCTTATGATGACCCCGTCACTATCCCGGCCGGTGACATCGCCGACAACCCTTACTGGAAGCGCGACGTACGACGAAACTACCCGCAGCTTAGTACTGTGACCCAGGCTGATGCCGTGGGCCTTCTCACGGTGGGGAGCCAGGCAGCTCCCAAGGATGATGTTCTACAGATCGGGGAGGCTGGGGAGAAGCAATTGGTTGCTGTCAAGGAGCAGGGCGAGGAACGAGGCCTTGCCGCCCTCTTTGAGAAGGACAAGAAGAGCATCCAGGGTGTATTTGGGGCAAATGGCCTCCCTCCCACACCCTGTAACATCAACTCCTCTTCTCGTTCCTCGTCTCGGTATGAGATGGGCCAGGAACAATCCTACCCTGCAGTGTAAGTGATTGCCTTGTGGTGTCTCCGTTCTTTTTGTGTTTCTGGACTGACAACCCCATTTTTAGGTACTCCTGCCGCAGCTTTGTTTGATTATATCGTTTTCTGGAAATTTTTATTCGGTCACAAATCAAATGGACATTCCCTTTTCCGTCCCTCCCCCTTTTACATTTACTGGCTCAATGTCCCGTCATCATAGTCGATGATCCTAGTATGCTCTTTTCAACCCCCTTAGAGTTCCCACTGTCATGTACGCACATCCACGCTGCTATCTCTAGACATGTGGGAAAGATAGATGCTCTGTGGGGAGCATTCGAAGTTATCTTACCACGCACTCGGTCTACTCGATGAAGAACAATCGGCAGAGGTGATCCCATCGAAAAATAGTATTATCTCAGGACTTGTTAACGAAAACCCGGTGTGTTGCCACCACAAGAGAGGTAATGAGGCTATATATGCTATAAAGTCAAAAAACTAGATAAAGAGAAGTAGCGAGACTATGATGACCTACGACACATCCTACTCAACTAAATGGGGCGTTCTTTGCCCGGTTACATTGAGCTTGATAACAAGGTCACATCGAGAGTCCATGCTGCAACTCTTGATGAAGCAAAAATAACATTTTCCAGGTATTCATTACAAGGAAGAAATAAGACTGATCATAGATATCGAGATCACCTTATCTCACGCCTCAAATCCCGTCTGCTCTCGATCAAAGCGAGCCGAGTGCTTCCGGATCAAGAGAGACGTTTCAGCAGTCTGGCAATGGGGGTTCGGTTCCCGGTAGCGATGTTTGGATTTAGTCAAATGGGTGAGTACGAGTTCCCCACCAGGTCAAAAACAAGCTGAGACCGACGGTCTCGAAGACCCGAGAGACGGCTCCGACGGCGACGGTGTCAAGAGGACGTTTCTCGGTGAAGATCTGGCTGACAAACTTCAACGGTCGTTAGTATGTGGTCCGATTACAGCAATGGGGAGATCGGGAGGGGGGCGGTATCGTACACTGGGGGCGGAACTAGCAAAGAAGATCAAACTACCGAGGTAGGCAGCACCCTTGTAGCTAAGAGTACCAGTGGCGTTGATCAATGCAGCCACACCGTAGGTCTGCACCGCACTTCCCACCAGAGAGCTTCCCCATGCAGCTGCTGCGCCAGCAGCTTCCTTCGACTTGATAAACTCCTCCTTCGAGTTTGCTGCCTGGGCACGATGGTAGGTGTCGCCAAAAACAGGGGCGAGGATACCCAGAGAAGCCGTGTGGGTGAAGAAAGCACCCATCGCAATCGCGGAGGGCTTCACCGGGGGCAGGTCTACAAAATGGACTGGTTAGACGTGGACTCATTTCTGTCTTTGAGGGGGCGGAAGCAAGTCTCACAGTGAAGGGTCGTCATGATGAGTGGTTGGTAGATGGACTTTTCAGAGTAGGAGTAGTCGGTGAAAAAGTAAATGTGTTACAGGGGGAAAGAGGAAGCTTTATGAAGTGCTATACAGGGTTATGGTGGGAGCCGGTGGAATGTACGGCGATGACGTCGTCATGAATCAGAGCACTCCCTCGGGGTGGAAAGAGCATGACGTCACGTCGCATGGTCGACAGACCAAGGAAGAGCAACAAATGATGAATGCGGCTTCTTTGAAAGCAAGTTAGTTTCAAGTCCTCTTTCCGGGAAAGTTGAGTAAGTTGATCGGGGGCTGGGTCTCCATCCAGCGTGACACCGTGACACCGGTGACACCGTGGATGCACAGGATGCCGATCTCGGATCTAAGCAGTGCGCACGGGCGCAAGCTTCTTTCATCTTTGGCTGATTCGAGGTCCTCTACCGTAGGTGATCCTTCCCGCTAATATACACATACTTGTAGATTTCTACTTATAGATTTATTTCCGATTGGGTCTAGGGTGGAGTATACTCCGTATTCGAAGTTCTAACTCCCCGAGGTCAGCTACTTGTGTGTTTTTCACAGGTCATATCTATGGTAGTTGTGTCCGTTGTCGCATTATGTATACCGGCCATAGCAGGACTAACTATACCAGTTTATACGTACCCAAACTGCCAAAAACTACTTCGAGGCCTCAGGCTTTCAATCATCGAGGATATCATGTGACCCCTGATAAGCAGAATATTATCAGATTTGTCACTCGTCCGCTGTTTCTCGCTTTTCGTGGTTTTCCAAATTTTCTATTTCAAAAAAAGGGCACACACAATTGCACCCCTCGATGCAGGTATCAATGGAAAGACCTGTGAGCCCCTTGAATTCCGATGTATTTGACGTGAGTGAGTCGTTGGTTCCACCAAGAGTCAACAAGGCTGCGGGCACCACAACTCTCACCTTCGATGGTCTTTTGGAAAATCCGCTTCGACTCAAGGAAGACTTGAAGGATGGCTGCGGCGGCCAATTATGGCCTGCTGGGATCTTTCTTGCCAAATATTTGCTGGGTCTACACTCCTCGGACCTGTCCGGTAAAACCATGTCGGTATTCCGCTTGAGCCCTCGCGTCTGGCCTGGAGACCCTGAATATCCCGAGACGTTGGATTCCGGTTACTAATGGCTCGTCTAGCGTGGAACTCGGCGCCGGAGGTGGACTTGTCGGCCTTGCAGTCGCTCACGGATGCGAAACGGCATTACCGATCCATATTACCGACCAGCAACCGATGTTCTCGCTGATGAAGGAGAACATCAAACTTAACCAGCTTCAATCAACAGTGACTGCTTCAATATTGAACTGGGGAGAGCCGATTCCGGATCATCTACCATTGAAACCCGATGTCGTCCTCGCCGCTGATTGCGTCTATTTCGAGCCCGCATTTCCCCTCCTCATCACAACGCTTCAAGACCTTCTGGGTCCTGATTCGGTGTGCTATTTCTGCTTCAAGCGGCGGAGAAGAGCAGACCTCCGATTCATGAAGATGGCCAAGAAGGCCTTCGAGGTCGAAGAGATTCGGGATGACCCAAGCGCTACAACGTATAACCGGGATAACATATTCATTTACACCATTCGGCCCAAGTGCACCAAGAATTAAAGGATCACTCGATGCCCCGGGAAGAGGAGGGAGGATGTGGAGCGCACTAAATGCAGATATGATATATGATGCAAGCGACGGACTAATAATCTTTACATCAAGGCTAGACATCTCTTGTCATGCCGCATCTCACAATTTTAGAGCATCAGCGCTGTTTTTTGCATCTGATCCGACTTTCTCTCCACTCATATCAGTAACCTGGCCCTCTTTGTTGATGACCTTGACACCGCCCTTCCTCAAATCCGACACGAGCTGCTGCTTCTCGGCACTCTTGCCGGTTTCCCGACTAGGCTCGCCGTCAGTCTTCTTCTGGCTCTTCTTGTGCCGTCTGGCCCGAGCTTTGTCTTCGCGGCTCATCTCGTCCTTGGAAATGGTGACGCCAGTCTTGAGCACCACCTCTCCCGCGACTCTACCGTCATCGCCCGGTGCGTAAATCTCCTGGGGTGCAAGTGTCGATGGACCACCGGCAGCGCTGCCAGCCGTAGGGCGCGCCTCTTCCATCGTGATGGTTGGCGCGTCTGTAACGACGGTGATGCTTGCCTGCGGCACTTTGGGCTTGTAGTGCCAGTTGCAAAGGGTATCCAACTGAGCACTAACGTCTCTCCATAGACTGTCAATTTCTGCATGCTCTCGCATCAATTTGCGGTCTTTCGAATCGACATAGTTTGGGTCCGTTGCGCGAAGGTGGTCGGTTTCGTACATTTCGGCCAGACTCTGCTGAGGCTTGGTGTCTTCCAACTCGAACCGGCTCTTTCGCGGAGCCTGTGCTTCGGAGGCACCTGGGCGACGGCGAATCACTTCATCGAATTCCTTGGCAAGGATCCGGCGTTTGACGAGCTCTTCGATATCTTCAGTAGTTTCATTTGTGACGACGGGTACCGGTTTGCCAACTCTCTCGAAGTCGAGATCTTCCTCGATTAGAGAATTCATAGGTCTCTCGACCGCTCGGGCTTCACCCGCGAGCATCCAGTCCTTCTTAGCCACGTTGGCCGCTTCCAGGCGTCGAATCTCATCCGCGATGCGAGCTCTTCGTCTCTCATGGGTAGATCTTTGATTCGGCGCATCGCCCGACTCGTTGATCTCGTCGCCATCCTCTTCTTCTTCGGATTCGTCGAACAAATCACGCCGGACGTCAGCCATTGCACGGTCCACGTCGTCATCCATGATCGCTTGGGTTGGTTGTGTCTTGGGGAGTGCGCGCGCTTTCTTGGAGGATGCCTTTTTGGGGGGTGGCGCAAAGAAATCGGCATATTTGATATCGCTGGTGTCGATCCAGCCGGCAGCCTCTGTATCACCGGTGTTGGAGGCGTCGTCGTCGTCGTCAGAGTCAAAGCTACCCTTTAGGTCGGCGTTGCCAAATGTCGGTCCGTCCTCCTCGCTGCTATCTTCCGTGTCATCGTCATTATCCGGTCGGCGGTCTTTGCTCTGAGCGTCCTTTTTGGTGGCAGAGATGGTGTTTCCAGCCAGGAGTGGGTTCGCATGCCAATCCACTTCCTCGTCACTATCATCGTCATCGTCGGCACCCCCGTTCGCATCTAGTCTTTCCAGCTGTTCAGATTGTTTGTTGAAGTCGTCGATTGAAAAAAATCCGTCGTTCAACCCGAACCGATCCTCGAGGTAGGTACCGGGATCCTCCTCGGCTGAATGCGCTGAAGCATCATCATCACTCATTTCCTCGTCGGTCTGGCTCATTGCTTCGGTGTTCTCTTGTTCCAGGCGATCGGAGCTATCGCTCAGCTTCTCGTCGATATCGCCCTCGCTGGCGTCTTCTGACAAATCGGTCGAGATACTGTCGGCTTCACTTTCGGCCCCGGTGCCTTCGGGGTCGGAGACATCCAACAAGCCCGACTGGTCCTCATCACCTGACGATAGATACCCGCCGTGTTCTGCGAGTAACGCAACATCGCGCTCCACCTGACCGCCAGCGGACTCGAGGATCCTGATCGCCTGTTCCCATATTTGGTTCGAGGTAAATCCGTCCACGTAGAGGTTTTTCAACTGCAGGGGCTGTTGTGCAATGTCCAGTCCAGCCTCGGATCTCTTGCGCTTCTTGTTAGCTTGTCGATGGGCGGATTGCTCCTCGACGATGGAGGCAGCAAGCGGGTCTAGGATGCGTTTTGCAGAGTCTGCAACGAGGTTATGAAGGTCGTGGGTGGGACGAAGAAAAGTCCACGGGGTGGACAGCGCCGACGGAAGCGCTGGTTGATTTGAGGCCGCCTGCGAGACCTTTCCTTTCGCCATTATGGAAGGGACGCAAGAAAGTAGTTAAGAGGAAGAGAAGGAGGGAAAAGAAAAATTATTGCACGGAACACGGGCCGAGAGCCAATCATAACTAGCGGGTCCCGATAAGATAATCCATCGCTACTTTTCTATTATAACTATGTAGTCGTGTGTATTACTTTGAAAGTTCGAGATGATATCTTTTATCTGTGACTTCCGACGTCTCCCTGCAAGTTAGACGGTCGCCTGTCGTTGCCCAGTCATGTCGGTAACGCCCGGGTGTTGCGGTACGTCTTGTGGATATGTGCCTTTTAGGGGCTAGATACGGAGTATATACTAGTTAACTCTCCCTCCAACTATTACTCAACAAAACATAATAGCATAGGAGAACAAGTCGTGAGCACACGACGAAAGACCTCACTCATACCATAGGCATGGAGTAGCGTGCCGTGGCCACTTAGAATGAGTGCTCGTACAACTTGCGTCACTTGGGCAACGACCACTCTAGACCTGTACGGATCCCTTGGAATCAGTATGGGATGATTAGACATTGGAATTTCGTTGGTGGCCCGTATTTCCCTGATGCCTCTACCACATAGCGAACGAAAGCCCCCAGATTTAGACCGTCATGGTGACGAAAAGCCTTCAGCGGCAGCTTAAATAGCTCTTTTTCAACACTCTTTAACTTTCCCAGTCGACCCATTTGACGCAGTTTCAACTGGCTTGCCGTCTTCCACCCATAGGATACCGTACTCGAGAACAGCCAGGATGCCGCCAGTCGCTCAGCATGCACAGGCCAGCGGGTCGCAGTTTCAGCCAGGTAAGCATCTTCATTGATCTCGAGCATAACCGGGGTAGCGAATGCAACATTAACTTCTGTCCAGGCCATAGGATCCCCGTTCATCATCTAACAAAGCCGGGCCTGCAGTCCGACATGAAGGATCCTAAACCCGTCTCCAATTACATACCGACTGAGGATGGAGGCTACCAACTCTACAAAGCCGCCGGCAAACTCGAAGGGAAAAAGGCCATCATCACGGGAGGTGACTCTGGCATTGGACGAGCCACCGCGATTCTTTTCGGCATGGAGGGCGCATCGAGCTTGATTGTCTACCTGCCCGAGGAGGAGAAGGATGCGCAGGAGACAAAGAAAATGGTTGAGGAAACGGGACGTCACTGCCATTGCTTGGCCATCGACCTTCGAAAGAAAGAAAACTGCAAGAAGGTGATTGATACGGCCCTCCAAACCATGGGCGGTGTCGATATCCTAGTCAACAATGCGGCTTTTCAAAACATGTTGAGCGATATCAGCGAGCTCGACGAGTAAGTGAAAGCCTTTCGACTTCTATCGAACAAAAAGGAGTTTTTTGACAATTGGCGCAGGGAGCAGTGGGAGCGGACCTTTGACACTAACATCCACCCGTTCTTCTACCTCTCCAAGTATGTCCTTCCCCACATGAAACGCGGATCGACCATCATCAATTGTGCATCGGTGAATCCTTATATCGGACGGGGTGATCTTTTGGACTATACCTCGACCAAGGGGGCCATTGTAGCCTTCACACGAGCGCTGTCAAACCAGCAAATAAAGAAAGGCATTCGGGTCAACTGTGTCTGCCCGGGTCCCAGTATGTCTCTACTCCTTTCATATGATCAGGATTGTCCGCTAATGCACCTTAAGTCTGGACCCCTCTAATCCCGTCGACGATGCAAACCTCTGCAATGGAACAATTCCATGAGGTACCCATTGGTCGACCCGGACAGCCAAGTGAAGTGGGCACCTGCTTTGTTTTTCTTGCAAGTCAAGACAGCAGCTATATCTCTGGGCAGTGCTTGCATCCGAATGGAGGGGTCATGGTTAATGGCTAGGAAGCAGAAAAAGGAAATGCCAAAAAGGGATGCGAAAAACCTATCTCTATGTACATGTGATACTGCAATCAAAATGATCTAAGAAGAATCAGCCAGATCGTATAAACTATAATTTAGACTTGGGAGGCTTTCCCGCAGGACACCACAACCCAAAATACATTCATAATCTCAACAGCCCTGTAGTAATTCCCCGTTCCACAAGTACCGATGAACCATATCGTCTCACTACAAGCGGAAACCCCGGTACTAAGTTAATTGATGCACATACCTACGTTCACAGGCCACGTCCGAGTAATAATTCTGATGATACCTGTGGCTTCTTTTTACCCGGGACAGATGCCGCATGCATACAGTTCTGAGTGAAATGAGAATGGAGCCTCTCATATAACCAAAAGCAAGGAAATTGGAATCACGAGCATAAGCCCAAAAGGTTGATACACAATGTAATAAGACAAAAGGACTCCACGACGGCTGAGTAGGTTGAATTCGAGTCCACCGTGCATAATGGTTAAAGCATAAAATAAAAACGCAGCCCACCGCTGACTCAACGCCGGTACCACATGCGTGTAATCTTAGTATGTCTCATCTTCTTTTGGAGCTGGAACATGCCATACATCAATGCCTCGGACGTAGGCGGGCCTATACATAATTAGCAAATCACGAGGGGAACCGGCGGGGCACACTTACATCCAGGGACATAGACATCCACGGGCACGATGCGGTCACAGCCACGGACAACCGAGTAGCTGTAGTGATAGTAACCTCCACCGTTGGCGCAGCTGCCCATACTAACAACGAATCGAGGTTCGGGCATCTGATCATAAACCTGGCGGAGGGCGGGAGCCATCTTGTTTGTCAATGTACCCGCCACAATCATCAAATCAGACTGTCGGGGCGAGGCACGGAAAATGATTCCGAAGCGATCCTGGTCATATCGGGGAGTGGAAAGGTGCATCATCTCGACGGCGCAGCACGCGAGACCGAAAGTCATGGGCCACATAGAGCTCTGGCGAGCCCAATTTGTGACCTGATCCAGGGTAGTCCTGCAGAAATGTCAGCGGAGAGTCGGGGGCAAAACATATGGGAAGAGGCACGAACAAAACATATTGCATAGCACCCTCCTTCTTCTCTTGACTAGGCAGAGCCACCTCCTTCCGGACCTTACCCGACGCAGTGAGTGACTGGCCAGATGGCGATTGACGCTCAAGAGCAGTCGCTGATTTCACGGTCGAGGTCGAGAGAGCGGCCAGGGGCTGGATACGAGGAACGAGGGCCAGCCGAGGGCGCGCTGCTGCTCCTGTTAGTGGACCGTAGGCAATAGAGAAGGAGAGCTCGGGATACATACCGCACAAGGCGCCAGATATGGCGGGTCTTACCATAGGCAGCATGGTGGAAGAAGAAAGTGATTCTGAACCCAGCAGCTTCACAGGTGGCGGACTCTTGTGGTTAGGGAGGAACTTTTGCCGGGGTCAAGAGGGAACGGTAAGAATGACGACGTGTAAATGCCCAGTTTTTGCAGAATCAGGTAAGCATTACATTGGCACATCATTGGTCACAGTGTGGTATTGTTTGTAATATGTGGTAAAGGCGGTGAGATGCTAGTAAAGAGAATTGAATGGGTGATTATTGGCTCGTCGTTGCTGCCTGGGGACTCCAGGCATCGATCACGGGTCTACGTTACTGGAGCCTTCAGGGAGTGAGGATACTGTGCACCTTGCCACTTCCCACTGCAGAATGAGATGGTAAATCTTACTCTGGTTGCATCGACGTGGGACAATCAAGGCGCCGTGGTCTATCTATTTACTACAAATCACGGACTCGGGGTGCGGGGAAAGGAAAGGGTCAACGAACCCCTCTTCTAGCTTGAAGGACCAGGTCCTTCCGATACAATCGCACTGCAGGATGGCTGGTCCGAGGATTGCCTGTATTGGAGTGATTGGAAAAGCTGTATGTGGGCTTCACCGTGACGGTGGGGTTGCCAGAAGCGCATCTGACGGTTCCATTGCTAACGAGACCCAGGACAACCCCCTCCACATATCTCTGTTTTCCCCATACACGGACGCGACAATCGAATTTTCCTTCCTCTTGAACTCATGCCTTGACATCTTCGAAATTCGACGCAAGCAAACCTCCATCGATCAAGAATTGGGTCTACTCCATGCGATTGACGAGAGATTAGCCGCTTATGGCTGGCTCACAACTACAGGGGTGAAGTTCTTGATTATCGTGAACCTTATCGGGCCGGAGGTGGCCAATACTGGAAAGCCGGCGGAGGCTGCAGTCAGCGGCTTGAGAGACTCCGATCTGAAGCCAGTATGTAAAGTTGCATCCATTCCTAATGCAATCGCTAATCACGGATCTTAGGCCTTTCGAGCCCTGCAAAGCGCGTATATCCAGCTCTTGCAGAATCCATTCTATTCACCAGATGACCATGTCTATACGCCTGGAATGCTAGCAGGTTCGGTGTCCAATTGCCTGTCCATATCCAACCCACGATTTATTGCAGATGTTCAACGCATCGGTGAAACATGGACTCCCGGAAACACGGGGTAGACAGTATTGAATGGAACCCAAGAATGTTATACAAGCCTGAATTCTACAAGCCCACATGATGTCCGATTCCCACCAGTCGCGAAAGCTGTGGTGCGTGGACTTGATCCGCTATGTACGTACCTAGGGAGCCTCGAATGATGAAGAAAATATGAACAATTGCATGTAGAGAAAATGAGATGAGGTTGTTGCAATATACAAAAGCCATCCACTGTTGTGTCCCAAATGATCAGTCGGCTTTAACTTCGGACTCGGTCTGTTCCAAACCAACCATAGTTTCTTCCATTTCTCTGGGGTTGGAGATAGCCCATACGCCGCCTCCTTTGATGTCCACTCGCCCAACTTCTTTGCCAACCAGATTTCGGCCGACTTTTCCCGGCCCAATGCCAATCCAGCGTCTTACTCCTTGTTCCTGATGAAGATAGCGAATGCTGTCCCACCATCTCACTGTATCGGTGCACTGTCTGGATAGCAGATTCTTAAGATCCTCCTTAGACCGGAAGGGCAGCGCAGTCACGTTGGAAATGCACGGCACAATGGCTGGGAAGGTTATATCAACGTCTTCGACTGCGGTTCTCATGTAGTCGGCTGCCGGGGACATCACTGGACTGTGGAAAGGGCTGTCACTTTTCAGCCTCACAGCACGAGGATCATGACCCCCAAATTGACGAAGTTGCACTAAAAGAGTTCTGATTCTCTCAATGCTTCCACTGAGCACTATCTGATTGGGAGAGTTGATATTTGCCACCATCACCCTCTGAATCGGCGGTGAGGCGTGACTTGTGTCATCGAGGCGAGACGTTCCCAGCCCGAGAAATTCATGAACGGTTGTGAGCAGACTCTGGATATGATCAGGCTCACAGATGAGCGCTACCATTCCATACGTTTCGCCCGATTGCCCGACCGCATGTCGGGTGCACTCAGCCATCACCTCAGCTCGGCGACGGACTAATCTGAGCGCGTCGGCGAATTTGAGGTAGCCAGCCGCGACAAGCGCAGCGAACTCGCCCAGGCTGTGACCCAGGGTCACGTCCACCCTGGACCCAGTGTCAAACCCAAACTCCTCCTCGAGAATTCGAAGGATGAGAACGGAGACGGCCATGACCGCAGGCTGGGCATTCTCCGTCCGGTTCAGATGAGAATTGGGACCGTCAGATATGATACGTGACAAGTTATATCCAAGAATAGAGTCCATTTCGTCCAACAATCTGGCAGAAGTCCGAGGGAAACGGTCAACCCAGGTATCGGCCATGCCAACCCGCTGAACTCCATGTCCTATTAAACGGGATTCAGCGCACGTTGATAGCTAAGCACGGGGAATATCCAGACCTGGAAAGAAGAGAGCGGTGTGTAGCTCTCGTCGGGGCCTAGAAGCCACGGCTGTTGTTCTTATCCTTTTCAACATCCTAGTCCTCGAGCAGCCGAGAAGTCGCTGCAGGTAACGCCTCGAATCCGCGAGGGAGAGCATGTTCGACTGTATTACACGGCGGACCTGGCCTTCGTCATGACATCAACACGACATATGGGCATTGTGAGAGGTACGGGCTTTTGCTCAGCCATCCCAACCGACGGCAACCCAAGAATGTGAAGCATGTCCACCCCCCCAGAGTTCGCTGGGTCTGCACGTGAGCACCGGTTCCGCACGTCGGGAGATTCGGGTCCGATTGGGAAGCTGGCAGGTTCGGATTTCAAGGAACTGGGTTATCTAGTCTCGTAGTATGCAATAGCATGTCATAGATTCTTGAAACATTCCGTTTTCTAATTGAAGTCATGGAGGAAAGTTACATTGGGGTATACTTGTGGACGGGCGACGATACTCCTGCTACATCTTACTTCGGGGTTGATGGCTATAAGCTAAGTCGACATAGCACGGAATAAAATCCGCTCAGCTACACTAGACAGTAAACATAGTACTATCCTAGGTTCCCATAACCTAAAGATTGAAGCTCAAGTTCGCTCGGAGTCTCGGGCCTTAACAGTTCTCACCGCCTTCAAGCATATTTTGGTATTTACTGCTGCTGCTCCCTCTCTCTCTCCAAGGCCCAAATCGTTCGCTTCTTATTTTCCAGCTTTGTCCCACCCGAGCGCCCCTACGTACCGATCTCATTCTTTTCCTCCTGGCTTTGGCCAGTGCGTCAAGTGCAAGGTCTGTTTTGACACTACACAAATGTTCGTTCCCAGAGCAGCATCGCGCAACCCCCGAAGGCGCCCGAGAACAAGCTCCGATGATTCGGTCAAGCCGCCAAAAGCCAAACGCCAACGATCGGTTTTGCGGCAGGTGGGCGACTCTCCTATTGTCAATTCGGACCGGGATGACATAGCAGAGTCCGCGGCTCCTGTTTTGGTCAACGAGCACGACGTGACTACGGATGCCGATGGTGTCGATTACCATCTACCAATCCGCAACACGAAACCAAGTGAAGGAACCGAGAATGATCTCGAGGGAACAGTCGTTTTGGTGAGTGTGACCTCAGTATTGCCTCGTCCGTGGAGGTGATTGCATGCATCCGCAGAGATCATGGCCACTAATACAGTTGATAAAAAGTCAAGCACGGATTACTATACCGTTGACCAACTTCCATCGTTGCCAGATCAAATTCGAGGTTTTCAGTCAGGTAAACAGCCACTCGAGTGTCACTGGCCCTAGATGAGTTGATTGACTTTGAAAATACAGACCCGCTCAGGTGCTTTTTCGCCCCTGGCCATGACTACGCATTAGCCTTGACGCGCTCGCATGCGATTGTATGGCCCTACTCCGTTCCCACCTCGGCACCATCGCCTTCGAAGACGTTTTCAGTATCGATTCCCGAGTCCTGCAGAGATCCCAGGAGCGCAGTCCCACTGGGTGTGCTGTTGTCCACGGCCACGGGTGAGCACCCTGGCTTGCTGGTGATCATCCCATCTACAGGTAGAATCATCTATTGGGAAACTGTGTCAAGTGCCGCATCACTAGGACTGTCGAGACAAAAACAGAATGGGATTCAAGGATTCACTCCAGGTCTTTTTTCCGGTGAATATGCTACAGAGATCATGAACTGTGAGCCTTCGGGAATTATCGCAACATTTTCCTCCGGACGAGTAGCACACATCACTCTCCGGGATTCGCAAGGAAAGCCTTCTGTCCTCGTGAACTTCCTCCGAACCACGGTAAGCCCGGGGGGAGGAATACTGGGTGGACTCAAGAGTGTCCTGGGGGGCGGTTCCTGGAGGAAAGAAGTTACTGCTGTTCGCGCAGGTGGGTCTCGTCAGCGAGGCCAACGTGATGTGATCATTGCGACATCGACTGGCTCAGTGGAGGTATGGGATACTCATTGGAACCATGGACACGCTATGAAGAGGAAATACGATGTCAAGGATGCCATTGCGACCGCAATCTCCCATGATTCTGTGAAAGGGGCTGGGGAACTCGATCTCAAGATAATGGATTTCGCATTCTCCGTCCAACAATCGACTGATGAACCTGCTTCTCGAGACTCTGAAGAATCCTGGCGGCTTTTCCTTGTTGTCAGCTCCCCTCAACTGTTGGAATCCAAGGTTTTGTTTGTGGTTCAATTGTGCTTTTCGGGAAGCGAGACGCGTGTTATGTCCACTCATGCCGTTGATATTCGCAGCATTCCCGCCTCGCAGGATGAGCCGAAGCCTAAAATATTGGTTTCGAAATCAGAGGACACCGCTTTCATTCTGATCGGACAGTCTCTTATTATCCTCTCCCTTTCTAGCGTTGAAGAGAGCCCCAGCTCGCAACTGCTTCTGGATTCACAGAAAATTCCCATGCCTTTCCAGGATATCATTCATCTCCGATCTGGCAGAGAATATGAAATACTAGGGTATGGTTTGGAAGATCGATTGGAAGATGAAAACGCCGCTTGTGTGATGATGATTCGAAGCTTTGGTGTCGTTAGAGTCAATGTGGCACCCAAGTACCCAGCAGATAATGACTTGGAAGAAGGCCAAGTCACTGCTAAGCACAAGCTGGAGCAGGCCATTTTCTTTGGTACCATGGCAAAGAACCCTCTGAACCTGGTTGACGAGGGTGATCTGGACTTCCCTGCATCAGAAATTGAGCAAGCCTCCCTGGAAATATGTAGGGAGCTTCTTCGCTCGGAATCTCGCTTTATCCCCAGCACAGCAATCCCCGTCGACCAAAATTTGCGACTGAGGGCAAAGGCACTGAATGACCTCGCGTCCTTGCTGTCGAGAAAAAGCAATCCCTTGACTCGCCCGGCAAGATGGGAATTGCTATGGGGGGCGGAGAAATTGTCCGCGCAGAGGGCTCTGTGGAAGCTGGAGGAGACGCACAAGGCCAGCAACGAGAGTCCTTTCCTTGGCCATGTCATCGAGTCTATGAACGATAAGTTCAAAACTCGCTCTGAACAAACACGGGGCGAGACCGATCCAGTACGCCAGTGGTTCCTAAGGGATACTTATCAAATGGAACATATCATTCCATGGATCAAAAGCGCTCTCAAGCATCGCAGGGGCAATACATCTAAACAGGCGCGGAAGTTGTCGGAGCAGATACTTCAGGCCAGTGAAGATTTTCTCGCGATCATGGAAACGGCCTTCCGTTATCGCGAGGAGCATGCCGCTCTGTATGGACTGAGTGCCGATTTTGTTGAGGACGGTGTTCTCGCCGATGGTTACGAGGGTCTTCCCGAGTTCTGGACTTCTCGAGAGATGGGGTACACCGAGGCGGGACATCTGCTTGATTTGGAGCTGGACAGCTGTCGAGCTTGGAGTCAACAAAAGGCATCGACCGCAGATGCCCCCGACGGTCAAGTTTTGAAGAAGATTGCGGACAACAGCGCACGACATCTTCGAGTGCTCGGTCAGATGCACCGTGAGCGTACACGCTGGCTTGTTGCACAAGGTGATCCCAAGTTAGCGGACGCAAGCGTCTCAATCGAGCGAACCCATGTCAAGGAGCGTAAATGGCAGCTATTCAAGTTGGCAGGGATCGGACATCTCCAGGATGCCCTTAGCCTGGCCGAGCGATTCCGAGATATGGGCGCCCTGGTCGAGCTCATCATTGAACTCCAAGATGAAGTAAAGACCCAGCCAACCCAAGACGCCCTCGGGACGGGTGCCAGTGCTGTGGCAGATAGCGAGGCAGATGTGATCCACAGAATCTCCCAGTACTTTGACAAGTTTGGCGAGCCCTGGGCAGATGCGTACTTCGCACGCCAAATCTCAATGGGACACCCGGGGGCTTTGCTTTCCATGCGGAAATATCAATCTTCAGTCACACGATTCCTCCGGAAAGCGCCTGCATATTCAAAACTCAGCTGGATTAATGATGTGATAGGCGAAGATGACTACAAGAGCGCCGCCTTATGCTTGGAAAAACTCGCCCTCAGCAGTGAGAAGGATCTGTGGAACCATCGCGTGGAACTCTCATTGGCAAAATTGGGCACGTTGGCCTCATTCGAGAAACTCTCGTTGGGCTCGAGCTCCCCCTTGCAGGAAGAAATCAGACGCCTCGACGATTACAGCGAAATCGATGACGTCCAAGATACCCTCTATTCCTACCTCAAACCCATTCTCGAGGGCGCGATTGATCGCAAGGCCGAGGCAGAGCTCGCGCTGGATTACTTTGGAGGGCACATCGTTGAGGATCGCCCTTCTCTCCATGAACTACTGGGCGATGCTCTTACTACGCTGATCAATAGAAACGTCATCAGCGCTGATGGGTTAATTGATCTGCTGACGCTGCTGGGCACTCTTCAACCTTCCGACGACTGGGACAGTGAGTTCCGTGGGCGGGAGTTCTTCCAAGCTCTGCGAGTACTTGATCACAGTCGCTATATTCATCAAGATCCTTCATACGTTTCGGCATTGCGAAAATTGATCTGGCGACGATGCCTGATCAAGGATAACTGGGCAGCTCGCGGGAAAGCAGCCGAGGAATCAAATGGGAATTCGGATTTCACGGCTCGTGACACGGCCCTTGGACTTACGCTCACCTTCTGCTTAGCCGGTGAGTCATCTTCTGGATTCCTTCCGAAGTCTTCCCTGACATTATCTCAGCAGGACAATCCACGACCAATATCCAGTCGATTTACAGGCCTCTCTCCCCGAGCGAGGCTATCATGGCTGATTCTGAATCCGATATTATCCTGTCGCGCTTTCGCCCCGAACAAAAGGCCCGACTAACCACCGATCTCATGCGAGAAAACGAACTTCTGCACGAATACATCGAGATCGGTAAACTTGACTTCTGGTTCCAGGAGCTCGTAGCTTCCATAGGATCCCAGGCATCCGGGCCGATTCCTGACTCTGGTGATACTACCGAAGCCGACAGCTAGGCTTCGGTAGACAGCAAGGCACGATTGACGTGGGTTTGATTGGGATTTGCGCTGATTCGCTGGGATTCCAAATAACTTGTATTATGTACGACACTGATTTTGTATCAGTTTATTATCACTTTAGCCTGGTATCGATTTCTTTTATGCCGCGTTAATGCAGCACCCTCCGGTGGAATTAATACAGCATTGTTTAATCCGACTCCGTCTACAAGGCCGATAATCGTACGAGTCACTCAACAACTCAAAATTCCTTTCTTGTTATGGGAGGCGTAATTTCGGCAAGTCAGTGGTAGCTGGGGTCTCATATCGGGTCCTAATACTTTATTCCTTCCCGGTCGAATTCACTGTCATTGCTGCTGGTGCTCTCAACTTTGGTCACCGTGCTTACATTCGCCACGGGCACCTCAGAGGGCCCACGGACTCCCTCCTCAAAGACAGGCTCAGGCTCAACGGTTTCAAACTTCGTTCTGAATTCTGCGAGCGCCTGATTGCTGCTGTTCGAACGACGTCTGGCATTGGCAAAGGTATAGCCATAGTCCTGCTTTTCATCGCCAGATCGGCCCCTATGAGCAGTCAATATTTAATCTTGTATAGAACAATGTAAACCAGACAACGCACCAGTTCCCTTTTCCGCCCCCATCTTTCTTTGCTTTACGGGGGTCAGCATCAGTCGGGCCCGACTTGGCAAAATAGCGAGGCGGATGGTCACGAGTGCCAATTGTGCCATCTGCCGGGTGGTCCCGGTCATTGAGCTTATGCGAACGAGTCACTTGACGGTCAGTCAGCGTCAATCTCGGAGCGGGCTTATAACTCACTACTAGGAAGTTGGGGGGAAATGGTGGCCAGGGTACAAGAAGGGCAAAGGGGAAGGGATGAGAGGTAATGTAGAACGTGCGACCTGTCACCTCCATACCCTAGACGGTGAAATGCGGGGATTACGCTAACCGCGACCCTATCAACCTTATTATGTAGCAACATATATTTCTATTGTAGTACTATACGGTAGCTAGTGCTAAATTGATGTAGTTATGGAATCCCTTTATTAAAAAGTATGTACCTCGAAAATATGGCCTATCCTTGTCTTTCATATTTATATAAAGTCATAGCCTACCCCTTGACGGTCTATAAAGAGCTAAATTTAAACTAGGTATTTGATCGTAATCTCGATTTAACCTCTAGGCTATATATAAAATGTTGAAGATAAATATAGGCTTGAAGGAAGGAACGAAGCAGGATGCTCGAATGAATCGAGATGATACCTTCTGATGACTAGGAGGGGATATTTACGCCCACTCTCTTAGAGTCAGTTCTCTTGTAACATGACACTAAAACAACCTTTATCGCTAGTTGGTCTCGGATCCTCCGACGGTCCCTAGCAGGTAGACGTGCGACTGCATTGAGTCAGATACGCCCAACCGCATTGATTCAGACCGGTCCTGAATAGGACCAGGAACACGGCAATGCTCGTACGCGTAAGATGCCGACCCAATGGTATAGGGCATCAGTATGGCTATGCATGCCATATACCAACATAAAATAGCAATATTTCGACTACCGCCTATATATAGTAAGGTCGTTGGATAGATAATATGCAAAAAGATGTGGCGCTTAGAGCGGTTGCAATACCTTTTTACGGTATAGTCTATATACTACGATGATTTATAGTTATATTTGTATATTATTTAGCAGTCTCATAATTTTTGTATATTTATGACGAACACTACGCGTTTGGACAACTTGTTATGTGATGGATGCCTAGGGTACCAATCAGTGCAGTATGACTATAGGCATGTCTCCAGTTCCGATTCTTCCTCCTTCTTCTTGGCTCAGTTATTTCGTTATTACTACTACGATTGTATCTATTGATTATTTATTATGATTGGCTCCGACTTAGGCGTCGTGACAACATTAATCATGTATTCAATATGTAGCTTTTCTGCCAATTAACTAATATTTTATTATTAGTGTATATATATATACTCTCTACTACTATATAGCAATAGGGAGACCTATGCAAGGTCGGCGGACCCTTATAAGGGCCTATATAAAATAGTATCTATTAAATAATCACTTACGACAGATTTCTTTCTTTCTTCTTCGTTTTCCCCTAAGAGTCTATTTTATCTAGACTAAAAATATAATTTAAGAGGATACTAAATTTATTAAAACAGTTTTAATAGCTTAAGAACATTTAAAATACTAAATATTTATATACTACTAAATTATATAATATTTATAGATTTTAGTAGTATATATATCTCTATAATATTAATATCTAATTTAGATAGTTAGTTATAGTAACGTATTCGGTAAGTAAGTAGCGTAGATAAGCGAGCGGCGTACCTAACCTAAAACGCATCTATAAAAAACTACTTAACTAATTTAACTACCTACTATACTACTAATTCGCTCCTAAACCCTTTAAAACCGAGTATAGTAAGAAGGTAGGATCTTATTAGCTATCTAGGCTATAAAGAATTAAGAAATTATCGCTATTCGTAAAGTAGTATATCGATTTAAAGTCCTATAAATATCTTTACGCTATCGCCTCTATAAGAGTAAAAATCGCGTGACTTTATACGCTAATAGTTATAAAATAACCGAATTTAAAAAGGAAATAATTTAGAGATAGATTATCTTACTTAATAAACGTAGAGTAGTACCTTAGCCTACTACTATACGAGAAACTATAAATCTTCTTCTCGAAGCCTATAGAACTAACTACCTTAGTTTAAATAGGTAAGAAAAAATAGGTTTATAACTTTATAAAAAGATATTCCGAACTATTAAACTAATTCTTAAGATACTATAATTATAAATATATAAAATATAAAGACTTAAAAATTATTAGAGAATAGTTTATATATATATATAAAAAACTATTATCGAGAATAATATCGATTTAGATAATATTTATAATTTTAATAAAACTAATTTTATAATAAGATTAACTATAATTATAAAGATTATTATAAAAACTACTTACTATAAGTAGTAAGTAGTTTTATAACCTAGAAATTATAAGTAGATAACTAGTATTAAATATATAAATATTGTAGATTAAATACTTTCTCTATATATTATCCTTAAAAATTAAGTTTTTATCGAATCTTAGTCCGATAATCTTCTTAAAGGTTAGAGAATCGAAGTAAGCCTATATAGATAAATCTCTAACAAAATTAGGCTTCGATAGATCGAAAAATACTTTATTCTATCGACCTTTTTATAGTTAAAAAGATAGTATTAAGTTTTAGTCCTCGATAATTATAGAAGCTATTTAACTCTAAGATTCGACTAAATCTACGAAGAAAATAATATTATTCTAATCTATATACTTACGTATTTTTTATATTTTTTATAGCTACTCGATATTGGCTACTTTATAGTATTAAAATAGTTATATAGTTAGATAGTCGAAATAAAGATATATATTAGTATTAATTATATCGATAAGCTTAATTTTCTCGAGATATATCTATCTATCTAAATCAAGGTATATAAGTCGAAGACTATTAAAAATAGTTTCGCTACTACCGATTTAGTCCCTTTCTACCCTAATTAGGTACTCTTAAAGCTTAATATTTATCTTCGAACCTTAATACCTTTTCTAACCTAGGGTAGTAACTTAAGCTAGAGTTTTATACTAAAAATCTTTTCTACCGAGAAAGAAATACGTCGATAGGCTTTATTAATTAAAGCTCTACTTCGTATAAGTTTACGAAGCCTATTAAGCCTATTAGATTATACGTTAAATTAACTAACTTATTAAAGACTTCTATCTTATTCTATATGATATTATACTTTTAGCGAGAAAAAATAGTAAATTATATACCGCTAATAAAAAGTAGAAGCAAAGCGGACTCGGTTAACTAGGTATATAGCCTATAAAAGAGATCTCTTGGTTCGAGAGGCTAGTAAACTACGTACGGAGCCTACTAAAGCCTAAAATAATAGGTCTAATAAGTAGAGTTCGGAGGGTTTATAGCCTTATATATAGGGCTAGAGAGGATATAGAATATATAAGCGCCTAAGGTATAGAAGAGAGATATATCTAGATAGAGAAGCTAGTTTAGTTTAATTAATTTTATAGTATTTTAGTTAGGATAAATATTTTTAAATTTAGTAGATAGAGGTAGGTATATTACTCGCTTATATACGTTACTCGCTTACCGAATACCGTAGTAATTAATATTAGTCTAGATAGTAATAGATCTAGAATATAGTCGACTAAAACTTCTACCTATATTCGCTAAAGAATAGAAAGTAGCTATAATAGTCTATATTTTATATTATACTAAATTATATCTTATCTATATATATTATAGTTTTATAGAAATCGTCGAATATCTTTAATAGCTCTAAGCTACAACAATCATCTTAATATAATTATGTATACTATATCTCGGTCTAGATAGCTAATAATATATTAATCATAATTTTTTAAATGATTTCTACTTATAAAAGCTTGTTTTTAAAAATAAAAAGGTTCTTAATTATTAAAACTATATTCGGCTAAAACTATTTTTATTTCTATATTAGTCGATAGTTATACTATTTTCTAAAATTTACATAAGCATTAATAGGCTTTATCGAATAGTCTTACTCAGTCTTATTGCTTTCATAATATATCTTTTTCGAATATTAGAACTAATGTTATAACCGTGCCTAGGTCACCACAATCATACCGTTGGGCCAAAAGACCACTATGTTGACCCTCAAGGGTCAATATGCCTAGGACCGATAGATAAAGTAGCGCACCACATGAATTGCTATTCCGTAACAACTAATCAACTAAATTTAGTATTAAAAAAAGTAAAATAAAGAATAAAGATTTAATAAAAATTTAGTAAAACCTAGGGTTCAGGGTTTCGGGCCTCATGAAGATCATGTGATAAAATGATCGGTCCGATCCTGTATCCGATTGGCCAATGATGTGGCCAGAAAAATGATGTATGAAAAGTGTAGATATAAAAGCACTATGAAAAGTGATCAGATTGATGATTTTTCTACCAAGTTTTCGGGGGCTTATTTATACGCATAAATACAGAGAATCAGAAAGCGAGAAATAGGAGCCTCCCGCCTTATTGATCATAATAAGACGTAGGGTTTAGCCCATGACATAATATAGCTATATAGGGTAGAAATAAAGCGAATATAGGTCGAAACGAAAAGGGATAAAAGATACGGAAATAGATAATATCTATATTAAACTAGATATACCTACCAGATACGGTTAGGCGATACTAGCCTACTAGATTAGGTTAGGCTAGGATATCTAATATATAGTTATACCGAATATTCTGATACTAGGAAACTCTATCTTTTTCTTTATTTTTAGTATCTTTTATAAGTAAATAGCTTTCATATCTTTTAGATCTATATATAAATTTTTATCTACTTCGATAATAAATCGAAGATATCTAACTAATATTTATTTAAACTCCGATTTTATCATATAGTATTATATAGGCTATATTAGAGGAGGTTAAAGATAATACTTCTATCGGTCTTAATAAATATATTTAAATATATAGTTTTAGGGGTAAATTAGGGGCGTATTAGTAGTTAATTCTAGTTTATATATTTAATTTAGGATAATCTTTTGCCTTTTAATATCTTTAGAAACCGCTAGATTATACCTTATATATTTACTATATCGTAATAGGGGACCTATTAATTATATTCTAAAGGCTATCTCTTCTATTTAATTAAGTAATAATATTTATTATTAAAGAGTTTTTTGCCTTATATTTCTTTAGATTTATATTCGTTATTATCGTTAAGCTTAGGTATCGGTATCGAATCGGTACTATTTCTAAGGCGTTCTTTCTATAGCTCTAAAAGGGAGATATAGAATATATTATAAATTCGATCGTATTAACTTAGTAGGCTTAACTAATATACCTATTTTCTAATTATATTAAGTACCCTAAATAGCTTAATAAAATAAGGGCTAAGTTTTCGTATCGTTTTAAGCTTTAGGTTCTTAGTTAATAATCTAATAAGGTCTCTATACTTAAAGGTAAGTAGTTTATAATAGAGGTTGTAATATTTCGCCTACGACTCGGTAACGCTCTACTAGTAATTCGTAAGTCTTTTACGAATTTCTTATAACTTTTTAATTTTTGCTATTATAACTAGGATACTTCTCCCTAAAAGATCGACCTCGATCCTATAGTAAAAGTCTAGCGAATAGCCTAAGAGAGCTTTAAAGAGAGAATAGCCTATTATTATATTAACGGCGTTATTATATACGAATTCTACTATCTAGAGTAGTTACGGCTAGGTAATTTATTTAGTATTAATAAAATAGCGAAGGTAATATTCGAGGATAGTTTATCTATTCTATTTAGCTATCGGTTTAGGGGTAAAACGCTATCGAAAGCCTTATTTTAACCCTAGAGATATAGTATAGTTCTAACTAAAATTTGCTAGTAAAAAGTAATCTATAGTCGGTAATAATACCTTCTAGTAGGCTATACTAAAAATTAATATTATTATAAAATAGTTATATAAAGTCTATAGCTATTATCGTCGTCGATATAGGGAAGAAAAGATACTATTTCGTAAACTTATCGATAATAACTAAAATTCTATTAATAGTTTAATCTAAATAGATTAATAGGGGTAGGCCTATAATAAAGTCTATAGATAACTCTACGAATAGCTATTTTAGAATTAGAAATATATATATTTTTCTATAAGGCTTATATCGTAGTATTATAGTATCTTAGTAGATAGGGTATATCTAGATATATTTATTAATATCTTAGTTAAGATTTACCTAATAGTATTTTTTTTTAAGAAGCTTAGCTATTCGGTTACGTCTAAAATAGCTAGTAAAAGAGTTATTATAATAGATATTTATTAATTTTATTCTTAAATTATTCTCTATTAGGATATAAAGATAGTACTTATATCGAATAAGCCTTTTTAAATTAATTAACTAGTCTTTAGTCCTAGGCTTCGCTTCCTTAATAGTACGCTTTTGCCTCTAGGTCTCTAGGTCTTTGCCCTAGAGTTACCTAATTAGGTTTTTTAATTTATCTCTAGGTTCTTTCTAGTAGATATTTTTAATAATATAGGCGTTATATAACTTATTAATAGGGATTAGCTATACCTAGCCTACTCCTTAGTTTCCATTTTGAAGCTAATTCGGCGGTAGTCTCTCTTAGAAGCGTAGCTAAGATATATATATCTATAGTAAAGGCCTTACTATTATTATAAGTCTTAGCCGATATTAAGTTTTTTATAGTTAATTCTTCGACTTTTACGTACTACTAATTAGATAGCTATAATTTATTTATTATTCGGTCCTAAAGTAGGCCTAGTAACTCGATACTAAGAGTATCTTTATAGTCTAAGTCCTATTATCGTAATAAGCTATCTATAGGGTTTGTTTTCTTAGAGTAGTACTTAATTTAGAAATTAAAAGTAGATAAAAGTAGGTACTACCTAGCTTATCTTCTATTATTAAGTTTTAGTTATTTTATAAAAGCCTAGAGATTAGAATAATTAGATAATACCTTAATAAGGTATATACTTTCTTCGAGATAGTGACGCTAGTATTTAAAGGACTAAATAATAGCGAAAAGCTCCTAATCCGGTATACTATAGTTAATTTCTATACTATTAAACTTCTTTAACTAAAACGCGATAGGATACTAGATACCTCTATCGTTAGGCTAAGAGAGGATTTCGGCTATAGCCTAATTAGATATATTAAACTTTATTCTTCTAGGTCTTTCTAGATCGAAATATCGGAGTAATAGTATAGTCTTAAAAGCGTCGAGAATATAGTAAAATACTATTATTTCTAGGGGTATAAGCTCTAAGGTCCTAGGCTTCTTACTATTCTAACTTTTTTTTATTAGAGATATTAGTAGAAGTACGATCTCGGAGTAATTTCGGATAGAATACCGATAGAAGTTATAGAATCCTAAGAATACTTATATATCTTAGAAAATATAGGGAATTAGTTACGAAAGGATATCGGATACCTATTATAGATCTATCGAGATACCTTCCGAGGAGATAATAAAGCTAAGGAATTCGATCTAATCTTAGTAGAAGATATATTTACTAAGTTTTACGTATAAACCTTTATAATAAATCTTATTTATTCGAGGACTTAGCCGATATAATCGGTATATATATTATAGTTTAGTAAGAAGATTAAGACGTTATCTAGATACGCTACTATAAAGATATTAAGAAGGCTATAAAATATTATATAAATATATAATTAGAAGATAGCTAGTATATTAGTAAGGCTAAATAGTATAACTATATATTTAAAGTAGCTATAATATATATAGAAAGCTATTTTCTATTTATTACCTTCCTAGATATAGATCCGATAATATATATCTTTAATATTAATCTTACTAAACTATTTTATATCTATAAGATAGTTAAGTATCTCCGAAATAAAGGGGATAGGGTAGCGATTCTTAACCGAGATATAGTTAAGTCTATAATAATCGATATATAATTAGAGTCTACTATCCTTCTTAGGGGCGAAGAGAATAGGAGTATCTACTAGACTTTTTAATAGTCGGATACGCCTATTCTCTAGGTTTTCGTCGATATATTAGCGTAGTTCTACTAGTTTATTTTATAAAAGAGAGTAGATTAGACCAAAAAAGGGAGTTTAGTTAGCGATAAATTCGATAGTATAATCGGTATCCTTAAATAGGGGGAGAATCGCTATTTTTTCGTAAAAGAAAATATTATAAAACTTCTATAATTCGGTAGGGATTCTAGATAGGTCTTAAAGAGATTAATTATTATTATTATTCCTAGGGATCTAGATTTCCTTAGGTAGTTTAATAGCTATAAAGATATAGGCTAGATTATAGAAGCGTTTAGCGAAGGTATAGAGTTCTTTAATTATAATAGATAATACTTTAAACTACTAGAGATAAAACGCTAGTATAAGGTAGATATTTAGGTATTAAAGCGTTATTATAGAAAAAAGAATAGAGCTACCTTATAGGTTAGGATTATAGTCGATAGCGATATATAGGTATTCGAAGGATTTAACTATTCTATAGGAATTAGTTATAGTAATTAGGATCTTCTATATACCGTAGGTAGGTATTAAGAATATATTAATAGCCTTAATAAAAGGTCTAGATAGTTTAGCTAGCTAAAGATTATATATCTTAATAAACTAAAAACTAATAATATTAACCTTAGTATAGCTATTAAAGTCTATATATATTTTAATTATATTTCGAACGTAAATCGGTATATAAAGATAGTAGATAGTCTCTACTTAAGGATAAGAAGTCGGAGATATAGAGTCTATTCCGACTTATTAGTATTTCCCTAGAGGATTTTACCTATATAGATACGTCCTTAAAGATAAATAGATTATATTATAGTTAAAGTATATAAAGCGTTGTCTATCTCGTCCGAAAGGATTCTTTTCTCGAGGTTAAGATAGGTCGTTATAGTTTCGGACTAGTTCCTTATTTAGATTATTAGTATAATATCGGTCCCTATTTTAGTTATAGTAAGGCTAGCGCTAGCCCTAGTTTAGTCTATAAAAGTATTTAGGATTATATAGGTAATCGGTTTTAGATTTAGGATAGAAATAGAAACTATAGGATAATTCCTAGGAGTAGCGCTTAAAGAATCCTTAGTTCGAGGCCTTATCGTCGGCTTTACGTTTCTATTTCTTCTTAGACTATAGAATCTCCTAATAGTAGTAGGCAATATTAATTATCTTATCCTAAGTCTTTAGGAGATTAAGGATATAGAGGTTAATAAGATTCTAAAGCGGATACTAAAGTTTCGCGAAGAAAAAGAGGCTTCTTTCTATTTCCGAAAGGCGAGGAAAGTATTATTTAAAGATATCGAGATAGATATAAAACTCCCTTAGATTCTCGTCGGACTACTAGAAGGTCTTCTCGAGTTAGACTCGAACTTTAGCTTAGAGATTAGTAGTATTCTTAATAAAGATAAGAGTAAAATCCTTAAAATAAGACTACGTTCCTTCGGCGTAACGCTTATCCTTCGGTACTAATTCGCTAACGTATCGGTACTATTTTATCCGATAGGTTTTATTTATAAAGAAGACGCTAAAAAGGATTTTTCTACTATTATAGTAGTATTTTCGTAGTATATCTATAAAGGTAGTCGTAAGGTCTAGTAGCTAGTTTTATCGCTATTAAAGGTTAAATATAACTTTAAATTACGAAATATCTTTAAACTTAATTTTAAACTTATCTTTATAGTTAAATTTAGAATCGTAATAGTTTTAGGAGCAATTCGCTTAGCTATTAAGTATAGCTTTTTTAGTATAAAGTTCTACGATACGTTATTTTAAGGCGATCTATTATTTAAGCTTTTAGATAGTCTCCTAGGTAAGCCTAAGGTATTTATCTAACTAGTCGGTATCGACTAGGCCCTCGTTAGTAAGGATTAGACTTATATTACGAGGGGTCTCGATAGTCGGCTATAGTTCGATAGTACTTCGGCTTTAAGACTAGGCTCTTTCGACTATAGATTAGGTTTAGGGAGATATCGTAACCTTAGGTAATCGAAAACAAAGAATTAGAATTATTATAAACTAGTTAGTAGGATAGTAAGCCTATCGATTAGGTAAGGTACGACTATCTAAATACTATAGCTAACTCTTAAGAGGAGGCGAAGGTAGTATATTATAATAAGAATAGAGACTAATTCTTAAAGAGAATTATAGCTAAAGGATAGGACGCCTTTTCTTATAGAAGAGGCTAACATAATATTTATATAGTAGGGAAGGAATTATAAGCGAAGCGAGGGCGGACCGAAGGCGAATCGCTACTAGTCCGGCACGTTGTAATCCTAGAACCTTATATATATACCCTTACGGTTACGTTACCTAGTTTTCTACTATAGTTACCGCCTTCTAGGTACCCTTTTAATCCTCGGCCCCTATATTTTATAATATATACTCTTTTGCCTCGGATCTTATCTAGTAGTATATCCTTATCTAGCTAGTTTTCTACGATTAGCTAGGAGGGTACGCTAACGATATAATATATCTTTTCCTATAAACAATCTCTTCGTTAGCGAGATTACTTATAGACGTATATAACTAGACGCTATACTCTTCTCTTCCTATATTTATTCTTTTTCCTATTTACTAGCTACGATATCGTTTAGAAACGTTCGGAGATAGTAGTAAATAGAATTTTAGGATAACCTACTATAAGCTACTATAGTTAGAAAAGATCGACTTAGAAACGAAGAGTTTTCGCTAGTTTACGCCTACGAGAAGAGGTATTATATATCCTCCGGAAATCGCTTAGTCCGAAGTAGTTAAAAGAGAAAATCGGGATTCTCTTTCTATTACTCTCTCTCTCTCTCGAGAAAATACTATATAGAAACTATAAGGTTTACTTTCGAATATTAGTTTATCTATAAACGTAACCTTTTACTAAGATATCTAAATATTTCCTCTATAGAGACCCTATTTAGTAGTTATATTCGCCTAAGACCTATCGGGCCTTATAGATACTCCTCTAGGAGATAGTAGTAACCTATTTTGCCTTACTAGAGACGACTCCGGATAAAGGGTTAGCTACCTAAGCTTAGGCTATTAAGTATATAGCCTAAGTTTAGAATAAATATAACTAAAATAAGTAACTTCTCCGTAATACTATCGCTAAACTCTAGTAGGCGTAGGCGTATATACCTACTAACCTAGCTATACGTAAATAGTAGTAGATATATAAGCGAGAATAAGCCGACTAGCTAAAATATATAGTATAGGACCTTACTAATAATATCTAATAGCTAAATATAAATACGTCGATAATAGTAGCCTCTACTAATCTAGTCGCCCTAAATACGTTAGAAGCTATAGTAACTACTATAGATAATAGCGTCTAGCGCTTAGCCTAGAAGACTATTATAAAAAATATCTAGCCTATTTAGGACTACTATAAAAAGATCTAGAACGATAGTATACGAAAGTATCTATATAATTATAAATATTACTTTAATAAAATCTTTATATATACTAGTAGATAGCTAACCGAAGAAGCTAAAGTAGTATATATAAGTAGCTACTTAAAAAGTAACGCTAAAGCTATCTAGAATAGCTTTAAATAATAGAACTACGTCTTATCTATCTATATATAGTTAGCCTACGATATCTAGATTAGGTAGAAGTTTAGCGAATACCTCGGTCCGGAAAAACGGTAGAAAAAATTCTTAATAAGGAAATAGAAAGATAATAAAAGCTTCTACGAATATATAATTAATATATAGTAGCTTATAGCTAACCTAGATAAGCTACTACCGAAAGAAATTATACTCGAATTCTTATAGTATAGAGTAAAAGTCTATCTTTAGTAGCGTTAGGCCGAGGACTAGAATAAGCTAACGAATATCGATAGTATTATTATATATTTCTAGGAGTTTAAATATAGTTATATACTTATAGGCTATATCGGCTAGAATAGTAGAAATAATCTAATAGAGCTAGATATCTTATAAGGCTTATCTAGCTTAAATAGTTAAAGTCGCTCCCTATATAGGTATTATAACTATAGAGAGATCGGTTATATTATAAAGTAGTATAGGTAGCTAAGAAAAAATAGCTAGAGAAGCTAGTAATATAGGTCTAATAATAAGAATATGTCTCTAGATAAGTTAAAAAACTAAAGTAAGCCGATAATTATAAAGCCTTAGCTACCTACTTAAAGAAGGCTTTATTCCTACTAGATTTTCTAGGCCTAGACCGACTAGACCTATAGAGTAAGAAGACTAGAAAATTAGCTTAACTTAGTATATAGCTTAATATTATAGGTAATATCTTACTCTACTATATAGCGAGGCTTAGAATCTAAGATCTCGCCCTAACTATATATATATTACTCGATAGTAGTATAAGCTATATATTTATTTTATCTAATATTATTAAATAATTAGGGAACTACCTACTAGCTATAAAACGTTAGGAGCCTATAGAAGTTAAGTTACTAAATAATAGGTATTTATATATATTCTCGACTATCTATCTTCTACTCTAGCTTAGTATATAGTATAGTTTTACTACGGCTTAGATTCTTAATCTCTACGAATTTAAGCTTATTCTTAGGAGAGATTTTCTACGGATAGAGAATCCCTTTATTAATTAGGTAACTAAGAGTATAAGGCTTTAGGCTAGCCGAAGAATATATATTACGCCTACGAGTAAATCCTCTAGCCTTACTAATAGTATTAGTATTTATTTTAATCTTTTTTCTATAAAGTAGTATATCTATATAGCTAAGAAGCTATAGGTAGAAGCGATATTATTTACTATTTATAAGGTACTAGATAAGGATAGAACGTATTATTCTAAAATCCTATAATACCTAGATCCTTATATACGATAGATTTTATAAAAGTAGAAGAATATCTTTTAGGTAGATTTACCGGATTTACTACCGCCTAAGAGACCTATTAAATATAATATCGAGATAGGGGATATAGCTTCTATTAACTATAATATATACTCTTTATTAGCCGAAAGCTAAATAAATAGGTCTAGTAAGTCGAGGAGTTAATAAAATATAGACTAGACTAATCTACCTATCTAGTAGCCCTTAGGATTTTCTAGTAATCTTTGTTAAGAAGCCTAATAATATTTCTTAGTATATATATATTAATTACTAGGCTCTAAACTAAATAACGACGAAGAATAGCTACCCCCTACTACGTATCTAAGAGCTCCTAGATATAGTAGGGACTATAAAGGTTATATTAAAGATTAATCTTATTATTAGATACTAGTAAGTTTAGTTAAGTAAGCGTTCGATCTAGAAAACTATCTTTAATATAACTTAGGAAAAGTACGAATAGCTTACTATACCGTTTAGCTTATATAATACGCCTACGATCTTCTAGACTATTATAAACTACTCTTAGGATAGTACGTTATTATTTATCTCGACGATATCCTTATTTTCTTAAGTTCGATAGAAAAATACTACGAATATTTAGAGAAGATACTTTTATTATTAGAAGAGTAGAAGCTATATATAAAGTCCTAGAAATACGTATTCGCGACTAAGAAGCTAGAGTTTTATAGATATATTATTAGTAATAGTAGGCTATAGCTAGTACTAAAGAAGCTTAAGGTTATTCGAGATTAGCCTAGGCTAAAAAATATATATAATATCTACTAGTTCCTAGGTCTAGCTACCTACTATCGTTATTTTATTAAAAAGTTTACTACTATCTATATCCTATTTTACGACCTCCTAAAGAAGCTCGACGTAATACTATAAAAAGATAAATTCTATCTAGTTAAGTAGATAATCGCTTATAAAAGTACTTTTCGTTAACTAAGAGAAAAGATAATAGATATATCTATCTTAATTTAACCTAATCGTACGAAGCTATTTATAATTAAGATAGATACTTCTAAGTAGGCGATTAGGATAGTCCTATTATAGGCTAATAAGTATAGATATTTATATCCTATAGTCTTTAATAGCTATAAGCTAAAAAGTATAGAATTAAACTATTTAGTATACGAAAAAGAGCTTCTTACTATTAAGAAGGCTCTATATATCTAGACTATTATATCGAAAATAGTACTACTATAATAGTTATTATAGACTACGAGAGCCTATAGTATCTATAGATATCTACGACCTATAATAAGTATCTAGCGTAGTAGGTTATAGAATTCTAGGAGTATAACCTACGAATTTAGTACTAGAAGGGATCGGACGCTATTATTCCTAACGCTATTAGTAGATAGCCTAATTTTATTAATAAAGACCCTATAAATATATCGGAGTCTATTCTAGTATAAAGAGTCTTATTAAATATAGCCTATATAGTTATAAAGATCCCTAAGAAAGATTAGCTAGTAGCTATAGAGTAATATCTCGACAAAATATCCTACTATCCGATAAATCGACTATAAGAGCTATACTTAAGTTTACTACGAACTTAAGTTATTAAGAGCTACTATTCCTAGTAAAAGTATTAGTCGTAGAGAATCGCTAGCTAGTTTTTACTTATAAGAATAAGACTATTACGCCCTACCTTAAGCCTATCCTACGTATAGATTTAGTATAGCGCCTATATAAGGAGTATAGTTATTTTAGCTACCTAGGTTTAAATAGTATTCTTCGGCCCTAAGTATAGTAGCCGATAGTATACTAAGATATTAAAGAGATTACGTATTTATATCCGAACTACTAAGTTTCCTACTATTCGTAGAAGAGTCTTAAGCGTAAGATAGCCTAATATATAGTTATAGCTAACCTACGACCCTTCGAGCGCTAGGGAATTAATCTAATTAGTTATCTTCCGACGACTTCTAATAGAAATCGCTAGATTATTACTATAATTAACTACGCTATAGGCTAGCTAGTTACGAAGGCAGTTCTTAATATAACTAAAGAGATAATTAGCGAGTTCTTACTTAAGTAGGTTTTTGCTTATTATAGCGCTCCGAGAGAAATTATCTCTAATAATAGTCCGAACTTATTAGTAAATAGTATATAGTATTTTATAAAGTTACTATAAACCTATTATCGGACGATAACTCTTTACTATCTCTATATAAATAGAAAGATAGAAAATTTAAATAGTATTCTTAGGTATATATTAATAAAGTATCTAATAAATAAGCCTATAAGAGTCTAGGACCTTTACCTATAATAGTCGCTCTTCGCTACTTATATATATAAGTATATAGTTATTAGTTTTAGCCTATTTGATTTAGTATATAGTATATATTTATAGATCTTTAGTAATCTATCTAATCTCTTAGGTTTAGCTCTATTATAAGCCGATAAGTTAGCTAACCTAAGCAACGTAAAGATAAAAATAAATAAGTTATTACTTACGTACACTATTCGGACGAAGCGTATATAGGATAGTCTCGTTACGAAAATAAGCTTCTAGCCTAGAGACTAGGTTCTACTACGAAACAAGAGTAGATAAAAGTTTAAAAATAAGTAGTTTAGGCCCTATAAGGTCCTAGAGTCCTATCTACTTAGGATATATATACTTACTAAGCTAAGAAAATATATCCTCCGGATATTAATTAATAGATCGTAGTTACTAGAAGCGTAAATAGACAATCCTAAGTCTTTATAGATATCCTCGGTAGCCTATAAAGCCTTATATTACGTAGGGTTATAGCTATAGAAGCTAGAAGAAATCTAGGCGATTCTTAATAAAGATACTCTATCTCTAAGTTATTCCGATTTATCTACGTTTACCTAGAAAAAATAGGATAAATTTAAGTATTTAGGCGTATACTTAGACTCGGTAGGGGGAGAAGTAGGCGATAAGGCGCGTTATCGTAAAGTAGTAGACGAAAGCCCCTAAATCTAATAAATAGGATTTAGAAGTAAACGACTACGAGTCTAAGGCTAGATCCGTTAAGTCTAATTAGGAGTTCGAGAAAGATATTCCTCGAAGAGAAAACGCGCTACGGTATTAGGACGCTAATACTAGCGAGCGTAAGTTATTTAATAGCCTTTTTATAGTAGTTATTCTATCTACGAATACGACGAAAAATTAAAGGTTAACTATATATTTAGGATCTTTTAGGAGTTTTAGGAGCCTTTATATATAAAAATTCTAAAAAAATATAAAAAAATATAGTCTATTAATTCTATACTCCTACCTATTAGTAAGGAACGCCTTTTTCTCTCTATATACTCTACCTATAAACGCTACCTAAAAATTCTAAAAAGACCTTTATAGCTACTTACCCTTAAAAAGAAATAGGTTAAAGAAGTCCTTCTTATCTCTATGAATATCCTCTAGCGACTAGCCCTAGCCCTCGATATACTAGCGAATACGTACTAAGTCGAAGGTAAGCTAGGCGCGTACTTCCTCTAACTCCTAGTATACGCGTTAGAGCTCTATAAAGTCGTTTATCTCTATAGCCTATAAGACGTTTAGGGATATAATTAAAGATATATACTACTATATTAGATACCTAAGAATATAGACTAGGTCGGCGGCTATACTATAGATAATACTAAGTATAGTAGTAGGGGTAGCGACTAGGGTAGAAACCTCCTAGCGGATAATAGGAGGGTAGGTAACGAGATAACGGATAATAGGAGGAACTACGTTAGTAGTACTACGAGTAGTAGGATGCGTCTAAGGTTCTATAGGTTCGGCCTAGCGTTAGGTATTATAGCTAGAGACTTTTTTAGTATAATATATATATTTCTTTACGCAACGAGAAACTAAGATAGGCGTAACCTCTATAATAGATAGGGATAACAAAGGTTTACCTACGGTTTCGCTAGCTCCGGTAGCGCCCTCCTAATAAGCTCTTAGACTATAGTAGTTATAAGCTTCTATAAGCTATTTATAGTTTAGGTTCTATTTAGCGAGTTTATCTAATACGAATTAGGGGTATTTATTATAGTAGAATAAATAACGCTTAGCGTTCGAATTAAAGCTATAATATATATACGCGCCTAAGAAGCCGATCTATCTATCGTAGATAAATATATAGTAGGTTATAAATAGCCTATAATTAGCTACGTATAAATCGTACTTCTCGCCTAGAGAAGCTAGCAACCTAGATTGCTATACGTATACTATACGTTTAGGGTTAGGCGTAGAATAACGCTTTAGGACGCTATTCCGCTAGTCTATAGACTAGACAATCGGCGTAGACTTAATCTAGTCGTCTATTTCCGTAGCGGCGTAACGTATATCTAGGTTTCTATAGATATCTAGTCCGTTAAAGCTAGGATATAGTTAAAACCTATCTTTAGGCGTAGCTATATACGTAGGTATAGTCGTAGTACTAAAGGTTATTAGCCTAGTATCGGTAGAGAGAGTTATAGAAGCGTTTAGAATAGGAGCGGTTATAGGTATATTTGTTATAGGAAGAGGATTTATTAACGTAGGCGCTATACGCCTAGCCGTAGCGAGATATACGTTTACCGAAAAGAATAGCGACGTATTAGAAGAGAAACGTAGTAGCGTAGATAGAGATATATTAGTAGACTATAGTATACGTCTATATAGTAGGTAAACGGAAGATACGTAGGGCTTAGAGCCGCCGTTAGTAAAATTATATAGGAGTATACTAATATATAGAAATATATCGTAGAGTAGATATACGCCGAAGTATAAAGTAGGAAGCGAGAATATTATAGCTAGATATAAAGGAAAATTTATAAAAACATAAAGAAGAGAAGAGAAAGATAAAGGCCTAGAGCGTATCTTTATACCTATAGATAGAGGGGTATAATCTAGGGCCTACTAATTCTTTATTATAGATCTAGAGCGTTTATAATATACTATATAAATATAACCCTAATCCTTCTTACTAATTAGCTACTCTAAAAGATAATCTCGCTTACTATCGTATAATCTCGCTTATCCCTACGTAGTCCTATTACCCTACGTAATCTAATACCTTCGTAATCGACTTAATAGCGGCTCTAAAAAGTACTATTTATAGGTATATAACGTCTTTCTACGTATTTCCCTACGTTGCCTTCTATAAAACGCTAACGCTACGTATCGCCCTATTACCTACGGTAGCAACGTACTTCCTTTTATATTATTATATATATTTTAGGGCGCTAGAAGTACGCCTAGGGTTTTCCTTTGTTTCCTTTTACTTTCTTTTGTTTCCTTTTGCGTCTACGGAATAGGGTATATTCGAACGTCTTTCTAGATATTTTTTAGTATTTCTAGATATCCCTATACGTACTATTGTCCTTTGTTGTAAGCTTTCGGCGGTTGCTATTACGTCTAGGAGGACGTAGCGCGAACTTAAGGCTAAGTTCGTTTTAGGTAGGGGAGGATATAATCCTAGAACCTTATATATATACCCTTACGGTTACGTTACCTAGTTTTCTACTACGGTTACCGCCTTCTAGGTACCCTTTTGATCCTCGGCCCCTACGTTTTACAATAGATACTCTTTCGCCTCGGATCTCAACGGCTTCGACCGATTAAGGTTAAGGGATCGTTTTTAGGGGGAAGGTATATCGGATATATCTAGCGGTAACGAAGACGTATCGGTCGGTAGCGATCTCCCCCGACTATTCGTAGAAGAATAGTTGGTTAAGATATACTACTAGATATAATCCTAGAGAGAAACGAGTATATTTTAGATTATATATATAGGTACGTAGTATTATAGTATATATAGGCGGTAAAAATAGGAGCGGAAAGGGTAGAAAAGGGCGTATTTAGGGACTAAAGGGAAAGAACGGGATTATCTAGGCATAAATACGACCCGTAAATAACCGAAAAGGGGTCTCGTTATCTTAATAGTCTCGATAGTAGTTACCTATTCGCGATTCCTAGGCTATAAAACTACCCTCCGACCGTTAAATTAAGCCTATATAATTGTTTTCTATATTAGCTATAAGGCCTATTATAAGCCTAGTTTTATTAAAGTTATAAATATTATTATCTAGAATCCCGTATCGCTAAATCGTCGCTTTTACGGTATCGAACTACTCCTAAATTACTTTCGGATCCTCCTATTTTGCGCGTTTATAGCGATAGGAGAAACGTAATCTAAGTTATTTAGGATAGTATTCGATAAATTTTTTGACCTAAATATAGCCGACTGTATCGATAGGGGTCGAACTACGCTTCGAGAGCAATAAATCGGCTATTTCTTATACTATCGATAGTTAAGGGTATAAGTATACGTTACTTAGTAGATTTAGGATAACATAGGATACTTATTTGTTTTGTTTATTCTAGAGGGGATAGAGGTTAAGATTATATAATTATTAAGTTATCCGTTACGTAACTTAATACCTCTTTTTAAATATACTAGTAGTCCCCCTCCTTCTAACGTATTCGGTAAGCGAGTAACGTATATAAGCGAGTAACATACCTACCCCTATCTACTAAATTTAAATATATTTATCCTAACTAAAATACTATAAAATTAATCAAACTAAACTAGCTTCTCTATCTAGATATATCTCCCTTCTATACCCTAGGCGCCTATATATTCTTTATCCCCTCTAGCCCCGTATACGTAGCTATAAACCCTCCGAACCCTACTTACTAGACCTATTATTTTAGGCTTTAGTAGGCTCTATATATAGTTTACGAGCCTCTCGAACCGAGAGATCCCCTTCGTAGGCTATATACCTAGTTAATTAAGTCTACTTTTGCTTCTACTTCTTATTAGTAGTACGTAATTTACTATTTTCTCTCGCTATAAGTATAGCGTTATATAGAATAAGATAGAAGCCTTTAATAAGTTAATTTAACGTATAATCCGATAGGCTTAGTAGGCTTCGTAAACCTATATAAAGTAGAGCTTTAATTAATAAAGCCTATCGACGTATTTCTTTCTCGGTAGAAAGAGTTTTTAGTATAAAACTCTAGCTTAATTTACTACCCTAAGTTAGAGAGGGTATTAAGGTTCGAAAATAAATATTAAGTTTTAAGAGTACCTAATTAAGATAGAAAGAGACTAAACCGATAGTAACAAAACTATTTTTAATAGTCTTTAGTTTATATACCTTAATTTAGGTAGATAGATATACCTCGAGAAAATTAAGCTTATCGATATAGTTAATCCTAAGATATATCTTTATTTCGACTATATAACTATATAACTATTTTAATACTATAAAGTAGCCAATATCGAGTAGCTATAAAAAATATAAAAAATACGTAAGTATATAGATTAGAATAATATTATTTTCTTCGTAGATTTAGTCGAATCTTAGGGTTAAATAGCTCCTATAACTATTAAGGACTAAAAACTAATACTATTTTTTTAATCGTAAAAAAGTCGATAGAATAAAGTATTTTTTAAGCTATTAAAGCCTAATTTTGGTAGAGGTCTATCTATTTAGGCTTACTTCGAATCTCTAATCTTTCGGAAGATTATCGAACTAAGATTCGATAAAAACTTTACCCTTAAAAATAATATAGAGGAAATACCTAACCTAAAATATTTATATACTCGATATTAGTTACCTACTCGCGATTTCTAGGTTATAAAACTACTCGCCGACTATAGTATTTAGCCTTTATAATTATCTTTACGGTTATAGTTAATCCTATCGTAAAACCGGTCTTATTAAAATTATAAATATCGTCCGAATCGATACTATTCTTAATAATAGTTTTTTATATAAATATAAACTATTCCTTAATAACTTTTAGGTCTTCGTATTTTATATATTTATAATTATAGTATCTCGAGAATTAGCTTAATAGTTTAGAATATCTTTTTATAAAGTTATAAACCTATTTTGCCTTAACTATTTAAACCGAGGTAGTTCTATAAGCTTTAAGAAGAAGATTCGTAGTTTCTTATACGGTAGTAGGCTAAGGGGCTACTCTACGTTTATTAAGTAAGATAATCTATCTCCGAATTATTTTCTCTTTAAATTTAGTTAATTTATAGCTATTTACGCGTAAAAACGCGCGATAAGAGACGCCTCGGAGGCGGCGGCGTAAGGTAGGTTCGGGGACTTTAAATCGATACGCTACTTTATAAATAGCGGTAATTTCTTAATTCTTTATAGCCTAGATAGCTAATAAGACCCTACCCTCTTAATATATTCGGTTTTAAGAGGTTTAGGAGCGAATTAGTAGTATAGTAGGTAGTTAAATTAGTTAAGTAGTTTTTTATAGACGTATTTTAGGTTAGGTACGTTACTCGCTTACCGAATACGTTATTTTCTTCTTTTTTAACTTAGTTATTTTCGATTAATATACTTATTTTAATTTAGTAGTTATTATAATAACTAAGTTTATCTTCTTTTCTCTTTCTAGTAGATAAGGCCCTATAGCGACGATCTTATCTTAATAATTAACGCTCTACTAAGCTAGCTACCCTATATCCCGAACTAAACCGAAAACCTAAACCGAACTAAACGAATTAAAACCTAGATAGATGATATAGCCCGTAAATTAGAGGCCTAAACTTCGGCCGAGAGCTACGAATAACGATAAACCGTAGTCGAACTTAGTTAAAATCCGATACCTAAAACTACTATAAACCTCTTTAGTATTAGAAGGTAGACGCTAAGATACCTTCTTTATATATAACGATAATAATAATAATATTAATAATAACGATAACGACGAAGATAATTTACCTAGTTAAGATATTACTTTCTAGTTAAAATATACTACTATAAATATCGGTAGTTTTAGGAAAATAGCTAATAAAGATATTAAAGGCCTTTTTAATATAATCTAAAGCGTAAATATCCCTAGACTATCTTTACGAATATTGTAGATTAGAAGATAAAGAATATTACTACTATATAGATAAACTATAACTAAGAACTTAAAGATATTTAGGCTAAATATAAATATATAAAAAAGTATCTTAAGACTACCGAAGCTAAATAGAATAACTTACTTTATTAGTTAGTTTAAAATCTTTATAGCTAAAATATATTTAGTAAGAGTACTACTAAATATACTCTAAAGATTACTAATATACTAATAATAAATAATTATAAAAATATAGATTTTAATATCTAGAGAAGCTAGATAGAGAATAAGCTAGATAGAGAATAAGCTCGAAGATAACGCTAATTATTATCGAATAGTTTATTTACGTATTAACTATATAGTAACTGTTATAAGAGCTATTCTTATCGTTATATTAGACCCTATCTCTATAAAGGTACTATAAGCCTATATATCGATAATATAGATATCTTAGATTATCTTAAGAAGGTCCTATCTATTCTAAACCGTCGAGCTAAGGCTTATATTAAATATTAGTAGCTAAAGATAAAGCCTAAGAATAATTTCGAAGACTTCCTAATTAAGTTTATACGACTAGCTAAAGATTCTAAGACTCTAGAGAGTATATATAAAGAAGATCTTTATAGTAAGCTTCTATACCTTCTCTAGAACTAGGTTATATACTCTATCTATAATACTAATATTCTATTTAGAACCTTTATAGATAGATATCGTAAGTACTTTCTATTAATTAACTAATAGTAGGTTTATTATACCTAAGATAAGACTTCTAGAAATAGTAAAAGTAGAGATGGCTAATATAACACTAATACTAATATACCTATTACTCTTAGAATACCGAACTTTAAAAGGAAAGATCGACCTCGGCCCTAAATAACCCTAACTAAGTTACTTTAATAAAGGAAAGTCGTTGCTTCTCTTTTAAAGAGTAGGGTTACCTAAGTTATAACTATCCTAAGAAGAATCCTATTATAGCTACTATTATCCTAAAAGATTTATAGGAATATAAACGTAATAATATTTCGGAAAAAGATAATACCTACGAGAAGTCTCTATCCTAGGCTAATATATATCGCTATTTAAATTAGACCTATCGAAACTACTATTAGGTTAACTATTAGTTTTTTTAATATATAGTTAGTTTTTAATAGGAAATCTATTTTAATATTAGTTTTAGGTAATAGAGGAGTAAATAGCTTTATTTTTATTAATACCGAATTTATATTACTATTTTACTAGAGACTAAGGGTTAAGACCTAGTAATTATTAATAGACTATCTTATATAAAGATTCGATAGGTGAGAATCTTTACTAATTATCTATACTATTATTTTAATATTAGTATAGATAGAAAATAGTAGGAATAACTTCTAATACTTATTACGAACTTTAGTAGTTATAATATTATCCTAAGGAGACTATAGTTTAACTATTTCGATATTATACTAGACTATAAATATCGATAGCTAATCTAGCCCTCCGAATAAAGCCTCTAAAATAAGGCTAAGACTTAACTTATCTACCTTCTAAAAAGTATCTTATAATAACTAAAGATAATTCAACGTTATTAAGTAGATACCGACTAAAGAGACTAACTAGTTAATTATAAAAAGAGAATAATAGCTTATAAAGAAAAAACTAACCGAAATAAGATAGACTAATATTATTAGACTATTACTTTAAAGAGAAGAAGAAGGAATCCTTATCGTATTATATCTCTATAGTCTAAAGAAATATCCTACTAATATCGTAATAATTAAAGTAGCTAGCTTCTATCGATATATAAAAGATAAAAATAATTCCTACTTTATTATAATAATCTATAAGATTAAAAAGATTATCGCTAAATATAGGATTATATTAGTATAAATTAAAGATCTTAAGATCGCGGAATTACAAAGGCTAGTATCTATAAAGTATTATGACTATCTTAATATATTTTTAAAAAAAGAATCCTATATATTACTATTATACTATAAAGATATAGACTGTAAGATTAAGCTCGAGAGAGAGTTATTGAGAAGCTACTACCTTTTTTATAAGATATCGAGCGAAGAGCTTCTCGCTACCTATTAATATATTTAAGAGAATCTATTAAAAGGTTTTATCGAGCCTAGAATAGGTATTTTTATATCTCCGATCCTAATAGCCCTAAAACATAATAATAGGCTCTAATTCTATATTTTTACTATAAAAAATTTAATATATTAACTAAGAAAGATATCTATTCTTTACTTTTTATAAATAAACTACTCTAGCGGATCTTATAAGTAAAGATCTTTATAAAACTCGGTATTTAATAGAGCTTCTACCGAATCCGAATAGACTTAGCTTTATAAGACCTTACTATCTTTGAATCCTAATATAGAATCTTTAAATATAAAGTATTATTTTTCGGACTAATAAACAGACTAGCTTTGTTTTAATAGTTTATTAATATAATATTAGGTAAATATCTCGATAATTTCTATATAATATATATTAATAATATTTTAATCTATAGTAAGTCCTAGATAGAATATAAAAAGTATATATAGAAAGTCCTCCGATATCTTCGAGATATAGGACTTTAAGTAGTAATTTATAAATATAAGTTTAATATTACTAAAACCTAATACTTTAGATTTATTATTACTCTAGATAATATTTAAGCTAATATATAGAAAACTACTACTATTCTAAATTAGGAGTAGCTTTCGATATAATATTTAATAAGATTATTTCTTAGATTCTATAATTTCTACCGATATTTTTATATAAAACTATAATCGAATTACGAAACTACTAGATAACCTTCTAAAAGATAACGTTATATTTAAATAGACTAAAGCCTATAAAAAAGTATTATAAGAGTTAAAATAAAGACTCTAGGAACTATTAATTCTTTATTACTACGATCTAGATACCCTAACCTAAATCGAAATAGATTTAACGAATAGAGTAATAAAAGATATTCTCTTATAGAAAAGACCGAATAGATAATAGTATCTAGTAGCTTATTTCTTAAAGACTATAGATACCTACTAATGTTATTATATAATATACAATAAAGAGTTATTAGCTATTATCCTTACTCTTTAGGAGTAGAGACCTAAACTTAAAGCTTTATAATATATAGACCGATTCTCTATCTAGATAGATTATCGAGCTCTAGAATACTTTATAGGAAAAAAGACTAAGCTTAAGATAATACCGATAGTTAGAAGAATTATCTTACTATTACTTCTTTATTAGATACTATCCTAGAAAGGAGAATCTTATCGCTAATATCCTCTCTCAAAAAGATATACTATCTAATAATAAGTCCGAACTAGATATATTACCTCGTAAATATATCGAATAAAGAGTATATATATTCTAATAAAATTAATACTAAGCTTTTCCTTATAAACCTAACTAATATTATCGAAAAAGTAAAGAATATAAACTAAAACGACGATTCTCTTAAATAATAAAGAGTATAAATAGATAATAAATAATAGAATCTTCTTTTTAAATCCTATAAACTATCCTAGTTTAAATAGTTAGGGAAAAATAGGTTTATAACTTTATAAAAAGATATTCCTAACTATCTAGTCGATTCTTAAGACGCTATAATTACGAATATACGAAATACGAAGACCTAAAAGTTATTAAGGAATAGTTTACGCTTATATAAAAAACTATTATCGAGAATAGTATCGATTTAGATAATATTTATAACTTTAACGAGATAGGTTTCGCGATAAGATTAACTACGACTATAAAGGTAATTATGAAGGCTAAATACTATAGTTAGTAAGTAGTTTTATAACCTAGAAATCGTAAGTAGATAACTAGTATTAAGTATATAAATACTTTAGATTAGGTATTTCCTCTATATATTATCTTTAAAGATAAAGTCTTTATCGAGTCTTAGTTCGATAACCTTCTAGAGAATTAGAGATTCGAAGTAAGCCTAAATAGATAGATCTCTAACGAAATTAGACTTCGATAGCTTAAAAAATACTTTATTCTATCGATTTTTTTAGGGTTAAAGAGATAGTATCGGCTTTTAGTCCTCGATAGTTATAGAAGTTATTTAACCCTAAAATTCGACTAAATTATAAAGAAAATAAGATTATTCTAATCTATATCTACGTATTTTTTGTATCTTTTATAGCCGCTCGATATTAGCTATTTTATAGTATTAAAGTAGTTATATAGCTAGATAGTTAAAATAAAGATATATCTTAGGATTAACTATATCGATAAGCTTAATTTTCTCGAGGTATATCTATCCGCCCGAATTAAGGTATATAAACTAAAGACTATTAAAAATAGTTTTACTACCGTCGGTTTAGTCTTTTTCTACCCTAATTAAGTACTCTCGAAGCTTAATATTTGTCTTCGAACCCTAATATCTCTCCCTAACCTAGGGTAGTAAATTAAGCTAAAATTTTATACTAAAAACCCTTTCTACTAAGAAAAAAGTATATCGATAAGCCTAGGCTTTATTAATTAACGCTCTACTTCGTATAAGTTTACGAAGCCTACTAAGCTTATCGGATTATATATTAAATTAATTTATTAAAGGCTTCTATCTCGTTCTATATAACGCTATACTTATAGTAGGAGAAAATAGTAAATTACGTACTACTAATAAGAAGTAGAAGCAAAAGTAGACTCGGTTAACTAGGTATATAGCCTATAAAAGAGATCTCTCGGTTCGAGAGGCTCGTAAAATACGTACGGAGCCTACTAAAGCCTAAAATAATAGGTCTAATAAGTAGAGTTCGGAGGGTTTATAGCCTTATATATAGGGCTAGAGAGGAGATAGAATATATAAGCGCCTAAGGTATAGAAGAGAGATATATCTAGATAGAGAAGCTAGTTTGGTTTAATTAATTTTATAGTATTTTAGTTAGGATAAATATATTTGAATTTAGGTAAGTTTAGGCTATTTTTTCTATATCTTAATATATCGTAGGCTACTATACCTAAAAGCGAATAACGCTATTTAACCTTAGATATCTTAGAAATCTAAACTCTCGGTATAGCTATTATACTAAATCGCTACGAATAAATAGTTCTAAATATAGTATATAAATTCTATTATTATAGATAAAGATAAGCTAGTAATTATTTATCTTTATATCTCTAGATAAGCTATTAAGATTATAGAAGCTTAGTTTTAAGAGCGAATCTTTTAATAATTTTTATAAGTTTTTAGTTAGTAATATATTTTTATTAAGGTATTATACTATTATTACTAGCTACTTTTCTTCGGAAATACTTCTAACGCTTCTTATAGTATTAATAGATATATCCTATATTACTTAGGATTTCGATATATTTATAAAGCTATCTTCGATAAAATCTAGCTACCTACTAATTATACTAGAGATAATTACTTCCGATCTCTTCTAATATTAAATATCTAGGTTATATTCTTAGAATTTATCGAATTAGTATATAAACCGTTTACTATAGATTATTATAGTCTATAGATACTCTAAACTTATATAGTCCGACTAGTTACGACTATAATATATATATTATTTTTAATATAATATTCCTATAGACGTAAATCCTTTTTAATAGCTAATAGCTCTTTTTTATATATAGAGTAGTTTAATTCTACTTCTTAAAGCTTATACCTATCGAAAGGATTAGGTAGAATATACTATTGTTTATCTACCTAGAGAAAAATAAGTCCGATTACCTATTCCAATATATTAATTTCGATCTAAAAAGACTTTATTCTACCTAGCTACCTTAAGACTAAAGCGTTAGTTAATAGATTCTTTAATCTTCGAGATATATATTTATATATAGTTATCTAATTAATAGGTCGATACTTTTATTTTCGAACTATTTTATCTACTTCTTTAAAGAGTTTATAGAGTAAGATATAGATTTTTATATAAAATCTCTAATAAAATAGCGATAATAAATAGCTAATCCTAGGAATTAGCGTACTTTATAGATATTTTATAAGATTAGCTAGTTATAGGTCGCTTTAATTTTAGCTTATAGTAGGTATATACGACTATTTCCGATAATATAACTATAAAACTCTAAGCTTTTAGTTATAAACTTATATTTATCTAGTTTTACGTAGAGCTTCTATTTTTTTAGTAATATTAGTACTTAATTAAGATATTTATAGTATTTCTCTATCGAGTTTAAGAATACTAACATATTATCTAGATATATAATAATATATTTACCTAGAAGTAGATATAAGGTATTATTTATAATTATTTAGAATATTATAGAAGTATTATATAGTCCGAATAGTATAATAAGCTACTCGTATTTACCTTATATTATATTAAATATAGTTTTTAGGATCGAATTTATACCTATCTAAACCTACTAATATCTAGATACTAGATCGATCTTCGAAAGAATTTTCGTAGTACCGACTATATCTATAAGTTCTTATATTCTAGGAAAAAAAAACCTATTTTTAGTTATTATCTAGTTAAATATATAGTAGTCGGTATATATTTGCTATTTACTATTAAGTTTTCTTACGAAAATAATAAAGAAACCTTAAGGACTACTAAATAGTTAGATTAGTCTTTTTTTATTAAGGTCCTCGATTTACTATATTTATCTATATAGCTTTTCGATAGGTAATAGATAGATATTAATATTTATAGGCGCTATATCCTTAATTTCGATCTCGTAGGTAATAAAACGCTTAGAAGAAAGTTTATTAGATAGTTTAGATATAAATATCTAAGTATATTTATTTAGAATCGACTAAATACGAAGGTTTTAGTATTTTTTATCTTAAAATAGTTTTATATTCTCTATTATATAGATAGCTATAAGAATAATTTTAGTACTTTTCTTATATAAGATATATCTATATTATTTTACCGATATTAGATTAAATCTTTCGACGTTTTTTACTAAGATATTTAGGACTAGATATAGAGAGATAAAGTATATACTACTTAAATTGTAAATCTTTATAGTTAAATATTTTTAGTTATTACTAAGATTATATTTTCGAAAAAAGTCTTAGCTAAAAATAAACTTATAACTTTCTATAGATAGGATCTAGGTAGATATATATCTATACTAAGTTTCTAGTTATATTAGTAGCTATATAAAGGCTTATATAATAAGTTAGCCTCTATTTAGTAGGTTTACTTTTATCGGTCGATAACTTCTTTTAATAGAGATATTTAGATAGAGGTAATTAATTATCTTTATTAAAATAAATATATAGATTATACTACTATTAAGTAAAATAGAGATAGTTAGAGAGTCGGCCGATAGTCTAATCTTCGTAGAATAGAATATAAAGAAATCGCTGATAATATTTAGGGTAGATTTAATAATATTAATAGATACTTCTACGTAAAGTCGAGACTTTTCTTTCTTTTATATCTCTATAGTTAAGTCTAAGTAATCGATTTTATTTAGTTAGGCGAAATCGCTTACTTATAAAGCTTTTTTTATATAGCTAACTAAGGCTTCGGAATCGGCTAGCTATATTAGTTTTTTAATCTAGGCTTCTTATTATCTAACGATCTATCTTTATCTTTTTTCTTATCTTTATCGAGTTTTAGGTAGTTTGATATGATTACAAGACCTATCTATATATACCGTTGCAACCGAAACTATTCTTATCGAATAGTTTGCTTAGACCTTTTGGCCTGTGTAGTTAACGTCTAAGCAACGGTAGTCGTGATCATATTTATTTAATATACTTTAGTTTTTTATAGTAGAAGTACTTTCTCGAGTTATTTTAGTCCTCTTTCGATTTATCTCGAGAACCCTTAAGTATATCTAGGTCTATAGTATTAAGATTATAGTTACTATAGCTATTTATTCGGTCGATATAGCTAGAAATTATATATCTTTACTCGAATTCGACGAATTAATAGATAATTTCTAGGATAGTTATAGGCGAATAGCTTTTTTTAGCCTATCTTTTCTAGAGATAGGGGTATACTCTATCCTTTAGGTATTAGATTAGTATTTTAGATAGGATCGAAAAGTAATAATCGGTCATAGCCTACTATAGATTAATAGTAAAGTACTAAAAGAACTACTTAAGGCTTTATTTTATATTCTTAAACTTTATCTACCTTTTCTTATAGCTAAGATACTCTATAAATTGCTCTTCGATCTATTTCCTATACTATTATTATATTTTAATATTCTTAGTATAATACTAGCTAACTACTTTATCTTTATAAGTAGTCTATATATTAGCTATATAATTAGTTAGCTAGCTACTAGTAGTTATAACTTTATCTATATTCTTAGATTTAGCGCCTATATACTATATAATCTCTAAGAAGTATTATTTATAGTCGTAAAGGTAGTTTATAAATACTATTATCTTAGATTTTATTACTAACTAGTTCTTAATTAGTTAGATATACTTAAGTATAAGTTTCTATATAGTTAGCGACTTAAATAGTACTAATATAAATAGATATAGTAGTTAGTAGTATTAGGCGTAGCGATAGTATAGCTAATAGAGGTAGGATATCTATAAAAACGTTTACTATAGATTATATCTAATTAGAGAATTCGAGCTCTTACGTAGCTATATACTTAATTAGGTTAGATATTTTAAGCTTATCTATAGCTATATACTAAGCTTTATAATAAATATTAGCGAGAAAATATAGTAGTAAATTAAGTATTTTATTAGTTTTAGGTATAATTAGACGCTAATAAGGAGAGGAAGCTTCTTAAGATATAATAATAGGGGATTAAATTTAATTAAATCTAAATAAATTAAGATAGAACTTATAGATAGTTCTCTTTCTTAGGTCGATATCTCTCTTTTTATACTTTTTAGTCCGAGACCGACTAAACTAGACTAAAAGGGATATTTATCTTCTATATCTTAGCTAAGAAGTAAAGGATTTTATCCTATCTCGTATTCTATATCCTTTTTTAGTATAACTATAAGGTTATTAGGGTAATTAGTCCTAAATAATCTATTGTAATAATAATAGGTACCTTTAATTACTTACCGCTAGTCGTAGTCGGACTATTTCGGAGAGAGACGCTAGGATACGGAGAGAGAAGGAAGGTAGGAAATCTACAAAACTTTTACGGCTTCGACCGATTAAGGTTTAGAGATCGTATTTAAGGGGAGGTACGTTAGATATATCTAGCGGTAATAGAGACGTATCGGCCGGTAGCGACCTCCCCTAACTATTCGTAGAAGAATAGTCGGTTAGGATATACTACTAGATATAATCCTAGAGGGAAATAAGTATATTTTAGATTATATATATAGATATATAGTATTATAGTAAATATAGGCGGTAAAAATAGGAGCGAAAAGGGTAGAAAGGGGCGTATTTAGGGGCTAAAGGGAAAGAAAGCGATTGTTAGGGCATAAATACGACCCGTAAATAACCGAAAAGGGGGTCTCGTTATCTTACTAGGAAAGCCGATTTAGGCTTTCTTTGGATCTAAGGTGATATTAAACTCCTAGAGCTATCGATATAGCCTATTTCAATACCTATATATTAGACCGAAGCTACCAACTAATATATTCTATCTTTAGTATAGCTTTATCCGTGCCGTCGCGCCCTACTTACTATTCGGTAAGTTAGTACGCCTATACTCAACGGAGTTTTAAAGCTCAACGTAAGTTTCCTGATATTTCTATTAATTTAACTACCAAAACCAACTAGATCTATAAAAGATAGCCTATTAGGTAATAGATCTAATTATCTAGAATCGGTAGATACTAAAGGTATGTTGAGTAAAGTATTTATAAGAGAGTATTGTACCTTAGTAAATATATTTAGTTAGTCTAGGTTATAATGTTTATGGATTTTCTTTTTAAAAAAAATATCTAGATAAGTATTTTTTTTTTTTTTAATATATCTTATTCTCTTCGAGAAAGTAATTTGGTCGATTTATTAGTTTTTTAGGTTGTATTTTAGACTATAATCCAATATAGTAAAAAACTAGCCTATTATATCATTATTCCAAAAGATTATAAGCTTTATTAAAATATTATAGATTCTTATAATTAGTTAAAATCGTAGAATATCTAACTATTTTTAGTTCTAATATACTGTTTTTATAGGTTATGAATAATAACTAAAAGCTTTTTATTATAAATCTTATAGTTAGTTTAGCTAGTTATCTTCGTAGAGCAATAAATATATAGTTTTAATATACTATTATCTTATTCCTATTATAGTAAGATAGTATTATCTATCCTAATATATTAGTCTTAAAATAGTTTCTATTTTTTCTTATATAATACTAATGTTAATATATTAATAATAGAGTTTTTTAGTTCGATGAATATTTTTAATATGTATTATTCTACCAAAGCTCTATGTTCTTGTTTATAAGCTTTATTAAAGATATTACTAAGATAATAATAAGGAATAAATATACTCTTTTATTTTCAATATTTATAGATAAATAGTTCTAACTTTTTTTTAGATTTATAGATAAATTTTTATCTATTTGAATAAAATCTAAATAAAGTATTTAACTAATATTTATTTAAACTCTAGTTTTATAATATTATCTTATAAGCCTATTTTCTTAAGTCTTTGTTATACTTTTTTTTCTTTTTATACTAAATGTTGATATATCTATCTAAATAAATAATGATATCGTCGATATAGGCTAATATAAAGCTATCTAGATATTTTTATAGTATTTAGCTAATATATTATTGGAAGGTTATAGATATTCTAGTTATACTAAAAACAATAATAATATTCTATTCGACTAATCTAGACTACATTTAGAAGACTGTTTTCTATTTATTACTAAAATAGATATAGATTTTATAAAAGTATATAATATAAACTATTATGTTATTAATATATTTTATAGATTTTTTGATTTTATAATTGTAGATATTAAGACTACGATAGTCTATATAGAATTAGACATCTCTAATTACTTTTTATATAAACAACGTAGGGGATGTAGTTAGCAATTTATATAAATAAAATTCTTTCTAAATAAGTCTATAAATATTTTTAGAGTACTAGTAATTCTTCTTTCTTCATTTTATATAAAGACCTACGTAGTAACTAAGTCTCTACTCTATTTTAATTTTTATGAATAGAATTTTGTAGTTCAATTCTAGGATAATATTCTAGGCATATATCTGTTGGTTTCTAGCGAAATAATCTTAATACTATCTAGTTAGTTTTATTCTTAAGTTAATTACTTTTTTTTAGCTATTAACTATATCTATATCTTCTATTATTATTTTATTAATCTAAATTCAGCTATATAACTGTTAGCCTTAGTTACTCTTTTAAGTATCTTTATCATTTTCTTTAATTTCCTTACCGATAAACTTTATAATTTATAACTTCTTTCCGAGGTTATTAAAAAGATTTAGTTGGTTTTAGTACTTAAACTTTCTTAATAGCCTAAATATATATATCAAGATATTTTTTATAGGCTATATATACTCTATTAACTATTTTTAGCTATAATATTCTAAGAACTAGTTTTTCCAAAACTAGAGTATATAACTTTGTTAATCTAGCTTATATTTAGGATTACTCTATTAAGGTTTCGTGGGAGAATAAATATAGGGGAATAATTATATATAAAAATCTAGGGATATAATAGTAGAGATAATTACTATAACGTATTTTACTATTTAGTAGACTAAGTATACTACTAGGTAGACCGCCTAACTATTTTCTACGCGTTAGTCTTATACCTTTATCTTTTAACTATTTACTATGCCCCTAGATTAGTTCTAGTCTAGCCAAAATTCTACCTATTAAGATAGCTATATCGAATTAGCTATCTAGGCTATAAAGAATAGGGATATTCTATCTAAACGTAATGTAGTACATATTTTTGCGGTCCTATATAGTACGCTTAACTATCGACTATCTGGTATAATTAGTCGCGCTGAATCTCGCTCCCTCGGTATAAAATAACCGAAACTAAAGAGGAATTACTTATTAGTAGATTATCTCTCTAGATAATCGTAGAGGGGCCCCCTAACTATAGATAGTATAAGACATAGCTAATTTATTACTTTCGAAGCGTAGTTCGACCTTTATCGATACAGTTAGCTATAATTAGGTTAGAAAATCTATCGAATGATACCCTAAATAGCTTAAATTACACTTCTCCTATTGCTATAACTATAGACGCGCGAGATAGGAAGATCCGAAGGTAATTTAGGAGTAGTTCGATACCGCAAAAGCGGCGATTTAGCGATATAAAATTCTAGATAATAATATTTATAACTTTAATAAAACTAGGTCTATAATATGCCTTATAGCTACTACGAACATAATTATAGTAGCTAAATAATACGGTCGGAGGTAGTTTTATAGCCTAGGAATCGCGAATAGGTTACTACTATTAAAACTACTAATATGGCTAGATTATAGATAGGCCCTCCCGCCTACGATTATCTTTTAAGGGCAAAATATATAATTCTATTTAGTTTAAGGGCCTCCCGAATAACTAGCGTTTTAAGTTAGCCTAAATAGATAGACGACCGATAAAATAAGGCTACGATAGCTAGAAAAATCGTTTATTTCGGCGACTAGTAGTCGTAAGGTTCGGCGGTATCGGCTTCTAATTCTCGATAGATATAGTAGTTATTTAAACCCCTAATTCGACTAGATTATGCTAAAAATAAGATTATACTAATCTATATACTAACCGTGCCTTCGCGCCCTACTCGCTTAGTCGCGAGTTGGTGCGCCTACCCCTAACGTAAACCTATGCCTAACGTAAAATCTTTTATATTTCTATCAATTTAACCCTACAAACTAACCGAATCATAGAAAAATAGCCTATTCCTATTATTATTAACTATCGCGCTATTTATATCCGGTAAATTTATACCCAATTCTTACGGTTCGGGGGTAATAATTAGCTGTTTTGCTACCAATCTTCGGGCGCGTCGTACGGCCGTAGTATCTTCTATATCTCTCCTAGCCGCCCTTAGCCGTTTCCTAGTTAAACTAAGTATAGTACTAGATATATTAAAGCCCTATATATATCGCTATAATTTGTTTTTAGCCCGAGGGGGTAGATAACGTTCGAAACTATCCTATAGGGCCCCGACCTCCTGACTAAGCTTAATATATATTTCGGCCGTAAGGTTAAGATATTTTCGTATATCTTCGGGGGTTCTATCGGTCCTAGCTAGTTTATTAAGCTTTATAGCCCGTCGACGAGTATATATAGCGCTTCTAATTAGTAAACTAGTAAGTAGAGATAATAGTAGAGGTAGTATATTGCTAGTAGGCTAATATAGGTCTAGTATAGGTAATCTTATATCGTTAAGCGGTTTTATAACCTTCGATAGGTTAAATAGGTATATCCCTCGTTCTAAAAATATATAACTTATAGTACGAGATTTAAATATCTTATTCCGAATCTCTACGATCTATACGAAAAACTAACCCTTATCGGCTATATCCCTACCCTATCGTATAATCTTATTGTTTTTCTTACGAAAATAGGTCTTATATACGAGGGATAGGTTCCTATCGAGTAGCTAGATAATATACGTTGTATAGGGTATAAAATAGATAGAGATTATATACTTTTTCTTATAGTAGGCTAGAAAATCGATCGTAAGATATAAGCTATAACTATCGAATAAAAGTACGTAAGGTTAGCCCTATTTTACCTAATTAAAGGTCTTCGTATTAAATTATTCTAGCTAATTAAGTACTATCTAATTATCGGTATATCCTTTAGGGAATATATTAATTAGATAATTATCCGGAAGCTTTAGGTTAAACTAACGCTCGAGGAAGTATTCGCTACGCGCGATAAAATATAGGCTTATTACCTATCTATCCGTAGCGATATATTCAATAGTAGTTAGGTTTTTACTATAATTACTAGCTATAATCCTTAATAATCGATAGCGATAACGTATAACGACCTTCTCCGATTTTCCCTAGCTAAGTTAGAAGCTAGTTTTATCGAAATTATAGATATTCGACGGGGACGTATTTACGATCGTAGGTTCTAGTATATCGTACTAACGCTATAAGATTCTAATATCTTCTACCTCGATGCGCTTTTTATCTATCGGCTTCTATTTAACTAACAAGTATTATAGTAGGAGACGCTTAAGAAAGACGTAGGCCTATATCTTGCCTAGCGCGTTAGGCGCGTTAGGCGTACTAGCTACCCGCTAAACTATCGTATTTATAGTCGATTATATAGCCTTCGGGGTTGGTAGGACCCCTAAATTATTAAGATATACTATCTAGCTAACATATATATCCTCTTATACTTTGTCTAGGCGGTTAGTAGTGCTAGGGCGAGCCGTACGAGGCTAGCGACCGTTGAATCGGCTACGTAGGCGGGAGGCTAGGACTCGAAATTTACGCGCTAGCGTACTAATATTAGGCTTTTTCTCGCGTTTAGTAGCTTCGTAGGCCTATAGGATACGCCCCTCGATATTTTTAGATAAATTATCTATAGTTAGGGCGGATAGTAGGTAAAAATGTAAAAAAATTTACGTTAGGCATAGGTTTACGTTAGGGGTAGGCGTACCAACTCGCGACTAAGCGAGTAGGGCGCGAAGGCACGGTTAGTTTATTCATCGTATCTATTATAGCCGCTTAGTATAGGCTACTTTACGCTATTAAAACGTATATAGTAAGGTAGTCGGTTAGAAGATACGGATATATATTAACTATATCGATAAGATTAACTTCGGTATAATATATCTAGATATACGAAAAGAGAGGCCTATAAAATATATAGTATCAAAAATAGCTTTATAGCTACTAGTTTAATCCTTATTAATCCTAATTAGGTAGTATCAAAGCTTATATTAGGCTTAATACCCCTACCCTCCCCCCTCTAGCTAACCGACTAGTTAAGAGAGTATTCTTATCCCCTAATTACTAAAACTAGCTATCAAGGATATTGTTTAGTTTCTTTAATTAAGAATCTACTCTACTATACCCTAAATAGCCTAGTATAGGCCTAATTTAATCTATATAAGAAGGCTTTCTATTAGCGGGATTATAGAGTAATATTTCTATCAAAAGAAAACTATAATCTTCGGGCGAAGAATAAGAAAAAGAAGTAGAAAAGGATACGTACGTATAGGCGTATTAAGTATATATTAGGCCTATTGGTTAGGGAAGCCCTAGAGCTATCTCGACCTAATAAATAGCATAATAAGCTAGTTTAGCCCCTTATAGAATAACCGTAACGGCATTAATTTATATAGTCTATATGTAATTAGGTTAGATATCGGTTACATATATATAATCGGAGATCTAGTTAATCTATTAGTGTTTTAATTAGTAAAAATAGGTATAATTGGGAAAAAGGTAGTTAGGCTGTCTACCCAATTGTACGGTCTACCTAATTGTACGGTCTACCTAATTGTACGGTCTACCTAATTGTACGGTCTATCTAATAGTAAAATACGTTATAGTTTTACCTAAAACCAAAATCCTAAATATCTTTAAGTAAGCTATAAGATATTCTAATTATTAAAGATAGCTCATCTAGTAAAAAGTATAATAATCTCGTTCTTAAGATGAAGTAAATTACGCAAAATAAAATTCGCTAATAAGTCTCTCTATTTGAATATTGCTTATTACATCTTATAATAAAATTTGAACATTCCATAGATTAAATATTGAAATTGTTTGTTTAGAATCTTTAATTAGAAAATATATTTTTGGAATAGTAAACAACCGTTATTTTATAGCGCCTTGGAACCTAGGTAGGATTTATGCGGCCAAATAAAAGAGACGGAAAAATAAAAAAAGGAGTAGGGACCTGGATCTTAGTTTATCGGGGTCGCGCTACTGCATCCCTACATATAATCTACGTAACGTATAGCCTATATAGTTATGTAAGATGGGCTAATATGCATTGGCTAGTTCTATTCGTTCTTCGAACTATAACGTCCTTATCTCTATCCTACCCTATTTTATCCCATCTAAACATATCTTTAAGTTGTATATATTTTGTAACACCCGCCAGGTCTATTCCGTACCGTCCTGGCAGCTATCTAATTACACACTGCCGCCCTACACCCTGACACAATTTATAACTATACGTACTCCAGTATATCATTTATAACATGATTTATTTTCTCGCTATCGAGGCCTCTTTCGTTGCGATAATATCCGAGATTAAAGAGGCATTTGTCGAGAGCGCGTCCCTTGCCGCCTCGTCACCAGCGGCTGCCTTACTCGGGCCCTGCCCAGAGCCTAGGTGTTTATCCTTCCATTTCCCCCAACCCGTCAAATAAACACCAATAAAGAATGTCTGAGTGCCGCTACCCTTGTGGTCAATCGCTCGCTTTTCTTCTCTGTACTCCAACTTCGTACCTTTCCCCATGACCCTCTTGGCTAAAACTTCCTTATAGCGAAATTCGGCCTTTTGATGGCCCAAACCATCGAGCTTGGGTAACCACAGCTGTGTCAGCCACTTTTCTGCAACGTGGTAACCATCGATGGAATGTGAAAGTATGACCGCGGCCACGTAAGCCTCAAAGACATCGCCTTTTATTTTGGTCCATCGTTTTGGCTGGCTGGGATAATTTGCTGGCACAGAAATCCTCCGATCAAATCCATACACCCCCGAAAATGCCGAAAGGGTCTCATTCTTCACAAGAAGCTCGCGAATTTGGGAAATCCTACCGGAGGATATACCTGGAAACTTCCCCCAGATAATCCTGGTTGCAATTAACTCGATGTATGCATCACCTAGAACCTCAAGCCGGTCGTAGGTTGAATCATTATTGCTTCCGCATGCCGGGTGAGTGAAAACCGCTCTTTCCAGTCGGTCATCTAGAATGGGGGGCAAAACGGGCACCTGGGATCCATTGTCACCTGAATCACTGGTTGTATGACAAGTATCCGGTATTTTTGAAGTATCCGAGGTCCTGTCACGAGACAGGGCAATTCTTTCCACATGGCGAAAAGCATCATCTAGCATGGAAACGGCTTTGGAAAGTTCCGGATCGACTGTAGTGAACTCGGGTTCAGCTATCACCTCCTGAACAAGACGTTTTAAATGTGACAGGTGAGGGCTGGGTATTGACGGCCCAAAACAATCACTATTGTCCCCAACATTTTCGCAATTTAGCGGCCCTGCGTCATGATGGGTCTTGGAAAGCGTCAGCCGGATCATACTCAACAAGGCCAATGCTGGAGCGGCAAACGAGGTCTTACCTTGAATCGCTTGATTGGCGAAAAGAATGGTCCTCTGCCGGGTATGGCTGCAGACCTCTTGGAGCCCATCGTCTGTGTTGGAATTGGAGTCAAAAGCTGAATGAAGGCAGCGGAGCCAAAGTGGGTCACCACGCGATATCACATGACCGCAGCGTAAAAGCCTCCGACCCTTCAACGATTCAACATCCACCACTACAGCTTGACACTCCTGAATTGCGAAGATGCCTCAAGCCCGACTTTTGGACTTGGTCAAGGTGCGGAGTTCTTTGCTTTATATGCGACACGCGCTAATCCTGCTCCTCTCCCCCTGTTTTAGGCACAATGCCGCATTTTCTCCCTCACCTTCAATCCGGAGAGGCTTCGACTCGGTAATAAGATTCTCAGGCAGCGGCTACGTGGCCCGGCTCTTGCAGCATGGTATCCACGAAAGACCGTCTCCTTCCGAGATCTTCAGAATACATACAAACCTCTTGGCTTGACGACCTTTGACGAAGCAGAGGACGATCGCGAGGAAGCCATTCAGATGTTCGTGTTTTATGTCTTCGTTGAGGGACTCAAAGCTGACTGTTTGAATTAGTGCCAAACTCCGTGGAAAAGGTCGACCTAAGAAGAAACGGTCCGCTGCCGGTAAATACATCGACCTCAACTTCGCGGAATTTATGAGATATACTAACAGTGCTTTAGAATCGAGATCCGCGAAGAAGAAGAAATAGGCTCGTGTGCCTTGTTGAGTACCCCAAGATACCAAAAAATACCCGAATTTATTTTGACGCCAGGTTGTATGACGGGCCCGGACCACAGAGGGCAAACCTGTTCGACTTCTCGTGTTTTTCTATACCTTCCACGCCTAGCATCTAAGGCTTTTATGTACTGTTCAAACCAAGCTTGTACCATAGGCAATTCCTTAAACTGATAAACTCAACCCTTAATCTTACGTATCCTCATTCCTATTACGCTCTGATTGGTAGGAAGGTTGATTGATGTATATGCACATGGCTGCGCCGGTTTGTTGGGGATGATTACCAGTTAGATAGACTTTGACACCAGCAGCCTCCATTAATGTTTTGAATTTGCCTCAATCTTAGTTCAATGTCATGAGCTTAGATACGGAGCCAGACCAGTTCTGAATCTAGAAGGTATACCATTTTTTAGTGGCGTAAGTGGTGAACCAAGATGGGGAAGGAAACAAACAGACAGAGAGAGAGAGAGAGAGAGAGAGAGAGAGAGAGAGAGAGAGAGAGAGATGGGCAGTAGATATATAGAGAGGATCACATGATGAGTGTGAGTGTAAAGATATCAGCCTCGTCGTGATACCGTAGATGTCCCATGTTGAGAAGATAGATATAGGCTTGAAGGAATAATGAATTATGAAGCAGGATGCTCAAATGAATCGAGATTATACTTTCTGACGACCATGATAGGATATTTATGCCTACTCCCTTGGAGTCAGTTTTCTATGTAATATGACACTAAAACAACCTTTACCGCTAGTTGGTCTCGGATCCTCCGACGGTCCTTAGTAGGTAGACGTGCGACTACATTGGGTCAGATACGCCCAACCGCATTGATCCAGACCGGTCCGGAATAGGACCAGAAACACGGCAATGCTCGTACGCGTGAGATGCCGAATGGTAGAAGGCATTAGTATGGCTATGTATGCCATATACCAACATCTTATATATCTATCTCAACCATATATACATACATACGTGCATCCATACATCTATGCGTCAATGTAAACATGCATATTGCATATATTTCAAGCATATACATATAAATGCCATCTATGACATAGCCTCAGCTCTTTAAAGATGGGTCACCCCGATCCTTTGTATTCTATGCTACCTATAGAGGATGCGCTACGGAACTTAGCAAATCAAAACAAAGACAGGGTAATCGATGTAGGGAATAAACAACATAATCAACAACGTATATATGCAACTATAGTATCGCTTCCAGAGTATACAGCTCAATATGTAGGATAGAGACGTCTGTCCGGTCAGTATTAGTGTAGTTAGACTGATTGCTGATGTGTTAAACCGCGGGCTTAGTATATTGAACACGAACACCACCGCCGTAGCTACTTAACAATACGGAGGGAATCAGTGTCGATATACGATAGGTTTAGCTGCTGGTTTAGCCAATTGTGAAGGGTACTATTGAGGGCCTTACGGATTGCGGGGGGTTTCCGTGACATCGGGCCAGACTAATATGCCACACGGGAATCACGTTGGTTTAGGTCGCTAGGACGGACGGGAATCACGGGCCTAGTTCTGAAGCAGATGATCATGATCATGTGCTTGCTGCTCCTAGAAATTAATGATTTCCATGTAGGCTATTTATCATAGCGCTGAATTACGTTGACCTCGAGGCGTGGAACTTGAGATAATTGATACGTAATGACGGTTGAACCAGAGAGGAGAAAATAAAGGGGTTGAGATGCCGGGGTCGATGGTAAATGCGGAAAAAGCCAGAAAAAGATAGGGGGTCAAAAGACGAAAAAAATCTGATAGGACACCTCTTCACTGCAATTGATGAAAAACAGTTATAATCCACCGAGCATGGAAAAATGTCATTGGGGGGGGG
>Ga0207877_10050_pt1 | contig 153207 bp, 113 predicted proteins | sample LinPmetageLP29_FD_184046 | JGI IMG/M metagenome (GOLD analysis project Ga0207877, IMG submission 184046) | Marine viral communities from the Pacific Ocean - LP-29 (SPAdes) | ecosystem: Environmental > Aquatic > Marine > Oceanic | place: Pacific Ocean | collected 2009-08-23
GGGAGGGGTTACCGATGACTGCAATGAATACTCCAGTATATACCACGCCGGGTACGCTGCGGTCACTAGATGCGAGACAGATGATAAAGCCGATAGCAATCAAGCCCATGAAGAACAGAATGAATGGAGATCTTTGCTTGCGGCGATCCGAGAACCATGCCGCGCAGACAGCTACCACGGCTGCCGTAATGTAGATGGGCACCTTTACTCCATAATTAGTGAATGTTCAAAAAGAGTGTAATAGATAACATACAGTAAGCAGCTGAGCAGTAGACGACTTGTACCCCAGATCCTTAATGATAGAAGGAAGGAATAAAGAGATGCCATAAAGCGGACAGGTGATGCCCCAGTACGCTGATCCCCGTTAGTACTCACCACGCAGCTCGATAGACTAAAACTTACTAAAAAGTCCAAGGTAGATTTGCCAGTCTGTAAAAGCATCAATCACATACTTGACGCGAAACTCAGCCTCATCTTGTACCATTTCGCGCTCGTCGGCGGAATTCTGGATCCGTAGAGCATGGATTACGAAGCGACGTTCTTGTTCTGTGAGAAAGGTCGCTGTCTCGGGGGAGTCGTGAATGGCGAGTGGTGAGAAGAGCGCTACTATGATTGTGAGCAGACCTTCGAGGATGAAGATCCAGCGCCATCCCGCGTATCCTCCGACGCCGTCCATTTTCTGTCAGAGTTAGTATAAGGAACTGAACTCAATTTCGGAGGAAGTGAGACGTACTGCGATGCCGTATGCTAAAAGTCCGGAAAATGCACCGGCGATACTGGCCGCGCTGAAAAATAGGGCTTGCCGGTATTGGGCTCGGTGGCGTGGATACCATAAGGTGATATAGTATGCTACGCCGGGGTATAGACCAGCTTCTTTTTGTTGCATTAGTGGAAGGTACTGTGCTTGAGAATGGATTAGGATGTACCGGCAACTCCGAGAAACAGGCGGGTTGCGAGAAGACCGCTGTAGTTTTGTACAATACCCATCAGTGTCTATAATCCGATCTTGGTTAATATCATCGAGAATCACCATTCAAATGTGACCTACCATCACAATCCCCCATGCTACCATGATCAGCGGTAGCCATCTCGATGGTCTGAGTTTCTTGAGAAGGAGATTGCTCGGTAGTTCGAAGATGCAATAAGTAAAGAAGAAGACGGTCACTTTAACGGTCAGTTCAAAAGCTTAGAATATTTGCAAAAACACATACAAGTCCAATTGTACTGCGGGCCCGTCATGTTCAAATCTTCCACCAAACCCTCAATCTTGGCGTTGCCAATATTGCCTCGGTCTAGGAATGCAAGGAGATACAGCACGCTGAGCATCGGAATCAACCGTAGGTCCATCTTGCGTAGTACTGCTGCTTCATCTATCGATGAAAAGTCATTCGAGCGCATCGTGCCCGATTCCTGGGCCGGACTTTTCTCGTGTACCACCATCTTCTCGACATGGTGCTCGGAGTGTTTCTCCGTCTCTGAAGAGTCCGACATTGCAGTAATTGAGACAGATAGCCTATAAATCCGGGATTTCCTCGTATTTATACTTTGGATAACCCCGGAGTTGACCCCCGCGTCGTGAGTGAGGGGGTATACAAGCCTCATGCTGGTTGGACAGTCTATTCGTCCCCTCCACACCGCGCACTTCCTGGTCAATGATTAAAGATCACCGGCGGCTAGTGCTAAAGACCCTGGATATTTGCTATCGTGTCGTTCTTTAGCGTGGGGTGGTTTGGTTACCCTCGGCAATTCGGTGGGGGCCTCACAACGGTATCTATGCGGTTCAAACTCCTTAGTCCTTACTGCTCAAAAAGCTTACCTAGGTACTCGATAATATTGGTTCTATCCAACTATTATAGGCATCTGTGATATGAAAACGGCCTGTAGAAATCATGGCCAGTTCGGCTGGAGATTAGGGCAAGTCCAATAAACAGCTAGATCAAGGTCCATGACAAGAGGACAATGCAACTTTTCGGCTTAAAGGGTATCAGGTTGTTCTCTATTTATAAACTGGTTCACAGGGCATATCGACAGTCCACACGTAGGTCCAGTGAGCACCGTTCCTTTGCGAGTCAGACAATGTGAGTCTTCTTATTTCGCGATGCATGTACACGGGCCTTGAGAGCAAAAGAGAAATGAAAAACAGGGAGCAGTCAATGAAAAGGAAAGGAATGTGGAAGAATAGGTATCGTCGCAAAACAAAACTAGGGAGGGGTCAAGGCAGTCATGACAAAATATTAGGGCTTGAAGCGGATTAAGTAGGAAAAGTGAAAAGACAAGAATAATCTGAGCAGCACAAAAGAGCTCTTGGTATACTGCAACGGTCCAATGACTAGACCACGGACTGGGTATAAAAATATTAGACGTCGTGCGTTTCGGGGTTCGGCCCGATCATTAGGGTATATGAAGGCCGTCGTGACAATGATTATGGAAAGGGAAGTGTGCAGTGGAATAGGGCAGATCGGGGAATGAGCAGGGGGATTAGCGGGTATTCTTGCGGCGGTGGACTTTCCATTCTGCTTTGGCGACACGCATGAACAGTTCAACGTCCTTGATGGGAACCCAACTGGTCAAGACTTTCATGATGTTTTCAAAATCAGACTCAAGTATAATGTCGCGCATGCCGTCGATAAGCGCGGCCGAGGTGGCGTGGAGCACGTCAAGGCCCTGGCCAAACGTGCCAGATTGTGGTGCAGGCCCATCCTTCTTGCCTCCTTTCCCGGAAGACGTGCTTGGTCTCGTGGGAGCAGAAAGGTCCTCGGAATCTCCAAGAAGCATGAAAACATCCCACACCCGAAGCTGGGCTGGGAACGGGATGGAATAATTGAACAAAGTCAAATACCAACGAGTACCGTAGGCAGTAGGTGGTATTCCAACTTCAGTCTGCATTGAAGATCTGTCAGCAACTGGCTTCAAAGGTCCAGTTTCGGGCATATTTCTTACTAATTTGGTGGCTACCTCACCACCAGCTAGCCACTCTCGTTCAAAGTCGTCCAAGGCCTCCATCAGCCCGGCAAACCCAGACCTGTACAGCTCCTCCAGGCCGCGCAATCGCCAAAGTCGGGCAAGCATGACAAATGAATGTTCCTCGTCGTAATAGGCCAACAGAGTCGCCGCCAGAGCCGCCATACCTTGTACATAACCGGTATCAGGGAAGTATAATGACATAGCGTGAAGAACTCGGAACAGCAGCCTCTGCCCACCGCGATAGCGCCGTCGGAACATGATGTGGCTAGTGATAGTGCGCGGCACATCGATATCGATCTGAACATCATCCGGCGAAGAGACGTACTGATACTCGTGGAAAGCATCAATAAGTTCATCCTCCGACGGACTGTCTGAGTGCCTTCTTGCACTAGCCGCAAGAAAAGAGTACCAGGCCGTTGCTCGCCACCGGTCCGGGATACCCTTCCAAGTCCGCTCAATCAACTTTGGATCCTGTGTATCAAATTCAAATGTCATGCCACCACCATCCCTGCTCTTCTTGGTCGGCTTCGCCATCTTGGTCCACTTGTCCTCACGCTCCCATTCCTTTTTGCGAGTCGCGCGCGCGATGGGGGTGTCTGGCCCGTCGCCGCTAGCAGCCTCCGCCGGAAGAGTGAGCATGTCGGCCGCCTCGTCCGTGAACTTCCGGTCCCTGTTGTGAGGGAGACGATTGGTGGCAGAACGCAGACGAGATGTTGAGCGCCGTATTGGCGCACTGGTTGTGCTTGCCGAAGAGGATGGACGGGGTCCCGCAGAGCTCTGAGACCCCCGGGTTGGGGAACGGCCATGGAAGGATCGATTGCTAGCCAAAGCAGACGGGGGTCGAATGGAGCGCTTGCGGCGGGGCGACTCGGAGGCAATTAGTAAACTGGTAGTGACTCGTTGGATAGGATGAGGCTCTGCGCTGTCCGGGGCCGCATGGATGAAGCCATAGCGATCTACATCCTCTGCGCCAACGTTTTTCCAATACTCAATTCCGCCTGCCAGCTCCTGGGTCTCTCTCTTCATTCTGATGCGTTCCACTTCGGCAGATGCCCTGCCATTCGACTCCGACTCGGTAATCCCATTCTGGACGCTCAGGTTAGGGCCAGGAACCGAGACGGTTTCTGGGTCGTGTGCGCCCTCCTCCCAGAGTACGCCATGATCTGATGCCAACGCTCTGGCAACGTCTGAGTCTGTAACATCGTCATCGCCCTTCTCGTACATGAGCCGCACTCGGCGGGACAACATGTCCTCGTCAGCAGAGATGGCTCTACCCTGGAGACTCGGCTGTCTTGGGCGAAGTGCGCTTTGCGGTCTCGGACGTCGCGGAGTCACCTTAGGCATGTCCTTTTCAGGGTCCGTCTGCCCCACTAAGGGAGAGTGGCCCGGTGCAATGTCAATGTCTTGCTGGATGGATTGCGCCTCCGACGGGAGTTCGGAGCTTATCTCGGAGCGCTCGTCGCTTGGCTCTTCAGACACCTGCTCGGGCCTAGGTCCTAGTTGTGAGGGTTTCCTGTTCTTCTTGATAAGGCTGCCACGATTGGAGAACTTCATAGACTGTCCCAATCCGTCCAAAGACCCCGTCGGGATATCCAAGCTAATGCCACTGAATGAGGGTTCGATCTGAGGCACCGGCGGTAGGTCCTCCGCGCTCCTCTTCCGTTCTAATTCCGCCGATCTCTTCCTCAAGCCAGGCCATTTGCGTTCTGACCAGCGAGACCCTGGCCGGGAGCCTGGTCGCGAGCTAGGACGGGAAGCCACATCATCGACCACAATGCTGGGCACGCTGCGCAGCGAGGGTGTACCAGAACGGTCGCCCTCCGATCTCAACGAGCGGGTTCCATCTCCTCCAGATGTAGACGGCCTCAACCATTCGCGCTTCCTGGAATAGTTCACCCCCGCGACGGCGGTGGCGGGGCGGGCATTGGGACCAGGCGACACCGCGCTGGTGCTTAAAGATCGGCCACTGACGTCCTGTGGCGCATCTTCAGATGTAGGGAGTGAGACCGAGCGAATGGCGAGCGGGTGCTGAGGATCAGTGTCGTCGTAGGACACAGCGGGGATGCTCGAGCGCGACTCCGGTACGGATAACGATGCAGAAGCCTCATTCACCATGATCCCGGCATGGCCAAAATGGCGCGAAAAGGACTGTAGGGTCGAACTCGAACTGGATCACAAGGAAGGGTAAAGGAGCGACAGGTGATCCTGCATCACCGTTTCGTAAGGGTCTGGAAACTAGAATGGAAAGGAGAAAGATAAAGATATGGAGTAGGTGGAGCCTTGGCGCGGGCAGCCGTTTTTATCATTCCACGTCAAGGAATGAAGGTCAATCTCTGCAGGTCGATGAAAAAAGGAGTGGATTGTTAAGACTCTAGGGGCGTCGCATCTTTTGTCCCACCAACGGACTTGGGCCGCGCAGCAGTGGGACCGGACGAGACCAGACAAGGAGACTATGTGGAGCGCGCTAGTAATCCTTAGATTAGTTAGAAACGGTTCAGGGTTCAGGCTGTACTCCGTGTTGCTCCATTCTATATATGATGTGTGCTTTTTATAGCCACGTTATATTGTTGCGGGGTGAGCTAGCTCTCATAGTCTCTCTAACTAGTTGATCTTTGATCTATGCCTGCGCAAATCTCAAGGAACAAATAACCCCCCGCAACATGTATACACAGAAAATAATGCAAACTCCAGTAAGCCGAGGTGAAAGTAGTAGACCTTCAGCTAACAATGCAAAAGGGGAAAGGCCAACTATTCCGGCTATTCTTCCTCGGATATCATCACGGGCGTAACGAAAGGGAAACAGACAGTCATTGTGATCCAGCGGCCCAGCGTCAAGTCAAGTTCAAGCCACAGCTGCCATGTTGACTCCGGATTTTGACTGAGCAGGCCTGCTTCGGTCCACAGGCTCCTTGGGCAAAAGTTCGATTTGGCGCACCAGAAAGCTCTTCTCATCGGTAAACTGGTCGTCGTCGGTGCGGTCCTCTAAGAATTTAGGTAAGAATCTAAGGAGTCGGTCGCGGTTGTTGATGAGAATCCGTTGGACGGCCACCGATTTGTTCGGATTAGCCACGAATACCTACGCTGGTCAGTGCATGTTCATTCCCCCTGGATCGGCAGTATAGGTATTACCTTGAAAACGTGGAATCCTTCGTATTGCACCATTTTGCGATCATCGCGCAGCAATTTCATGCACAGCTTGAGGTTCTCCCCGCTCTCCACATAAGCCATCATTACGTTGTAATTCGCACGGTCCAACAAGATCTCTCCCAGCAGCTTGATGCTCTGCCGCTTGGTCACATACGAGTCCGACTGTACCAGAATATTGTTGAATCGCTCGAAGAATAGTTCGAAGTTGGTCGCGAGATATGCAGTGACGAGGCTTTTATGACGGGTCAGGATTTCCTATGGCAGATGCGTCAGTATCAAGCATTTTCCCGATTACTCGCTATCCGGCTCTTACCCTGAACGTTGTGAATGCATCAGCGCTAACTTCGAAATTGCTCTTGTCGATCCAATCGAAAAAGCTCCAGAACACACCGTCACCTTGTTGGGGAAGGTTGGGCTTTAAGTCCGACAGGCGCACGGCCGGCTCCCCTTCATGCGACTGATCATATAGGACCACCGCAGCGACCACGTCAAATTTGAGCGCCTCTCTCAAGATCACACCGCACGGCATGGCACTTTGACTCTGCATATAGCCTCGGCATAGCTCAATGAGGATCTCCGGTCTGTGGTGGACAAGGTATGAGATGACGGGAGGGTCTTTGGGAGGTTCTTTGGCATCCTGGTAAGAGGCGGGTTTGAAACGCAGGATATGGGAGAATATAGTTTGGGTGTCTTTTCGGGCTTCGAACGGGAGCAAATGGATTGACCGTGATAGATCGTAGAGTAAATCTTCCTGAACACTTGCTTGAATTAAGGCGTGGACTTGGTCCGGCGATGTGTTGACCTCTACAATTTCAAGGGCGTCAGTCATGCATTCCAATCCGGTCCAGAAGGGCCAGACGGCAGAATATCCGAAAGAAAACGGGTGACCAACCTTGTGTTCCTTGCACAATCACTTTCATGTGGCTGAGTTGCTTCGCGAGATCTTCTTCGGCCTACTCCGCACGTTAGCGGTTTTGTCCCAGGGATGGGGCTCGAGTTTCGGACCTTGGGTGTGCTGGGTGCTTCCTGGAGTCTCAGTAAGAGCTCTTTGGTCGAACGGACAACATCGACCGGTTGCCGCGACCGGCCACGATTAAAGAAGAAAGCCATGACCTCTAATGTGTAAGAGTAAAGGGAGGATCTCGACGCTCAAGGGTCGGAAGGGCGGTACACGGCGATACGGCGGTAATAAACAAACCGGGGCGGGGCAACCGTTGGCCTGAGGCCGAACACTCTGATAACGGATTTTTATTTTTTTTTTATCAGCGAGTTTATGCCCCTCCACCAGGGCCGATTTTGCTTTCTCTTTCTTGTCAATTGCACTTGAATCCATTATGGCATCCTCCAGTGCTGCTCAACTTTCTGTGGATGATGTTCCAACCGATTTGCACTCGATGTCGGATGATTCCGACTCTGGGAATGAAGAAGGTTGGGAAGATGTCGAGCCCGACGATGAGTCGCAGCCCGTTGTCGGACTCTTCAATGAGCAGGTCTTCCCCGACGTGCGCTCCATGCTACAGGATTGCAAGGAGAAGCACCACTTCGACCTGCTGAAGATCCAGAAGGACCTTGGTATGATTTTGACAAGAATTGTGAAAGGCTATGAAGATAATGAGACTAACGATATATTTCGTGGCAGATCTGGACTTCCTGGATACCATCAAATTGATCAACTACGTGCGCTCCGAGGTCAAGGCCGGAAACAAGACGCCCGATGTTTCGTCCAAGGCTAAATTTGCCGATGATGCGTTTATGAAGCCCGTGCTGGAGGACGATGCTCTTTTGTACAGTCTGGATGATATTGCGGAGGACGAAGAGGCCGAGGCCGCACCCGGTAACGAGGCGGAGCGCCGAGTTATTGAACTCCAGGAAGATTTGGAGCGACTGCAGACCCAGTTCTCCGAATATAGACTGGCAGTGCAGCAGTCACTGGCAGACCAGTTGACCAAGGAGGATGAGAAGCTTGAGCCCGGTGCCTCTTTGAAGAGGACACCGGCTGACAAGATTGGGGAGGCCGATGAGGACTACTTCACTTCTTACTCCTACAACAGTACGTTCTGGGTTTTCTGGGCTTTATTCGTTTCTCTTGCTAACATATTTCTCAAAAGCAATCCACGAGTCTATGCTGAAGGACACCATCCGCACCGATGCCTACCGCGATTTCGTCTACGAAAACAAGCATATCTTCAAGGACAAGGTTGTTCTGGACGTCGGCTGTGGAACTGGCATTTTATCCATGTTCTGTGCCAAGGCCGGAGCGAAGAAGGTCATCTCGGTTGACAACTCGAACATCATCGATCGGGCCAAAGAGATTGTGTACGATAATGGCCTCGGAGACGTTATCACGTAAGGGGTCCTTACTGTATATGCCCGTTAGGTTATAGTTCACTGACTATTGGATAGTTGCATCCGCGGCAAAATCGAAGAGGTCACCCTGCCAGTGGAGAAGGTCGACATCATCATCTCCGAGTGGATGGGCTACGCTCTCCTTTTCGAAGCCATGTTTGATTCCGTCATTTACGCCAGAGACCGTTACCTCGCCCCTGACGGTCTCATGGTCCCCTCGCATGCCACGCTCCGGATTGCTCCCTACGCCGACCCGGATTTCATTGCGTCCCACGTTTCCTTCTGGAATAATGTTTACGGCTTCAAGATGAACAGCATGAAGTTGAACATCTATGATGAGGCTCTCGTTCGCAGCAACCAGCCCACGTCCATTGCTGGTGACTCGGCCGTGTTCTTGCCGCTACCCCTGCACACCATCACTGTCGAGGAATTGACCTTCTTGAAGGACTTCCAGGTCACTCTCAAAGAGGATATCGACGCTCTTGATGGCTGGGCTATCTGGTTTGATATCTTCTTCATGCCCTCTAGGGACTCGACGTTGCCCGAAAATGCCGTGCCCTCGGACATGCAGAAGAAGGGCATCGTGGCCTTTACTACCGGGCCTGATGGAACTGAAACTCATTGGATGCAGACCATTTGTCTCATCGATCACGAAAAACATGAACCCAAGCCTGTCAAGAAGGGACAGGTCATCAACGGCAAGATTGGCTACGAGAAGAAAGAGAAGGGATCTCGCCTGCTGGACATTACCATCGAATGGCAAGATGAGAATACCAACCGTAGCCAGCACTGGTCTCTCCAATAATCGGTCATCATGTTTAAAATGTGTTTGAATTGTTCATGGTCATGATAAATACAAGGTTCTGTGACGACTTGCAGGGATAGATATGAATATACCCACTGCCCAGGTGGGCAGTGAATAATATAACATTCTACTATGCAAAAGGCAGTATATATCATTTTGTCCTGGTCAACGCTATCCCACGCCCGTCAATGTATACGAAACGATCCGTGAATCCGCCTTCACCGCTCAATCCCATCCCTAACCTTGCCTTGGAACTTACATCTACTCCAGACACGGCTTTAAAGTAGACATCATCCCGGTATGTACCAAGAAGATATGTTTCTCTCTAGGCAGATCGGCGCATCCATAGATAGCACTTACTATAACAGAAGTGGTTACGCCAAAGCTGGGACAGTGGAGCATGGTATTCGCGTCTAGATCATATCTGATGCAGATGGATGACACTCTGAATCCGAAAGGGCCCTCTCCACTCCAAGCACTATATCCAAGACCCAAAGAGCTATCGGCCCATCTGGGACGAATAAAATCATCGAATTTATCCAAAGGAGTTAACTGCCACACTGTTTGTGTTGTGTCTTAACCCATATCCTTGGATGGCATCAACCTACCAAGCACCAAAAGGCCCAAGATACTGCTTCATATCCGTAGCCTGCAGCCCATGGTATTTAAACCCTGGGTGGTAATTATTCCACCAAATACAGCTTTCCCCATCATCATTGATGCAAGTGGCATTCGGATACCCGTATTCCTGAGGATTATCCAGGATGTTGGTCATGAAGGACCAAGAATCATAGACGACAATCTCAACCTAGATACTGTTAGTTACCCTGTAGCATTTCAACCGAATACGAAAAACTCACGTCATCATGCTTCGATCCAAAATCCTTCACCATCAAATTAAGCCCATCATTATAGGCAGTAACCCACGCCGCATACGTCTGAGACACATGTGTGCCTTGGTCAAGAATGAATGGACTCCGGCTGGTGGGTGGTGCATTCACGAACAGAAACATGCTTCCGCCATCAGAATAGATCTCTTCGACTAAGGACTCGTATCGGGCCATGAGTTTGGGAACGAGGATGCTGGCGTTGTAGCTGGAATACGCGTTGCCGATACTGGAGTAAAAATCACTTGTTAGAGTAGCTCAGGAAGGACCTGTCAGCGACGACGATCATACTCATTGATCTCAATCCAGAAGGCGAACATGGCATCATCGAAAGTCCACGGTGCAGCATCAGGCTTGTTGCCATAAATTGAATGGAAAGACGCAACCTGCGTCGCCATATCCTCGACCGTGGCATTGATGATAGTATTGTCAATAGTAGCACCTCCAACAGCAAGATTGTAGCTCAGGACGACCGATGAGTTATCCTCGGTTGTCAGGTATCCCACCCAGTTGACACCGCCACTCGAGGTCCCGGTCCCTGAGGTATATAAGTGTCCAACTTTGCTATATTGTGCAAATCAAACTGACCTAGAGTAGGATTCCCCATTGGGTTCGAAGCAGACGGCTGTGTACCATCTACATTGAAAGTAGTCGTGGTATATGAACTACCGCTAATATAGTCAGTCTATTAGCCAGCGTCATATCCAGATGCGAGTTTCCTTACAACGTGAAGAAGTAATTGGCCGAAGACTGCGATACCGAGGGCATGGCAGCAGCTGTAACCACACTCGCGAGGTAAAGGAGCTGGTTCTTCATACTGGATGTGGCTTTCAAACTCAAGTATTCGCCGTACTCATGTCTCAGAGCATTCAAAAGGCTAAGGAAGCTACCGTGCTACTCGGAGAGTTATATCATCACCCGTTCGCCCCTTCCCCTGGGACTGCGAAGCCAACGTACTATCTTGTGACGGACAAACTCCTGGCAATCCCCGCTTTAGGATCCCTGTTAATATTTCATGACTTGTCGTGTCGGTCTCCTTTTGGCTCCGTTATTTAGCCGTCGGTCATGGAGGATGAATTCACCGGCGCGGGGTTGACTCTTTGATTTTCCGGTGATCTATTCCCGCCTTAAGCTACAGCGTCGTGATTGAGAAATGTGGTGGTACCCGCTTTTATCCTTGCGGAAAGGGGGTGTCATGTTCTATGTACATATACGAGCATCACATCGTCATCATGCAGTTCAAGGCCTTAAAATTTGATCCGTAACATTTCCATACCGACACCGCAGACTAGCAGCGTTCCTTCGTGTTCGGATGCCTTAATCAGTCCCAGAGAAGATATATCAGCCACAGCACTATACCGATCCAGCAAAAATTCTACGCGAATTCCCTGCGCAGCATGTTGCGTAGGATCCGCAGTGATGGCCCAGATCTTGACTCGGTGGTCGGTACCCGAGGAAGCCACCGTGAGTGTTGTTGGTGCAGTGCCAGACCCGGCAGCGGGGGATGTTTGCTGGCGGAGGATTTTGAGAGTGGTCGTTGCAGCTGTATGGGCATCTGGTATCAAGACCGTAGCCACTTGCGTGCTTCCATCTGAGCCTATCTCCAAAAGGGTTGCAGAAATAGCGTTATCATCGCCTCCAGCCAAAATAATAGCGGCGGTGTCGGAGAGTGGCACCAGCTCCATCGCTTTGACGCTGTTGGAATGGACCTGATATCGGCTTTCGCAGGAAATATCTTCAGGCGACAAGGAGGAACTTCTGAGAGACGGCTTCGCGGTCAAAGAAGACGAAGCAATTGTGTAGAACGACTCTAGCGTTGTGGTCAAGTCCCAAAGAGTAAAGAAACCATCGGTAGCGGCTGTGATGAGGCTCACTGAGGAGCCTTTCACCCAGAAACGTCCTTGAGTCAAACAGTTCGTCATGTATCTTCCCCGGGCCAAAATGGTGAATTTGACATCAGACGGAGAGAAGTGGAATATCTAAGCTGCGTTAGTTGTCTCCTACAAAATCAACTTATGCGAGTCTACTGACCTTAATCGTGGAGTTGGAGAGCGTCAAGCATAGGAGAAACTCCTGCTCAACTCCAGAACCTGTAACCTCCACCATGTCGAAACTGGTCACTCTGAGCTCCGAGGCCGGGTCATCTTTCGGACTAGCAGCCAAAAGTCTCGTTGCAGGGCCAAACGAAGGGACATGTTTGACTTTCCAGACGAAGAACTCTTCGTATGCAGAGCTTGTAAACAAATATTGGCCATCCTTTGACCAGCTGACTTGCTGAATACCGGCCCTGTGTGTGTCCAGTATGCGCATGCACTCAAAGGATCCCCACGGGCTTGCGCTGGCTGGGCCTGATGGTGCGAAGATACGCACTGTGGTATCTTCTGATCCAGTAGCAAACAGTGGTCGTCTGTCCTGAATAGAGTCGATACTGTCCATAGCTTTGATTTCTCGCCCGTGGCTCCCAGCTCGGAGGCACCGGTTGCGATCAGTGCGGATGCGACGGGCGTACAAATGGGAGCTGTGTTTCCAAACAAACACAGCCTCATTATCATCAGTTTCTGGGTGAAAGGCCCAGCCTCGCCGAGCGCCGCCAGAGGGAATAGAAATGATGTCCTTTTGCTTCGACTCGTTACGGAGAACAAAAGATTGGGTTCGGAATCCGTATATCATCAGATCACCACTTGCTTTTTCGAAATAGGCACCTGCAATGTTCCCGTCAAGACCAGAAAATGATCTATGCAGGATCTCAAATGAGACGGCATTGCTATCGCTTTCGCTGATCTTTACCTCGAGGAGACAGAAAAACCCATCACGCCCACAGGTCAACACGTATTCTGAGCAGGTGTCACCCGACTTTGCCATCGATGGGATCACTTGAATATGGTTGGTGCCTTCACGACCATGAACACGTCGATCCTCTACCAAAGGTTGCGAGTCCATACCAAGGCCTGGGACTCGATACACAGCCAGACCACCGAGCTTTGATCCAAGCATTAGATACTGGCCGTTGCATATCAGCGATGCAGAAGAAACCGCGAATGGCGCTAATGGGAGGCTGAAAGTAACAACTTCGGTCTTGGGACACTCGCCTTCCCATTCCATGAAGGTCACCAGTGTCGCAGTATTGTCCATGGGATAATAAGCAAGGAATGAGAGACATTCCGGCTGCGAGCTGTTCTCAAGAGCAATAAGACCGATGGGCCTCCCGCCTATTTCCACAAGATGGGAGAGCGATTTGGTTTCATGGCGGTACAGTTGAATTGAGCCTTGCGCACTGCCAATTAAAGCAAGTTGTTTTTGCGGGATTCCAGCAATCAATAGGAATGAGCGAGGGTCTTCGGCGGTACACAAAGTCTCCCAGGTAATACTCGCATTTTCCTCTGCTCCGACATGCCCAACTTGGAGCTCAGCGTTCGCAGAGCAGGCAACAAAGCAGTCTGGCGTAACGAAGCCAAAAGCCTTTGTTCCAATTTTCGAAGGCCGGCCCTTTGTTGAATCGTGGCCATTCGAGGGTGATATCTTGCTCGTATCGGTATCTTTGACTATGAAGCTGTTCAAGGCGCCATCAGCACCTCCTGCGTAAACAGCAGTCTCTTCGCCACGGCTGCAAAGATCTAGAGACCATAAATGCTTTCCGGAATGGAGGTGTGAGGAGTAAGTCTCGCGTAGCTCATATTCCGTTGCAGCAGACAGATCTGACTTCCATGTCAAGTCCCAGATGACACAAGTAGCGTCCTCACCTCGCGACACCAGACCCAGTTTGCTGGGATAGTTCTCTCTGAAAGGCCGGAAGTTCACGCTCCAGATGCGAGAAAGATGTCCAAAGGCTTTTGCAACGCATGACTCGGCTCCGACCTCAGAATCGTCCAGAGTGGCACCAAAACCAGTGCTTTGAAGGTTGAAACCATCCGTAGAGTATGCGGAAGGGTCCTGAGACGACTTGTTCTCGCAGTCGGAGATGTCCCATATCCGGACAGTTCGATCATCACTGCAGCTTGCCAACAACCGACCAGACTTTCCGCCGCTCAAAGCCGAAATCTTGGGAGAGATGCGCACGCCGAAGATTGATCCGTCATGACCAGTGAAGAAATGGTGAATGGAGCAAAACGCGTCGACTTTAGATGGCACATGTCTCTCTATGAAACAAGACCAAACGATAATTCCTCCGAAAGCTGTGCCTGCGGCAATCAGGATATGAGAGGAAGAGAGTGCGATGAGGTCTACGGCGTACAAGATGCACTTGACGCTCGTTGCCAGTTGATAGATGCTGATTGTGGAGTGATATTTGGGTGACATAGACTGTGTAAGCTTCAAGCTCAACAATGCATTGTTCGCTGTGACGAGATATGCTGTGTCTGGCTGCTCAGGGACAGCAGCACATCCACTCATAATCCAGTCTGGAGCAAGGAACTCGGCACTGGATACGGACAAAGTGACTTCATTGTTAGTCCCCAAGATGAGGTTTACAGCACGAATGGACTTTCCGCCCCAGGCTATAATGTGGATGATATCTTTCTTGTCTTCATGTTTTTGTTGAGGGAGGACGATGAATCCATGCACATTGTTTCGTCTGAATATTTGAACTTGAGCAGCTACATTCCCAGTCCGGTCGTCAACCACTCGAAAGAATGGACCTTGGCCTTGGAAGATGAAGTTGCCCGTGTTCCAATCAAATGTCTTTAAGGCTGTTATGGGGAGACAAGCATCCACAAACTGCAATTTTGAGTCAGCGGGGCATTTTGATCAACGTGGTATTTCCACACAGACACAAACCTCAAGAGATGGTGACATTTCCACGAGCTGCCCCAGGCATTGAGAAGCATCACCTTTTTAACAAATCGAGTCAATTGCAGCGTATATATTGACCTCCACCTGAGAGATATCAAAATTGCGCCTTCGTTCCTCAGAATGCTTACTAATACTGAGATATCACGCTAGTCCTAAAGTGGTAATATTAATCAGTCATCATCTTCCCAACTCGCTGCCAAGACATGACGCATGACTTGATATTCAAACTCATTTGAGTGACGCTTCACTCTATGTCGCCATGGGTGTTACCGGGCTTTGGACAGTTGTTCAGCCCTGCGCTCAACCTATTAAACTCGAGACTCTCAACAAGAAACGGCTAGCCGTCGACGCATCTATCTGGATCTATCAGTTCCTGAAAGCAGTACGCGACAAAGAAGGCAATGCACTGCGCAACGCCCATGTCGTGGGCTTCTTCCGCCGGATATGCAAACTGCTGTATTTTGGTATTCGACCCGTCTTTGTCTTCGATGGCGGCGCGCCGGTTCTCAAGCGACAAACGATCGCGGGTCGCAAGAAGAGACGCGAGGGTCGCAGAGAAGATGCTGCAAAGACGGCCGGGAAATTGCTTGCAGTGCAGATGCAACGCACCGCTGAGGAAGAAGCCGCGGAGCGCCGTCGAAACCGGAAACGCGCACAGGAGGCCGAGGAGGCTGTTCCCGATGCGCCTGTCTACGCGGATGAGGCTCTCATGACCGAACGGGAGAAGCAGCAAACACGCAAGTTCAAGAAAAAGGACGCGTATCATTTACCCAACATGGATATTTCTATAGAAGAGATGGGCGCTCCGAATGATCCACGTATCATGTCCCAAGAGGAACTGGAAGAATATGCGCGGCAGTTTCACCAGGGACAAGATATCAACCTCTACGATTTTTCTAAGATAGACTTCGACAGCCCCTTCTTCCTAAGTCTTCCTGCAACAGATCGATACAATATCTTGAATGCCGCGAGGCTGAGGAGTCGTCTGAGGATGGGTTATTCAAAGGAACAATTGGATACCATGTTTCCAAACCGCATGGACTTTTCGAGATTCCAAATCGAGCGGGTCAAAGAGCGGAATGACCTCACGCAACGACTAATGAATATCAACGGCATGAATGGCGAAGAGGCATTTTACAACTCCGGTCAACGAATCGCTGGTGAGCGTGGCAGGGAGTATGTCCTGGTCAAAGATAGGGAGCATGAAGGTGGCTGGGTACTGGGTGTGGTTGGAAACAAGGAATCAGGACAAGAAGATAGACCCATTGATGTGGATCAATATGGCATGCCAGAAGTCCTTTCAGGGTCAGAGGACGCGTCGGACGAAGAAGAATTTGAGGATGTTCCGATTGAAGGGCTTAATAGGCTGCCGAAACTCCCATTTTTGAAAGAGGGAATCTTTGACCAGTCACTCCATCAAGCGCAGGAAGACGTCGACATGCAAAGGGCACTTTACGAATCTCGCCAAGGCAGACAAGGCTCTATAGCAAATGCTGACGACGATGCACTTTTCGTCCAAGACGAAAATGACACTGATGACTTTTTCAAAGACGACGGAGATGCTGACCTTGAAAGAGCAATTGCTCTCTCACTGCAGCCGAATGAAGGGCACGACAAAGATATGCCCGACATCAGCATCAATCGCCCGGCAGACATTGCAGTACCCCTTGAGCCTGTGGCAGACCTGGCTTCCGAGAGCGAAGACGAGGGAATGGATTTTGCAGCTGCGATAGCACAGACAAAGGTCTCAAAGAAGCCGCAAATGCAGAATCCATTCAGTGGCCCTCTTCCCTTTGAATCCATCAAACTCAACAAGTCGGCGAAAGCCGCCGGGCCCGCTCACAAGGTTGATGAAGATGCTGGCGGTTTCATTAAGGAGTCTACAAAAAAGAAGAAAACCGATCCGCTCCCCCCATGGTTTGTTGGCGAGGAATTGGATCAAGATTTCATTGTGGATAAGCCTCTCGACGATTCGGAGGATGCGACAGAGCATGATCATGTGATTTTCTCTAGTCGCCGATCGCCAGAGATCATCGATGTCGACGACATGTCCGACACTAAGGAGGCCGTTGACCTAGAAGAGCTGGAGGGAAAAGAAACAGAGACCAGAGCTCACGTTGAAACTATCCTAGATGCGGAACAGGCGAAGGATGAACCCGCAGAGGCTAAACCTTTGGATGAATCAATTGGAAAGAAAGCTCCCGCCCAGGTACTCCAGACCGAATCTACATCCAGCAAGGTAGAAGAGCCCAGTGTTCAGTCACTTCATCTTCAGACTGAGCCTTCACCCGAACCAGAGTTTGAAGATGTTGTGGGCCAGGCACCAGCTCCGAGTCCTGAAACCACGATATTAGCTGATCAACGCAAGCTTACTCCGGACCAAGCAGAAGAGCCCGGTGTCTTGGAACGGTCTTCCCATGTTGAACCCTCACCTGAACCAGGCTTTGAAGATGTCCTGGTTCAACCACCAGCCCAGGCTTCGGAAATCACCGTGGTCTCCGATCAGCATCCCAAGGCGCAGGATGAGCCCGTCCAACCCGATCTATTTGTCGAAGACGACGTCGAATTCAGCGATCCGGAAGACGAAGAGCTTATGCAACAGCTTGCTGCCGAAGGGGAAGAGCACGTCCGATTTGCGCAGACCCTCAACTCGGCAGCACCCATCCAGGATGCCTTTGACTACGAACGAGAACTGAAGCAGCTCCGAAATCAGCAACGAAAAGACCGGCGTGATGCAGACGAAGTGACCCAGATCATGATCAACGAGTGCCAGCAGCTACTCACGCTCTTCGGGTTACCATACGTTACTGCCCCCATGGAAGCCGAAGCGCAGTGCGCCGAGCTCGTCTCACTAGGGCTGGTGGACGGCATCGTCACGGATGATAGTGATATCTTCCTCTTTGGAGGCACCCGAGTTTACAAGAACATGTTCAATCAGAGCAAGTTCGTGGAATGCTATCTTACGTCCGACTTTGAGAAGGAGTATGCCCTCCATCGGCGCAAGCTCATTAGCTTCGCGCATCTCCTGGGCAGTGATTATACGGAAGGCATCCCGGGAATCGGACCGGTCACCGCGCTGGAAATCATCACCGAGTTTTCGAGTCTGGAAGAGTTCCGTGACTGGTGGGGAGAATTTCAACTGGGCGTGAATAAGCCGGACGACGTTCACCAGGCCTTTCGGAAGAAGTTCCGAAAAAAGGCCTCGAAGATCTTCCTGAGTACTTCCTTCCCTGATCCTCGAGTAGACGAGGCCTACCTTCAGCCCGAGGTCGACTCCGACCCATCACCATTTCAATGGGGCGTGCCAGACCTGAACGGTCTGAGACACTTCCTCATGACCACGGTCGGTTGGAGTCAGGAACGCACCGATGAGATCCTGGTGCCGGTCATTCGGGATATGAATCGACGCGAACAGGAAGGCACGCAGTCGAACATCACGCAGTTCATGCAGGGACCACAGGGCGCCGGGGCCTTTGCGCCACGGGTCCGACGTAGCGGACCCAGCCGCATGGAGAAGGCGTTCAACCGACTGCAACAGCAAGCTCAAGGGGCAGATCGGTCCCACAGCGAAGCCGAGGGAGAAGATTCAGGGTCGAAGGGTAAACGAAGGGTATCCAAGAAAGCGGGCACCAAGGGTGGCAACAAGAAACGCAGAGTGGATGATATTCCCGAGAGCTCTTAGCGTCTCCGTACCAAACAGTGAACGCAAATCCCCCACTGATCCACGAAATAAGCTGTGTGCCCTATCCTCCTCCACTGACGATCGTCAATGACTCCTTCAGGAACCATCCTGTCATAAAACTGCTCCTCATAAAAATTTTGCAATGTAACTGTGTGGAATCATGACATGATGCTGTCAGGTCAAAAAATTGGCAGATGTCATGACATCAACCAACTCGGAAATCGATGACGTCGGTGATCGTGAAAAGCGCGATGTCAGAGTCCAAAATCGACGCTATTGGATCGACCCTTCTTAGTACCCAATTGAGCAGGGAAAAAGAGACACTAGTACATGTAGAGACGAGGCGCAGTAGATCTGCTAATGCCCAAGCTCATTTATGAGATTTTTAAGGAGTTTTGTAGCTGGTTACCGGGGTATTTTGATATCTCAACTTCATCGTTAACCACCGAAACGGGTTCAAGTGTCATATAGAATTGACGACGTCATCCATCTTCAACTTCTTCAGGTTGCAAAGTTCCGTGGTATCCGTGAAGGCTCATTGAGCTCCCCCCCCTCTTTTTAGCTCACGTCACTACTGCGCAAGGCACTCTTCTTTTTCTCTCCGGCTCCTTTTTCTGACCCCTGCAAGGTACCTTTCACTTAATTTGATTATCTACCTATCTCCTCCTCCCCTCCTCCCCTCCCCCTTTTCTTCGTTACCCTACACCTACCGCCATGCATCGCACCTATTCTTTGCGCCAGTCGCGCGCTCCGACCGCCGCGCAGATTGAGAATCCCCCGCCACCATTGTCTACGACCAAGTCCAACCGATGGCTAGGAAAGGGTGGTCTCGGTGAGTGTTGGAGCTCTGAGAATCGTGATCTGGTGTGGTTGGTCGCCGACTCATTTGGGCACCTCGTGCGCAATCGGGGAAACCTGGTGCTGCCTGATCGGGGATCCGCGGGGAAAGCGATGGGGAAAAAGCCACGGGATCGCGAACTCGACCAAAACCCCGTGATAAAATAATCGCTAACTGAGCACACAGGACATGCATTCCGTAAGAATACCGCCGGTGCCTTTGGCCCGGACCTCGCACGGAAGCTGTCGCAGTTGGTCAAAATGGAGAAGAACGTCATGCGCAGCATGGAGCTCGTCGCCCGGGAGCGCATGGAGGTCGCTGTATGTCGAACAATCGATCGTCCCCATTGACCCGAGTCGGAAAGCTAACGGAGTGTTCATACATACAGCAACAACTATCCATTTGGGGTGAGGCCTGCGATGAAGATGTGTCGGATGTCACGGACAAGCTCGGCGTCCTGATCTACGAGATCGGTGAGCTGGAGGATCAATTCGTCGACCGCTACGATCAGTACCGCGTCACCATCAAGAGCATCCGAAACATCGAGGCCTCCGTGCAGCCTAGCCGAGACCGTAAGACACCCGACCTCGGGATCTCGATTCTTGAGGCATTGGCATTGGCATTGGCATTGGCATTGGCATTGAAATTGACTGACTCGACGGAACAGGCAAGCAGAAGATCACCGACGAGATCGCCAAGCTCAAGTACAAGGACCCTCAATCGCCGCGCATCGTCGTCCTCGAGCAGGAGCTCGTGCGCGCCGAGGCCGAGTCCCTGGTCGCCGAGGCGCAGCTATCGAACATCACCCGCGAGAAGGTCAAGGCCGCTTTCCAGTACCAGTTCGACGCTCTGCGCGAGCACTGCGAGAAGGTTGCCATCATCGCCGGCTACGGCAAGCATCTAATCGACTTGATCGACGACAACCCCGTGACCCCCGGTGAGACCCGCAACGCATACGACGGCTACGACGCCAGCAAAGCCATCATCCAGGACTGCGAGGATGCGCTCACCAACTGGGTCAGCTCCAAGGCGGTTGTCAAGTCCTCTCTATCCACGCGCTCGCGCACCCTGTCCCAGCGCCGCGCCAATGCCATCAGGTCCCGTGATGGCCATGATCTGTCCGGCCAGGATCAGCCACTGGAAGGTGACCGGAACTCGTGGCTCCCTGCTGACCAGCACCCCAACTACGAGGACGGCGAGGACGGCAGCACCATCGAAGGCGAGGTGCGCGGCCGTGAAGAGGAGCGGGAGCCCATAGCCGCATAAGCCAGCTCACCTAATCCCAGTCACGAATTTGACGCCCTCGTCGTTTTCTTGCAACCTTTGAAGCTGTCAGAAGGGGGAGGCAACATTCCCTAGTTTCCCCTCTAATTTTTCCCCCACACTCGTTTATCCGCGTCACAGCTGCCTCGATGGCGCGATCGGTACATGCAGAAATTCCCCCAGTCGACATCGGTAATTTCTCGGTGCCAACCATCGCGCCGGTCACGCAATGGCTGTTCTTTCGGAACCCCATGCGCTTGTTCACCAGTTCTTCATATGCTCGAATGTCGTGATACAACACCCGTGGGTCTTGCTCGTGGCGCCCCGGTTTTCTTTGTACGGTTGAGGTGGGTCGATTTCGTTTTACCACCTCGTCGACCAACCGAAGCAAAGGAGTTACGGACACGACCGCGGGACAGACATGGGCTTCTGGTTTGGCTTTGTGCTTTTTTTCTTCTTTTCCCTAATGTAATACCATCTTGTGCTGTGCTTTTTCGACTTGAGATTTTGTCTAGGCGAGGATAGGATAGGATAGGATAGGATAGTTGGCCACGGTAATCTACTAGGTGTTAATGAAGTGTTTGATTCGAGTATTCCAGTCAGTAGAGCATATAGTGGAGCATACGGTAGAGCAGAGCCCTGGAGCATCAAAGCAGGCTACCAAGCGGGTTCCGCACATCTAGAGAAAGTTAAAAAGGTAACTACGACCATTCAAGATAAGCTTGGAAATGAACAAAGACTCATGGACTCAATTGCAGTCCGAGCAAGGTCTGTTATATATAATGCAAGCAAATCCAACCCGAAGACCATAAAACACGAATCCCATAGCAAGATAAAAGGAGACCAAGACCCAACAAGTGCACTTGCAACACCACACCACACCACACCACACTACATCTAGTGTTGTTCCCGACCCTGCACTAGGGAACGAGGAACAGTAACCACATGTGGAATGCGTACCGGAAAGAATAGCATAGAACCAAACAGGATATAGAGAGGATATTGAGGGCCTGGGCAAGGAGATGATATATAGCCCAGGAGAGGGAGAGGATAAGAGGTAACCAAATCCAGAAACACGAAGACAAGAAAGATATCGCTTGGGTCCAACGGCAGTACGGACCGTACGGACCGTACAGACCATCCCTAAGAATCGCAGGAGCCACGGTCGGAAGGGGGAGTCCCGAGGTGGAGAACGAGAATTGAAGAGAAAGGTCGTGACATCGTCATGGAATGATCCTTCTTTCTCTGATCTTCCTATTATATGATATAGGGAAGATGAGATGGGGAAGGGAACGTTTCCAAACAAAAATCGTAGAAAATGAAACAGACTGGAGCGGACTGGAGAACCGAGATAATACACCAACGCAAGCCAAAAAAAAACAGCATAGCACAGAAAAAAGCAAGAACTTGATTTTAGCTCTTACTCATTAGTGCCGACGCCCTTCTTTTTAGGCTGGATGTGTTTTTGACCTGAGCGGCCACCGCCAGCTTTTGATTCGAGAGCCGAGCTATCTTTAGGGGGAGCCGGCATGCGAAGGGGAGCAGCCTCGTGCTTTTCAGTGAGGAGGTTCTTCAACCAGCGGTTCTCCATCTCGAGCTGGGCAACGCGGGCTTCGAGAGAAGCGTTCTTCTCGGTAGTTTCACGAACCGTGCGCTCGAGGACCTGCTCACGCTGCTTCTTCTTCATCCGAAAGCGTGCACTGGCGGCCGTATTCCGACGGCGGCGGTCCTCTTCGGCAGCGCCACGCATACCCTCCTCCTGACCCAGAGCCGCTGCAATACGGTCTCCGGGAATGGAGGTCGAGTACTTCGTGTTGCCCATCTGTCCGTTGGGCGGAGAGATGGACGACGAGACGTCCGAGGGGGTCAGAGCCCCCGGAGCATGGCCCAGATCATCGGGCGCAAACGGCACAGGCGGGTAGATGGAGTGAGCCGAGTAGGGCATGATGTGGTCGGGAATCGAATAGTTGATCGACTTTTCTCCCGGAGGGCCTGACGGATGGAGTAAGCGATCGATTCGAAGAGAGGTTGATGAATCCATTAGGAAAGACAGAAGGATGTAACATTCGCAACCCCATGAGAGGCGCTGGTGAAGTGCACTCGACCATTTCTTGTAAATAAACTCGGGGGGAAAGGGTTCACATAACGAGGGGAAGATGTGCAAAGAACAGCAGGGTAGGCTTGCGGTGTCATTTCCATGCGGGATTGCGTGCTCGCTATTGAATCACCGGTGATCTCATCCCACAAATGCAATGGGTTATGCCTGGCCATCTGTGCAGCACGAGCTCTGGACCCAAAAATAGGGAAGCCCGACAGTTTGGGGAAAAAAAGCATTGGGGGAATGGCATGAAACAAAATACGGGGATTTCAGAAGGCGAATGCATTCAGCAAAGGCCCAGCAATCAAGAACCACGAACCATAAGCTGCGATGGCGCAAGAAATACAACCTCTGACAACAAATCAAAGCTTCACGTACCGTGATAGGGATATCCCCGGAGATCGAGAGAAGCGCGATCACTATCTATACTGTCATAGGAGCTGACAGAAAGACCGCCCATGCCCTCGGTCTGATCGTATTCCATGTTCACATTGGTAAACGGGACCAGCCCGGTATCCGCGTCGAAGGAATACTGTCGATTCCTAGCAGCAGCCGCCGGGTCGGTTCGAGATAGCAGAAAGTTGAAGTTTTCGAGCTTGTCAAACGCCTGCGGTGGTCGCGAGGCGTGTTCCTCCGACATGGTTGAAGAAAGAAAGAAGTAATAGGGAAGAGAAAAAAGAGAGTTAAACGGTCCGAGCTGCCCTCTTGCGCTTAGAGCTGCTCTGAGAGGCAGTAGGGAGTCTTTTCGCCGTAAGACGTGGTGGTAAGAGAAGTAGGAAGTGGATAGAAGTCTTTGGACCAGGTGAAACTTTTTTTTTGCTCTACCACAGGAACCCCAGATCATAGGAGGGGTGGACGATCTCGGGAACAAGCCAATAATTGCATTAAGGGGATTGGATATCGTGGACGTTCCGGCGATGACCTTTTACAGCAAGTACAAGAGTACGCGGTGGAATCGCATAACGAGCCACACACACGCACACCACGAATCAGGATCCAGAACGAGATTGAAGAGCCAAAAAGGGAGGTGGGCGCCGTCCGAGGGACTAGTAATAGAGAGGGGGGGTGTGTTTCTGAGAGTTGATTGAGGAATGATCCAGCCTCAGCAAGAGATCGCCTAGTCGATGATCTGATAGAATGGAGAAATGTCGTGATCGCGCATTCTGGTTCGTCGGTTCGCTCCAGGCCTTTTTTGGCCTCACCGCCTGATTTTGATTTGTGACGGGATTGTATAGCAATTACCTATACATAGCTGGGTATAGGATGCAATATGTAAAAAACCTAGATTAGATCTCTATCTCTAGTTCAGATTTTCAGTTTGATTTAAGGTGCGAACCTTCAATGTTCTACAGAAAAGAAAAAGGGGGCTCTTCAACTCATCTCCGCTCGGACGGAAAGTCTGACAACTGGGCCGCGGATCTCCACGAGCGATGACGCGGACGGAACCGTTACGAGATTTCGGCGTAACAAGGAAGCCCTTGGCGGTACTTTACGTACCCCGTAAGTCTAGAAGATGCATCTCCTATGACATACTACGGAGTATTTTTGATGTCGTGCTCACCCGTTCCTCGCTGGGCGATGATGCTAGCTGCGTCCTCCACACTGGTTCCCCGTCGTCGCTGCTCGACACGTTCTTGTCCGAGTATCGTGTCCTCCGCCACGGCACGGTAGACCTCGGCGATTCCGCCATAGACGCTGGTCCCGACTCCGTTCCATCCTCCCTCCGAATCGAAAGTCTCGCCGATGCCTCGCATCTCATCCACCCATCGATACGCCTTGGGGCTCATTCCAATGACGCCGGCGCGGGCCAGCGAAGCCGTATGTGGAGAGTAAGTGTCGAGATGCTCCAGCAGCTCCGGGAGAAGCGATTCCCGCTGGGCAGTGGAGAAGGACAGGATCGACAACGCCGTGAGGCCCTTCGTCAATGCCGCGAAAGACATCTTGAGAGTGGACGCCGCGCCAATCCGCGGCGATACAAGCTTCATGTTCAGCGTCTCGGCCAATGCTGCAAACGTGCGGGGCAGGTCCACCGCGCCCGACAGCACCACGCTAGGCTTCTTCCACTCTCCGTCCGTGAGCTTTGGCGGGCCCCCAATGATCCCGCCGTCGAGGAAGTGGCTCCGCGGCCCGGTTGCCGTAGCTGACTCGAACAGCGCCGCCATCTGCTCGGCCAATCGGGCTGGCTTTGCATTGAGCTCGAGGTACAAGAGATCGCTGCGGTTCGGCCGATGGTTGACGTCTTCTAGCTCCTGCCGTCTGCTTGCTGTATCGGGCTGTGTGCAGGCCCTTGCAATGCGCTCCGCCGTCGCCAGAGCATTCCCCGGAGGCACGATGGATAATATGTAGTCCGCCTGTATCACAAGTTCCTGGTCTGACGAAAGTGCTTCGATGCCGGCCGCGTGCACTCGGGCCAGAGTGTGCTCACTGTCGAATCCATCAGCATTGGCTCTTTTAGTTGTAGGGATGTACCTTCTCACCTTCTCCCCTTTGCGACGGTGATCACCCGGTAGTCATGGGCTTTGAGCAGCTTCGCCATTCCCAACCCCATGTCTCCGATAGAGACGATCCCGACGGTAGTGACACGCATGTTCGGTTGCTCGATAGAGTGACACCTAGATCCGTGGGCCCAGTCAGGTAATCTTTACAGTAAGATAGTTACATCTCCGTGCGGGGGAAGGAGAGCAATTTGTCAGCGGGTGACGTGCCTGAAGACCGATAATTAACTATATAAACTCACTAACTAATTAACTAGTTGTCTGTTTAAGCTTAGATATGCTTGACTATCTTCGTCTGTGCTACTGGTGTGAGGACGTGCGTATCGGAGTTTTATGCCTTTGGCCAGTCATGTCTGGTGTACAGTGATGCCGTGCACAACGAGTAATGCAATATTACTAACTACGATTGGATAGCAATGTTATGCAAGTAGCAGAAATAAGCAAAATAGATTTGAACCATAAGACTACTCCGCAAACCACGCGGTTAAACGATCTCTAGCGTGCAACCTTGGAACATAATCGCACGTCGAAGCAGAAAAGCATCGGGATTCGGGAGTGCCGAGTTCCCGACCTCGACCACCTTCCTACATGTTCTTCGCCTTCTAAACCCCACGCCGTCCGTTTCTCACATTCTCTGCGTGAATTGTGATCGCGCTAAAACGTTCGCATTCTCGATCTGGCATTCGCTCCCCACAGACGCTGTCAGACAGGGCCGAAAAAAAAGGTCTTGGCATGAACAGGCGCGGGTAACTCCGTTCGGGGGAAATGCACAACGCAATGCGACAATCGGTTGGCATAATCCCCCATGCTTCAAACCAAGACTCCACCCACTCTCCTAATATGGCCAAGGGCATGGCCTCTAGGCGGAGAAGTCAACGGGTACGCCAAAAGTGATGGATTCCCCCCGGGCGGTGGCTGACTGGATCCCAGGCATGTGTAAGCTGTTACCGGAAAAAGACCAAATGCGAAGTCGAAGGGTCTGGCCTTGCCTGTGTCCAGTGTGCTCGTCGCGGTATCAAATGCACATTTTCTGGACCCGAGGCTAGCGACGACACCCAAAGGTATTCTCGTTCTTTTTGGTGTCTTGTGTCTTGGCCCTGTAGCTAATACGATATTGATAGCGATGAATATGTGAGGTCCTTGAAGGATCGCCTGGAAAGAGTAGAGTCCCTGCTCAAGACTGCAGGCATTCTGCATGAGGAGGATATGACACTTGAGCTCTCGGATGATGAGACGGAAGTGCTGAATGAGAAATGGAGACCAGAATCATCTGGCATGTTATCAAATCGCTCCCCCACGTCTCAGGATTCTTGGGGTCTCGACACGGAAAATTATGCCGGTGGTGGCGACCTCGAAGCGACTTCTATTTTCAAACAGCACGAGCAAGATGACTCGCGATATTTCGGTCGGTCTCCTCGCTGTATTTCTGACTGATGAAGCTTGGCTAACAGAAAGGGAGGAAACAGGACGATCATGCTCATTATCAATCCTCTCTCGGGATGGGGTTGAGTGGATCAAGAGTAAGACTGGCGATGTCAGTTTCTTGAGTATTATATCTCCAGATTCCGTCCATGACAATCCCTGGAGTCAATGGCGACCCGATGTCTTCCACGACCTTTTTGCCTCCCAGGTCTTTAAGCCTCTTCCACCTCGGTCAGAAGTATTTGCTCTCATCAAGGACTACTTCCAAACGGCGAATCGGCTGTTCCCGATCTACCGTGAAGCCTCCTTTATGCAGATGGTCGAGTGGCAATATACACAGCAGACCTGCGATGACGCCGCCCGATGGGCCAGTATCAACATGATCGTTTGCCTGGCTTATGAATACCGATTCTCAGACAGTGCGAAACCGGAGAAAGACCGGGAAAAGGCCCGATTCTACTTCAAGAATGCCATGTCGGTTTTCACGGACCTGGCTTTGCGACGCACCGATCTTCTCAGCGTTCAAGCCTTGCTGAGTATGGCCTTTTTCCTTCGTGGGAACTCGGGCACGCAGTCTGCGTTGCCTCTTATCACAGCCGCTATGCGGTCATGCCAGCGGATGGGCCTCCACCGTAACATCTCAAGACCGGATCTGAGCCCCGCGGAGCAAGAACAGAGGCGGCGTGTATTCTGGGTTGCCTTTACGATTGATCAGAGGTATGCAATAAATTGCAAATAATACGACTTGACTTTTTTCTAACCATTATGCGCCAGTACCTGCTTACGAGCTGGAAACGCCCCATCCCAGCATCCCGATGACTTCGACGTCCCTCTTCCCGAAGAAATGGAAGATGACAGAAAGCCCGGATCACCAAGCAATATCCCCTTCTTCCGACAGCTCTGTCGCATGTCACTGATCAAAAGTCGTATCTTCTGCCGTCTATACTCGGCCAAGGCAATGCTCAAGCCACCTCGCGAAATCTACCAGACAGTCAAAGAGCTACACGCAGAGCTTGAGAACTGGAGAAAGGACTACCCTTTCGACGAGGAACCTAAACTCAAAGTTGCTGAAACCGAGTTTTTGTTCGGATTTGCGTCCATTGGTCTCCATTTTGTCTATTATAATGCTTTGATCATGATCCACCGCATACCGCTTCTGCTCCACTATTTGATATCCTCACGGGAGGAAACCCCAGAGCTCAAATCCCTCAGCATAGCGAATGCTTCAAAATCAGGAGTCATCTGCGTACAGGCCGCACGGCACACCCTGAAGTTGGTTAACAATATGCCATGGGGAGACATTGCATGGATTTGGTAGGTGCAATGCCAATTACTAGTTCTTTTTATCACTGACACCAACTCTCAGGTCCCTCCTATACTACGTCTTCCTGGCTACAGCCACGATATTTTCAAGTATTATTCGTGATACTCGTAGCCCGCAAGTTCGCGAGGATCTCGCAACTCTCAACATGGCAGCGGCCTTTTTCGCAACTCTCGTCCCCGGTGACGGGCCAGCCAACTATGCAGGATTCATGGCTCACATGAGCGCCAACCTGGAGCGCATTGCCAGATCAGCAGTCGACAAGGACGCAAAACGGATTCGAGAGTCAGGGGAAGCAGAAAACGAGCACCGGCCATCCGACGCGAGACGGCACGAGCCTCGGACCACCTCGGCATCGCATTCAAAGCCTCGTCATCGACGTTCATCTCTACGGGCATCGATGGACCCCGATGCCGTAGGCTCTCATGGACGCAGCATAGCCACAGCGCCTCCAACAACACACACATCAACCACCTCTTCCCAAATGCCAGACCTCAGCATCCCCAAAGCCCTAGAGGGACTCCCGCCCGTCAACTCCTCCGGCTACGTCGTACCAATGAGCCCAAGCATCACCAACGACTTCACATCAATTCCCCGACCACCCACAACCACAAACAACCACGTAACAGGCCTCGGCCTAGACCTCAACAGCGCAAACACCGGCGACATGGGCTTCCCATCTTGGCAACTCGCGGAAGACCACTCCGTCACAACCTCATCCCCATTAGACAAAACCCAATCTCCCTTCTCCCAAGACAGCAGCACCAGCACAGCAACAGGCAACATGATTCCGGAGTCATGGCAAGTCCCTCTGACTGCAGACTGGGAATTCGGCGACAATCTCTGGGCAGGTCTCTTCCCCACTGAAAGCATCGCCGCATCCGCACAAGCACCGGGCATGTACTTTCCCTTTGTCTCCGCCGAGTCTTTCCTCGATGTGCCGCCGGATATGGAGCCTGATACTGGGATAGGATATAATGCTGCTACTGGTGGTGCGGAGAACTCGTACAATTTCACAGCTGGGCAGGACATGACAGAAACTCGGGATCCGTCACAGTCGGAGCCAGCTCCGACTTGGCCGAATGGATTTTTGGGCCTCTTCTAGCTGATGATAGTTTAGGTTCTGGGCCTATTGTGATCTTCCGTTCGTCTTTTCTTGCATTGAATGGTTCGGTGTCTCTTTCTTTGGCGTGGCGTGCTGGCGCTGTTTGGGTATGACATGAGTGAAATGACAACGCATCTCTGATAATTGGTTGTATAGAATGGATGAAATGAATTGTAATCAAGAAGCATAAGTCGCTCAAACCCGACTAGTTCACTAAAAAGGGTAATCCATGGATCAATCCCTGACCGCATAAACGCCTTGTTCCATATCCACCAGTCAATCCATCCGGCGCCATAAAAACAGAGTAGGGGATATCAAAAATCGGAAATTAAAACACAGACCCAGTTAAGATCCTAACAGCCTTGCACCAAACACCGTTACCAAGTTGAGCATCGCCATCCTGACGCTCAAGTCCCTTGTCCAAAATACCTTGCATTTCCTTGTCAGATAGTCCGGACTTGTTCCCGGATCCGAAGCCGTAGACTTTGGTGGCGAGGACATCGATATCAAAGTCGAGAGACCCGATATCCTTCGAGTCTTCCGGCACGATGTGCGTGCGGACAATAAAGTCGACGTCGATCCGCTTAGCGCCGTTGTTCTTTGCTGCGCCTTTACGGCCGGGCGTGGATGATACCGCGGCTTTGCTGAGGAGGGTGCAGCGCGCGCGGAGGCAGGAAGAGGCTTCGGTGGGCCCGGAGAGGGTGAGGCGGGTGACGCCGCAGAATTCGAGCATGCGGGCTTCGTTCTCGAGACCAAGGGCGCGGTCCCATGCAGACGAGACGAAGTGCAGGAGCTGCTTCGGGGCGACGTTGGATTGCTGGATGGTGGCTAGGTGGCTCCGCAGTGAATGGAGAACGAGCGATGCGATTGGAGAGGCCGGTTTGCCGTTGATGAAGCTCAATTCGAGAGGTAGATTGGTTCTGTCGGCATTAGGGTTCTTGGTAGCGAACGCTCCAGGGTGGAACTTGATTTGCAGCTGGCTTCGGTATGACATGGTCAAGATGGGGTTAGTAGGCTCTTTGTCAGAAGCTGATGCAGATGTAATTGACCAGCCGGTTTGACGCTCGATCCGCTGGACAGAAGCTGTTTCCTGGTTAGATATGAATGAGAATAGTTGGGAATCACCGAAGAACTAACCCTTAAGCTCGCTGATATCTCGAGCACTCCATCCTCGACACTCCTCCTTGACACGCTCTGCCTGCTGAATCTGGGCCATAAATTCCTCACGCATCTGCGTTCCAGCCTCGATCGTGTTTGTCCTCTCTTGGGCTTCTTCCTGCAGCTGCTTGAGCTCTCGTTTCTTGGCTTCGATCTCATCCTCGACGCCAGAAAGCTGCGTGCGGGCGCTGCGCAACTCATCTTGATCACAGCTCTCCATCTCTTCTACTAGCTGCTGCAAGTTGTTCGCTTCCTCTTCCAGTGACGTGTGCTTCTCTATGAGAGAAGGCACAGCACTGTTGAGGAGCTCCTCGCGTTTCGAAAGCACTTCGTCGTCGGCTTTCATGTCCTTCACATTTCGGTGAAGACCTTCTTTCAGACCTTCAAGGAGCTTCATACGCCACTCGTACCATGTAGCCTTGCTGAGTAGTCGTGCATGGGTTTTGACGTTTCGGAATTGGTTGTCCATAATGACTCGGATGTCTGGCGGTGCCGTAACATACTCCCGGAACAGAGGAGGATTATCTTCGTAAGTCTCAGCCTCAATAGATCGGATAACCTGTCGGCCTTCCGAGATATAAGACTTCAACTCGCGGCAGGACTAGAAAGGTTAGTGATATGAATCATCGAGGCTACGTTATCAGTCAAACTCACATGTTGGTACAGCTCCAACATAGGCACTGTACAGAAACCAGCAGCCACGCAGTCGTCGAAAGTGATGCTTCCGGGCTTGGGCATCTCACTCGATCGCCGGCTGCGCTTCTTGGCAGCACTTCCAGGGGCAGTCGTGTGCCGTCTTTTGGTGGTAGTGAGTTCCATGAAATGGATGTTAGTCATGTTCAGGAAGTCTTGCAGCTGAATAGGCTCGGCATCAGCAGCTGGTTCTTGAGTGGCGACCTCCTCCGCCTCCTCCTCGGGCTCCGGTTGTTGGATATCAGAAGCAATGTGCAGGGCATCAATACCCTCCTTCAAGGGGGCGGCACCTGTTTTGGAAGCATTGCGTGGTTCCTGCGTAGGAGTCGTACTGTTCTTGAGAGGAGAAGAGCTGGTAGCCCTACGAACCGGAGAACGAAGCGACCTACGCGGCCTGTTCTGGGGCGTTGGGGCATGCAGCTTGATACCCTTGACGGGGCTTACATCGTGCCCGCGCAGTCGCTTAGGTGAGTTCTCGGCCTCCTCCTCTTCTATGTCGAGCTCAATGGGGCGCTTGCCGAGAATGCCCCGAGCAGCACCCACATGAAGGCTCTTTCGGCCTCTGACCTTCTTCGGGCTGAGATTTGAAATCATATCCCTCAGGTTCGAAGTGACATCCCGCTCATCGGGGTTAACAGGTGGCACATGGCCATTCTCTCTGAGTTCTTCTTGTTCGCGGTCCCGCTCTTCCTCTTCCTGCATCTTCAATGGGTCCTCAAAGCGAACACCGCCACGGGTTCGCTCCTGGGGAGCAAATTGCGGAGTGCTTTCGCCCAGGGACAAGCGCTTGTCAAGCATAGCAGCTACACGAGGTGATCCAAGACCTTCCCTGTCGATTCCAAGCCCAGAAGAGCGACGCCCTTCAAGGGGTTGCAATATGATGCGAGGAGTTGACTGGCCAGTAGCCGTATCTTGCTCGAAGATGCTCCGACGAGGGGACTTGCGCCTCTCCGCCGACTGCTTGAGCTCAGGCTTGAAGAGCTTCTTCGGAGAGGCGCTTCGGAAGGAGACATTGGCAGACGGGGGAGTTTTGCCGGGTGTGATTGGTTTCGTTTGAGGTGTTGACTGTTTCGGAGGTGTTGATGGCTTCTTTGGAGGTGATCTCTGCCGAGTAGCAGACTGCGGGGTGCTCGACGGCCCTGTAGAGCTACGACGTGTCCGTCTAGACCTGACGCTCGCAAGGCTGGGGCTGCCACCCTCAGAGGCCACAGCAGCAATGTGGAGGCCGAGAGGTGATTTGGCTGGAGATTTGGCTGGAGATTTGGCTGGAGATTTCGCTGGAGATTTGGCTGGAGATTTCGCTGGAGATTTGGCTGGAGATTTCGCTGGTGACTGGCGGACGCTCTCCTGAAAAGGCGAACTGGCCAATTGCCCCGAATCGCCCTCAAGCTCCATTGCCATCTTTGCTTGGGCTCTGTCCTGGGTTCCTGGCTCCGATGGGAGAATGCCACCAATGGCACCAGTCATTTCCATATCCATGTCGCCATCTGACTCGTCATCGCGGTCGTAATCTATACGATCCGACTTTGGAGTAGTGTTCTGCTGGCCATCACCGATGTCCGCATCCTGTTGTCCATGTCCGCCTTTGCTCAAGACCCCGCCAACGACTGATGTGAACTCCATAGTCATCTCTTCATACTCGTTGTCATCGTCATCGGGGACTTCGACAGAGGCCATTCCTGCAATACCTCCGACCATATTGGTCATCTCCATAGTCTCGTCGCCATAATTGGTTTCCTGGCCGATTGACTTGCGCGGAACGGCACTCTTCCGTCGCCCAGGAGACTTTCCGAGAATACGCCCAACTGCGTTTGTCACATCCATACTAAGATCTTCGTCCTCGTCGACACCGTCCGACCCTGGGACGTTCGCAGAGGCAGCTTTGGAAGGCTCAACATTCTCTTGGTCATGACGAGCGCTGATATCCTCCCAGTCAAAGCTTTGGCGCTGACCCTTTTTGATCCAGGGCTGGAAAGCACCGGTGATTTCTTGGTCCGCTATTTCCATTGACATTTCTCCATCTTCTTCGTCGATTGCTTCGGTTCCGGCCTCTTTTGCAGCTTGGCGCAGTGCGTGATTGAGTCGGGCACTTGAGCTGGAACTGGAGGATGCATCTGACTGCATGGAGACGGCAGATCGAGCAGTCATATCGTCCATGCTCATGGCAGTGCTTTCAGCATCAAAGCCATCATCAGATCCCGAAGAATGATCGTCTTCTTCAGCCATCGCGCTATGCACGTCGGTGTCTTCGCCACCGGATGCCGAGCTTCCACTGAATGGACTCGAAGACAGGTCTGTAGGGCCTTCTGTCGAAGCCGAGCGTTCTCTCATCTGCTCTAAATCTTGTTGACGAACGGGGGAGAACCCAAAGTCGGATTCAGCGTCACCCTCGGGGGAGGAGGGTGCCTCGTTGGCTGGCGCGGGTGTTTGTTGCTGGGCCTGAGAGTCGGCTATAGACGATGCGCGTCTGGTAGAGTTTGAAGCTGAGGATGCGGTCGAGTCATCTGGGATCTCCACCACGTTCCAAGTGTGCAATGTGGCCTCGGGGGCAAACGATACGCGGCGGTTCGCTGTTTAGACCTTGTATTAGTGCCATTGCTATTTCTCTACTCCAATTCGGGTGGACACAAACCCATAGACTTCCGTCGCGCCTCACGCTTCTCCATGATCGTTTGGAGTTCGCGCTCTCGGCGCTCTTTTTCATCCCGATCTTTAGTTGCGGCCATTTCATCACGGATAGCGGATGTCGCATTGAAGGTATCAAAAGGGTTGGCCAAGTTCTCAGATCCTGTAACAGGAGGTTGTGCCGGTGTTGCAAAGTCGATCAAAAGTCTTTCTTGCCCATTGCTATCTTTATTGGAATTCTGGCTCCGCGCATCACGAGCCGGGGTGCGCCGACGCGTTTCCTCGAACGACGGGATGTTTCGTACCGGAGAGACGGGAACGGTAGGCTTGAGGATTGATTTGAGAGGAAAAGAAGCCGTAGACTGCAAAGCGTCGAAGTTAGAGGGCGTTGTTAATGTGCGTGGAAAGGGTGTCAAACGATAGCCTACCTTGCGACGATTACCGTTAGAGTTTTGGAGAGCGTCAAGTCCGCCAGGGCCTAAACTCTTACTACGGGACTTCTTGTCCTTAGTCGGCGCTTTCGCATTGTTCCCAAAAGGCGGTACAGCCCCAATATCAGCCGTCGCATTCTCTTTATCCAAGCCGGACATCATCTTAGATCGAGGTATATGGGCGATGGAGCGACGCGATCGCACGCGCATCGCAGAATCCTGTCGACTCGACATTATGTCAGAAAACGGCAAATGTAATCAGGAAAGCATGGTCCGCTCGAGGGGGTTGTCGAGTGTATAATGGTGGTAGATAGCAGCTACAGGCGCATGCATGACTATTGCATTCCCTCAAAGAACGCGCCGTGTCACGTGATAGTAAACAAAGCGCAAGCCCTAATCCGCGCCCGCGCTAGTCCGAATCCGGATTAGCGGCACACACAAGAGCAGCGCGAGTTTAGCGAATCTTTCCACTCTCGACGACCCATTCGTGAACCTCCGACCACCGACTTTTCACATCCAGCTCGACTTCGCTTCCTCGTCGACAACACCGCAACCATGGCGACCGAGTTGACCGTCCAGTCTGAGCGCGCTTTCCAGAAGCAGCCTCACATTTTCTTGAACTCCAAGTCCAAGCTTAAGTCCAAGAAGGTTGGCCAGGGCCGCCGCTGGTACAAGGAGGTCGGTCTGGGTTTCCGTACCCCCAAGACCGCCATTGAGGGCTCCTACATCGGTATGCACGATCCACGATAAATTTCATCCGGCGACATGGCGAGATATACGATTTTCATGGTCTTTTTTCGAGGGTGAAGTTGGGATGCATCTGAAGGGCTGGTTAGAGAAGGAATTTTGCGATCCGACAATGCGAATAGAGAAAAGACAAACGACTTCGACTTCGGCTTCCTGGGGAATGACATGATTGTTCGCAGGCATTTTGACGTTCCTTTTCTCCAACCTCGAAAAAAGACCAGACATCGAAAATCCCCGGATATCGCCATAGTCTCGCACAAGTCGCTAACAGCCCCTACAGACAAGAAGTGCCCCTTCGTTGGTCTCGTCTCCATCCGTGGCCGTATCCTGACCGGTCGCGTCGTGTCCACCAAGATGCACCGTACCCTCGTCATCCGCCGTGAATACCTCCACTACGTCCCCAAGTACAACCGTTACGAGAAGCGCCACAAGAACCTGGCTGCTCACGTTTCCCCCGCTTTCCGTGTCCAGGAGGGTGACTGGGTTACCGTTGGCCAGTGCCGTCCCCTCTCCAAGACTGTACGTTCCATATTCATCCTACGCGTGTGGTGTGGCGAACCAGAGTAGCGCCGACTTCTATTTCATGGTCACCGTGAAATAGCGGCTTACCAGTCCATCGCCCGCCACATGGTATTTTTATCTCTAAATCAGGTCTAACTCTTATTTCTACAGGTCCGCTTCAACGTCCTGCGCGTCTTGCCCCGCACCGGCAAGGCCGTCAAGGCTTTCTCCAAGTTCTAAGCGTTTAAAGAGTTGGGTGCTCGGAATGGACAATTCGGCGAAGGAAGCGGTTTGAACTGGATATAAAGGAATTCATTGGGGTTCGGGATAGTTTACGAGTTTCCATGTCCCAGATACCTTGCTGATCAATGTGTATCCACACAAAAAGCAAAAATATTTCATCCATCCTCTTACCATGGAAACCGTACATCCGCCCTGGCGACAGGAATACCCTGGTGCATAGGCTGAGATTTGTTTTGATACTGCATTTTCCAGATTCAATACGTTCTTCCAACCTGTTGGTTCTTGTTTTACCGTAGGGTTGTCTGGTCGCAGGTGCTGCAGGTACTCTAGGTAGCCACCATCCTACGAATCTTTTGGACGGTTCAAGTTACCCTCGATTGGCATCCGGTGCTCTTGGGCTCTAGAATTGAGGAAGTGTTCTAATTGAAGCTCAAGGTCTGGCATTGATGGCTGTCTAGATACATATCTTTCAACAATCTCATCTGCTTCACATATTGTCTGCGTCTCTCAGTCCTATTCTTCAACGTGCAAATGGTGAAAAGCAAAGCTAATGGATGGAGAGCCACTTGACTGGTCAATGTAGCGTTCCTCATCAACGGGCCATGAATCTTCTGAGCCCATCTCCATAGGATCGCCTTCGTCCATTGAGAGGTCCTCCGCATGCCTCTCTTCCGTGCATTCACTCGAGGAGTAGTCATGCGTTGAATAAGGTTCCTCCGAAGTGTCGTACCTCGGACAAGGCGCTTCTATCTCTTCGCTTATCATCCTGTCAGCGCCAAAAGAAGTAAGCGACTTGTTGCTGTCGCCGTCGCTGTCGCTATCATCAGATAGTGGGGCGTAAGATACCTCAGACGGCGTAGCTGCCTTGGGTATGATGGTGGGTGAGTGGACATGAGAAGCGAGCCATTCGTTTTCATTGGGATTTGACCTTGAGACTTCAACTCGTGGGCGATTCTCAAGTCCCTCAAACTTTGTAGTCCACGCCTTCTTGAAATCACCCGCGACTGCTCTTCTGAGCATATCCGGCACTCCGAGCAATTTCGTTAATCTTTCGAGGAGGTCGGCATACTTATCGTCAGATTCCGGCATATCCTTTGCAAGATCTTTGTACAAAGAAAGATCGCAGCACCGCCGATCCTGTATCCGCAGGAGCTGCAAAAAGCCACCGATATCTGGGTGCTCCGAGACAATTCCTTCGAGCTCCGTGATCGTGAAGGTACAAGCAATCGCGGTTCCGGGCACTTCCTTCCAGATCAGGTACTCGCCGTACCCTCTCCAGCTGAATGTTGCCGTGTCGGTCTTATCGACTAGAAGCGCAGCTTTGAACACCTTGTTGGTGAGCTTGGAGGTGTCAATCACGAAAATACTTGCTTCTTTCCTATTCCGTAGCGCTCGGTGGATTGGCGCCAGTGGACGGTGAGAGGATGAGATTAGCGGTGATAAACTTTCAGCTTTCGTAACGTGAAGCTTGAAGTACTCGAGGAACGATTCCTCGGGAATGTTCTCGGGCAACCCGTCTATGTCCTGTGCAAACAGACCAGCTCGAATCATCTCGCGGGAATTGATTCCCATAGAATCTGTATTGGACCACCGGTAGAGCACTGGCGGCAGATCCTTGCCCGAACAATGTCCGATCGAACTGTCACCGGCTGTCGGAGGCATCGCATCCTCTTGGCTCAGGGCATATTCGAGTCTTTGTAGGATCGAAGAGAGCTGCTCATGTAGACGCAAAGGGTCCGAGATATCAGCCTGGGTATCATAAATAGCCGGGCACTTCATGTGCTGAACACCTACATCTCCCACCGGTAGGGGTGGCCCATCCTTCTGACACCATAAACAAGGTAATCCGCCAAGCAAGCAACCGCTAGTTGGCGAATCCTCAGTACCGGAAGGGGTCGATGTTTGCATAGGGGAACTCGAGCTAGGCTGGCTCTTTCTGCATTCAGACCCGGCTTTTTTCCGCTTCATATTCAAATTATCAGATATGAGTAAATACTCAAGCACCGAAGCCAAGAGTCTTACCTGACTGAGGGTATCCGCGGCCATTAGTATGGCCTCTTCAATCGAGATTATTTCCTCCGAATCTTCATCTTCGATAGTCTCGCTATCGTGCTCTTTCATAACCATAGTTAAACTGCGTGGGGGAACAAGATTTAGGAAGTCAGGAGATGAGATAGTCAGAAGACGAGACAGTCAGGAGATGAGATAGTCAGAAAACGAGACAGTCAGGAAATGGGATAGTCAGAAGACAAGATGGGTGTTCCGTAGGACTGAATGGAAGAGATGAGGAAGAAAGAAGAGTTGACAGGAGGGACAGAAGTGACAGTCATAAGTCTTTGAATTTCGCGTCTTCAAGAGAGAATGTATCTGCACTATCTCTCACTTCCTGAAGCCTAAGAATACTCCTCCAGGGCTCGACTTTATATGTACCTACCACGATGCCTAGGTGGTCCCTATTCCCTCAGCAGTTTCGGATATTTTATACTTGGGTCAGTCTAATGGAGTATTGCCCATATAGTGCTCAAATTTACAAAATGAGTGCTACCTAGGTAGTTGCTTCTCACTAGGCCCGGTGCTCGTTACATATATATCTCACCAGACCGAGGTCATCGGAATGGCAGCTCCAACAGAAAATGCTTAGGTACGTACCTATGCAAGGCCAGATAAAATACAAGGCCCAGGTGAAGCGGTGACCTCTCATATTCCAAGTTTCCCAGCTGAACAGTACCTAGGTACATATACAAGACTAAGATGGCGGTTCATCTGCACCAAAGAGTATACAACGACCCAGATAATGTACAGATAAGGGCGCGTCCACGTGACAGAACTAACTAGTATCCTATTATGCGGCGACATACGCTCCAACCACGCTATACCGGATCGGGAAAACTAGGAACCCGACCGGACATGAAGCTCCGCCCACTTGAACACGCCCAACTTGACCCTTGGATTCTCGCCCTCGCGACCTTATCCTTAGCCTCGCATCCCTGTTGCCTCCATTGAGGGCTTTACCTGATTGTTAATTGCTATTCCGATCCTTCCGATTGCCTCAGTCCTTTCTCCTCTGCCGCTTACCTCAGGCATCCGGTATGACCAAATGAGACATCTCCAGGGCGACGGTCATGATTGAGGATCCTGTACAGATACGACAAAGGCATTGACATCTGAAGCGGGCACTTCAGTCTTTTTACGACGCCTATTCAATATTCTTATTATCCCTCTGGATCTCTATTCTAACCGAGGAGGGGGATCTGATCTTCCTCCCCGAACACAATGACGGGCTTTGAGAAGTCGGTAAAGGGGGCCACCAAGCTCAAGGTCAGTTTTGGCTTGAGAATATTTGCACCCTACACAGGCGCTGACATTCTCGTGTGCGCAGCTTGCCGCCCCGAAATCCAAATACATTGAAACCATCCTAGTGGCAACCCATACTGGTGAAGCGGGTGTCGCAGAAATCTTCCGGACCCTTCAGCACCGACTTCGTGATTCAGCATGGACTATCGTGTTCAAAGCGCTTATCGTGGTCCACCTCATGATCCGCGAGGGCCAGCAGGATGCAGCCTTGACTTTCCTCTCCGATAACCCGAAGAAGATCGCGCCCAGTAACTTTTCCGAAGGTGCGACTCACGACTGGACCGGAAGCTGGAGCAGAGTACTGACGATCCTTATAGCGCAATCCCAGGGACATAATATCCGGCGATATGCCGAGTATCTGATCGCACGCGCAAAAGCATTCGATGCCGCGAAGACAGATTACGTACGAAGCGGACCGGGCCGCTTGAAACGACTCAGCGTGGACAAAGGCCTCTTGAGAGAGACGGAAATTGTACAGAAGCAGATTCGCGCACTCTTGCGGTGTGATGTGAGTAAAATTGCATCGATTGATGTCCGGTGGCTGACAGACTGCACAGCTCTTGACGGACGAGCCCGAGAACGAGATTAGTTTGACGGCATTCCGCCTCCTGACGCTTGACCTTCTAGTATTGTACTCGGTCATGAACGAGGGCACAATCAATGTCTTGGGTAGGTCACCCCTTCTCCCCGAGCTTGGACTCTGTCTGACAATGGACATCAATAGAGCACTATTTCGAAATGTCAAGGCCGGATAGCGAACGCGCCTTGTCAATTTACAAGACGTTTACGAAGCAGACGGAAGAGGTGGTGCAGTTCCTGGGAGTTGCGAGACACTTCCAGTCTGCTACCCGGTTGGAAATTCCCAAACTCAAGCATGCTTCCACAGACTTGACGCGCCTTCTCGAAGATGACCTCAACGATCCGGACTTTGACCTCCGACGCCGAGAATACCTGGCCGGAAAAGGAATCAAGCAGAAAGCGTCGCCCCCCGTCGAACCCGCCTCCGCAAGCCGTCGAGCCCAAGCCACGCCAAGCCAACCCAAGCTCCCGGAACAGAAAAAGCCACCACCTCCGGATTTGATTGACTTCTTCGATTCAATCGAGCAGAACCAACAGCCGATGGCTCAGCAGCCCTCAGTGCAGTATCAACAAACGGCCTTCCAGCAACAGCCACAGCAAGCATTCTACCCTCAGCAGACGGGATATCAGCAGCAGCAGGCAGGGTTCCAGCCGCAACCCACAGGTCTCGTGCAGCAACCACAGACGATAGGATACGGCCAAGCGAATCCATACGGTGGCGCATTCCCTCAACAGCAGCAGAACACTGGCAATCCGTTCGGTCAGCCGCCAGCTCAACCGCTCCAATCCCAGCCAACTGGTGCTGGGTTTGGAGGATACGGGCCACAGCCACAGCAATACGGGTATCCATCGCAGCTTGCACCCATCCCTCAGAATGGGCCTGGCTCGTTCTCTCAGCAGCCACAACCCATGCAAAACCAACAGCCGCAACCGCCGTCGACACCAACGAATCCCTTCCGGCAATCGATGCTGGTCAACAACCACACCGGCGGCGCTGCACCAGCGGCTACCCCGCTGCAACGGCAGAACACCAACCCGTTTGCCAGGCGTCTCTCCATGGCACAGTTCAACACCGGGGCTCCTGCGCCAGTTCCCCAGATGCCGCCACTTCCCCAGGTACAACCCCAAGCGCAACCGCCAGCGCTTCAACCCCAGCGGACAGGAACCAATCCGTTCGCTCGGGCATCTTCCGTGCCGCCTTCACAGGACACGGGGCTCCAACCTCTCCGACCCAACCCCACCGGGAGTACCAACCCATTCCGACAGAGCCAGTTTATTAACCAGCAGACCGGACAAGGGTGGCAACAGAGTGGACAGCAAGGCACCATGGGCGGCTTTGAACAGCTGGACACGGTACCCGTCTTCCCACGACCGGGCATGACCTAGGGTAGCCGGCCCGCGATATGGGATGTTTCTATTATTGGCGCGTATTTGGCTCTCTATTATCCTTCTTACTGTATCCCAATATTTTCCCGAGGATATTGCCTCCTTTCCATCTGCATTAGCTTACAGAGCTGGGGCTGTAGATCTTTTTCCGCCCCGTCTGGAGGTGATTGCAACTTGGAAAATACTCCGTAATGTTTAGCAAATCTACAGAGCACCTAACAGTAATGATGGATAGAAGCAAGTTGTCGAGTCGGATGTACTTTGTAATTCCAGCTTCTGCTAGTGCTGATATCGGACCCATCCAGACGTTGGCATACACGACGATCGATCGGATTGATGCCGAGTCGGACAGCCTTGGCCCCGGGGGTTTTCCGTCAGCTCTCGTCATGATACAGCGGAGTAATATTGTACGGAAAACTTGGTACCAAGGTGATGTTATTCTTGACTGTGACTATAGATTGATCTAGAGAGTTAATATAAGTGCAGTATCTGCGGAGTACAGAGTAGGTACGGAGTATATGGAAGAGTCGTAGTTAGCGCGGAACTCGGGGGCCAACTAGGACCCGCCTCGTGGCGCTTTACTCGAGTACGTACTTTGTACTACTATGGAGTACTGACTGGAATGTTTAATGAATTGTTAACTATGAATAACAATTGTCCGCATGACTGAGCGGAGACGGTGGGGCGGCCCCATCTTCAAAAAATGAGAAGAGGCTCAGATCAGCTTTGAGTTTCACTTTCTAATCTCGATTCCTGCATAACTCTTTAGAAGCCCCCAAATTTATAATTCCTGATCCCTGATTCCTCCTAAAGCCCGGGCGCAGCCTCGCATCCCACTAGCTGCTTAGCGGGGGACATGATTCGTCTGACGATGCTATCATAGACCTAAAGAATCTCGCTGTTATATTTGGAACTCGTCCTATTTTCTTCTATCCGAAATGCTCTTTCTTTTTCTTTCCTCATTTCCCTCATTTTCCCCACTGTGAAGCTGTGAAAGTCGTCCTCATGGACCCCAACGGGCATTACACGGAGCAATTCCCCGGTAGTAATGAGCAGAGCACCTTGCCCGTGCTATCTCGACCTTTGGCGCCGTGGCCTAATACCGACCAGATTCTCGTTGCCGACCCTTATACCATTTCTCCCCCGGATGCGCTCGCCCCACAGATTCCCCCAGTCAGCGCCGCCGCGGCACCTCCACCTTCCCAGCAGGCAGCTCCGAGTCCTGCGCAGGCCACAAGTACCGAGCGAAATGCATCTTCCAAGGTTCGCAAGCCCCGCAAGCCACCCAATGCGGCGGCGGGGAAGTCGACGTTGTTCTGGGTACATACAGATCCACAGTCGGCGGGAGGAACAAAAGAGGAAACGCTAAAGCGGATCCGATCCCATGTCATGTCCGAGCATAATCGCAAGAAGCGGCTGGAAAATACAAAACGGTGTAAGAGCAAGTCCTTCAAGAACTTGGCATTCCAGCCGCCCGAGAGGCCGCCTCGCCCTCCAACAGCCTCATCGGCCTCATCGGCCTCGTCTAATAGTCGGCGCAGCTCTCACGTCGTTGAACAGATCGATTCCAGGCAGGAATTGGTCCCTGCGATCTCGGCCGCGGCTGTCGACTACTATCCTGGCGGTTCGGTGGAAGCGTGGGATGACTCGTGGAGTGATAGCAACTTCGACGGGGTGGTGGGCTATCAAGCCAGACAGCCGGAGCCGGCGCCGCCTATATGGACGTACATAGGATCAGGCGCGCACGACCCGTTTGATACAGGACATACACGGCTCACGGATCGGATGATGCGCCATCTTCAGAATTGTGAGTGTCTCTCTCTCAGAGATTTCAGGGATGCATGGCTAATCTTCCACAGTCCTTTGGGATCTGACGCAGGAAGCGCACCCGTTGCAGATGCGGTATAAGCCTAAGTTACAGGCGCATTGGGCTGCTCTTATTCAGCGCGACCCGGCTATTCTCCACGCGACGATCTGCATGTCCACTTCTAACGCGGCTATGCAACGGGGCGAATTGCCGATCCGAGATCCGAGTCAGAAACGTAGCGCGCTTGTGGTTGATACCTTCCATCACCGTGGTGAGACCATTCGTTTGGTGAATGAGGGCCTGTCGGATCCGGTCAAGGCATCCAGTGATGAGTTAATTGCGGCAGTGTCTACCTTATTGACCATCGAGGTAAGTTTGGGCACGATATCCGCTGTATAACACCTTGGCTCACCACTGCAGATCGCATCGGGAAACCCAGACTATCTGAAGATCCATCTGGCTGGTCTGCGACAGATGATTGGACTGCGCAAGAACTTCGCCGATGTCCCTCCTGATGTCCGCTTCCAGATCTCATGGTCAGTCGTCTTCAATGGTACACGCAATATTCCGCTAACTCCACAATAGGACAGATATTCGGGTTGCTTGCATGGCACTCGCTAAACCTATATTCACCTTTGTCCGGTCCCCACGCCCTGTAGGCTTGTCTCTCCTCCCGCCCACCGACGATGTCGCGCTCATGGCGACGCGTTTGATCCATCTGATCAAAATCCCCGGCATATTCAGCGACACATTCTCCAACATCATCTACGATCTTCTCGAACTCTCCTGGTATGCTGAATGGATCAAGGGTCACATGGGGTACACGGAGTTCAACGACGACACGGAAGACTACTTTAACTTCGAGGTGCTCTATGTAGAGTATTCCCTGCATTCAGACCGGTACACACCAACCGGCCAGGTCAAGGGCGACAACTCGATCGAGGGCTGCTGCCGCCTCGCCTGTCTCTGCTTCCACAACAGCGCCATCTGGAGCTTCTATCCCATGATCGCCCCACTCCTACCCAAGCCCATTCTCGCCCTGCGTGCCGCCCTCGAGGCGACTATCCCATCCGGGCTGTTTGCACTCTGCCGTGACCTGCTGATCTGGCTCCTCTTCATCGGCGCAGCATGCAGCCAATGCTTACCGACAGAGCATGCATATTTCATATCAGAGTTAGCCACAGCCTCTCGTCTACATGGCGTCAGCTCTTGGCGAGAGGCCCGCTCAATCCTGCTCGGGTTTTTCTTCGTGGATCGTGTCCACCTGCCTATGCTGCGGCAGGTGTGGCAGGAAGTGCAGCTACAGGTGGAGCCGGCTGCGTGATTTCTCCCCTTCTCTCTCTCCCCTCTTTATAATACATATACCCCTTTTTCTTTTCTCTTTGGGATGAGACGTGAAGTCGGCATTAGGTAAATACGACGCATGCAATAGGCCAGCTTAATGACTGATGAATTGAATTTACTACATTATCTGAGAATAGATTGTCGAAGAAGCCGTGAGTTTCAAGCCAAGAAAAGGTGTTATCACGGCGGTTTCCACAATTATATCACCATTCAAACCCAAAAGACATTTCGAGCTACGTTACCCAACTAGGTAAATCTCGAATAGGTAGAACTACCAATATGAGTAAAACAACCCATTCAAATTCTTCAAATTTTATCACCTCCCCAGCCCCTGATACCCAATTCTACATCATAAGATACTAAAAAATAGCCCCATTCGAAGCTTTGAACTCACCAGCGCAGAACAAGAGTATCCTCAACCCAACACTCGAACAATCGCCCCCACAGGAATCCACGGATAATACGAGCCCGGATCAGTCCAGCACGGAACAAGAATTCTCATAAGTACGTCAGAGATAACCAAAAGTGAGATCCACCCGGCAGTCGGATTGTAGCCGTGACCCCTGAACTCCGAGAGGAGGCCGAGCTTGGCCCGGGTGAATATCGGGAAAAGTTCGGGCAGGTAGAATCGCCGAGCTAAATACACCCTGGACCCTTTTTTCCTTTCTTTTACTTCTTTTACTTCATTTTACTTTGCTTTCTCGCTTTACACCCTTGAATTCCTACTTTGCTTCTTCTGATTTCTTGATCGGTTTAGCTTGAGAATTTCAAGGTTGATCCACGCTTGATCCATTTTCGACACCTTGGAACTAACTATCTATATCCGAGTTGCCTCCCAATGACTAACGCCTCATACAAAGCGTCACTTTCACTAACTATCTAGTGTCCTTCCAAGCTTGGATATGTCTTGGCAAAGACAACTGCTATGAAGTGCCTGCTATCGTGTTACGCAGACTGGTGTCTCGTCGACACCCTTAGCGTCGAGTTAACCGTACTCGACTGCACCTGCACCTGCACTGCAGCCGCACGTCAACATGCATGTTGAACAGGGGTCTCATGGATATCACATCGAACAGGGACATCGGACTACAGACCGACCAGGCCCAGTGGTTCCGGCACTCGACCCCGGCTCAACACAACAGCCAACAGTCCAAGAACCAAAACCAAGGTAAGTCCACCGGGAACATGGGAAAATATTTATCATGTTAACGTCAATGGATTATTACTAAATACTGAATGACAGACAAGGAGACAATATAAACAACAAGGAAAAAGGGAACCGCACAATACGATATCCCCGGGATATAAACCCGCACTCAACGCAATATTTAACGAGGATGGGATTTTCAGCAACTGCACAGCCCCGTGAAAGGATCCATCGACCTTGTCCACGAGATGACACAGCTACGAGATGCGGCCAAATGCGCCCGAGTCAACAACCGCGACGGGGTACAAACGCATGGGTATATCGACATTACAAGCGCGCTTCTTTCCACCGTGTGGCGATAATTACGCCATCTCACGTTCGGTCTTGCCACGACGCTCACGGCCGGTGGGAGACCAGGGGAAGTGGGCGACGGGGATGATGAAGAAGCTGTTGCTGGTATCGGCGATACCAGCGAGAGCGTTGTACCAAGCAGCGAAGGCGGCGAGGAAACCGAACAGGCCACCAGCCTTGAGGATCTTCCCGTTGGGCTTGCCACTCTGCGGGAGCAGGTAGGCGATACCCAGGAGCAGGAAGGTCAAGTCCAGGAAGAAGAACAGGAGGAAGAACGCAACTGTGGACTTCAGGGTGCAGATGACCAGGATAAAGGTGAAGATGAACCAGCCCTGGAAACGGTTAGCGGAGGAAGTCGTGATAGGAAGAGATGAGGCGCTTACCATCAGGAACAAACCGAACGAAGGGTTGAACTGGTCACCAAGGCTCTGGGAAATCTCGAACCCGCCGGGAGTCAGAATGATGGCGACAGAGAGCCAGAAACCACCGTACGAAGACAGAGCAGTAGCACCAAAGGTGTTACCGACGGCCATTTCCCTGGGAAAATGAGTTAGCATTCGATACGAGGTTCTCTCGGAAAGGAATGGGCAACATACCACATGCCAGCAAGCAGCTGGACCAGACCACCATAGGCGAAAGCGGAACCAACGACCATGTTGGGCTCAGTGATGTCCTGAGTGCCCATGTTGACAGCGCTCAGCACGAAAGTGGTGAGGGCGAAAGCGCACAGGCCGAGAGGAGCCGGGTTACCGAACTTGCGGCCCTCAACGGGCTTGTACAGACCGGGCTGGAACTCACCACCGAAGGGAGGGAGACGGGCCTCGTTGGTGTTGACCTGAGCCAGAGGGCCATAGCCGAAGCGAGCGGCAGCCCTTGCAGTGGCGTGCTCCTCAGCCGACATCTGGGGTTGGATGATGTCGCCGTTGTTGGTGGTCTGGTGGGCGAGGCCGACGTCCTTCTCGATGCCGGTGTTGTTCGCAGCTTCAGAAGACATTGTGAATCACTAGGCTTTGCTGATGACTTTTTTTAGAATTATGCTTTTTTCGTTTCGTGGGGTAATTTCGTGAAAAAAGAGGAAAAAATAAAGCCCAGCTTGGCCGAGGTAGAAGAGACCGGGGGAAGTAACACAGTTATTCTGGGGGCAAGAGGGGAATAAAAAGAAGTGATCAAATCAAGGGCCGGGCAGCACTGCTGGGGCAAGATGGAGAGAGATGAAGAACCGGGGAAGGGGAGATGGGGGAGGAAGAATGCCACGGGAGCTAATATATGAATTTTTTTTCGTGGTCTTCAGATGTCGCGCTAAGACCCAAACACAAGGGGGGGCTTAGGACTTGGACGAATGGAAGATTGTGGAGCCAAAGACTTACCCGCAGCAGGTTGCTCCAAGAGAAGATTCAATAAATCGCAGTGATGTGCAAGTGCAGTGTGCAGCGGCAGGATCCCCACGCTAATGGAGGTTAAAATGGGGAAGGAAAAGTGGGTTTTGAGAAAGGGCGAGAAGTTTGTTGGAAATGGAATGGAGGAGAAGACTTCGTAAGGAATGACTGAACCAAGACTTCTTACCCCAGCGAAGAACCCCGGTTCATATACCATGTGCGCTGTTCAACTCGACTCATTTCATGTCAACGCCATCCCTGGATCGTCTACTGCATGGACAATGGCTAGAACGAGGCCTACGACGACGAACTGGGGACGGCACAGCAGAAACGTAAGTGAGACGAGCTAATGACAGAACACGGAGTTAAGGGGGGCAATGGAATCCCGAGCCTGGGGAAGATGTGGGGAGAATATGGACTAAAGGAACCAATAATATAGTTGAGGATAGCTTAACCATGGGCTTGTTTTTCGTTCCTTGGATCATTGTTGGTCATGAATGCTCCACTCGAGGCGAAGGATCCTCGTGATTTCATTTCCTTACAGCCGGTAATTTTGTCACTTCCCCGAGACCCATCAGTCCCATTTTCTCATTGAAGTGGTACATTGGTACGGATTTGCAAACAGATTCCGGAGATGGAGATGGGGTCAAGTCGACCCACGATCTCGCAACTTGGAATTATGTATACTAAGCGAAACGTGGAGATCAAAATAAATGGTTGATATCAGGCTAAGATGGTCGGCATTCCAAGTACGCACCAATGAAGGCATAAACAGTAGAATCACTCCCGTTAGCATAACTAGTGAACAGATGCAAAAGCCCCCTTTGCCCCTTTTTCGAGTCTCGGGGTAATACCCTAAGTAAGTCCCTTGATCAAAGACAAATGCACACACCAGATACCCCCTTCGGACACCGTGTGGAGCCCCCAAACGTTGCAGCGCCCCGATCCCAGTTTATCCTCATTAAACTCCCATTCATCCCCGTTAGCTTTGTGAGGACGAGGATGTTCCACATTCAAAGGGACCGCGCTTTGATTGAGATGCGCCCCAACATATCCCAGAATAGGCTTTTGTCGGTCAGCGTCGCACAGGGAAAAGTCCTCTTCCCAACCGCCATTATACCGCGACAGGGGATGCCTCCGATTCTGGCGTGTTGGCGGGGAACGTGTGGAGCGCGACCAGGCCATTTGCCCGATGAGGAATACGGAATACATACTGTACTCTCTGCGTAGATGTCTGTCCCGCTGGAGACTCTTCCACACTACAGTACTGTACCAGCTCGGCTTCGGATTCGGCCCGTGTCTGGCTCCATTTCGACTCCGACCACGTATCAGATCGACTCATCCCGTACTCCGTAGGGCCGCAGCCCCTACGGAGTACATATGGGTACGGGGCTGCACGACATGACAGGAGATATCTCATAGCTATTCTGAGAGTTCACCAGCCGGGGGATAACCGTCTCAAGAGCCAGCAGAGTAACGTTCGGATGAAACTCAGTGCTGCACAGCTGATCCACGGCCAATTGACGGATCTGTGGTCTTTCCCGTTTCCATCGACCTGCATGCAGCTCGTGCGTCATTTCTATGGTAGTGCCGGCAGAGTAAACTAACTACCTTTTTGCTTTTGTCAAATTAAGCTTGCTCGGGCTGGTGGCATGCCGAGAAAAGTAAACAATTAATTAATATTTAATTCAATCTGCCGTACAGTTGCAGCAACGGCTTCGAGATATTCTTAAACTGATGTACGGAGGTCCCATATGTCTACCTGATCGTAGCAGACTAAGCGCGGCCTTGCCGGATTCGAGCTGACGGAGTACACCCGCAAATTCAGGCATCGATTTTTAGAACGATAGCTATTCGACCTAGTTTAGCTAGGCTAGCTAGCTAAGCTATTTACCTACCTACGCAGTAGGCACGCGGCTCTGCAGACATTAAGGTGATGAAGTTCTAATCACCAGCTAGACGCTGTAGTATGATGCTAATCCATCACAGCTCCTCGCGTAATCCACATAAACCAAATTGTGAAGACAAACCCCAAACTGTAATTTTCACCAAATATTCGAAACTCAATATCGCAGACCACGGCCCAGGACGCCCTTGACCGCCACGAGCCGCGCATACATCGCATAAACCAGTTCAAGCGTCTGCGCTAACCGTAATGGGCATCAGAACGCCCAACCAGATTTCAAGCCGGTTCCATTTCCCGGAAGCAGCGATCTCGTGGGGAAATCCTCAGCTCTGCCAATCCTGAAAGAGATCAACTGGCGTCATGATTTGAAGGTCGTACGTCCATAGAAAAAGTTGGATGGGTCTGGGTAGATCCAAAGATCGGGCTTTCCCCACAGCTCTGCTCGCATGACCGGTGCGGGGGAACCAGTTACAGGCATGTTAGCGACCTCAGGTGCTTCCAGAGTTGGGTCATCCGTGGGGATCCGTAAAGTGACGAGTGGGAGTCGACCCCAAATCTCCACAACCAAAATTCGGTGATGGACTCAGTCTCTCGGCTCGGCGGAGCGGAATTTCAGCGACCATACGTAGCCTCGGCATAAACTGGTTTTTGAGAGACCTGGTACCAGGTCGACCCCAGATCGGTACCGTAGTTATAGGATTGCACTAACTCTAACCTCCCTCTCCCTAATTCTACCCCTTCATTGCCTCATAAATTAGGTGTCCGCATTTTGGCTTCCATAGTTAAACTGCAGATTTTGACCCCATTAGCTCACTCATTTTTCGTACAATTAAGCCCTCTACATACATCTCTATTGATTACACGTTAGTCATGATTCCTATGACCTCGCTGACTGCTCTGTAGCACCATCATCTCTATCCCTACGACCGCGACCGCGACCGCGCTCGCTATCTACGCCCTCCATACGCTCTATATTCCCTACAAGCCTCTATATCATGCTATCCGGTCTATTTTCTGCGGCCTTAACCGGTGATTTAGGCAAATATAGTGTGCAAAAACCGTGTGTACGAGATAGTTGTAGAAGGAGTTAGAAGCGGTTGGTAAGGAGGTATAGGATTTGCCAAAGCTTGCCCAGAAAAGCCTTGCACTAAACCTAAATGGGGTTCATACCTAATTTCTGAGGCAAGACGGGGAGACAAGAATTAGTGCAGTCCTAGACATACGTATGGAGTATAACTGGAAAGTTATGCGGGGTTTGGGGTCAGGGGTCAACCGGAGTCAGCTGCTTCTTAGGTGAGGTTTGACATTTTTTGCAGGGAACTGGGAACTCAAAAATACTGATTTGATGGAGGGACGCCGCAGTGTATATCAATAATCTGATTTGAGAAAATCCCTGAAGAGCTTCTAGTGGGAGCTCTACAGCGTACCCAAAAACAAGTCTGCAGCTGGGTTCTCTCTCCTGTCTCTGCTTATCTTTCTACTGAACTTGACCATTGACCAAAGCGAGCTGCGACTCCACCTCTTATCAGCGCATCGCTTCGCCGAAGAGATGCAGCCAGTCTTGGGTGTGCTGCACCCTTTATCTATTCCAGCTTTGCCTATCTGGTGCCTCTGTCATGACTGATGTTTGCGTTCTACAGCTATCTCTCTCGCTATCTACTGCACCTTCCTGATCGGGTCTAATAGCTCTGCCGACAGCCCTGTCAGGCTGCTCTCTCGACCTAGCTATGTTCTCTCCAGCGATGTTTGAACCTGCTTACCCAGCGCGGACTTATAACTGTAGCCAACCATATGCCGTCCTACCTGCCGCCCTGTCTGTGCACCGCTATCTATGCTCGGATAGGGTAACTGATATGCCCGGAAATGGCTTCTTGAAGAGGCATCGCGGCTTCTGTTATCAGTGGTGAGGATGCGGTACTTGGCCGAGGAGGAGGGGTGAAACACAACTGCAAGTGTGTATTTAGGAGGAGAATGACCCGGTGCCGCTTCTTGGAGAGATCTTGCGAAATCTACACCGACTCCATCAGTGCGAAGCATGGGACGCCCAGAAGACGAGCCCGGCCAGTCGGTCGACATCGAGGTTAAGAATGGCCTGCCCGTGGGCAAGGCAGATGCGGCGCTCGAGTTCCTGCACGATGAAGATACAGCCGTCGCGACAGAAGTCAACGAGAAAGCTTTGGTGCGCAAGATTGACTGGATGATCATGCCGCTGATGTGGGCGGCGTATAACCTGCAATATCTAGACAAAGTGCTCAGTGGGTCGTGTGTGCTATGATTGAATAGAACCATTGCTGATGTTCGCTTCAAGTCAACTATGCTTCTGTGATGGGCTTGCTCAGTGATACCAACATGCAAACCAATCAATTTTCCAATCTGACGCTGGCTTTCTACGTGACGTATCTATTCTTTGAGCTGCCCACCGGCTATCTTATGCAGCGGTTGCCCACGGCCAAGTATCTTGGACTCAATGGTAAATTGCGATTGAGAAATCCAAAGGGACAAGTATACTGACACACTCTAGTCACCCTATGGGGTCTCATGACAACTTTGAACTGCTCAGTGAAGAACTTTGGTGGCTTGATGACCCTTCGTGTGTTGTTAGGATGCTTCGAGAGTGCAATTGCACCGGCGTAAGTCGGATCTCCAGGTCTTTACCAGAAATCACCTAACAAGCCCCAGGTTGATCCTGATCACCTCGATGTGGTATAAAAAGAAAGGTACGTCAGTCCGATCCATGTGTTCCGACGCCTTCTCATGCCTCGCCCTATAGAACAACCCAACCGCATGGGCATCTGGTATCTCGGCACCGGCACAGCCTCGATCATGGGCGCTCTCGTCGCATACGGCCTCCTCTTCTACACGGACGACCGATTCAAACCCTGGCAAATCATGTTTCTAATCTTCGGACTAGTCACCATCGCCGTCGGCATCTGCATCATTGTCTTCCTCCCAGACAACCCCATGAGCTCGCGCCTAACCCACGCCGAAAAAGTCCTCGCCATCGAGCGACTGCGCGAAAACCAAACGGGTATTGAGAACAAACATTTCAAATGGCAGCAGGCTGTGGAAGTCTTCCGCGATCCACAGACGTATCTGATCATAGTGATCGTGACAGCGATGGACGTTCCCAACACGGCGATTAGCAGCTTCACCTCCTTGATTATCAAAAACATCGGCTTCACAACCAAGCAAACCGAGCTACTAAATATCCCCAACGGCGCCGTCTCAATCATCAGTATTCTAGTCTCATCCTATTGCGCCGGTCGCTATAACCAGCGCTGTCTCTGCGTCGCCGCCTCGCTCGCTTGCGGCCTATTAGGCGGTTGTCTACTCGCCTTTTCACCGCATGATATGAAAGGTGCCCAGTTAGCAGGGAACTACCTGACACAGGTGACCGGCTCAGCCCTCCCGATCATGTACTCGCTCGCTGGTGCCAACGTTGCAGGCCACACCAAGAAAGTCACTATGAATGCGATTCTGCTCATGTCTTTCTGTCTGGGTAATATCTTGGGCCCGCTTACGTTCCGTACAGAGGATGAGCCTGATTACATCCCGGCCAAGATCGCAATTGTGGTGACTATTGCGGTGGCGATTGTCTTTGCCTTTGCGCTTCGCACTTATTATACCTGGGAGAACCGCCGGCGTGATAAAAATCACGAGGGCCAGGAACACCGGGAGAATTCCGAGTTCTTGGATATGACGGATCGGGAGAATCGCGAATTTAGAGTAAGTGATTTCTCCGTGAGGTGCTGGACTTTTGACGCTGACTCTACTTTAGTATTCCTTGTGATTGAATTGTGGGGAGTGGCTTGAACAGGTGTTACCTCATTTAGTGTCTAAATGTCTAACATCTCATTCAATGTCTATAACATAACCAGCTATATACACTCTAAAAGCCATGCTATGCAATCAAACCGACCTCACTCAAGCCGCCGCGGTCACAGCCTTAAACTCGGCACTAAACTCATAGTCGACATATCCCTTGGGATCCTTAGCCGCATAGAACGTGTCCCTGTTGTAAGGAGCAAGCTCCAGACCCTTCAACACCCTGAAAGGCAAATCCGGGTTGGAAATAAATGGCCTTCCAAATCCAATAATCGCCTCATAATCCTTATACTTCCGATCAACCGCCTCCTGCGCCGAAGCCGGCTTATACCCACCCGCAATAATAACAGGGCTTGCCTTGCCATACGCCTCAAGGAAGAAATCCAACTGATCGGTCGCCTCAACGTCGGCATTACCTGCAATCCGCGACTCGACCACATGGACATAGGCAAGCTTCAGCTCCGCCATGGCACGCGCCAGGTAACTGAACTGCGGCACAGGGTCCTTCATGCGCATTCCCTGGAACGGACTCCAGGGACTGAAGCGGATACCGGTACGGTCAGCGCCCACGGCAGCCACCACGGCGCGAGTGACTTCGACTGCGAAGCGGGCGCGGTTCTCGACGCTGCCGCCCCAGCGGTCAGTGCGAGTGTTGGCAGTATCCTGATTGAACTGGTCAATGAGGTAGCCGTTTGCAGCGTGGATCTCGACGCCGTCGAAGCCGGCGGAGATGGCGTTGCGGGAGGCTTGGGCGTAGGCGTTGATCCAGTCTTGGATCTCGGATTCGGAGAGTGCGTGCGGGACTGGAGCGTCAGGGGTGACGGGGTTGGGGCTGCTAGAGACCAGGGGGAAGTTGCCTTCTTTTTTGAGCTGGTTGGGGTCTGCGACTCGGCCTAGTGCCCAGAGTTGGAGGTAGATGTAGGAGCCTTTGGCGTGCACTGCAGAGGTGACCTTTTTCCAGGCGGCGATTTGTTCGTCGGTGTAGATTCCTGGGATGTTGGGTGCGCCGCCGGCTTGGGGTGAGATGAAGGTTGCTTCGGTGATTAGGAGCGTTCCTGGTATTGAGGCACGCTGGGCGTAGTAGTCGGTGACCATTGGGAGTGGGGTGTGGTTGTCGTCGGCGCGGAAGCGGGTCATTGGGGCCATGACGATGCGGTTGGAGAGCTCCAGACGACCGACGTGGACGGGGGTGAAGAGTTTTGACATTTTGCCTGTGATTTATAAGTATAGGTGGGGGGTTGTGTGTGTAACTTGAGTTTAACGGATTGAATTGAGGAAATAGATACAGGAGGCTTCTTTATACTGCGTAGTCGATACAGTAGCCCCCACACCTGATTTCCAACCAAATATGGAGCAAAGTGCAACTAAGATTCTAGAAGTCTCCGAGTCGGTCTAAATCTTGGTGGTGACTAATGTATCTGAGAAATGGTGGAATCTGGTTCGTTGGAGATTCAAGATTCAAGATTTAGTTCGAGCATGCAATTTCCATAAGTAGTTAGCTCGTTATTAGTCAAAGCTTATCAACGAACATGACGTCATATAGCTAGGTACAGGTACCCTAAACTCTCCCAGTGCAACGTGCAACTGCGCCTAATCCCAGGACCCGCCTCGGGATATCTTCAGCTTCAGCAAATTGGTATCACAGACATGCAAACATATGACTCCGACTCCCATTACTTCCTTTCCAGGAGGTGCGCCGTACTTTCTAGCTGTGCATTGAAGGCACGGATTTGATTCAACAGGCCACCCCGTGCTCCAGGGCCCCGATTACTCACGTCGGCGACAGTGCGAAGCATAAACTCGAGGTCGGCAGAAGAAGGCTCAGTAGTAGGACGATTCTGGCTGCGGTCAAGCGCAAGCTCGAGACTGTGGAGAGAATTGTTGATAGTGTCGCGTCCCTTGCATGTCGTTAGTTCAGTTTCATGGGCCTAGCGAGGATGAGAATCTTACCTTCTTCGCGTTCTCCTCTTCCATGTGCTTCGCGCGCACCGCATCCATCTGTAGAGCTATACTCTCGCGTTCCCGCCGTACCCTGTACAGATGACTTCGTAGATCCATCATGTCTCGCTTGGAGTTTTTGAGCTGCACGCCCAGTACAAAGTTGCTATCGAGCATCTCGCTCAAGTCAAGAAGGCGCCCATCCAGTTCGGAACCGAAGGATTCGACGGCTTTCCGCTTACGCGTCCATTCCGCACGCTTGGTGGGATTCGTCTCGTTTGCGATGGCATTTTTAAGCGTCGTGAGTGTCTTTTCCAGCGTCTCGCGGCAAATCTGGCTCAGCACGTCGGCGGGATTAACACCACCGCGGTTGGGCAGCTTTGTCTTGTGAGACGAAAGTTCGTCCGCAGACTCTTCATCCTCGCCGCCAGCTTCATCGGCGTACATCGAACCCAGCGCAGAGGCATTGGTAAGACGGTGAACTGTAACAGGGACGGTTTCTCCTCGAGGCTCTCGCTCTCGTGTTTTCCGGCGTGTCTCTTGCGGGGCTTCTCCTTCTGGTTGCTCTTCTGTCGGTGAAGGCTCAGCTTCTGTTGGACGCTTGGTTTTCTTCGCGGTTCGGCCAGGGCGAGCCTCCGGTGAAGGTTCCGTCTCCGGTTCTTGTGCTTGAGGCTCTTCCACCTCTGCATCCACCTCCGGTTCGGGCCGTGTCTCTGCCTTCTTCTTACGGCCCCGACGCGCAGCTGTTCCCGATGATTCACCCGTGGTTTGTGTGGGCACAACTGGACTGTTTGACTGATCTTCGACTTCTGTTGTTTCGGCAGCTTTTCTAGCCAGAGACGGCCTCCCGCGAGAACGCTTCGGTTTTGAAGGTGCTTCGGCTGTGGCAACTGTGGCCTCTGTAGCCTCTGTAGCCTCATTCGGCGGTACATTTTCATCTCCATCTCCTTCTGCCTGCGCTGCCTTTTTGGCGAGTGAAGGCCTCCCTCTGGGCCGCTTTGTGGGCTTCCTATGCTCAGCTTGGCTCTGTGGGCGGTTTTTAACTTCTGTCGTCTTTTTGGTAAGGGATGGCCTCCCGCGCGGACGCTTTGGTTTCGGAGAAGCCTCAATTGCGGTGCTTGTAGGCTGGACGTCTTCTATATTGACATCCCCTTCCTCGACCATCGCCTCTACATCAGTAGCATCGGGTTCTTGCGTTGGGTTGACTTCTGTAGCACGAGCCGATGCGACATGTTCACGCAGAGCTCCTGTCGTAGATCCAGTGGTTTTGCGAGTAATCGGAGATGTACTCTTCTGCGTGACTCGCTTTGCTCGCTCTTCTTGATACTCCTGTCCTGAGTTTCCGGGTTGAGGAGGCGATCGACTCTTTCCCCGCCCCCTGCTCGATGGCCGGGCCTTAGGTTGTTCGGCAACAGCTTGGGTTTCATGTAGCGGGGCTTTGGGCGAGCGGGCACGACCGGATGGTGTCCCTGGTCTACTGGTTGGTTGCTCGCGAGATGTAGCAGAAGCCTCCGTCCTTCCGCCATTGGTTTCCGGGCTCTTGTCTGTTCGTCTTGTGTCGTTGATAGAGGGTTCTGGCAGGGGTGATGGCTGAGGTTCAGGCGCGTTATCCTCGACCATTGGCTGAGGCGCATCTGCGACGAGAGCGTCAAGTGCTTGAACTTCTGTATCGCCCGTCTCGCGATTTCCACTGGGCACTGAATTGCCATTTCGAGATTGAGAGGCGATTTGGCGAGAGGGAGTGTCGGATGCGGTGTCGGGAGGATCTTCAGATGCATTAGTACGACGAAAATCAGGCCAAAGGGTGTCCGTCACGCACTGGGTTTTCTCCTTTTGTTGCTTCGCGGCTGTACAGGTATATCATCCGAGGGTATGTCGTATGTCGAGGGACGCTGTGGGAGGGAATTACGCGCGCTTCCTGGCGTGCGCTGCTGCTTCCCTTTGCTTTGCGACTCAAATCGTTGCGAACCTTGCAACGTCGGCGGTGTTGAGATTGTCGGCGCAGCTGGTTCTGGCACATTAGACAGTGGCGCAGGTTCTGATGGGCCCAGCGCCGGTCCTCCAAATGAGAATCCAAAGTCAACCGCTTTGATTTCGCGCGTGCTATACCATCAATTAGCTCGAGACGCCTATGTTATGGTTTCGCGGGGTAGAGGCGCGCCTACCCAGCTCCGCGCTGTCGCATTTGTAGCCGCTCCTCTCGCGCTGTGAAATAATTAGCCACCAAATTTACCATTGTTCAAACATTGCGTACATACTGGAAGCCATGGTGGAGGAACGGCGTCGAGAAAGACGCGTCGTGTTGATGTCGGAAAAGTAAAGACGCCAACAGCGGTCGGGAACAAATCAATCGGGGCCGATCCATTTTTGTCCCGACTTCTCCGCAACGCTCTGAAATCAACGCCTTCGCCTTTCTGCCACATTCAAGATGGGCTGGTTTTGGGGTGACAAGAAAAATGACCCGGTCAAGAACCTTGAGCCGGGACTCCGCGAGTACCTTGAGCAGGAGACCCCCAAGGAATACGTGCCAGCAGGCGATGCGAAGCAGCCAGCATCTACACCCGCGCAGGCACCCCAACCAGAAGAGCAAGCCGATCCATCGAAACCCACAGTCCCAAGTGCTTCGCTCTACCAGGATGGCCGCTATGCACACCTGTGGAAGACCTACAAGCCGCCGAGCCATATCGACCACGGGGCAGAGCGAGTGATCGAGCATCACAACCAGCGCGGCGACACGGTGCAGCGAGCGGCGATGGAAAATTGTGCGCTGGAGCACGAGGCTCTGACATATTGCTTCAAGACAGGGAATTGGCGCAAGCAGATTGAGTCTCGGTTGACCATGTGCGCGGCAGAGAATGGTACCTTCTCACGATGTTTCACAACCCAGAGCGTGAGTCTCCTACGAATGTCCGCTATACAATTGAGCGTGGAGCTATACTAACACTCGAGAAGAAATTCCTTCAGGCCCTAGGCTACGCTTCTTCCTTCGAGTACGATCCCGCCAAGGAGGAGCGGATCCAGATGCACGCCGACAAGCTCTACCATCAGATGCTGGACTACGAGAAGCGAGTGGAGGAGGCCAAGGCTGCCGGCACTGAAATCCCGCCCGTGACATCCCTCTTCAAGCCCGAGAAGGGGCCGCAGCCGCCATCGCAAGGTCAAGGGACCGAGGGCGGCAAGGTTGCGATCCCCGGGGACGAGCCCATCCCAGAAGGATTCAAGCCATCCAAGCCATTATGGCAACTCACACCGCATCAGCGGGAACTAGAGATTCGAGCCCACAATGCTCAAATGGAACAGCATAAGCTGTACTTTGAGGAGGCCGGTCAGATCGTGAAGGCTCAGGAAGACACTCGGACGAAACGGCAGGAGAAGGCCGTGAAATTGTTTGGTGAGACAATTGGCAAGTGGCTCGCCTAAGAAGACACTGTACTCTGACATATTCTGTTCTCTGTGTATCATTAATGATCAATTGGAAAGGGGAGGCGTTCTGGAATGCCCGACTATATAAACTCCAAATGTCTGGTAGGGCCATATTGTGACAAAAATAGACACTAAAGGCAACCTTAGGGAAGCACAGGGATAATATTATCTATCAGTTTCTTGTACAAAATAAAGCACAGCCTCCGATGCACGAGTTGAGTAGAATAGACATTGGACGACAGGTGGTCTATCTAATCGGGTTTCATCGTGTCTCGGTCGCGTTCCCGCGCAAACAACTCGAAGCATCATCACTGCACCTTAGCCCTTCTCTACCACCCTTTCTTTTTCCATCCTCCTTCTCACCTTTCGAGTTTATTGCTGTGTTAAAAGCCTCTCTCCCTGTTTCTCGTCGTTCTCTCTCTCAAGTTTCACAGATTCACAGACTACCCCCATCATTCCACCAAGACGGGAGGAACCTCATTCAAACCTGCAAAGACCACCGCGGAATCCAACCAAGACGCATTTCTCCTTGAAAGAAGTGCTCTTTGGGAAGAGCTCAGTGAGCTGCGGTGCCCACAATGAAGGCCTCGCCACTGCTCATCTCATGGCATAACGACAATGCCCCCATCTACTCTGTGCATTTCGACCCCAATGGCAAGGGTCGACTAGCGACGGCTGGAAAGTGAGTCTTCACACCTTCGAAAAACTGGAATAATATACTTACATCTGTCTACCAGCGATAACAACGTCCGAGTATGCCTCCGCCCCATCGTCCTACCCAGAGAACCCCGTCTGACAACACCTCACAGCTATGGAGAGTCGAATCTACCGGCGAAGAACGCAAGGTCAACTATTTGAGTACACTGGTGAAGCATACACAGGCTGTCAACGTGGTCCGGTTCTGTCCAAAGGGTATGGCTTCCGACTGAACGATCGCAGCCAACGAGCTAACTTGGTGCAGGTGAGATGCTAGCATCTGCCGGAGATGACGGCAATGTCTTGCTTTGGGTGCCCTCGGAGCTGCAAACACAACCAGGTCTGGGAGAGGACCGGTCGGATGATCAAGAAACTTGGCGCGTGAAGCACATGTGCCGCTCATCCGGCGCGGAGATCTACGACTTGGCCTGGTCGCCTGATGGAGTCTTTATCATGACAGGGAGCATGGACAACATTGCACGGATCTACAATGCTCAAACCGGTTGGTTACTTTCTGACTATGCGCTCGTAACATGGTAGCTGACACTCGGGTCTATAGGGCAAATGGTGCGGCAGATTGCAGAGCACTCTCACTACGTCCAAGGTGTGGCATGGGACCCGCTCAATGAGTTTGTCGCTACTCAGTCGTCCGATCGATCGGTTCACATTTACAGCTTGAAGACCAAGGATGGCCAATTCACCTTGACGCCACATGGCAAGGTCCTAAAGATGGATCTGCCTGCGAAACGCATAGCCTCCAGCAGTCCTGCTCCCCAAGAACCCACCAGTAGACCGCAACGGAGTACAAGCAGTTCATATGCAATTGCATCGCCTGCCCCTTCAACACCGGGCACCCCAATGGCATCCAACCTGCCAATGGACCCTCCTCCAGTCTCTCACAGCCGGCGCTCGTCGTTCGGCTCGTCACCATCTATTCGACGCTCTGCATCGCCCGCTCCGTCCTTACCACTGCCTGCAGTAAAGCCCCTAGAGGTCTCGTCACCGAGCGTTCTCGGTGGACTGGGTGTGAAGAATACCAGCGTCTACGCTAACGAGACCTTCACATCCTTCTTCCGACGACTGACGTTTGCGCCTGATGGAAGCCTGTTATTCACACCGGCTGGCCAATACAAGACCACCCACATCTCCGCTACTGATCCCTCGAAGACCACGGACGATATCATCAACACGGTCTACGTGTATACTCGGGCAGGCTTCAACAAACCGCCTATTTCCCACCTTCCCGGCCACAAGAAACCATCAGTAGCTGTCAAGTGCTCTCCGGCTTTTTACACGATCAAGCAGGGTGTCCAGCCTGCGAAGAACATCACCCTTGATACATCTTCTGCAGGGGATATGTTCCCCCCTTTGCCAGACCCCGTGGTGTCAAATGCATCATCTACAAGCCAGCCACCTATGGACCCGCCATCTTCTACTGCAGCAGGCGACGCTTCAAGGCCTCAAGGATCCCCAAAGACCGCCGATAATACCAGTGGCGGAGCTCAGAGCCCAGCACCGCCTGTCTTCGCGCTTCCTTATCGAATCGTTTATGCCGTGGCCACACAGGATGCCGTACTGGTCTATGACACACAGCAACATACCCCTCTATGTGTCGTGAGCAACTTACATTTCGCTACATTCACCGACTTGTCTTGGTAAGACCCCCCCGTTAAAGTAGCTTCAACCATTTTCTAACCCCACATAGGTCCAACGATGGCTTGACGTTAATTATGAGCTCCTCGGACGGATTCTGCTCTACGCTTTCATTCGCCCCGGGCGAGTTGGGACAGCCCTACACAGGACCGACTGGACCTGCTAATACGGCCAGCTCGGCCACTTCCTCAATCGCCACCCCTCTACCAACACCGACACAAGTTCCCCCGTCCCCTGTTAAGTCGAGCCATCCCCCTGCAAGCAGTGGGGGCCCAGTACCTAGCGCATCCCATGCGCCGCCGGCCAGCCCAGCACGCTCCAACTCCGCCTCCTCTGTTATGACTCAATCATCAACTCAGCAAGGCGCTGTTATGAACAACCCCACACCGACTCTCGGCTCTGTACCTCTGGTAACAGCAACACACTCAGCGCAGCCCTCAGCGCTCCCACTAACCACACCGCCCCAAACCCCCTTGCCAGTAGTCTCGCAGGGCGGTGCAGGCACAACTGTCAGCGTCCTTGGCAAACGCGACGCGCGAACCACTAGCGAGTCGGAAAAGGAAGACAGCAAGGGCCCAGAACCCACACAGACCCAGCAGCCGAAGAAGCGTCGGATTGCACCAACCCTTGTTTCAGCCGGCGCTGGTTCACCCTCTTCAAAAGATGACGGCAATGCAGGTGCTAACACTTAGGGGTGCTATATCTTCTCATGTCCACGATTCTCGGATTCAACACAGGCCGCAAATACGACGAAAGTCAGTCTCAAGTCACGGACTCTTTACGATTCATGTTTCTCTTTTCCTTCCCCTTACAATTCCCACGGCTCTGGAATGGAATTTTATCTGTATTCTGAACTGTGTTGCAAGGCATTCTCGCATGGGTTCATTTCTCTGAGATAATCGCCCAGGCGAATCTCATACTTTCATACCACGTGTTGTCTTTTTTTGATTGTTTTGGACGCGGCGCCTTTATTTTTCCTAGTTTATGAACTCCTTTGGTTTGTCAGAGCTATCTGCTCATTTCCATGCTCGAGTGTCTATCCTCGGGATAGTTGGTCAGTTGTTTATGTATTTTCCAGGGTTGCTTTTTCATGCCAGTGGATGCTTGCAGTGGGGGGTGGTTATTGAGATTGCAATGAAAATAAAAAAAAAGACTTGGAATGAATTTAACAGTGATACTTCTAATGATGTGAACTACCAGGGAGGGAATATAAGCATCTATAAGTCACCACAGTACCTAGGAAACTTTGGAATTCGAAGAAACAGGACACTCGCTGTAGGTGTCTTCACAAACCTCAGCTCGCGGTTGGCAGCAAGGAACTGAGAATCGTCGGCTATCAAATGGAATAAGCATCTGTCACAGCCTGCAATAGGCTAATAGATGATTGTGAAATTCATTCTCCCATTCATTGAACTATTAAGCACGTATTTGAGTACAAGGCATCGGGGTTGGAGATTGACGTGAATTTGTAGAAATGAGCGGAATCGTCTAAGCCTGGGGCATTCACCCTGATATAAATGGAGGATGCAAAATGGGCTTATAAATACATTTGGAAAGGGAAGCACTTTGGAAAAATCGTGATATTGAATGGCTAAACTGGAGGAATCTATCAATATCTGCCTTGCATAAGGGTATCGTGTCTGCGTGAAGGAATACACTCGAGCGACGAGCCAAACAGAAAATGAGGAAAGAAAAGGTCAGCGCAAGCAAGGCACCGGTGCCATATCATCCGTTAACAGACTCTCACTCTCGCCCTGGCCGGCACCCGGCACGAGAAGCCTCAGCAGATCCAGCAAAGAAAGACTAGGAGGTAGACGAGCTCTCGCCTCAGTAGCATGTGCCCCAGCAGTAAGCGTAATAACCGTAATAGCAGGCGAATCACTCTCATTCGGCGTGGGCAGATTCAACCGATTAGCCCAACGAAACAAAGCCTCATCGCTGCTCGCACCGCCAGCCACAAAGATGAAGTCCGGGGACCTCTCCGCAGACATACGGTCCATGATTTTCAAAGCAGCAGTAGCCTTGGAGACATGTAGCGGCTCGACACTGACGGCCGTGGCCTCACGAACGACGGGGATAGCCTCGCTGCCGTGGACACCGTTGACTTGATCAACTAGTTCAGAGGACTGGTGTGCGGCTGTGTCGGCGTCAAAGGCCGCATCGTAGTTAAATGTTGGCGAGCAGGGGCGCACTTCGATTATGCTGCCCTCCGTGCGCTCGGATACCTTTCTGATGCCAGCGCGCCAGTCGCGGGTGCCGTCGACATCGACGAGGGCTTCCCATTTGTCTGGGTCTGATTTTATGAAGCAGCCGTTCTCGGCGATGAGGCCGATTTGGGCCGGGAGGGATTGTAAGAGGGTGTTGAGTTGGTCAGGACTGCGGTTGCTGGTTAGGTAGATTGTGTTTCTTGGGTCCACGGCTAGGGCTTGGAGAGTGTCAGTTGCGGAGGGAGAAGAGACGCACGGCGCTGGGCTGAAAGTCGCGTCGTCTTCGAGGAAAAAGAGGCGGGCTTGTGCGGCGCTGTAGGACTCGCGTAGGGCGTCGGTGTCTAGAAGAGAGATGTTGTGTGTGTCGTGGGACTGCTGCATGCTGTAAGCTTCCTTGAGCGCGGACTGTAGGGACGAGTACCAAGCCAGTGCAGTGTGTGGGGATTTGCGATTCAAGAGGAATTCCCAGTTGCGCTTTTTTTGCTCTGTGGGCATCTCTAGTGCAGTGTTGATTGCATTTGCGCATTGTTTATAGTCCCACGGATTCACGAGGAGCGGATGACCTTGGAAAATGCGTGCACTGCCCGTGAACTCGCTCAGGATGAGGGACCCGTACTGCTGGGTGCCGAGCTCGCCATCTTGACAGTGGATGAAGTCGTGACTGGTCAAGTTCATACCCTCGCGGAGGTTTGTGGCCATGAAGACCTCGGCCACACTCAGTAGAGCGAGAAACTGGGAATAGCTGATATCCTGCTGCAAGAGAACCAAGGGTTGATGGGTCAGCGTCGAATAAATAGAGTTGATTCTCATTGCAATCTTGGAGACTTGAGCTTCTAGTTCTGGGATTTCCGAATGCGACGATGCCACTTGGATGAGGACGACCTATAATTCGATTAATGGCTCTGTTCTCACAAGGCACGACGAGCCTCGCTCCACGTACATTTTGTCTCCACTTGGGGTAGCTCTCCAGGAAAAGCTCGTATGCCAGGAGCTTCTGCTTAATACCACCAGGTGCATCGAGGCGATCTCTAGCCACGACCAAGTGTTTGCCCTGATATCTTTCAGTTATATTGGAAATCCAATGCTTGACCTCGGTCGATTGACGCAACACGTTGAGAGACTTGTAGTCGATACCTAGGGGGTAATTCTTAACATGAACGAAGCGGTCATCGACCTGAACACCATCGACTGAGACTTCGAGTTTTCGAAGCCGACTGCAAGAGTGAAGGAAATGGTGGCAGTACTCTTCCGTTTGAAATCCGATCAAGTCTGCACCCAGGAGACCATCCAGCAAAGCTTCCCGGGGGTTCAGACAGCGAAAAATCTCGGACGAGGGAAACGCCGTGTGCAGGAAGAAACCAATCTCTGCTTGGGGAAGTCTCTTTCTCAACAGTGCAGGTAAGGCAAGGAGATGATAGTCATGAACCCAGATACAGTCTCCGGGCTTCCAATGGTTGGCGATGGTGTCAGCGAAGGCCTCGTTTACTTTGAGATACTGTTTCCAGGAGTAATCATCGTACTCGGTATGCCGGGGACTCTCCTGCATTTGGTAGTGCAGGGCAGGCCAGAGCACCGAGCCACAGAAGTGTGCATAATGGCCCTCAAATTCACTGTCCCCAACGAACACGGTCAGGGACTCGTAGTCGCCGCGAAGAGTATTATCGATGAGGACTCGGGTCCTCCCAATTAGGGAATCGGTTGGCATGCCCAACGTTCCTACCCACATTTTATTCTGCAAAACACCTGCTTCCTCCGCAGCTTGAGCGGCATTTTGAAGACCACCATGGCCCTGTTCAGCAGCTTTGACGACCCAGTCAACAGCCGAGAGCAGTGCTCGGGGACTTCCCTGTTGCATTGAGCCGAGCCGACTGGGCGCTCCATCCAAGAAGGAATCCTTGAAATCCTGCCGTGAGCCTGGTCGGCTGAGAATGGATGGCTCCGGGTGAGTCGTTGCCTTGGACCGGGGCTGGTTAAACTTGCGACTCTGGCCCCAGGGCACGGCGCGGGGCTCACTGGGACCAGGCCCGTTAGGATCGTCTGCACTTAGAATCTCACCCGCAGACTGCGAGGCGTAGGCCTTGAAAATCTTCTCATCTTCCGTGGTGGCACCCGGGGTCGGTTCGAGACTGGTAGATCTCGGACGAGGTAGACGCCCGACAATAGGACCAGACCCGGAGCCATCGACAGCATAGCTGGGTGATGACTTGCGGCGCCCATTCTTCAGAGCGGCGGTTTTGAAGTCGATGGTATACGGGAGGAAGCTGGTGGTTGTCAGTTTGGTTGTTGGAGTTTGGGGAGGTATTCAGTACTTACAGGGAAGCAAGGAAGACCGTCATCGCGACCTCGGAATGGATAGTTTCGATGTGAACGTTACTGGGAGAGTGCGTTCATGATGAAAAGAGAGGTTGTGCTGGGCACTTGAAGCTTTTTGAAATGCCCAGGTGTCAGCTGAGGGGTTTTCTTCAAGCTTTGACCGAGGTTGCACTTCCAAGATTTGTATATTGGAAGCTCCGAGCTTGGACGTTGTCTGCCCAAAGTTGGACGGACTAAGCATATACCTCACCCTCCTATACTCTCGAACGGTCTCTTGCATCTATGGGCCTTTCTAGACGTCTTCTCGGGAGTTGAAGGATTCATTTTCTTTGGTTATCTATATTTAGTGTTCCAAGGTTGTATTCGCGTTGAATTCTTCCAAGGTTGACAATCTCATGGTCGCAGCCTGGATTAGCCTATTGTCTTCTTCCGACCTCATAAGCCCTCCGCTCTCTGCATATCTTGGGTAGGTAATTTATGGGTTCCCTAGCTGAAAGGTTGGGCTCAGCCTCGGGCTAGGGGAATATCTAGATTCCTCCTATTAGGGATAGCATTTCCAGCGGGCCGTTCGGCTAAATAGAGTACCCAATCAAGACTTCCATTGAAGGGACAGAAGGGACTAAACCAGAACGCTGGGAGAAGCTAGGGTCAGTGCGCAGTCGCCGGAAGGATGGATACTGAAGGTAATAAGGATAGTGAGTAACGTAACAGCAGAAGAGACCAGGAGTACTCTTCGCAGAAAGTGCGGATGTGTACTTGAATATTGCAAGTTAATGACTTTGCGAAGAAGAAAAGCCCCGTACGTCTGCACATTCGACCTTACTCTCCCTTGTCAGGATTGCACATCATCGTCGGTTGAGCGTTCCGTGTAAGGGTTGCATCCACTGTAGCGCACATAAGCTGATTCAATCATGAAATTACTCTGAAGATATCGGTCGAATATGGCCAACGTAAGTCGACGGACTCCGTGGTGGGTGACGCGGAAGCGCAGAGCTAATGTATAGTAGCGCGATGGTGGAACGGATAGCCAGAAAATATCCGAATGTTTGAGTCAGACATGAACGAAGCATTCTTTCCTACGTCATGTCGCTGATCGCAAGATCATTCCCTGATAACGGGTAGAAGCGACGACAGCGTTGTACGTCGATCTGTAAATCCGCACGGGACATGACCGAGGATTTGCATGATACTGCTGAGTTCTGCACATCATCTCCGCTGCATTGCGTGTACATATGTGTGTCTTGGCTGATGGCAAAAGCAAGTCAAGGAGAGGCCACCCCGGGGCTGTCACAATGCTTAGCTTTACTCCAATCCGCTCCAACGTTGTCATGCCAAGGAATCATGGATTATGTTCGGGACACGGAGCGGAGAACTTGGGGACGCGAGGTGACTTGAGCCTATGGTAACGTTAAAACACAAGGATAAGCAATGTTCTTAGCTTCTAAGCTTAGCTTCTTAGAGCATGGATTTGGCCAATGCGCACGATGACGGTGGCTCTTGGCGTGGGGATAAGCTGGGTATTCGAATTGGTTCTGGTTCTTTTTGCTTGGCAAGATGAGCCGTAATTTCAGAGAAACGGACGTCTTGTGTATTACCTAGGTATAGCAGACGAGTCCGGCTTTTGTGCCATGGATTGGGTTAAAGAGGCTGAAAAGGCTAGAAAGGCTAGAAAGGCCGAACGGCTAGAAGTGGTCCCTAGAATCATCTGGATATGTAGGCGTTTCCAAGGTTGGCGTGAAATAAGTTGTTCGGTTGCGCCATCTGTCTCGTAATTTCACCTCAACCCTACTGAGAATATATAGCCTAAGAATTGATACTGAGAGGATCTTTAATTCAATTAAATACCTAGGTACAGTACTGCCTTGTATAATACAAGGACCGAGTCGAGCGCATAGCCACGAAGGATTAAGGTCGAAGACTGTGAGATGGTTAAAACGCCGGCGATTAACCGAGTGCCGGGTAAGCCACGAACGAGTTTACCGGGGCTACGCGTCATGGTGGTAAGCTAGAATCGTAGTACGAGGCAGGAATCAACGGTCATTGGTATAGGGGTGGAATATCATTTGGGGTTTGAAAGATATCTTCCTATCCAAGAAGTAAATGTGCAGTACGGAATAGAGGATGTGCGTACGGTTGGAGGAGTCGGAACGAAGCGCAAGCTTGCGAATCGAACAGCTGTTTGATGGAGCCGACCCTTTTTTTTTTTTTTCATTATTATTATTATTTTTTTTCAGGGTCTCTTGACCGGAGGATTTCCCCGAATGATGATTGGCGAACAGAGACGGAGTGCGTACACCTCTTATTTATGTACTCTATCTACTCCGTAGTGTGTCTGTAATCACTCTGTAGACTCTGTAGATAGTTATGGCAGGGCTTCTAGGTCTCTAAAGAAGAAAAATTAATATAGCATATCCAGGAATTCAATCTAAAATACTTTACTCCTACAGCGTGGTATCCCGATCGACAGGAACATTGAGCCATACCGGACAGGACATTCTAGAGTGCACCGCAGATGCCAAGCCCCCTACGCAGGGTCCGTCTTGAGTCTTGAATGGAGGGAAATCTTGATCGAAGGAACCGTGTCAGCAACATTGTATTAGGTTTAGCGTAATGGATCCTAGCGACGAGGCTCTAGCCCGATCGTGCCTTCTGCCAAGACGGACGCTTGCGCGTCTCCGCCACCGGTAGTCCATTACCCCTTTGAGTGAGAGAGTCGAACGCGTTATATGGTACACGTCGAGACACGGGACGATCATTCGAGATCTTCATCCCCAAGCCACCGCATGTTCTCATATTGACGCTATATACTCCAGGTGCCCAACAATCTATGTAGTAGTAGTATCCAGACATAGGATACTTCTGCTCTAGGGCTTCCATATTAAATAGAAGACTCTCAGCTAGTGAGGGAGTTAAACAAGTTAGAGATTTATAAAGGCTGCGTAAGACGACGGCCTCGTACAACCCCGTGCGTGGCCAGCAGAAAGTCATTACGTGTACTCCATACAAGGGAAGGGAAAATTACGGGAAAAAAGGGTCTTTTTCTTGGCTCCGTTTCGCACACGCGGCTTGGTCGTGGGACCCGTGATTGGGGCCAGACGCTGACGACGCTCGTATTACACCGTACACCGTACACCGTACGCAGCTCGCAGCTCGCAGCTCTTCCTCTTTACCTTCTCCCCTTTAACCTTTCCTTCTTTCCTTTCCCTAGCTCTTCAGCGTCCTTTCAACAACCACCCCCGACTCAATCTGGAGTCCTTTCGAGAAGTCTGCCGCCAAGGTTGACTTTCCTTCCGACCATGGCGGACGGCAGAACTCAGCACCGGGCGCAGTCCCAACTCGCCTCGACCGACTACGATGCGTCCACACTCACCCGCGAGTTCGAACAGTTGATGCGCACCAAGCGCTTCAATCAGCTCCAGGAACACTCTCGATCACGAACCGCCTCACGGTCGCCCGCTCCTCACTCTGGTTCCATTCCGCCGCCATCGAGAGCGCCTCCACCTCCGCCTCCGCCCTCGTTTGGCGCCGAATCCCGCCCAGTTTCGCAGCCTAAACCGCAATCCTCACCCGCCATCCGTGGCCTGCCCATCATGCCTTCGCCTCCTCAGGATCCTGCCTCGCTCAAATTCTTTAATCTACTCAAGGGATTATCCGTGACACCGACCAAATACGAGAACCCCGGCCTGCTCGATGAGGCTCTGTGCGTCATTCCCTTGGACCGCCTGTATTCGGAAGCCGAGGAGGAGAGCCAAATCATGCAGGCTCAGGCCGCTAGCGTGGGAGGAAAGCCGGAATGGGGCTATCAGGACTGTGTTATTCGGGCATTGCTGAGGTTGGTCGAGACCCTTTGTGGACCCCCAAAACCCCCAGCGTCACTAACATCCCTTGTTTGCCAGGTGGTTCAAGCGATCCTTCTTCCAATTCGTCAACAACCCCCCGTGCGGTCAGTGCTGCATGCCTACGATCGCACAGGGCATGACCCCCCCGAGTGCCGAAGAGGCCGCCCGTGGCGCCACCCGAGTCGAGTTGTACCGCTGCTCCGGAAACGGCTGCGGTGCCTATGAGCGGTTCCCCCGATATTCGGACGTCTGGCAATTGCTGCGGTCTCGCCGCGGCCGAGTTGGCGAATGGGCCAACTGCTTCAGCATGCTCTGCCGCGCGGTCGGAGCCCGTGTCCGCTGGGTATGGAACTCGGAGGACTACGTCTGGACCGAGGTGTACTCGGAGCACCAGAAACGATGGGTGCACGTGGATGCGTGCGAGGAGGCTTGGGACCAGCCCCGTCTCTATGCCGAAGGCTGGGGCCGAAAAATCTCCTACTGTATCGCCTTCTCGATCGACGGTGCGACCGACGTGACCCGCCGCTACGTTCGCAATTTTGCGAAGCATGGCAGCCCTCGCACCCGTGCGCCCGAAGAAGTTGTCCTTTGGTCCATTCTTGAAATTCGGCGGAAGCGTCGTGAGAACATTGGCAAGACGGACTTGCCTCGCCTGACCAAGGAGGATGAGCGCGAGGAGAGGGAGCTTCGAGGTTACACTGCCTCTGCTCTCGCTGCAGAGATCAACAACATCTTGCCGCGCAGCCTGGTTGGTCGTCCCGACGAGCAGAAGCACGCCGATGCTCTCCGGGAGGCTGCGGCCCAACGAGCCAATGCACGACACGGTCACTCTGGTCCTGATCGGTCTGGCGGTGGACGGTAAATCCTCATGACGACTATCCTTTCTTCCTTTCCCAACTTGACGAAAGTCTTTCTTCGGTTCTCTGGTTCTGTCGAACCCCGAGCGACTCGTTGATCCTCCAGCACTGCGCTGACAAGAGGACCGGGCGCCCTCGACTGAATCATTACGGCAAAGCGGATTCGCCTCCGACCGGCCCCGACCAGAGCTCAAGATGAATCACGCGCGTCGGTGGAAATCCCAGCGCTGTTGGTTTCGCGGCTCTCCCATTTTACTCAAATGCCAGAGTGCGACTGCGACTGCGATCGCGACCGCGAACTTGGGACACGCCCCTGTTCGACCCGCATACCAGAAAGACTGGCGATACTGAACACGATGACACACATTGACCATTGATCACACCAGCTCCCACATACAACCGACCGAGACATATCGACACGATGCATCTTTTTTATTTTCATCTCAAACTCTCATTGCGATACACATGATACAGCAGGAGCAATTGGAAGCGCCTTAGCTGGAATACGGATACTCCTAATCGGTTTTCTGCACTGTTTCGCATCATGGCATTTGGCTTGGGGCATGGTTCTGCACGGCGCCAGTGGTGACGACTATGACTTTCTCTAATTTTGTTTGATATCAGCCTGACGGCACATGTTTTACTACGAGACGCGGGCACTGTTTTTCAAGCTATCTACGCTTTACCCGGGTATTGGAGCGACATCTCGATCTTTTGCTTTTCTCTTCTATACCATCTACCAATCAATACCCACTCTTAATAATTCTACAACTCCTGTGATACCTTGGACCACTAGTAAGCTGTATAGTATTGTGTACCCCAAAAATACCTGTTTGATTGTGATGTGCGATCATCCCCCGCGATGACTCTGCTAGCGCCTGCTAACCCTGCAAGTGGAGCGCGGTGGATCCCTAGACGTAACTCGCTGTGAGTTCTACAACATTAGTACAGTAGTGATCGTCTAGTCACCAGTAGTTACCTACTACGGCGTACATGGTCTACATCTACAGTCCCTACTTACATAGATAAATACAAACTCATATTGGGAATCTCGGTGGAGAAAAATAAGGCGTAGGGCCAGGCACGGGCCCGTTCTTAGGATATTTTTAGAGATTCATGGATCCTAGTGGGTCCAGGGTCTCATTACTGCAAAAAGGGGAAAGTCGTGGGTTTTCAACTTGGGTATCTACGTACTACCTACGTCGTTTGTGAGATTAGAGTACGTGATTATCAGATATTTATCTTAATGTGTAGAGTCATCTCGTTGGCTGTGTACGGAATAAATTGGAGCCTTGCAAACTTGATGCGAGGAGGGCAATCACGTCAACACAAGAATCCAGTCTCGTAAATCTGGATTCCTGGGCTCAGAATTCGACAGTGTAACTCCGTGTTCCGTGTTCTGCCGGTTATTAACCTCGGCTCTATGTATTAACTACTGTTGATCTGTATGCCTAAGTCTCTTTGAATGGTGCCCGAGATGCAATTAATGTATAGTAATGCTTATTGTTTATGTAGTTAGTTAACTCTCATTGATCGCACGGTCATCCAGCTAAGAAAAAAGGTATACGTCCGACTGACGAATCTTCTGCTCGTGCTTCTCCACCTCACGCCGTCGTGATGCAACAGTCGATCCCCCTCCGCTGCAAGTCCTCGCCGATCCGAGCCAACTCGTGTGCATAGTACGACTGGCCCTGCAATCTTAGTTCCCACGACGCCAGCACCGGGTCTCCCTTTGACGGTGATTTTGCATCAGCAAGCATCCCAGACGCGAACTGGGGACAGGAGCAGGCGCGCGAAAAAAGTACAGGCCGGGGACTCGACGCGGGGCTGGAACTGGAACTGGAACTGGAGACAGAGCTTGAACTGGATTCCTCATCCGAGCTGGTCTCCACTAACACGGGGTCCAACCCCACAGTCCGACGGAGAAGTCCCCGCGAACAGTCCACGCGCAGTCCACTCAAGGGCTCGAGGAACACGGGCAGTTTCTCCACGGGCTCGCAAAACCAACTGCTACCTAGTACCAGCACGAATGATTGTAGTGCCGGAAGTCTATTCAGCATGCGACAGGCTTCCAGCCACTGCGCGTGTCCTGCGGAGACGTATACTGCGCGCACGGGGTCTTTGCTGGGAAGCCAGTGGCCGGGGAAGGACCAGCGAAGCTCGACGTTTCGGATACAGTCCCAGTGATCTGAGGGTAGGGTCGGACGTAGGTAGGGAAGGGTCCAAGGGTTGCTGAATTCGAAGGTGTTGAGAGTGTAGAGGAGGTGGATGGACTCGTGGTATCTAACTCGAATTGCGGGTTAGAGGCATTTCACCAGGAAAGACATAATGTCTTGATTTTCATACATTTGGCGGCTGGTTAATGCGAGGCCTAGCAGCATATCTCGACGGCGTAGATCGCCGTCTTTGACGGGCTGTGCGATTCCTGCCCCGGTGCAAATCTCGCAGAAGTTGCCGTGGACTCGGCGTCGTGTTTTATCTGATGTTGCGTTTTCACTGAGCGGACATACTATGTGTCCGAGTCGTTGGCCGCTACGCTGAATTATGTGTAGTCGCTGACTGCCCAGGACGTATTCCCAGATCATTAGTCGCAGCTCGGGTGATAGATGGGAGAGTAGATGGCATTGGGGTTGTGGTTGCCATGCTGATACGGTACGACGACGGGTACGTGGGAGGGGAGGAGGTTTGTTGCCTATCGAGTAGTGAGTAAGAAGTGATTATTGGAAAGAAAGGCTGTGATGCACTCACTTTGGTATCGTTGGACAAGCACGTCTTCCCAGGAGAAGACACCCTGTTTTATGCGGGCCATAGTTTATTTGGTGGAGCCGAGGGTATTCAATGCTTTTTTATATAGGATGATGGACACCTAAGATCCGTGTGATCAAAGGTAGTCTAAAAGTAGTTCCATTCAATCCGAGTCCATGACCATCTGTCCAACTTCGGGACTTCGGGAGAGACAGAGAAGTCGGTGTGATGATAATCCTTGGATCGACGAAAGATAAGGAGATTGCGGAGACAACACATCCGGTCCCACTTTCTGACTTTACTTTGTACAGTTTCTCATTTTTGTAGCGACTGATCCTAGTGTACATCCATACATCCATGGTTTGTTTCTTGGGTTCTTGCTTGACCCATCAATGTTGACCTTTCTTACAGACATGTCTTAACCGGACACTCTGCCCACATGCGCTCCCAAAGTATTTGTTGGGCACGGAGCCCTCAATCCCTGCGACAGCATGGCCAATCCAGCCGGCTGAAGTCGGTCAATCGTGGCTGGCGCCGGCAGGGTCCCCACATACGCATTGAAGTTGTAGATGCCGCAATTGCAGGTGTCGGTGATGTCTTTCAGGCTGGTCCCCGACAGCACTGTCTGTCCATTACGGATGACAGCAAACTTCTGCTGGCCCACGCCCATGGGAATCGAATGTGCGCTGATACCCTCAGGGGCCTGGATGACTCGTGACTGGTCACCTGACTGCACCTGCACTTCGGCGGGGGATTTGAGGAGTGCAACGACGAAGATTTCGTCTTTCATGCTCTCCCATCCGTCGGGCCGACCGCGGAAGTAGTTGCCGCTGGAGTTGTTGGCATCTCCCATCGTGGTGTCGGTGGCATCGCAGTTTACGTTCTTTTTCGTTGTGCGGTACCAGTACACTAGCTTCTCCTCGGTGATATATGGCAGGGCGATGGTGACACCGGCTTTGTAGGCTGCGATGAACGGCTTCGACATCTCGAGCCAGCCTGTATGGGGCCTTTCAATTTAGTTAGTAGTAGTCTACCCGCAGGCTTCTCTCCGGACAATACTTACATGCCCTCCACCCACTTGGAGGCACCGTCATCAGTGTGAGGCGATGAAAGGGGTCCGATATAATGCGATTCTCCATAGTCATTCCAAGTGATGATCTCTACAAAGCGAGGACCGAGTGCCAAAATCTCTCGCCACCGGTTGTACCAAAGAAGATCGGAGGGGAATACCCAATTCTTGCTGTAGGAGACCTCTGCTCCAAAATGAGTTGAGAACCAAGCCGAGGCAGCTACACAATTAGTGAGGAGAACATCAAGACTCAACCACAAAAGACTTACGAGCAATGTAGGGCTTCCCTCTCAAGGCAGCGATATAGGCCCTGTCGCCGTCAGCCACAGTGACGGTGCGGTCCCTCGACGGAGCCTTGTTCTCGCCATTATTAGGCCAGGCCATCCAATTCAGCGCACCCTGGATAGCATTGAAATCACCCTGACCGGGATGGAAGTTGGGCGCGAAGAAAATAGCTTGTCCCGCCGCAGCATTCATGGCATCAACATCAATTCCATCACCTGAAAAGGAAGATACGAAGACCTTGCCATCGACCTTGAGTTGAGCCGGACGGTCAGCATACTGCCTGATTTTGGCGCCGACGGCGCTTGCCTGGTCGATATGCCACCAGTTGAAATCGAATGAGAGGAATACGTTCATTCCATTCCGAGCGGCTGAATCGTAAGCAAAGTTGAGCTGGGTATCGGTGTAGGGATCCGTTCCAATGTTTAGGGCAAAGGCATCAATGCCCAGATCTTTGGCGCGTTTCATGTCGTCGTCGTAGTCTGCTGAACTCTGGCGGTTGCTCGTGATGCCAATCTAGTTATATGTTTCAATACCGGTGTTTGTTGGGTTCCGAGGGGTGATTCGGTTTCCGACACGAGATACTCACCATGAAGTGACAAAACACCAGTCTGTCGGTGATTTCAGCTGATCGAGACACCATGGCTGTAGTCGTAGTTGTGGGAGAGGATACAGGGCATGCCATGGCGTTGATAAACAGTGATAGAAGCCCTATCAGGGTCGGGAGGAGGAGTGGATACAGCATAGTTCGTGGTACTTGTAGTGAGACAGGTGGGGCTTGGTTTTCGTGCCAAGGGTGAGTGAAGCTATGGAAATGAAAGATCAAGTGAGTGAGTGCTGACAGTAATTGAAGGAGAGTGAGGGTGGTAAAAAGAAAAAGTATTAAGGGAAATAGTGTCATAATAAATGGAATTTTCCTTTTCGGCATCCTTTTAATTCTTCGAGCTTGCTACCTTATCCTACTACCCCTAGAGATCTTAGCCCTCAACCAAAGAGCGCTTAGAAGACACATCTACTCGGACACGGGGTGTTTACTTGGCTGCTACAGTATCACCCTGTCAGACGGTGACCCTCGGCGCCTAAGAGTTACGGAATGTATATTGATTAGTGGAAGCTGTTCCCCAACCACTCATGAGATCTACCATCAGAAGCAAAAAGGTGAAATGAACTGAATATGGCAGACGACATTCAAGCAGCAGCTCGGTGTGACATGAATGATGGATTGTCATGACGATCATCTGTCATTAGCGCTTAAACTCAGGGTCATGTTTCATGATAGTCGATGCCGTATCGGGTGTTTGAAGTGTTTAATAACTGGGGCCCTGATTCAGGTACCGATCAGATCCCGTCAATCTACAAGTTTCATCTACCGAGCTTCTGATAACGGCATCATCCCCGATCTGTTTTTAATCCCCTGTTTCTGCTTGAGACAGTGCCTCCCACATAACCACGTTTGTCATGCTTCCGACTGAGCCCTGCATACTAGAGAGATGCGGATGATGATTCCCGGTACACAAAAGGCCACTGTACAACCCAGCAACCCACCGACGTAGGTAAAGTTGTCAACTGTTTAACCTCTACGAACCGGTTTCAAACTTCGACCTAGATGTCCAGTGACTGGTAAACTTTTCACTCTCGCATACCTTATTACTTCCGTTCGAGGCTATGTCAGCTTGCTTCGGGAATAAACTAAGTGGAACTGGTATCGGTCTTGCCAATGCAACGGCTGCATACATGTCTCGTCCTTCTTTACTCGGCCGTGCAACATACTTCCAAGAGAATGTGCGGAAAGTTGGTCCTGTGATGGACCATCTTGTTGGACAATCTCTTTGGACACTGGATGGACTTTCCGGGCGAAGGGACTCGGGAACGCACAGGACCGCGGCGTGTGTCATAGTCATGGGAGATTAACGATAGGGCGAGGGCGAGAAAATATCTCCCGTTCATCAGCTGACAAAAAATCCGGGGAAAGGGAAAACGGGTAATTTCCAAGTGCCAACTTCCCCTGTGATGGGTGATGAGTCCCGCCTATTGCAAGTAACGCTCCTTCGTTGAGAATCTGCATTTCGAAATTAGATTTAATTAGATTTCGTGCAACTATAAGGTCACTGTCACTCTTGATGTCGTAGTGTCAAGCAAAGGATCAAACTAAAGAACAGCCAGTGCAGAGACGTAGCTCACGGAGCTGTCATTCACATCCAGCACATCTGAGCTACGTTCATATCGTAGGAAATGAAACCGGCCCTGCTTCCCTGCCGTGACAACCTCGAGTGCCGCCATGATCACGCCAATCGGATGTCGACCGCAGACCGTGTTTCCTGTGCGGTCAATAGTATCGAGGAATGTCTTTGCAGACCCTGTCGTGATTGCAGTCATGGTGGCGATATCGAATGCTGAGATACTCTCGTGAATGGCCGGTTCTTGATTCGAGATGCGGTCTCGTCGTTGCAAGGCATGTCCAGCCGAGACTGATTCAATACTCTCTCGCACGTTTTCGGGATCCATTCCTGGCTGGGGGAGGATGTCGCTGGACATGGGTAGCCGAGGTCCTGGTTTGGGAGCTTGTGGGACGTAGTATGTGTAGCGGAAGCGGAGACCCCAGTGACAGAAGTCTGAGCTGATGACGAAGGCATTCGACGGGTCGGCTAGATACGGCGCCAGCAGAGTACCGAATGCCTGTTCTGTGGCGGCAGACGTGCTGCCCACCATTATTGGGACCAACGGTGGATACTGTGCCGTTGGGGTATTCGGGTACTGTAGCTGCAGGAGACGGTGGATGTATGGTAGGTGCATCTCGATGCTGTGCTCGTCCTCATCGACAGACTGGGCCATGGTGGTAAAGCTGACCTTGCTTCCATTCGGCTTGATCGCTTGCGTTCCCAGGAGCTTGGCGATCAGCTCCGTGTCGAGCGGAAGTGGCTCGTCCGAGAGTGGGGTATAGTAGGAGGTGACTTGAGGAAGGGCGAGAGTCGAGAGTGGGTGATGGTGTGAAGGACCCAGGACAAAAATTCGCTTCCTAGAAAACGGGAAATCAGACATGTCCCAGTGGGAAGCTTGCAAAAAATGCTCACGCTTTGGTCAGATCGAGTGATTTATACGCGTAGGCTGCGCAGGGCCCCGAGTAGGAGTACCCCGCATGTCTAGTCGATCAGTATCCATGCCTTGGCGCTTAAAAGAGGTGTTGCATAGGAGACATACGGTGCGATGATGACTCGGGCTCCGGTGACTGGGAGCGATCCGACGTTGTCCATACTGTCCGGCACATGCGCCAGCCAGTCATCCAGTTGACGAGTAAGGGTCCGTCTGCTATCCGAGTACCAGGACCCGGCGTGAGAAGCCTCTCGGGAAGGCATTCTGGTGAGAACTGGGAGCCTTGTATCGAAGTTCGATGTAAGGTCGTTGAGTGCGGAAGTTTGGATGGATCACCTCTGAGTGGGGAGAAGCGGGGGAGAGGTTGTTCAAGTGGAGCAGGGTTGCGGGAAACCGAATGAAAGAAGATTTATAATAGCCTTGTAGCCGGTCTTATGTAGTTAGTTATAACTCTAAGTTTTATAATATATTATGGCTAAGTAGGTGGCGGTCCATAGACTCATGTTTTGTTTGCCAATGAAAACTGCCTTAAGTTGTATACTTATGACGTGGTATATGTCGGAACTCGCACACGACAAATGATAATTCCTAAGTACATTCATACATCACGATAAGAAGCTCTCCACACATAATCAACCCAGTGTAGAAGTAAAAGTAGCGATGGCCAATGTGCAATGTTTTCAGGAATGTCCACGCCGGCATGGTCGCTAGTTCTCCCTGGGACTAGCGCACTCGAGGAAAGGTGCTACTGCATTAGGACTAGCGCCAGACGCGACCTAGCGGCGGCGCCGCGTATAGGACACACTAGGCCTGATCAGGTAAGATTCCTCAGGTCCCTTGTCCCTTGTCACCAATCTCGCACGCGACCAATCGCATTCCTACGGTCTGTTCAGCCTTCTCGCCCTTCAAATGCGACTTTGCTCTTCTGCCACAGCAGGGTCGGGTCCATAACGCGCAATTGTCACTGGGGAGCTCTCAGGCATCATCTCGACTTGACCAACTTTCGTTGCCAACATGTCTCTTAAGCGCAAGGCATCTTTTCCGGCAATGTCGTCCGCTCCCTCAGCTCCCGCGTCCAGCGAATGGAGTATGGCCGATAACTCCCACCACCTGCACAGCCGAACCCGAAAGCGTTTTCGAGATGGGCGTCCAAGCGACGAGGTCGTGTATCGTGAGTCGCGAATCAATATCCCATGATTGTATTCTCGGGCAGCTCTTGTAGCTGGCCCGCTCGCGCAATGTAAGCTTGAAACCAGTGCTGACCGACCCTAGAGAAAACTCTCCGCTGGATCTTCTCTGCCCAGCAGCAGCAACGACAGAATGACGCGCCGACTGGTGCGTCAGATGAGGCCATGGACTTAGAGCCAACCCTTTCCTCCCCCGAGACCACGGATCCGCGTCAGCAAACACTTCTGCGATTCTTCCAGCCCCGACCTCAGGCAGCATCGCCTTTCCGACCATCCCGTGAGGCGCTGGCGCCCCGGGCTAACGAAACTGCAATTGACCGAGACGATATGCTCCGGCGTCAAGCCTTTATGAACACGGCAGGCAGCTCGAGCGGAAGCGAGACGATAAGCCCCGGGATCGACCAGACAGATATGGATATGGATATCGATGTAGACTCCGACCAAAGCAGTGAAGGCTCGAACTCAGCCTCTAATATAGATGTGGTGGGGTGGACGTGATTCTCCTGTGGTTTATACCCTCGACTAGGCGCAGGTCGCTATATGCGGAGGTATGACTTTTCGTGTAATCTCACTTTCCTCTTTTATCTTTAATACTAAATCAATATGAAAAGATATTTTGACCTACTCCTTGATGCCGGTCTCTTGATGTTGTAGCATAAAGAGACACTTCAGACATAATAAACGGTTCGAAAGAGTTGACGTAAGCAGCGAGATAAAGTAACAAGGAGTTCTTTGAGAGGTTGAAGAATATAAGTAAGAACATTGGGAGTTTGAGTATGTAGTAATACTTCGATCAATATAGTTATTCGCTTGTCGAGTCGGTACTGTAATGTCGCACCCCACCAAAACAGTGGCCTCAGGCGCCAAAACATCTGTCTCCGGCACTGAACCTCTTCAAACCATCGACTTGCAACTACCTTTAACGTGCAATTGCTCTGCTCTGCTAAGGCACACTTGATTTCTAATTGAACACGCCTGCACCAACCTTATAGTCTGATCTCTAGTTTTTACGAGCGCCGACACTGGTCACTTTAAGCATCGGTCCTCACAACCACCGGCACCGGAACTCTGTCAACCCATCCCAATCAGCAGACCTCAACAATGGACACCGAACAGGCTGTTGAATATCTGCATGGTCTTCTCGGTCGCCAGCTGCGCATACACACTACCGATAGTCGTATGTTTGTAGGCCTCTTCAAATGCACCGACGCGGTAAGCATTTTCTTGTGATCAAGTGCCGTGTAGACCCTTCCATTCCGACCCTGTTCTCCAGGCTTACGAGCTGTGCTGATACTTTTGTTGTCTTAGGAGCGAAATGTTATCCTGGCAAACTCTTTCGAGTACCGTTTCCCGACCCCCTCAGCCATAGAAGCCGCTGCAGCCAAGGAGACTGAGTCGTGGGATAAGACATCAGGAGCCAAGAGCGCAACCGTCAAAGTCAACATGACAAGCCGCCTCATCGGGCTCATAGTAATCCCTGGAAGACACATTACGAAGATTGAGCTGGAGTAGACCCTCGGATTAGGTGTTGCCCATGTTCACAAGACGTCTTTATTACTTTCATCATAAACATTCCAATGAGGACCATCCCCCACACGACCGACCCCGGCGGGCCAAGCCCACTGGTTAACAAATCCCGCCTCGGTCTTCCCAGCCCGGTTTCTGCTCGATGCGATTCACGCTACCCTGGTCCTTACTTCCGCCAGCAAAAGGGTTGAACGTGGGGCTGCCAAGGAGGATGCTTAGTCGGGCCATTGCGCTGCTATTCAATCAACGTGGCACGGGGAACACTGCAGCTGCCTCGCAGGGACCTATCGTGGCCATCTTATCGATCGCCTGACCAGGTGAGAGGATCATTCGACATCCTTTGACCTACTACGACATGAGTGGAGGGGAAAAGGCGGTGTCTTCGCCACGGAAATCCCTTGGCACGCAGCAGTGTGCAGTGACTGTGGCTTTTATGCAGGATCAAGCCCACCCAAAATGTGACAAGGCCGGAGCGCTCGAGGTCTCCTTCGCTGACTGCTTTCTTTTGCTTACTGCTTAGGAATATCACACCATTTCAGCTGCAGGATAAGAGTGTCTACTTATTATACATATCTACTTTCTTTGTAGCGATCAGTGGCGTCCGGAGAGGTACTTCAGCCTGATCCCCGCCGCCTCTGATAGGAGCCCTGGCTGGGGCCTAAGCTCCCCTGTGTTGGCCGACAGGGTAAGCTCATAAGCAGTCAGACCTAATTTAAATGTTAATTATCAATTAGGTCGCGTGGGAAGGAGCTCCACATTGTTTCCATGTCTCTCACACCGTGATAAGCTTTTGGTAATGGTCCAACTCACACAAATAGTCATGAACACATCGAAAAGCCTAATTCAAGCTACACAAGAATAAAAATAGACAATTCCCTATACTACCCAGGGCCCAGAACAACAAGTGACTCGGCCCGGGGATGATCCGAGGGCTTAGATAATAATTTCCCCGAAATGGAGCTGTGGCCAGAAGCCTAGATAAACCGTAAAGTACCTTCACACGTCCCGGCGGTGACCAAGTACTTGTGTGAACAGAGATAGACACTAATCTTCACTTCCCCTTCCCCCCTCCCCCTCCCCTCTTTTTTCTCTTTTCCTTCTTCTCATCCTTTGTTGACAGTAAGTGTTATTGAATTCTTCTGCCTTTCATCGCATCCATGATCCCCAGCAGTATGTCCCGGTAGTCTAGGTGTGGGAATAAATCCCTCGTTCCCCAAACTCACTCTACATAATGACGCATTCCTCTACCCGCAAATCCACTTGACTTCCATCTTTGCCCCCATTCCCTCCCTTGCTTTGTTCTTCCACCTCCACATAGCCCGTTGATCTCGTGTGGACTACCCTTGTCGCTTCACTCCGTATCGGTTGCGCCTGTACTAATTCCGTGTGCAGGAAGCTTCAGCCCGTGCATCGGAGCTCCGCCAACACTGCTCAGCTTTTTCCGACCTGCCCTTTTGCCCCTTTGTAACTGCCTCTAGCCCACCTCTAGCCCATCGATCATCATAACACCATCCATTGCACTCTGATCGCTCGGTCCACTCTCCTCATCCCACCCGGCCTCCGCTTCGTCTCTCTGACACCTGGGACGAAACCTGCCGGTGTGAGCTCAAACCAGAGACTTCCATCACTTGGACCCTTCGACCCTTGCACTGAGGATCTGCAAGCTTAATATACCCGTGGAATCAACCAGAAGCTGGAAGCCAAGACATTCCAACTGCCAGGGGAACTTTTCGGCGTAGCGGTTTGAACGCCCTTCGTGCGATCACCCCAGTCCAAGCTTGGCAGCCATCCCAGCCTTGCAGTGATGGGTCAATCGCATTCCAAGAGCAATGCCGACGGGGCCGACACGTTGCAGTCGTACCCGTCTTTTTCGAAATCCGATACCAAAGAATCCCTCCGCTCCTTCCGTGGGTCCATTCGTTCGAAAATTCCCGGAGGCCGAAGCACCGACAGCCCTCGAGGGTCGACTACGGCCCTCTCCAAGACGGACAGCCAAAATGACAGATCTGATGCGGGCTCCGTCAAATCTTCCAACAGCCGGCCCGGCTCCAACGCCGGTCTCTCTACCCAGTCCGTCGGATCCGATGGCACTTCCCGGCCAGCCTCTCCCGAGCCCCCGCCCTCTCCGTCGCTGTCAACTAGCCTGCAGCGAGGCCACAAGGACACGAATGCTATGAAGCAGAGTGGTGAGGTGGACCACGTGTCGGATGCTCCTCCGTCGAGCGGGCCTCCAAGCGGAACTGCTCAGGCGGGAGAATCCATCTTGATTAAGAGGGAGAACCAACTGAACCCTATTTTGGATTTCATTCTCAACCCCCCACCGGAGACTTCCGGGTCTCCCGGCATGGGCATGGGCGCTCTGAAGTCGATCGACCTGGATGACATGATCTCCAGATTGTTGGACGCCGGTTATTCCACGAAAGTCACCAAGACCGTGTGTTTGAAGAATGCGGAAATCACCGCCGTCTGCGGAGCTGCGCGGGAGCTCTTCCTTTCCCAGCCCGCGTTGTTGGAGTTGTCTGCTCCCGTTAAAATCGTCGGCGATGTTCACGGCCAGTATACCGATTTGATTCGGCTCTTTGAGATGTGTGGATTCCCACCAGCCTCAAATTACCTCTTCCTGGGCGACTATGTCGACCGAGGAAAACAGAGTCTGGAAACCATCCTCCTGCTGCTGTGTTATAAACTCAAGTATCCAGAAAACTTCTTCCTGCTTCGAGGAAATCACGAGTGCGCCAACGTCACTCGGGTCTATGGATTCTATGACGAGTGTAAGCGGCGCTGCAATATCAAGACTTGGAAGACGTTCATCGACACCTTCAATTGTCTTCCAATCGCTTCGATCGTCGCAGGCAAGATTTTCTGCGTCCACGGCGGTCTCTCACCCAGCCTGTCACACATGGATGATATCCGGGGCATTGCCCGACCTACCGATGTGCCCGACTATGGCCTGCTGAACGATCTTCTGTGGAGTGATCCTGCAGATATGGAGGAAGACTGGGAGCCAAACGAACGCGGTGTGAGTTATTGCTTCGGCAAGAAAGTTATCATGAACTTCTTGCAGCGTCACGACTTTGATTTAGTGTGCCGTGCACACATGGTGGTCGAGGATGGGTATGAGTTCTACCAGGACCGGATCCTGGTGACGGTATTCTCCGCGCCTAATGTAAGTTTTCTTTCTCCGCCTGCTCTTTTCCGGGGCGACTGCTGATTATTTCACAAGTATTGTGGTGAATTTGACAACTGGGGCGCTATCATGTCCGTCTCCGGCGAGCTCCTGTGTAGTTTTGAATTGTTGAAGCCCCTGGATTCCGCCGCCCTGAAGAGTCATATCAAAAAGGGACGCAACAAGCGGAACAGCATTCTGAACAGTCCTGTAAGTTAGGAATACTCCCCTTGCGTGTTGCTTTCTATCTTGCGCCAAGCGCCTTTGCGCTGCACAACGATGCCAAGACCCCACGCACTTCCTGCCACTTCAGATGCTGACGATCACTTGCTTACAGCCTGCGGCACCTTCGGCCCAAAGTTACTAAAAAAATGGATAACTATCGAGTCCCTGTCCTTCTTGGCCTCGGCAACTCGCGATTCTCACAATCGGGGCTGCAGATGCCAGCTAAAATTGACCCGATCTTCACTCTGTCAGCTGCGTTGAAAAGCCTTTCCATTACTGGAGTCTAGCTCAATGCTGAATATCTGGGATCCATGCGCTTTGTCAAGAGCGCTGATTGTCCACGGACAATCCACTGGCCTTGTGAAACAGAAAACTGATACGATTCCGCCCAGGGAGACAGAAACATCTCCGGCGCACGTACACATGGATCCCGGGACGACCAAATATGGCTGCACAAAGAGGCGTGGGATTGACTCTATATCTCACGTGCCGTATTCCCTGTGGCCCTCACTATTGGCTACGTGGTGCGCCTCCAGCTCGGCTGGTTTGGCTCGCCCGTGGCCACGCCGCTGGGCGGTCCCTTTGTGCTCTTGACCCTGGCTTATTCTATTTCTGATCCTGATATTCCCCTCATGTATCTACTTCTCTTCTCTCAGGAACCGGTGTTTGGCGGGATATCTCTTCGTGTTCTGATCCACTCATGCTTACCCGCGCGGTGACAGGTAATTTGCTATTCTTCTGATCTTCGTAATTGCCGAATTCCCGCTGGGCCGTATGTAAACCACTTCCTTTCTCTTTTTATTCGCAGTTGTATGTGATCATCGCTGCCCAAGCAGCCCTGAATTCCTCTCCCAAAATACCCGACACCCCGCATGTCCCCAATGCTCCGTCCACCACTCCCCAAAACTATCCTGCACATCCTCATCAATCTTGAGCACGCGTTCATCTCTCTTCAGCGCACAAAGTGCGCAAGCATGTCCCGCCTTGATACCCCCTTGCTCCGCCCTCGCTGTAATAACATTCAATGCACTGGGGCCCGGGATAGGCGGGATAGGACGTAAACCGGCAGCTTGGATAATGGAATTGAACAGAGCAGTGCGCTCACGCCATAAGGACAACACATCCACGGCATCCTGCTCTTCTTTTACATCTTCGTGCTTGTTCACCGCACTTAGTTTCATTCCGCCTGGTTTCCCTGCCGGTCCGATTCGCATGCTTTGGCTGAGGATGGTGTCGCGTTTCCAGCGCAAGGTCCGGCCGGCGATGATGTGAGCTGCTGTTTCGAGTGTGTTGTGGATTACGCTTGCTGTTGTAGGGTCTGATGGTGTTTGGCGCTTTGCGACGGCTGCTTCTTTTTGGAGATTGTTGAATAGGTCGACTAGTAGTTCCAGGAGGACGGATGGCGGGGGAATGTTAGTTGGTCGGACATTTGGGGGTGATGTTGGTGTTGAGGAGATGAAGCTGCGTGATGCTGGGCTTGTTGTTGATGGTCGTGAGATTGGTTTGGGGGTTGGCTTTGCGGGTGCTGGTGTTGGTGCTGTACTTGGGTTACTTGGACCGTCGGTAAAGTCACCCCAGTCTTCGAAGGTGTCGTCCCAAGCGGGTTGTGGCGGAGCGGGTTTCCTAGGTTGCTGAGCCTTCTTTGGCGTCGGCATTCTTGGAGTTGGGTTGGTAGAAGGACCATCCGTAAAGTCACCCCAAGCATCAAACGAGTCATCACCCCATGATGGTTCAAGTGGCTTGCTGGCTTGTAGGGTTCTCATGGGACTCCGCTTGGGAAGCTGCCGTATAGCTGGTGTTTTGTCATCCAGGGAAAGAGAGTCTAATAAATTGACTGCCGCAGGAGCTTTCGGAACTTGAGGTAGAGATCTGGTTGCTGGTGGTTTGGCTTCTTTCAGCATGGTCGTGGAGTTTGGCTGGTCCTGTTCTGCACTAGCTTCTGGACCTTCGAATTCACCCCAATCATCATCCTCCTCGCTTGCAGGCAGGTTCCCGGTTGCATCGAAGAGAATATCGCTATCATGTTGTCTAGGCAGATCGAACGCTTGAAAAGCGGAAGGCTGCCTGGAAGCTTCAGGCGCATGCTGAGCCGGCGGGGCTCTCGAAGTGGAAATATGAGCGTTGCTTCTGTGTTGCGACCCGCCAAGTAAAATGTCATCGGATTGATCGAAGCCGCAGATCAATGAATCTGTCTGCAATTGCGTATTCTGGGGTTGGCCGGAGCTCTGCGCAGAGCCAGAGCCCTGGCCAAACTCAGCCAACAAGTCCGCGGACATGGGATTTGCAGATCATAAACAGGTTATGAATGGCATGGACCCGAGACTGCGAAGAGTCATCAAGATTACCGAGCTGTCGAGTATAGTTGGACCAGGGATTCGGAGACACTGTGGAATTGTCTCCGAATCGTAGCGACGCGATAAGAGAGCGGATTACATTATCGCCTTCCCCTCACCAAATGTTCCTTCCACCACTTCCCCAAGCGACAACTGCTGGACATGAGAACCATTGAGGAGACCAGGTATCTGATCAAGGCACTAAAGCAGAGACGTCAATGCTGACTCGCCACAGAAAGAGATGGGAGATCCTGTTTGCCGACAATGACACGCCTTCCGATCTGCGGGCGACCCTCCGAGGGGAACAGGGAGGAAAGCTGTGCAACGATGGGTTGAGATCGATCTGCTGGAAGGTCCGTGGGCATAATACGACGTGGCAATGAATTTACCACTCATTCCTTCTTTAGGTGTTTCTGCTCTTTGAAGGTCTTGAGCGAGAGGAATGGTCACAGAAGCTCGGCGAGTCGCGAGAGGCATACGAGGCCCTCCGCGCCCACTTCCTGAAATTTGTTGAACATCCCGATGATGTAGAGTCTACTGTTGATCCGCTGGCGGACGACGAGGGGGTAAGCTGTTGTCTGACCTGCGCTCTGTTCAGCGATATACTGGGACTTGTTTATCTGACCAATTGTCGAACGATTAGTCTCCCTGGCAAACACTCCGTAATGACGAGAAACTGTGCGCCGAGATTTTGCAGGATGTCGATCGATGCATGCAAGAGAACTTGTTTTTCCAGGAGCCAGCGACAAAGAAAAAGCTGACGGACGTCTTGTTTGTTTACTCGAAACTTAACCCTGACGTAGGGTATCGACAAGGCATGCATGAGCTGCTGGCTCCGATTCTCTGGGTTATAGATCGAGATTCTGTTCAACCTGAATCAGAACAGTCCACCAACAACGAGGGAGATACCTCGATGTTGGACCTCCTCGATCCCAAGTTCGTGGAACACGATTCGTTCACATTGTTCCTTTCTGTCATGCAGACGGCTCGCATATTTTACGAACACAGCGAGACTCAATCAGCCAATGGCGAGATCGACGTCATTCCGATTGTAAACCGGTGCCAGTACCTTCACAACGAGGCCCTGATGATTATAGACCAGGAATTAGCGGAACACCTACACGCCGTTGATGTACTACCTCAGATCTTCTTGACGTGAGTATCTCGATCACTGTGAGCGCAGGCCGTGCTGATCCGATACCCAGTCGCTGGATGCGCCTACTATTTGGACGAGAGTTCCCGTTCGACGATGTCCTCATGATGTGGGATCTATTGTTTGCCCATGGACTCCGGTCTGATCTTGTGGATTTCACATGCATCGCGATGCTGCTCCGGATTCGTTGGCAATGTGAGGAAAATGCTTAAAAGCTTCATTGTGTATACGTCCTAACACACCCCTTATAGTGCTCAAAGCAGACTACTCGGGTGCATTGTCAATGCTGTTACGATACCCATCTCCTCAACCACATGCAGCTCAAACTTTCGTGCAGGATGCGCTCTATCTTGAAAATAACCCGACTGCGGAACGAGGCAGCTTTATCATTTCAAAATACTCTGGCAGAGAGCCGGAGTCAAAGCGCCATAGCCAATCTAGGGTGAGACCTGCTCGAGCGGCTCATCTCTGGGAAGAATTCCGGAACCGCAGCAACAGCAACTCGTCCGCCTCGTCGCCTACTAGCAACGGCCCCAAGGGCCTTGAGACGCTTCTTCAGGATGTTTCTCAAGGCATTCAGCGTCGCACTGAGTCCTGGGGTGTAGCCAAAGCCGTTCGCGGAGCCGTGACGGAAGCCAGAAGAAACATGCAAAATATGCATTACGAGCCAGGGCCTCGTCCTGGCCCCTCACTTCGCAGGCCTTCTTCTACAATAGTATCAAACCTGGTGCCAAAGAAGCCAACGCCCACTGAGCTTGGTCTGGAAAAGAAGATAAGTCTTCTGGAGGAAAGGAATAAGGAATTGGCGAGTGCGTTGGGCGATGCCCTGGAAGATCTTCGTTCACAACTCGCCACTGCGAAGGACCTTGACTCGAATGCCAACGATGCGATGGAGCAGGCATTGACTCGAGCTGAATCGGTCCGTGATTGCCTGGAGGATTCTTCACTGCCACCCCCAATAGCCTCTAGGCCGCAGTTTACCAGAGTAGACGGCGAGCCCGCTGACTTGGCTCCATCACCGCCATCACCGCCAATCTCATCCGCAGCCAACAGCTTTGAAGATGTGGCGCAGAAGGATCAAAAAAGTACGCCTCAACCTGACGCCGGTGCTACGGGGCCATACGCCGAGAGTGGAACCAATAGGGTTGTTAGCACCGCCACAAACAGCGAGAACCCTGACAGACAGGCCAAAGCAGGACGAGAGAGGCCGCAGCCCAATATTGTCCGGCCATCCCTGTCGGATGCAGGGTTCTCCTGGATGCTGGAAGGTAGCCGGAACCTGTCGACCTTTGTCAGTTCCGCATCGGTACCACCGGAGCAGACACGGCATCAGGGATCACCCCGAAGCAGAGGCAGGGGCAGTCCGCTATTTGGGAATGGCGGAGAAGAGAACCCAAGGACCGAAGCCGAGCATGATGAATTGGCATTGCACAGTCTCCGCGGGGCTCAGGGCCCGCTGTAAGGCAGTGCAATTGTGGACACTGAACTCATGATATATACTTAAGAAGATAGATCGAGATCTGGGAGCGGCTCGCGCTCGCAGTGAACAAGAGGACCAGAGGACCCGTCAAGTCATAAGTACTTTCTTGCGGCGGCAAATGAGGCAAGATAGTATTTCAATGACCGCGTAAGGACAATAAGTAGTGCTGTCATTGGTTGTGGGACGAAGATAGCGGTGGGGTGTAGTGCACCAGGGCCGGATGTGTCGGGCAAGGAAGAGTGCGAAAGCGAGAACCATTCCCAAGGTTTGCATTGGAACATAGGAGGAATTTTAGGCGAAAGAAAATATGCACATTCTGCTACATAGTTGGTGAATTAGGGCTACCTAGCACCTAGATATGATTATATGAGAAGTAGACTTAGTTAACTAGCATAGTACTAACTAACACATCCTAGACAGGATAGGATCATCTGGGGGAAAGAGGAGACGTAAGATACTCCGTAGACATAGACATCAGACATCCCACTGTCGATCAAACAATCATCTTGTTAACTTTCCATAACAATTTAGGCTTAGAAGATTCAAAAAAGTATAGTCCCGAGATCCAAGCCTAGAAAAATATTACATCACCCCCGCCCCTTAACGCCTTTACACTTTACGCTTTGCCGGTTGCCTCTCTTTTTCCCTAATTCCCCACTACGGACCCCCCGCTGAATCTCTTTCCACTTTTCTCTCTTTCACTTTCTCCCCCTATAACTTTCCATCATCTGCACACACGCGTGCCCTCGGACGCCACATATGCCGGGCGCTCTACGAGGCAGTTGCCCTCTCCCTCCGGTTGCCCGCTGACACCCGCGAATGACCTTTCGTTCCTTCGACTCGACGCTCTTGAGCCTCAGCCTTTCCTTTTCTCTCCCGGCTGGGAGTTTATCACCCCAGATTCGGTAAAGAATGGGGTCGGCGTACTATCCCGATGGTAAGTCATGCGCACATGCTTCTGTTTCACATGCTATTTTCAACTTGTCAACTTGCGGGGACGTTCCCGCGGGGAGAGCCATGAACATCGGAGACAAGGAAGAGATGAAAAGAGAATGGACCGAAAGGATCACATTCGCGACATGGCTTCTTTCCAGCTCAGAGCAAGAAAAGAAAAAAACAAAAAAAGGAACAATTGGGCCTATGTTCGTGCATATGACCTAGAGATCGACCACCCCCTTCCATCACTTGAGGCAATCACGCCGAACTTCGTGGAATGGAACCTTTGACATGCGCCGATTGAGTTACCGGTGTAGTACGCTGATCATTCACTTATAGACGAACCGAGTCCCTTGTCGTCTCCGTTGGGTCCCCTTTCCGAGTCGCCCGAGTCCGAGTCGGGGTCTCTAAGACTTTCCTTGCAGACAGACCAGCCCTTGAGAGGTTCGCTGGACAGTCTTTCCTCAGGGTATGACCATCTTTCAAGGTCGGTGCCCGAACACTCCCCGTTCTTTGCCTTGGGCAGTCGATAGAATTCAAAAAAATTGACACATTCACCGCACCTTCATTAGATCTCCGTTATTCGAGAGCGAGCATGGAATTGGTCCAACTGGGCTGGGCCGTATACGCCAGCATCAACCATCGCGCCTCTTGACGCTTCCCAACCTGTCGACATCGTCACTGGCCCCGATGACAACCTCAACTACGCACCCATCGCCGACGCAACGCTCGGCTTCTTCCTCACGAGCTCCCACCGGCCGAATGTCGCTCAGCTCCTTCGGTGACCTGGAGGACCTTCATCGATTTCCTTTGGAATCGTTACATTCATTTTCTTTTGCACAGCAATCCGAGGAGCTGCTGCACAGCCGGCAAAATCTTCTCAAAAGGTCGATGGATTTCATGCGCGATCGCATGGGATGGGCGGCTAGTAATGCTGGGCTCGCCAGTGCCCAGGCGAATGCGACGGGCGACTCGGATCTTCAGAATATGATGGACCTCTTGACTCGGGCTCACGTTCTGGAAGAGGACCATACCAACCGGACACTCACTGGACCTGCGGATGTGAACGGAGAGAACATATTTGAAAGAGCCTTTTCGGAACGCGGCTCTCCGATCAGTACTCGGGATGCGCCCCAGGAATCTGCTCCAGGATCCCAGGCTACATCTGACAGTTCGCAACTGCTCAGTACCCTCTCCTCCAATGATCGCATCCCGCAACCTCGGAGAAGCCTGGTATCTGCACCATCGTCTGGGCGTGTAAGCTTAAAACGTACATATACGGATCTCAACTCTGCCTCCCTCAAAAACAAGCTGATGGAGACTCTAGCGCAACCGTACACCTCCATGGATACTTTCGCCTCCCTCTCTTCATCTACCGCTGGACTGGGATTCCCCATGCCTGCCCTGCACACCCACAGCAGCAAATGGACACCCGTCTCCCAGGCCGTGTTCCGAACCGAAGCTAAGGCTCCATGGACCATCCTCGCGGCCAATGATATCTCGTGTCTTATATTTGGAGTCACTCAATCTGAAGTCCGTCGGCTCAGTATTCTAGAGGTTGTACAGAAGGAACACAGGCAGTGGCTCGAGGCCAAGCTTCAAGACCCCAGCACTGATGCCACTGCCCGCGCGCCAATCCCGCAGAATAGGCCCAACATTCAGGCGGTAAATCCGAAGTTTAGAGGCCTGGGAAACGGAGTGACCGCACAGCTTCTCAGTAAACCGTCCTCACGGGAGAAGGCTCGACGGGCGCAGACCGATGATGGATACGGCTCGAGCACAAGGAACCCCCGCCATACCAACCATCCTGGAAACAAATCACGAGGGGTCTTGTTGTGCGGCGATGTTGTGCCGATTGAGAAGCGCAACGGCACTAAGGGGTCGGCTAGTGTTTGGGTCATGGAGAAGCGTGGCGGTCTGATCTGGGTGTTGGAGGAGATCACAGAGAATATGGCCTCAGTGCGTTATGACGAATCCTGGAATGTTGTGGAAGCTGAAGGGGACGTTGACAAGATCTGGGGGCCATCTGTACTCCGTCCCGGTCAACCGATCACTGAGCTTCTACCCCGTTTGCCATCGGAATCCCTCGAAACTTTGCCCGAGAAGGGATTAGCCAAGATCGTCGAACTGAAGCACTTCGCCGCTCTCACCGCCGCTGGCGTTTGCATCCCAGTGACAGTAGGCAAGGCGCATGGGAATCGCACTTTGCAGGTGTCGAGTTTCCCACACGTGGCAGGCATGATGGTTTTGTCCTCTTCGAGCTTGAACGTCATCAGCTCGAACTCTGTGTTCTCGTCGGTTCTCTTTGGTCAAGAACGCCCCGAGGGACGGCATATTACGGAACTAGTGCCCGGATTCGACGAGATACTGGATGTGTTAACCGAGGAGGACAACGTGCCGTTGGTCGACGGTATCGTGATCCCTGAACATAGCTTCCGTCGGGCCCGAACCCTGTCCATCCTTCGGGAGGGCAAATCCAATGCCGCCTCCGTCTTCAACGAGCCCAGTGGCTTGCTGGCTAAGCATCGAGACGGCTCCACTATTGTGGTGGATGTCCAATTGCGAGTGGTCAAGAGCGGCACTTTCTTCACCAGGGAACAAGCAGAGAAGCTCGAAGAACGCGCTAGCGATTCCGATGACAGTGACGACACTATCGCGGTGACAGAGCTGGTTTATGCCCTGTGGATTACATATTCGAGGCAAATTCACGCCGCTGGACCTGCGGCCAACATCTCATCGTCCTCATCGCTTACACCGAAGCCGGCTTCTCCTGTACCTGACCCCACATCGGATCGCCCAGCTGTTGCCACGTCTAGTGAGCAGACTCCCGATACCAGCAACCCTTCAGTTGAGATCAGAACCCCGAGCTCGACACTCAGCCAGCAGCTCAGCGAAGCTGCCTCGGAGCCCCTCACAGATCGACCCGTACAGCCAGTCCCCGAAGTCACTGCCAACGGCCAGACTCCGCAGAAACGGACCATCAACGACTACGTGATCGTGGAGGAAATGGGACAAGGTGCTTACGGACAAGTTAAGCTGACCCGTCTGAAGAAGAGCCCTCAGAAGAAGATGGTGTTGAAATACGTGACGAAGAAGCGGATTCTGGTAGACACGTGGACGCGCGACAGACGACTCGGCACCGTACCTTTGGAAATCCACGTTCTGGACTTCCTTCGCCGAGACGGATACAAGCACCCGAACATCGTGGAGATGGAAGGTTTCTTTGAGGACGACGTCAACTATTACATCGAGATGATTCCGCACGGGCTGCCGGGGATGGATTTGTTCGATTATATCGAGCTGAAGGCTAACATGGATGAGTCCGAATGCCGCAATATCTTCAAGCAGGTTGTGGATGCCATCCACCATCTGCACACGAAGGCCCTGGTGGTGCATCGCGACATCAAGGACGAGAATGTGGTGTTGGATGGAGAAGGGCGAATCAAGTTGATTGACTTTGGCAGTGCGGCCTATATCAAGAATGGGCCGTTTGACGTCTTCGTGGGCACGATCGGTAAGGCTTTTTCTCCACTGGATGCATCAGTTGCCGATATGCTAACATCTCTTCAGACTACGCCGCTCCCGAAGTCCTGCAAGGCAAGTCGTACCGGGGCAAAGAACAGGATATCTGGGCCCTAGGCATTCTACTTTATACGATTGTCTACAAAGAGAATCCATTCTACAACGTCGACGAAATCCTCGACCACCCGCTTCGCATTCCCTTCCTCCCCTTTTCGGAAGACTGCATCGACCTGATCCGCAAGATGCTAGACCGCGACGTCGACAATCGGCTGACCATCACGGAAGTGCTGGAGCACCCGTGGCTGGCAAACAACTGAGGCCTTTGCATACCAGCGCATATTTTATATTCCAGAAAAAAGAAGGCACGATACCCCACGACGTTTTTTATGTTTTGATTGATGACAGGGATTGGGGGGTGGGCATACTTTACGTTTCTACGGGTGGGGCATGATTGGTCTTTGAACAAAACAAACCATATGCACAGGAATTGCATGACATTGACAAGGCTTTTGCACAAATATTGGGGATTATGATACCTTTGTTTTGCTCTTCCCCGTGTATTTAGAGAAAAGACCATTAGCATGGCATGAGAAGAATCTATACATATATGATTGCATCGGTGAATGTTGGCAACACCGGAGTAGTTAAGTAGATCTTATGACTAGACTTGGTATATAGATAGAGCTCAAACTAGTTGATGACTTAGGACATACTGTAGACTACCTAACTTATGTAGGTACATACTTGAGTGGCCATTCGCCTTCGACTCCACCGGTACACTATTCTACCAATCCGTGGTCTTCTCGAGCCCCAGTCGACTTTTCAGGACCCACAGTTATTGCCAGGAACAAGTCAGGTGTGCCTAAAGTGAATAAGGATGGTCCTCTTAGTGAACAGTCAGCGAGTCGCATGGGTCTCCAAACTGTCTTACTTTCTGAGACTGAGTGGGGTGCGCGATAACAACCAAGGCACAAAGTCACTGGTACTTGGACTTTCTATGCATCCTACACCACTTTGCAGTGTACTGCATTCCAAAAGTTGCGCTGGTTCGACGTATCGCATTCTTTCCGCCTTTCTTTCTTTCTTTACCCCTCTGTTACCCGTGGAATTCCCTTATATTCTTCTTTCTACATTCTAACATGATTTCTCCGGACCGCTCGGTTCTTTGAACGTCACTTAAACAAGTCCCGACGGTTAACATCGCCAAGTGCCACGGTTCGCTGCCCCGTAGGCCCCCGAACAATAAACGTCTTTCTTAACATTCCCCGCTCCTCTTAAACAAGTTTCCACTTTCCTTTCCAACTTTTCCTCCCTCGACTCTTGACTTGGGCAAAAAGTATTCTGCAGCAGTATGGTCGTTTAGCTATCCCCCCGGTGCTCTGTCGCGCCCATCGACCATCGATCCCTGGTGCCATACTCATCCCTCTGCCCGTCACTAAAGTACATCCCCCACCCCTTACACCACCATGGCTATCCCGATCACCGACGAGATTGCCCCCTCTCCCGGACTTTCCCCGGCAAGTCCGGCCTCTTCCACAGGTCAAATCCCTCTCGATCAACCACCAAAACTTAAGAGCCGCCGAAAGTTGTTCCCGGGTTTAGGGCGCAGACAGTCTAGCCAGTCGCTGACCCGCCGCGGCCGATCTGCATCTACCGGTTATCGTCGGGACCACAAGGCCTCGTTATCGTGCGTCTCGTTATCGTCGGTATACTCCCCATGTGTGGGAAATGGGAGTTCTTCGCAACTCTATGGTAGCCTGCACCCCCGACCGGCCACACCGGGTTGTTCGGGTGCGCGCGATGAGGCCCAGGGGATCAGTAATCGTATTCGGCTGGTGGGCACGGAGTCGCCCAACTCACAGCCGCGCACGGTACCCTTGCCCTTTGACTTGAGGCCGGCCTCTCGTGATTCACGTCTCAGTGTTGCTACGGAGATTGAGACGGAGAGTGAGGTGGTGGATACGGAAATTAAGACGCCGGATACGCTGCCAGATGCGCAGCCTGCAAAATCTCTTGATTTCTGGGGTGATATGCCCAGAGAGCTCAAGATGGAGATCTTTCGATATTTGAACCCCCGCGAAATTGTTCGCTGTGCCGCCGTGTCGAAGCTCTGGAATGAGATGTGCTACGATGGTCAATTGTGGACCAAAGTCGATACGACTGAGTACTATGATAAGATCCCCAGCGATATTTTGGTGAAACTCATCACGTCCGGTGGACCCTTTGTGCGCGACCTCAATCTCAGAGGCTGCGTTCAGTTACGCGACAAGTGGCCCTCCGATGGAGAGCGCATATCCGATTTGTGCCGCAATGTCGTCAACTTCTCCCTCGAAGGCTGTCGTATTGATAAGATGTCCATCCACTATTTCCTGCTTCGGAACCCTCGCTTGGAATACATCAACATGTCTGCCCTGTCCAGTGTCACGAATTCGGCAATGAAGCTTATCGCAAAGTCTTGCCCCCGGCTTGAGACCTTGAACATCTCCTGGTGCAGCAATGTCACCGCTCACGGCCTTCTCAAAGTGGTCAAGGCTTGTCACCGGCTAAAGGATCTTCGCGCCAGTGAGATTCGGGGCTTTGCCAACGAGGACTTGGCCTGGGCTATCTACGAGCGAAACACCCTGGAGCGATTGATCATGAGCCGCACCGACTTGTCCGACCAGAGCCTGAAGATCTTAATGCACGGCGTCAACCCGCCTTTGGATGTGCTGACCGACCGACCGATTGTGCCGCCTCGGCGATTCCGACATCTGGATATGCATCATTGCCCGGACATCAGTGACGATGGCTTGAAGAGTTTGGCCGGCAATGTTCCAGATCTCGAAGGACTACAAGTTTCGCAATGCTCGGATTTGACCGACGACTCTATCATCGATGTCATTCGCACTACACCGCATCTCTCACATTTGGAAGTGGAGGACCTGGAGAGCTTGACCAACAGCACTCTTATTGAAATTGCCAAGTCACCATGTGCTCAGACCCTTGAACATCTGAATGTCAGCTATTGCGAAAACCTGGGCGATACCGGGATGCTGCAGGTTGTCAAGAGCTGCCCGAAGCTGCGTTCAATCGAAATGGACAATACCCGGGTCTCCGATTTGACTCTCATGGAAGCGAGCTATCGGGTGCGCAAACGTGGCTACGGCGAAGAACATCCCAAATTCGGCCTCCGACTGGTAGTCTTCGACTGCGCCAATGTAACCTGGGCGGGTGTCAAGGAGGTTCTGTCCAGTAACTGCTTTATCCCACGCTCTCGCAAGCCGGTATCCACCGTCGTGACTGTCACCCAAGCATCGAGTCCTGACTCCCCCACGACGACAACGTATGTCGCGCCGACTTCAACCTCGTCGTCACCCATCTTTCCTAAAGAGATCATCCAGCTCAAGTGCTTCTACGGATGGCAGATGACCGTCGACGAGCACACGAAGCGCGTCGTGCGTGGTGATCTCGCAGGCGCCAGCTGCCTTGACCGCAAATGGGCAGACTACATGATGGCCAATGAGGAAGCGGGCGCTGCAGGTGCAGGGGCCCGACGGAGAAGACGCCGGGCTCGTGAGGCGGAGCGGCTCTACAACGCCGATGAAGATGACGAAGATGACTCCTACGGGGCTGGTACCTTCTCCGCCCTCGGAGGCCGGCGTCGGCGTGCTCAAAGCGGCTGCCTCGTTATGTAAAGCCTCTTCTCCTTTTCCTTGGACCGCGTTCTCTGGCTACCTCGGCTATCTGTCGTATGCGACAAACTTCTCCTTCAGCATGCCAGCGCCGGATCGCTGGCATTGCACCTCTTTGAATTTACTCTACGAGGAAATGCACGACACGATCTCACTTTACACTGGGACTTCTAACGACCTTGCGAGCGGGACACGATTCTCGACGGACAAACCGTCTTCAACGAACACATCAGACCACCATTGTCTATGCGAACCAGCCTTCTTTCCATTTCCTCTCGTTACGGGCGTCAGGACAGGAGCAGACGGACCTGCATTTCTACTATATCATATCCATCTTGGCCTTTCTTTCCTTTTGCCAGACTGTCATTTCAATGCCCCGCTAGCATATGTAGAAGGGTCGTGTCGAGGAATGGAGTTTTCTTGATTTATCCTTGGTTTGATTTTCTTAGTTTTAGGCTTAATGCGCCTGGTTTATCCTGGAATTGATATGCCTTTTTTGGCTTTCTATTAGTTTCCATCTTGGAACGATCGGTACTATTCTGTCACAACCGAACATGCCTAGGATCTTTTCCAGCAAAGAAAAATAAGTCTCAACATTTAAACAAGTTATATGCAGACTATCTCGGAGAATTGATGGGGTTTAAGTTTTAAAGGGGAATTATCGGGCCGTTTGGGTTGCTCTCATTCGATTCCGAACACATCTTGGCAGGTACCGGGAGAATGCCGAAGTCTCCCTTAATTGAAATGTCCGAGGATGTGGCGAATAACACCCGGAGTTCACAGCTTTTATATCAAATGTAAAACCCCATGTCGAATTTAGAAACTCTCAGAACTTAGCAATCATGAAGCCAGCGACTGCATTGAGTGTGGCACTCGGCGCTGTCGTGCCAGCATGGGGTCAAACCCTTACGGTTGACATGATTGAGAAGATGGGAAACAACAGCTTGTTCACGCGTTGGAGACCGTCTTCTCATTTCCTAGCACCAGCAGGATGGATGAATGTATGGAATCCTTCTCTAGTATAAGTTTCCAGCATCTCTAATTATGTGATAGGATCCGTGTGCACCAATGTACGATCCAGTTCGAGACTTGTATCATTTGCACTACCAGTTCCATCCCAATCATGTTGCCTGGGGTATGAATTGCCCCTCTATACAGATCTTATATGAATGTTATTAACAAGATTCCAAAATAGGTAATGTCTCATGGGGACACGCAACATCCCGCGATCTCATAACGTGGACCGACGTGGATCACCACCCTGACAATGACCTCCCTGCGTGGAAGGATCAGGAAATGCAGTCAATTGGCACGACCAACCTGACCGGCAATCACAACCCACCACTATATAACCATCTCTCCGTCTTTTCCGGTAGTGGTCAGTCCGTCAACCTCTCCGGTCAAATCGACGGCACACTCCTAGCATTTTATACGGGTGTCGACTATCTTCCAACTGCCTGGAATGAACCGTATACTCCTGGAACCGAGAGCCAGGCGTTGGCCTACTCTACCGATGGAGGAGTAACATGGAAGCACTACGAGAATAACCCGATTCTCAGTGATCCCCCTGGGAACTGGAATGTCACCGGTTGGCGTGATCCATACTTCGCTCTCTGGTCGCAAATGGACAATATCCTCAACATGACCGAGCCTCATTACTATGCCGTTTTTGGATCTGGTATTCGAGGTATTGGTCCTCGCATGCCTCTATACAGTGCTCCTGCTTCAGACCTTACCAACTGGACCTTCTTGGGAGCTCTCTGGGAGCCTGAAAAGAACACCACCTTAGGCAGCCTTGAGGAAACCGGTTCCTACGGATTCAACTTTGAGCTTTCCAACTTCTTCTCGATTGGCGACCGCTACTTTGTTAGCATGGGCGCCGAAGGCGGCAATGTCAGCTTCCATCATCAGAAATGGTCGCTTTGGAACGAGGGAACTCTGTCTGTTCGATCGAATGGCAGCGTTGCCTTTAACCCCGTCTCTGGCGGCGCCAGTGATTGGGGTCTTCTCTATGCAGTAAGCAGTCCATACCATTCCCTATCTAAAGAACACTCTGTACTAACATTATCTGCCAGATCACTTCATTCGACGACACCAAGAACAACCGCCGGATCCAGTGGGGATGGGCACAAGAAGACATGAATGATTTCGGCATCACCCAGCAAGGCTACCAGGGAGCATTCGCCTTACCCCGAGAGATCTTCATCAAAGACACCCAAGGTGTCATCCCCAAGTCCTCCAACGGACCTAGCAACTCCCGATACATCCAAAACACCGACGGTAGCTGGAACGCAAGTACCTTGGGTATCCGACCAGCCCCAGATGTCGCTGAGGGCCTTCATCGCGGCGCCCATCATACCAAGTATCCATGCGACAACCAAAAGTGTGACACCGAGCAGATCAACCTACCCAACAACCTCACCAACTCATACCAAATAAGCCTAAGCATCAAACATACCACAGGCATCGCAGGAATAACCATCTGCGCATCTCCCAATCACCAAGAATACACAAACATCTACTTCGACCCCTCGTCCAACAGCATCTCCGTCAACCGCACCCATTCCTCACTCATCGACATGTTCGCCAATAACACGCACGTTGGCTATTTCGAGCCCTACCAGCTTCAACACGAGAATGGCTGTACCAAAGAGTCCATCGGAATGGACATCTTCGTGGATGGTTCCCTGGTCGAGGTGTATGTGAATGATCGATTCGCTCTCACTAGTCGGATTTATCCTAGTAGGGAGGATAGTAAGGGTATTTCACTCTTTTCAGCGGACGGTGTTGATGTTGAGTACTCGAGGATTGAGGTTTGGGATGGTCTCCTCAATGTCTGGCCTGATAGACCCCTGAATAGCAGTTCACTGCTTGTATTTGATACGCCAGCTGAGACGGGGAATTATACTTGGTGGGCGGGTAACTGAGTTATAGTGGAAGCAGCCATTAGTTGCTAACTTTGCCTACATGGTTTTGAAAACTTAATAACTAGTGGAATACCACATGTGAATCAAGACAGTAACATTGCACAGACATACACTGTTCTCTAAAGGGTTGGACGTGAGCACAGCGCTCTCTACTTTGGTCTGTCTACATTCTCAATCAGCGGTGGTTCGATAATATTATAAATGAAGCATATCTTATTTGCAGATGTCGCATGTACGTGCAGCAACTGGAACCAATCCCCATAGGGTTACAGCTGTTGCCACTAAGATGCAATAGTCAGTCTCCTTTCGACACGAAGTCTAAGGGAACATACCTATGTACTTGCTAGGCAAGCGCGCTCTTCAATGGGTATGGCGGCCGCATTGGCAAGGGCAGCGAAAACGCTAATTACGATGAAGTCGAGGAACCTCATGGTTTCGTGGTAGATGATGTAAAATATCTATTATGCCTGGATGAAAATTGGAAGAATAGCTCGTATTATGCCTCCAGAGCTAGGTACTAAGTAGAAGCTCTAGGACACATACTTCCGAAGTCATGGATACGTCCCAGAAGATAAGTCTCGCATGGACTAGATCAGAGGTCACTATGACGATCTGCTAACTGCTTAATCTGTGAATATGGATTGCTTTTGCATGAGGGAATCATGACTCGTGAGTTCTGGCCCTAACTCGGTCCCAGATTATAGCCTTATGAGGCTGAGGTATAGGGCGGGAACCGAATCTTGTGGGTGTGAAAAGGCTGCTTGATCTGAAAACTTAGTATGACTACGTTGGACGCAAATCATACATGGAGGTAGAATCTCAAAAGTTCAAAGTTTACCAAAGTGGTATTCAATCACGAAGCTATGTATTTTCTTCCTTTCCTTCCCCTCCTTTTTTTTCTTTTTTCTTTTTATTTTTTCCCTTTTTTTCGCCGCTTCCGCTGTTCGGTTCTCCCCCTTCCAAAGTCTCCCCTCCATAGTTGTTTGCCTTCACTTATTTTCCTCTTGTAGATCTTTGATAGCTGCCTTGACGAGGTTAGAGAATGCGGTAGCTTTCTCGAGAATTTCATCAAGTTCAAGTTCAAGTTCGGCGGGAGCCCGGGGAGCGATATCCTTGTTGGTATTCTTGTCGTTATTCGTGTTGGTATCCTTGTCCTTGTTTCTGATGGCCTCGTATGCAATCTCAGCGAGGCGTGTGGCTCCCCTACGGATCTCTTCTTCTGTCAGTGTCTTCAAAGTCCCACTCGAGACAGCCTCTGCCCTGTTGTGGTCCATGTTTTCTACGATACTCTGTTGGGTCGACTGCTGAGGTTCAGCTTTGAGGACTTTGCCGGCCTGGATGCTCTTTGAATCAGGCAGGTTCACGAGGTTTTTAACGCCCAGCGTAATTTCAGGAGCCTTTGAAGCTTCCGTGGTCCTCGGTGCAGTCCCTTTAGCCTTTGCGACTTGCTTGGTGATCTTGAAGGGCTGAGGAACGGTCTTCGACTTGTTTGCTCTTGCAACTTTGGGTTTGGTTGTTTTCACGACCTTCTTGGCAGCGACCAAATGCCCACTCATGGCAATATCCTTTCCGTACTTGTTAGCATCTTCCAATGTCGGCCCGCGGAGTGGATTATGATTACTTACAGACTTACCACCTTCCGAGTTATCTGTGAGGTCGTCGTCTTCAACAGTCTCCTCATATTCGTAGTCGGAGTCTTCTGCATTCGTGTAATCCAGGTAGTCCCCAGCTTCTGTGCTCTCTTCGTCCTCATGTTCGATGATGTTTTCCAACCCATTCTCTGCGTCGTCGGCTTCTTCATCGATTGCATGTAGCCCGTCCTTTTCAGCCTGGGGGCACTTCTCATTGACATAGGGCTTCTTCAGAGCTTCATTGTAGTCAAAGGCTTCCAGCCCATTAGCCAAGAACATCTCATGGTCGACAATATCAGCTGAACGGCCATCGGCCCAGTCCGGTCCAACCCGAATTTGATAACCGGGGATTTGATAAATGGGACCAACATGGTATCCACCAGACGAGTTTCTCGGGATGACAGAATGATCGTAGTGGGCCTTCTGGACCACATCATATGAGCCCACGTACTTTTCAGAGCCCTTTTCGACATCCTTGGTACCAGAAGGCTTGTGTACACGTAGCTGCCGCTCTATAGCACGAGGAATACCAAGTGCAGAAGCAGGAGCAACCACAGCGCCAATTGTCCAGACCGGAAACTTTTTCTTGGTGAGCCAGTTGGGGACATTCAGCAACCATCCAATCCATTTGGCATGCTTCCGGCCGCAAAGGATGTAGTAACCCTTGTACACAGGGAAGTGAGGCAAGCCATGAGCCCATACAATTGGACCCACTCCGGATGGTACACGCTCGGGTCGAATATCACCATTTGGCAGGAAGTCGTAGGGGTAATCTTTGCCGCGGATGGCTGCCCTGAGGAACTTGGTCGTGAGATAGACCAACTCGTCGCTCAGGCGGGTGTTGGCTGGCGGGAAAACAGGCTGGCCATTTTTGTAGGAGACAGTGGCCACGAGTCTCATCCGAGCCTTGTCCTTTTCGGATCGGGGTGGTCGACCCTGTGGGTCACCAGTACGCCAGAATGTGTCTGGCGTTTGATGTTCATGGAGCTCCACGAGGCGAATACACTTTCCTCTGTTTGATTTCAGAGCGGTCATGAAGATTTCGTGATCCTTGGCCTCGCAGGCTGCGGGTGCATCTTTGAGACGCATTTTGGTGAGTCGGATTGCTTCCCGGAGGTAAACAGATAATTGGTGAAGTCGCATTGACGGGGAGGTGCGAGATAAATGAGAAAATGGCAGAGTCAATTTTAGATTCGGTATGAGGAGAAACGATGCGGACTGATGATTTACCAGTCAAGGATAATGTCGATGGTGGCGCGGGTGTTGCGAGGTTGGAATGGTAATAGAAGGTTGGAAGATCGGTCAGAGGGGTCTGATGGAACAAGTGGAAGAAGTTCTGAGAGGGAAATGGACGTGATGAATACGAATATGCAGAGAAAGATATGATAGAATGATGAACAGGCAGAACTGGTCAGATAGATGGTTGAAATGAGGTAGAGTGTGAGGTTGTGAAGTGGAAAGGAAGAAGTTCGAAGGTCGGAATGGATAAGGAGAAAAGGATAGGAAGTCAAGATAATTGTCTGGCTTAGAGAATAGGACTATCTCAAAGGTAAGTGTGATGTACTTGGATAGAGAGTGTAGAGGATGTGGCTGTAGGGAGAGGAGAGGAATAATCTTGAAGAGTAAGAGAAAGTGAATGTCGGGAATAGAAACTTTCAAGGTCTGGAATGATCAAATGATCAGGTTGACAGTGCGTTTAAAGTTATTACGGCGTGTGAAGATTATCAGGGACTAAATCAAAGTTCAGCTGGACTTTATGCAATGCTAATTGGGATATCAGGCTGGAGATACACATAATATAGACACCAGGCACTATCTTTGCCTCCATGAGAATTCTTTACTCGAAGAAACCGCCGTCACTTTCATTTCCATCGGCCTGGACAGGAACAGGAGCCGTCTTGGCCAGCCCCTGGCGGCGAGCTTTCCGGGTCGCCTTGTCGTACTTGCCTTTGTCTCGTTTCGGCTGGCTCTTTATGGCATCCTGGGGCTTTTTCGATTCCTTCTTCTCCTTCTTCTTGCCCTTCCTGTTGTATGTATCCGCAACCGTTTTTACGCTGAGAGTCGCGGTCGGTTGACCATCGGCTCCAATGTTCAATTTGCCATCACGAAGTTCGCCAAGAGTGTCATCTTCCATGCACTTTTCAACGACAGACCAAAGAGGCGGCTTTGTTTTGTCAGATTGCACCTTTTCTTCCGCCTCCGATTCTGATTCTGACTCCGCGTCATCCTTGCCTGAGCTCTTCGACTTGGGGTAGAGTGAAATGTATTTCTCGGTGAGAGGGTAGTAGATGGTGTAGTTGAGGTTGACGCGGGCAACGTGAATCTTGCTTTCGAGCTGTTCCTTTTGTTTGGTGTTGAGGCCCTGCTTTTTCTGGCGGCGTTCGAGGCGGGTCAATTGCTTGGTCGCATTCTTGCGATCTAGTCGTAGAGCGAAATGATCAGCAACAGAGTTTGACGGGGGGGGGGCAATTCAAGAACACACCCAGAAATCGAACAAAATGATACTTCTTGATCAACTGTGATCGCTCTCGGCGTGCAATTTCCTCGACAAGATCCTGCTCGTAGCCCGCGAGAGCACGCTCCTGCAGGATTCGAGCATCTGCAGGCAAGGTCGGTTTCTGCAGGAGACGCTTGACATCCCGGATCCGCTTTTTCAGCTCATTGACCGAGGGATATTGCCTCTCGGGCCGTGGAGCAAATTTGTCCTTGGACTTGCGGCTCGACTTGACTTCGCCGCTACCGTGGTCCCCGTCTTTGATATGGACGTCGTCGGCAGATGGAGCTCGGTGCTGCTTTTTGCGAGGTCCCTCCTCTCCATCGCGGCTCTTGCGCTTTGTAACACGATCAGGCTTAGAGTCCGGCATGGTTGACAGTTGTGACCAAAAAAGAAAGTGTCCCAAGCAAAAAAAAAGAAAAAGAAAGGTCGGCGCATCATCGGCCCGTCCCCAGATCGGCGCAGCCAATGAGCGCGCGGCCGATCGCATGACGATAGCAGCGCGTTTCTCTTCCTTCTGTTACTGCTCTCTCACTGTCCATTCTTTTCCAATTGGCTACAATTTAACTTAGCCCGAGGCTGCGGCCTCAGATTCAGAGCTCTAACGCGCCTTGGAGGACCACATCATAATGGAGTCCGCCATTCGCTGGTCACCGAGCTCGACCCCCACCGAACAGCGCTTCCTGTCAGTCGACGTCACTGGCAAATCGTTTCGTCTGTGCAAGGTCACTGGCTTTGACGGACATAAGCTCCGGCATCAAGTACTTTCTACGTTGACCGACGTTCCTCTCTTTCGCGCATTCGACTGGTCCTCCTCCAACGAGAACCTAATCGCCGTAGGCCAATCGTCCGGCGAGGCCACCGTTCTACGACTAGATGCCGACTCGAAGGAGTCGCTCTCGTTCCCTGTCCGCAATCAACGATATTGCAATGCAGTTGCATTTAGCACACATGGACTGTTGGCGTCAGGTCTCGATCGCGTGCGGAATGATTTTTGTTTGACACTCTGGGATGTGAACCAGCGGCTTGGTGCTGCTGGGCGTAGCAAAGGTTTTCCAGAACCTCTGAGGAAGCTGGCCAGCTCTGAGCCTATCACAAGTATCAAGTTCTTCCGAGACCAACCAGATACCTTGGTTACGGGAGTCAAAGGCCAATTTGTCCGGATTTATGATCTCAGAGGTGTGTTCTTTCTTGTCATTATAGTACCTTTGACCATGCTAATGTATTTTCTCTCAATCAAGAGGGCCCCGGTAACCCTTCTTTACAATTCCCGACCCGTTGTGTCCACAATCTGGCAATCGACTGGCTCGACGAGAACTATATCGCGTCAGGTGCACCATCCAATGAGAGCACCATCTGCGTCTGGGATCGACGTGTAGGATTTCGATTATCATCGCCATCAGTTGGGTCCTCCGCCAGCAATCTAGATTCCAACCAAGCGGCGGCTGCTCTGCAATTCAAGGACGTGTTCAGCCCCAAAACCTCAATCTGGAGCTTGCGATTCTCCAAGACCAACCGCGGCTACTTGGGCGCACTTTCTAATACAGGCCACCTCAAGACTTTTGATATTGCTAAGGATCATCTGTCAGAAGAGAATCGTGCTTCTATCGACGACACCCTCGGCCCAGGCTCTTTCAGGAACTACGCGGAGCCTGTGTACACGAAGTATGTGCGGGATGTTCGTGCTCCATTCGACCATCCAACGCGCGGGTGCGAAGAGCGCGAGAGGATCGTTGCGTTTGATTTCCTGAACATCGCTACCGCTGCTCAACCTAGTGCCATTGCCCTGGATGGCAACGGGCAGCCGCAAATCGTCACTGCGCGGCCACCGTGCCCACCCGTGGACCTCTCTTCCCAAGGAGTCCTGGCTTGTGGCGTTGCGTTAAGGGACTCGGATGTCAGGACCGTTCATCCTCTGTCCGAGCATATATCACCTGTGTCTGAGCTCATTGGAAATATCCGTACGCGCGTTCTATCAAGCTCGAAAGATGCTAGTGTAAACTCGGACAGAGAATCATCCGAATCCAGATTACTTACTTCTGAACCCGTCCCCAGCCGAGAAGCTCGGGAGCGCGCACTGTCCCTTGGAACGCTTGGGACTCTGTTAAGTGCAAAGGAAGCCTTGACTCTATCCACAATTGGCCAATTCCGATGCAAAGAGGGATATCTGTTCGACGAGGCTCGAAACCGAAAGATCGTGTCGGATGATGCTGCCCTGCAGGATTTCTGGGGCTGGGTTGAGCGTAAGTCGTGTGGGCTTTCTTATGTAGTCAAGTTCTGACGTCTTCCTAGGTGCTCGGGCCGACTCTTCCGGAATGACGATGGTGGTTAATGGGCTAGATATGAACTACATGGGTGTGAGCAGCGTCTGGAGTAACGACTTGGGTTCGTCATCAGCTACCCTTTCTACGATGGGGTGCCACAACTGACGATTGACACAGGGCATGGTACCGAGAAACGACGCATCAGCTCAAAGGCGGATGGCCCCAAAAGTGCAGCCGAAGCCATTGGCCATCTTGCCGAACATTTGAATCTACCAGAGGTCAAGGGCTGCGATACTGCATACCCCGAGCACCGCCGACTCTGTCTACGCCTCTGCGGTGCGGCCCAGTCACACCGGGAATTGGAAGAGCTGGTTAAGAATCTCTCCGGTAAAAATCAGCACACTAAAGCCGCTGCTTTGGCCATCTTCCAGGACGAACCCAAGCTGGCTTATCTCGGTCTTCGGAGCAACAAGCCTACACAAGCCCACAAACTCTTGGCTATGGCCATTGCCGGCTCTGCGAAGGGTGATAATAGCTCTGACTGGGAAGAGACTTGCGGGGAGATTTCCAAAGAGCTTACAGATCCTTACTCGCGGGCCATTCTTGCTCTCGTTAGCAAGGGCGACTGGAACTCAGTCATTAGGGAGACCACCCTACCCTTGAAGTACCGGGTTGAGGTTGCACTGCGCTGGCTTCCAGACAATGAGCTGACCGTGTACCTCAAAAACGCCACGACAGAGGCTATACGCCAGGGCGATATTGAAGGAGTAGTTCTCACAGGCCTTGGCCATCTGGCCATGGGTCTATTCCAATCATACATCGACAAGTTCAACGATGTGCAGACCCCGGTGCTAGCCATGAGCTATACCGTCCCAAGAATCGTCAGCAGCTCAGCATCCATCGCCCAATTCGAAGCCTGGCGCGAGACCTACCGCCGACAGATGAACTCATGGAAACTTCAACTTGAACGAGCCCGTTTCGACGTCGGCTCCCGCCGCTTCGCAGTGACCGTGGACGGACGCAAACTCATCCCTGCACCACCACAACAGGTCAGTCTGACCTGCAACTACTGCACGCGCCCGCTCACCCAGGACGACGCCTCAACTCAAATCTCTCCCACGGCCACACCCGAGACTGTCCATCCGACTGTCGGCAACCCGCTAGGATCCACGACCATGTCCGGCACTGTCTGCCCTCGCTGCGGTCGCCACATGCCCCGGTGCGGTGTCTGTACGATGTGGCTGGGCACACCAGACCCGATGTCGCGCTCTGGTATTGCAGCCGACGCAGAGCCCAACACTCGCAAGGCTAGCGAGGCTGAAGTGATGCGACGATTCGTGGTCTTTTGCATCCATTGCAACCACGGCTTCCATGCGCACCACGCACGGGACTGGTTCACGCGACATAAGGTGTGTCCAGTTGCAGAATGTAGTTGTATTTGTGATCGGTGATGAATCATTCAAGGTGCATGAAGGAGTCTGGCTTGATATTTTATACCCATTTCCGCCCCTCGAGTCCATAGTTTGTATAGAGTGGCGCACGCCGTCCAATCGGACAATGAATTCATGTGGTAAGAAGAGTGGTTACACCTTTTTCTGTGGAGTGATAGATAATCGATGAGTAGGTGGGAATCTTGAATTTCCCAAGAACCTGTCTGTATATACCAATTCTAGAGGGCGCCATAAGTTTCTTTATGCCGGCGTTGTCAGTGACATAGTCATATGTGACTAGTATAGTTGCGTACCAAGATCTTCTCTGAATGGTGAAGTCTTGGCTTAAACCTCTAATAGTTAGCTATACATAATATCTATCTCTTCTCATAAATTACGGATTAACAATTCGCCGGGGTAGCACAATGGTAGTGCGTGGAGCTTTTAACTCCAAGGCTGTGGGTGGGTTCGAGCCCCACCTTCGGCGTTTTTGTTTCTGTTTTATAAGATACATTCCCCTCCTACTTTCGCCCTAGTTGACGATATCAACGCCTTGTTTGATAGCCAATCTGTCCGCTACTTTTTAGACCTAATGTATGTACTATATGTATATGAGAGAGGAGAGGGATGCATATGCATTGTGACTCAACATAGATTCAATTGGGTAGCGTGGCCATATGTATGTTAGCAGGTGGTTCCTTCATTATCTCTGTTTTTGCGAACCTAAATGTCCAATTCCATTTTACGTTTAATATTTGAAAAATAAATACATTTGCCGGGGTAGCACAATGGTAGTGCGTGGAGCTTTTAACTCCAAGGTTGTGGGTTCGAGCCCCACCTCCGGCGTCAATTTTATGGCAATTATGACTTCCTGGCCCTTCCGTCTCTTCTCTTTTTGCATGTACGGAGTACCTATCTTGTATTTCCGGACCAGGAATTTTTGGTGAGTCAATCCGCCTTGCTGATTGTCGGTGTCTCCCTCTGGCAGATCTGACACATGCCCCACTAGCTTCTCTAAAGCTCCGAGCTCCGGGTTCCACGGCTGCACCTCCGCGTCGCAAATATCTCCCAAGATAAGATCCGGGCAAATACAGAAGATGGGCAATGATCCCAAAGGTGGCAAAGAGAAGCGTGCTCGTGGTCGCGGTCATGGTCAGGGTTCGAGTCGTGAGGTGCAAATCTCCAAGGCTATGAGCCTGCTCCTGCGGCACGCGGCCGAGGAGGAAGGCCTGAAGATGAACGCTCAGGGCTACGCAAATGTCGCAGACGTGGTAATCTCGATTTCAGCTTTTGGCACCTGCATTTCTTCTAATGGGGCATTCTCAGTTACAATGGCGCAAGCTCAAGTCTCTCAAAGTCACCTTCGACGAAATTCGCCATGCCGTCGACTCTTCCGATAAGAAACGTTTCGCCCTCCTCCACATTCCCTCTGCGCAAGCGAACGAATCTACAAGCAAAACCACCACCCTGCCCATCACTACATCCGGGTCAGAAGGAGTGGAAGATGAAACCGCGCCTGCAGCGGGGGAGGACCAGCCGTCCAGCTCTGTACTAGAGGCTCCCGTCTCAGCTGAGGACCAGCAGAGTGCCACAGCACAAGCACTCTCCGTCACAGACACTGAGCCGTCCCATTTTTTGATCCGCGCTACACAGGGTCACAGCATCAAGACCGTGGATGCAGCATCATTCCTCGAACCTCTTTCGCTTTCTGACGAGTCCAAGCTGCCAGATGCCGTTGTTCATGGCACATTCCATGGAGCATGGCCAGCCATTTTACAATCCGGTGGACTGCGGTGCATGGGCCGCAACCACGTTCACTTCGCAACGGGCCCATCCATAGAGTCTGTGTTGGCGACTCAGCAGGACGATGCGCAGAAGAACACAACGAAGAAGGACCATGTCATTTCAGGGATGCGGAAAGATGCACAGGTTTTGATTTACATCGACCTCCGGAAAGCTCTGGCGGCCGGTTGTCCGTTCTGGCGTAGTGAGAATGGAGTTATTCTTAGCGAGGGGCTTCCTGTTATAAACGGTCCAAGTGATACTAATACTGATGCGCAAAAAGTTGTGTCAGTGGATTTCTTTGATGTGGTTATTGAGAAGAAGGTTGGGTTGGGCAAGATCTGGGAGCGTGGCGAAGTTTTGCAAGAGCTGTCAGCGAGTTTGACGAGTCGGGGAACTCCCAAGGGACATCCCAAGAGAAACACATAGAAAAAGCATAACGGATATCTGATTCAAATCAGCCTACAGTAGTATAACGGGATCAACACAAAAAGGTCCGATCTTACCCCACTTAGTCACATCCGATTATGCGGGGATTCGGAAGTGAAGTCGCAGTGCAAATAGCAGCTCCGATCCGACACGCCGATAATCTTTATCCGACGCCAGAACCCAATCATGCCACAGCTCCGCGGTTTTGCGGGGTCGCCCTCGAATGAGCATCAATTCGTTGGTCACCGAAAACTTGGAGAGTTCAGAGGTCATCCATATTTTATAACTCCGTACTCCGTACCGGTCACCAAGTCCCGTCGGATCCAGTGGCTCTATAAGACTCCTGCGCCTTCCCCAGATTTTCACTTTTTTATTGAAACCGCAATACGTTGCGAATATATACACTATGGCGACTCACAGATTCGACCCCAACTTCACTGACAATGTCATCAATGCGATGGGTCCTAAGACCTCGCCGCGTCTGCGCCAGCTTATGACTGGGCTGATCCGCCATGTGCACGACTTTGCGCGTGAGGAAGAGCTCACCGTCGATGAGTGGATGCAGGGTGTCAAGCTGCTTAACTGGGCCGGACAAATGAGTACCGATAGGCGTAATGAGGGACAATTGGTGTGCGACGTGATCGGTCTCGAGTCGTAAGTAGTCCTTTTTTTTTCCCTATTTCCACCGGGAGCACCTCCCTAACATGCAACAGCCTCGTGGATGAAATCACCTTCAAACTTGCCGAGGAAGCCAAGGATGCGCCCACGGCAACCGCCATTCTGGGCCCGTTCTTCCGTGCCGACACGCCCTACCGCCAAAACGGTGACAACATCGTGGTCACCAAGCCCAAGGACGGCGAGATGGCCTACATGCACGGTCGCGTGGTGGACTTTGACACCAAGAAGCCGCTTGTGGGCGCGACGGTCGAGGTGTGGCAGGCATCGACGAACGGCCTGTACGAGCAGCAGGATCCCGAGCAGATTGAGTTTAACCTGCGCGGCAAGTTCAAGACGGATGCCGATGGACGTTACTACTTCCACTGCTTGCGGCCGACGCCGTACCCTGTTCCTTTCGATGGTCCGGCAGGCAAGATGCTTCAGGCTATGGACCGCCACCCCTTCCGCCCTGCCCATATCCACATCCTTGTGAGTTTCTATCCTGAGAAGTATGACAATATGTGAATACTAAATGCTGACCTATCCCCAAGGCCACTTATGAAGGCTACCGCCCTCTTACTACCCAGATCTTTGACCGCAAGGACAAGTACCTGACCAATGACTCCGTGTTTGCGGTCAAGGACTCCCTGATTGTGGACTTTGTCGAGCGCAAGGGCGACCCTCAAGCTGGACTTGAGCTCGAGTATGATATAAAGCTGGTGCATTATGAGATCGCAGCGTCCACCAATGGCACCACCAACGGATCAGCGACCACAAACGGCTCAGCATGAGCGGACTGATTGCGTATCCTTTTGTTCTTTTGTTATGTGGTTTATGAATAGCGTTCTCCGTATATACTTCAATCCTGGATTAGTGGGAAACTCAGTTCATGTGTTTACTTTAATGGCGTGGAAACTCAGTGCATATATTGACTTTTAAGTGTGTTTCAAGTTCGGGAACGGTGCGCGAGACCTGGCAGTCCGCCTGCGCCCTCGAATGTCACATCGATCCTTCACATACCTAGGCACTATTAGAGAATAAATAATCCTGGAAAAGTGGTACTGTTCTAAAGTATAGAGAATCAACAGAGGTACCATTTCATCATTATGCGGAATACATCTATCAAGAGATCTCCTTCGCAAACCGCGCAATCAGACCACCAACTTCATCAGCAGCCTCAATGCAATGCCAATGTCCAACGCCCGGCAGAACTTCAAGCGACTTCTTCTGACTAGACACATGGTTGTAGATATGTTTACACCCATCCATAGCCGCAGACTTATCCTCCTCACCAGCAATGAGCATAAATGGCGCCTTCACAGCAGCATAGTCTGGCGCTTGCGCAGTAGCGATAGCGCGACAGAGAGCCGCATATCCCTTAGGATCCTGACCAAGGAGCAGTTCCCGGATAAACGACTTCTGGAGCGGGGTGCTGCGGGATCCGACCGCGGCAAAGGGGACGGTGTTGGCCATTGATTCCATTCCGGCTGGTGCGAGTTAGTGATGGATTCCCATTTGGAACGAAGGATCAAAGTACATACACTCTAATACGGTGTCGGCTCTCTTGCTCATCACCGTTAGGAGCGTCTCGGACGGGTGTGTCGGTCCAATTGCCACGACACCTGCGATGCGGTCTGGGTACTGTGCGCCCAAGTGGGTTACGACCAGGCCGCCCATTGAGTGGCCGACTACCACGGCCTCGGCGATTTTCAGCGCGTCCAGCGCGCCGATGACGTCCTCGGCGATGCTGGGGATCGAGACTGGGTCATTGGTGTATGGGGAGCGGGCGGATCCGTATGTGTCGAGAGTGATGCAGCGGTGCGTTTCGGTGAGGTAGGGAATGACGGGGTAGTAGTAGTTCTGCGACGAGCCTAGGCCGTGAATGAAGACGAAAGTGAAGCCTGAGGGCGGGCCGTCAGGGTGGGAGTCTGCATAGTGTAGGCGGTGGCTTTTGGCTTGGAGGAAAGGCATCGTGAAGGAAGGTAATGGAAAATGACTTTTGAATTGTAGGTAGGTGTTGGAAGAGTACAAAGTATACAAGTATTGGAGGCCGATCTATATGTTCAGGTAAGAAGTGGCGTCATGTCCGATAAGAGAACCTTCCCGCTAAAATCAGTGCAGAGACCATGCTTTATCCGTCGGAATTAACAAACCAAGGTTAATGCGCCTGAGACCCGGAACTCCAAGCCGATGAGGGGCGCAAAGTGTTATCCGAACTGTACCGGATCCGACCGTCGGCTCACAGCCGAACTTTCCCCCGGCATGCCAAGACCAAAGCCACCAAAAAAAGGTGATCATTTATACTTTGTATGTGATGTTGTTTCCAAAGGGGATGCCCTAGAGTCCAACAAGCTCGCTAAAGGAATCCCCGCAGCCGCGTGCAAAGACCTCTTCAAGGTAGGCCGCGGTGTCATCGCGGAAGGAGTCTCCAAATGAGGCTACCGGGGTAGCCGCGCCTTTGTGGAGGACATTCGGTGGTTGCAAAAGTGCAGGGTTGGTTGTAGAGGGGGTATTAAGAGTGGATGCTTGATGCGTCGATAGCGTAGCGGCAACTGCCTCTGCCTCTTTCATGATTTCTTCGTCGTCGAATGCGGAGCAGTCAGAGAACTCGTCCTCCTGGGCAGAAAGCAAGCTCTCTTTACTGGTGTCATGGGCAACACCCTGGATTCCCTCATCTTCTAGAGGATGTGTATCATCGAGATTGCCAAATTCTTTCTCCATCTCTTCATCTAAGTCATCAAAGTCCGAATCTACCTCGGTGTCGCCGCCCACGCTATTTGATTCCGCATCTCCGCCGTTATTGTGGTTATCCGTCTCCGTAGTCGTAGGATCGGGATCGGTTTGAAGACGTTCTTCCTTGGTTGTCTCCTGGGTCGCTGGTTTCCAGCATAAGAAGTTCGAGAGCAACGGTTGGCTCAACGGGACCTTCGGAGCATTGGGATCAGGCAGACCGAGGCGTTTGCGCTCCTCGCGAGCCTTGGCCTCCTTTTCGGCCTTTAGCCTCTTCTTGGCTATTCGTTGTTTTTCCTTTTCGCGTAGCTCTTTGGCCCGAGCTATGGCCTTCTCTTCGCGCTCTATCTGGGCGAGTTGCGCAGGGGTGAACTGGAACCGCTTGTTGCTGCGCTGGTACCGACGGCGGACCGTGCTGGATTTCTCAAGGATGATACGACGTGGGGGGTCGTTGGGCATGGTGGGGGGCAACCGTCGCGGCTACTGCCTGCCGATTCCCCGATTATGGGGGATTGAAGTTCATTGACTGGTGTGTGTGTGGTTGACCTTATTGGCAACCGGCGGCTTTGTTGGCGGCGATACGTTATGCCGAAGATCAACAAACTACCCGATTTGGGGGGAACTTGCATCTTGCGTCATTTGTACAAGTTCGATTGCTACTTCATTTTACCACTAATTGTCTCTCGGATCCAGCTTCTGCTCTAGATCTTGCAGTCCCGAACTGGGTCCCAGCATACGGGCGCATATTCGTTGAGCTTCAGACTCGCCATGTCCTCCTCCGACAGCGTGAAATCAAAGACCTGCGAGTTCTCCAGGATGCGCGAGTCCGTCACCGACTTAGGCAGGGGCACGTATCCCTAAACGATAGCAATTAGTCTCCCGCAGCTTTCATCGGAGTAAACATTACATACCTTCTGCAAGCTCCAGCGGATCAGAATTTGAGCCGGGGTTTTGCCGTGCTTCTGAGAGAGGCTCTGCAGGACGGGCTCCTTCATACGGGTTGCCTGCACGAGAGGCGAGTACGCCTCAACAATGATATTGCGCTTGTGCAGCCACTCAACGATATCCTCGCGCGGGCACCAAGGGTGAATCTCGTACTGGCCCACTGTGATCTGGCCGCCGCCTCCGCTCTGAATGTAGGCCTCCAGCTCTTCCAGCTGCTTGATACCAAAGTTAGAAACACCCAGCGACCGAACCTTGCCTGCCTTTTGAGCCTCAACTAGCGCCTTCCAGGTGCCCAGGCGGGCTTCCTTGCCGCCATAGGGAGCGTGGATCAGTATACTAGAGAATGAATCAGTACATCTTCGGATGCCTCGCGCGAAATAGTCCATACAGGTCAATGTAGCCGAGATCGGCCGCGGCAATGCTCTCTTCGATGGCCTTCTTCGCCTCCTCGTATCCCATGCGAGTCCGGGGGACCTTGGTGGTGTAAAAGATCTGCGACCGGTCAAGGCCAGACTTGCGGATGGCTGCAGCGCTCTCCTTCTCATTTTTGTAGACCTTCGCGCTGTCGACCTGGAGCAATGTGGTCAATTTTCGGTTTATCAATCTGTGCGGTTCCGCTTACATGGCGGTAGCCCAACTCAAGGGCCTTGAGTGTCACCTTCTCCGTGACATCGGGGGGTCTTTTTCATGGAATCATTAGCGATGTCTCCATATACCCATGATAGAGGTAACACACGTCTGGTAAACCTATGCAACAAAAAATCGTTAGAGAAGCTTCAAGTACGCCATATCACTTGGAGACATACACCGAATCCGACAACCGGGATCTCATAACCCGAAACGAGCTTGTATGTCGACTGAAGCGAGAGAGCCATGGTTGCTTGCAGATGTGGTAGTGAGTTAGGATGTACTTTGTAAAGCGGGGAGAGAGAATGAAGAAATCAAGAAAAAAGCACTGAGGGACTAGAGCAGGGAACAAGTTTATCTAAGGTGATTGTAACGTGACGGACCACTTCGGTTGCGCAATTCCCGGTGTCCCCAGGGCCCATTTGGGGGGTAATTTGAGGGGCGCTTGCGGATTGGGCTGTTGGTTGATCCATGGGGCGTGGGGCTGCTACGGTTGGTTGACTTCGTATCAGAGACTTTCATAATTATGATACAGAGGTCTAAAGGGCTTGTAAAGTAATTTACCTGATAACTACAGGGGTCATCCTCAAGTGTTGTATGTCCTTGGCGTGTACAAGTCGTAAGCGCTCGTTATCGATAAGCCGCGGGGCACATTTTGGGGCCTCAGGTTGCTCAGGTTGGACCAGCGAATTTCGTTTCTGATGTCAATCGGGACTCAGGGACCTTATATTCTTTCATATTCTTGGATCTTGATTGATATCGACGAGTATGTAGTGCATGGCTTTATAGTGTATTTTGTATCGGCTCTCCTATAAAGAACAGGATGTCCAAGATATCATTCAAGCTTCTATCATGACATTGAAGCATTCCAATAAAATCCAAGGCATAATTGCATTACCTATGCAGAATATCCTTAGCTGTGCAAGTGATACAGTAGATCATAGTTAGTTATAGCTGCTGATGTCATTGTTGGCAGGAAAAAGCGGTCGCTAACAGCAGAAATTGTGCGGGGCAATTGGTGGTTTTCAGGGCAAGCTTCAATTCATTCATTTCATGCCTCTAGAGACTGACTGGCTCCATTAAAGGGGCTTTTTTCTACGAGGCTCATTACATAAAAGCCCACTCCTATTGAAATATTCAAGGCGATACCTATTAAAGTCGTATTGACCGACCTCGATATTTCTCCGCAGCTTTGACTTCAGGTGGCCTAGGTGAAGCCGCCACTCGACAATGCGCCTCATCAAAAATAAGATCGAGCACGGCGGCTCGGGGACAGTCACGCTATGCCCCGAGGAACCCGAGGACATGGTGAGCCCGTCCATATTGCATCATCCCAAAAAGTCAACCGCCAATCTCACACAAAGCAAAATCTAGTGGCACGCATACAATTTAATCCGACCAGGAGATCTCCTCCGTGCCAGTGCTATTCGTCGTGTCACCACAACCCAAGACACTGGCTCAACTTCTTCCGCCCGTGTCCACCTCACCCTCGAGGTCCGCGTCAAAAACCTCGACTTCGACCCGCAGAGCTCCCAGCTCCATGTGTCCGGACAAATCATCAACGAAACAGCGCACACCAAGGTCGGACAATTCCACACCCTCGACTTGGAATTGAACCGCAATTTCACATTGGAAAAGGAGGTCGGCGCAGATGGCGAGGGCGTCGGGTGGGACAGTATTGCCGTGGAACAGCTCAAGGATGCTGTGGACGAGGGTGGGAAACGTCGTGCCGAGGCTGTTGCCGTCATCATGCAGGAAGGCATAGCACACATTTGCTTCATTGGCCAATTCCAGACGATATTGAAGCAAAAAGTTGAAATGTCGGTGCCGCGGAAACGGCAGGGTGGAAGCGATCATGATAAAGTGGGTTTCTACCATCATCAATGGACGTGTCTATCGCACGCTAATATACGACCCCAATCAGGGAATGAACAAATTTTTCCGTACGATACTGGATACCCTTCTCCGGCAGATGGAATTCAACACCAGCATCACCTCCGGCTCGAACAACGAATCCGTGCGGCCAGTACTACTTGCTTCGCCTGGCTTTGTCGCCTCTGGGTTCCACAAGTACATCCAGTCTGAAGCATCAACGACGACACCCGGATTGAAGCGATTGCTCCCTAGCATTGTGGTCGTACATTCTGCTTCTGGATACCTAAACTCTCTCTCCGAGGTTCTTCAGTCCCCTGCAGTCAAGACCCTGCTTGCCGACACCAAGTATGCCCGAGAGACCAAATTGATGGACGATTTCCTGGATCAGCTGCGCAAGGAGACGAACAAAGCTACGTACGGACCGCGTGAGGTCGAGTCAGTAGTCGACCAGGGTGCTGTTGGACGTGGCGGGGGTGTGCTCATCGTATCGAATCGTCTGTTCCGGTCGCAAGACGTAGCCGAGCGGAAACGATGGGTGGCACTTGTGGATCGGGTGCGAGATGTGGAGGGCGGCGAAGTACGCATTCTCAGCTCTGATCATGAGAGTGGAAAGCGTCTAGAGGGCCTTGGTGGTATTGCGGCGCTCTTGACATTCCCTGTTGTTGAGGAAGAATTCGTCTCTGATGAAGAGTAGGCTGCCGACTAGTGCTAGTGTTAGGCTAGTACGGGTACTCCAGGGCTGTGTCAATAATGAATATACGATACATGAATAGAATTCAATACCCAGAACAACTTCCATTATGCTGTAGTTCCAAGAGCGTTTAGGCCCTGATGAGATGTGGTATCTATAACTTTATTTCATTCATAGGAATTTTGGAAGAAGCTGGTTCATGTATGCATATCCAGAATCAAAGCTAATATAATGCAATAAGATAGTGTCCCAATCGCCGTACGCCGGAGCTGCTATGATATTAAAACGAAAGAAAATGTGTCGTCGAAAACACCGTCCCCATACAGGAAAGATAAGAAGAAAGAAATAAGGATAGGCCGTGCCCAGAATGGCACTTATGGATTGTGTTCGTCCCACGACTGGGGCCGAGCCCGCTTGCGAGATATCGATGGCATAAAAGGAGTGTATGGTGGGGCTGAAGGAGACTTGCTTCCCAATTCTCGATGGTTTTGCTTAACCTCAAGGACTTGAAGTTGCGCTTTGCATTGTTCAGGAGTGAAGTCTTTTATCGAGCCAAGTTCTTTCATCTAGCATATATTAACTCATAAACCAAGGCTAATGCGAGGACCAACTGTTTTTAATTAAGTAAAAGCTCACCTTGTTTGATATGAAACGATATTTCTCATTCTCCCAAATTTCATGAGCGCTGATAAGGATTCGAACCTGCAAAGACAAAACCACATTAGTAAGAAGTCCAAACACTCCTAATCCATATAAAGCATGCTGTCTCTCGGTTCACGTACTCACATCATTGTCCTCCCAGCGCGTCAGCCTCTCCTTGCGCCGACGGAGTAGTCGCATCTGCAGACGCGCCTCCGAGGTCTGCTTATTGAAAGTTTTTTGAAACTCATCGCGAACAACCTTCCAAGCAACATTCTGTTCGCGCAGATTCTCTACAAACGCATCTTCTTCCTCCGCCTGCGGGTCCCGTCGACCCCTGCCCGAACCGCGGATTTTGGGTAGCACCGGTGGCGTGGGAGGAGGGGCACGTTCCATGCGCTGGACACCTTCTGGGTCTGGGAGGATGTTGATTGGTGTATCTCGGGATGATTTGGAGGCAGAGCGCTTCGTGCGCTTGGGTGGTGGGCCGCTCGGCGACATGCTGGGCGTGTGGCCCATACCATATGGGATATTATCCGGCGCATAGATATAATTGGCGCTGGGGGCGCTTGTTTGGGGGTACTCGCTTGGAAAGGGCGCAGAAATCCCCAGTCCTTGCGGTTGCACTGTGTTGCTAATGCTGTAGCGGTATTCTTGAGAGGCGTACTCTTGTGAGTGGTGGCTCACTGCTGGACTTGGACGGAATGAATTGTCCGGGAGGCTAATTGGGGTCAACATGGTAGGTGGCGCTATGGGTTCTGTACAATACGAAGGGTTGACGCCCATAAAGCTGGCTGGGTAGCCAGACTGATGCTTAATTAGTTTATATTGCTCTATTGTCCATGGGGCTGCATACCGTTTCAACCCCAGTCCATTGAGTGCCAAGTGTCTCGTAAAAGCCCGGGATGTCCTCTTCAGAGGTGACGTCTGGAAGGAGAGACATGATCTTGACGCGGTATATGGGTAGGACCATGGAGCTCCGTTTGAGAAACCGCGATCTACGGCGCACTTGATTGGAACAGGCGCCGATAGGGTATAAGGTGAAACACGGTCTGAAGCTCCGTGCAGTCTGGGTTTAGAGGCGACGGATGAGGAAGTTGGATGGTTAGACTGGGCGGCTAGTGTACCGAATTATCAAATAAGGCGTTCTGAGGTGATGGGTTGTAGATGAATCTCCAGTGATGAAGCAATCCACAAGGCAATTCTTATAGACAGAAGATGTGAGAGAGCCAGGTGGGGGAATAAGCAATAAGATATAGATTGCCGCTCCTAGACTGCAAACTAAGAGATATCACGGCCCATGCCGAAATGCCTCGCGAGGCAGGACGAGCAAGCAGTTCAGGCTTGGAAGAATTCCAAGAACCATAGGCTCAGAGTGCACTAGAAAGGCAGACAGTACCGCTGTGCTGCACTAGACCGCTCGGAGGAGAGTGTGGGCTCGATGAGGGCCTATATTTAAGCGCCTGGGGAATCAATAGTCTGGTTTCCTCATCATCGCCCCCATTACCTTCTACACCCCCAGGAGAGGGGAGGCACAGTTTCTGCATGTCGGTGATAAATTGCAGGCCCACAATTTCACCGAATGCGAGAAGTGACTTGGAAAAAGGTGCCAACCGTTACCAGGTATCTAGGATGAAGGAGAGTAGGGCCAAAAGGATGGCATTTGATAGGCTCATTGAGTGGGATCCACAGAATGAATAATATCCATATGCATTAACTACCTAGATAGGCCATGTGCAGAGCGTTTCTACTCATATAAAATTGACAGGGGGCGTTCGTTGATCTTACATTAAGCCCCCTAACTGTGTCCTACTGAATATTTTGCACGATGCCCCTCGCCCTGCGATGAGATATTATGGAAAGTATCGGTACTAATGACGCCAAACTGGGTCTATACCTTTATCAACCTGGGAAGAATTGCTTGTTCCTCGAGAGGAACCGGAAAACTAGGGGGAAAACAAAGATCACCAAAGTCCGACGGATCCGATCACACCCCCATTTCCTCCTGCAGGCTCTTTATCACCAGCGGCTTTTCACTGGACAGGAAGAAAGCAAGATACGTCAAATGGGGTGAGGCTGAAAGAGGCTACCCGGGTGCCGGGGCTTTCGCTCCGGAGAATTCATGACCGCTGGTTAAGCGCCGACAGGGCTGTTTCCCACTTCCCTGCATGTTCTATGACGAAGAGAGAAATGCACAGACATTTAGCCGCAAGGCTTAACAGACTTTCCTGTTCGGGGGAAGGCCAAAGCCCATCATTCTATCCCGCTCATTATCGTTCTCTTAGGGTAGTGTTTTGGGATCGCCGCTCTACACCCATGGTAACCCCCACATCACATCCTTGAACGGACCACGTTGGGTCCCACGTGTCGATTCCAAGCGCCTTCAGAAAACCTTGATGTTCCTGTGTGGCCCGAGCCATGTGCTTAAGATCGAGCAGAAGTCTGGTCCAGATACAGTGGGTGCGGCGGGTAACCATGGGTTCACGGTTGATCATTATACTGCGTAAGACTGGGCATTTTCAAGGTCGCACTCCTACCTACCAGGGAAATAGCTACTCTGCTAAGGCATAGGGCAAGGCGTTTTCTCGGTCAAGAATCAAATAGATACGGAGGGTCGGCAGGTGTAGTTGATCTACTCTACTCGATGCAGGGGCACCCTGTCAGGTGATGGCGACGCCATGCGATCTGTTAATTGTGTACAACGCTACCTTGAAATGCATCCCTAGAACAAGTGACAAGTCTAAGTTGGCTAATAACAAATACGACAGTATAATCAGTTGATAATCGGCGGATCGTCCAGGATTGTCTTTGCTCATGAGTCATGCGCTCTCCTCCATAAATGAATTCCATCACGTACTTGGCCAAGCCTTCAGGTTCTCTTCGACAAACACCTCCATTTCCTGCGGAGGTTATGCGGTCGTCAATCACCCGACTTTATGGCCATGGCGCGCGCCAACTTATTCTCATCTAGCTTCCCGGTCACCTTCAAGTTCGTCATGATCGTGGTGTTGCCGGTCCGGGTGGTCCAAGGTATCATCGGCTGCAATTGAAATGCCTCGGGCGCCCCACCGGTTGTTGCTCGGGTGGTCATTTACGTCATCTTCATTATCGCGCAAGCCCTGCTCCTCGTCGGCGGAAGTGCGTCGGGCACGGAAGTTCACTACGCGGTTCACCAGCCAGCTCTTGCTGAAATCCTCCGAGTCCACGACGCCGCCGTTACGCAGCTTCACCCGCTGGCGGGAGTAGTACACCCAGGCAAAGTCCAGGTAAAAGGCAGTCTGTATGATGCCGAATATAAAGGCAATCGGGTCCCAAAAGTGTTCACCGCTAAAGCCGCGCACCAACCAGTTCAGAATGTAGAATGCTCGGTAGGAGCCCAAGGTCAGGAGGTAATAGGAATCAATCACAGTGGGAACGGTGGTCTGGCGAAGAAGTAGGAGCTGTGGCAGCACACACACGGATTCAAGGATGACCGAAAAGGCCCAGCAAATCTAGGGATCGATTAGTGAAGGATCTGGGATGACAGTCGACCGTTCATACCTCCAGGAACCACTGAGACGGCCAGTCCTTTGTGATGGTCATCATAATGGGTGCCATCACCAGAGACCCGAGCACTGAATACATTCCAAGCTTCCATGCTCTCTCCTTCTCCCGGGTCCGCGGGTAGACTTTCATCATGAGGAACACAAGATAAAAGGAGGAGGCCAGGTAAAAGAACTTGAAACTCAGGTTCCATAGTGTGCCAAAGCCTCCGTGTTTGATGTCCCAAGAACGACCCTCAAACAGATCCAAGTAGCGAAAGACGAATACGACCGCATAGAGCAGTTGCGTGAGGAGCGAGACACCTATAAAGCAACGTGTTAGCTATATGTCTCTCAAGACACAGAAGGGACTGATATAAGAACTTACCCTCGGCGCTCCTGTTCCTATGCATCGCCCAAATCAGGACGCATATCGAAGCGAGGTGGGACACATCGCCCAGAACGCGAAAGATGTTGAACCTCATGGCAGGGATGAGTGGGCTCCAAGATTGCGGGGAAGATAGATGTCAGAACCGATCCGAGATCGATCAGCCAGGGCTCAGTGCAGGCCCAGCAGCATTGAGATTGTAGCTGAGATAGAGGTGTTATTACCTTGACGTTTGAGCTGTGACTCTAAGCTCGGGAAGTCAGTGCTCCGTAGCTCCATTATCAGCGAAGCTTGGCGTGTCCTCACGTGAGGTCTGACGTCAGCCGGGGTATGGGAAAGTGCGATCGAGGATGCTTTTTGTATTTCTTATTATATTTTTACCTAGTCAGTGACAGATATTGTGTTCTTGTATTTCCGAGATTTGTGCCCTGATCTGTTGGTGGACTGCAAGAATGCTGCCAATATAGTTATACAGTATTCACAAGGCTTTAGGTAGTTACCTCTGGTAAAGTGGGGACGCAGATGAACCTTGGAACGGATCAAATGTGAGCCATCCATGAAAGAATGAGCTACTACATTGCACATCTAGAATGTTGAAGAATCTAGCGAGTCGGATCTTTTTGAGTTATGATATCCTTCTGTGGCTTGTATTGGATCTAAGGTTCATCATGTCTTAGATGACTGGCATATGTAGATCATAACATTGTACGACTCGGAAGTTTGATGTAATCCACGATCATAGTTTAATGCTATTTTCAGTCCTGATCATTGACTCCATAAAAAGCAACAACTGGTCAAAGTGATCAAGCACATACAGCACGTGCAGTGTCAAAGGTACAGCAGAAATACCCCCACATGACAAAAGTGCAGACAATTACTGCAGATTTAAGTAGAAAAATATCAAAATTCGGTCCATGTTATGGACACGTCCTCGAACACATGAGCCGGCTGTATCTGAATTGATTGATAAGATGACCCCCTTCGCACAGCAGCATCAATCTTCAGTATGACTATTTTCAATTATTCCGGTGCCATTCGCAACGATCATAGGTCCCGTATTCAGCATCCTGCATATGCTGCCAGCCACATTGCCTTGACAGAATTCAAGATCCTGGAATCGTCCCAATGATTGGATAGGATGGCTCCAACAACCCACCATGAATTGTCAATTTGACGAGAACTATTGCTCTCAATGCTCCATATCCTTCCTTATCTCTCAAGTATACACGAGTTGCTACCGTGCCCATTGGACTTAACCGTAGGGCCTGGGCTGGGATAATGACACATATACAAAGGCGCATAATGTTGGAAGAGAAGAAATGGAGAGGGGCTGGGGTTTTGCGGCATGCTCAATCTGTGGCTTGATTCTGTCCGCCGAGTCTCGGGTTGGACGGAAAGGGTAAAATAATTTTTGGAGGTTGAAGTTAAATCAAGCGTGCAGCTCGAGCCATTCTATACTAGCAACGATCAGGCTCTTCGGGGTTTTCTCATTCGCTGGGTATTTGGGCATTTTTGCTGTCATCCTCGCACGGATTGTGAGAGTTCGCGGGTCACCGGATTCTGGAACAGGCCACTCGCGGGTCTCTTCGGCCCAATGTCTCATGGAAGCTGCCGGACGTGCTCGTCGTGCTTGTGCATACATCATCGCTGGGTGGATTGGAGTGCAGCACGAGCGAGCCATTTGTGACAAGGCCCCTGTCCATCGGTTCCTACACCTAGGACGAAGGACGAAGTGGAATGCACGGAGAAAAGAAGCGAGTATTGGAGTGACGAGGTCGAGTGGTAGAATCATTGTATAGAATAATCGGGGAGGTAAAAGGTGAGAAGTGAGAAATGAGTCTAGAACAAACGCGCTATTCCTGAGGACTCTCCACATCATGCCGATAATTATCTGATGTTATCTTCTTCAGAACCCAATGAAACTACCAAACCATAAGCAATCAGAATAAAAATCAAGGGCTACAAAGCGTAGATGAAAATTCCTAAAAAAGCGTGTGCTATTATTACCTCCCGACGTTGTGATATGAGGTGACTCCATCCCCGCTCACTTTCCTCCCTTCTTCCTCCTCACTCCCTCCTCTTGTAACCTTCGTCCCTCCAGTTCCATCGTTGTCAACCTACCTCTCAGCCTAGTCTCGCACCCTTCCAGCCTCATGTTCTCCCCGTATTCGGAAGAATTCGAGGTCCCCGATTCGACCCTCCGACCATGCGACTTTGATCTGTGAGCCCAACTCCCTCTCCCAGAAACCATCCCCCGCCCCTGATAGGAGCTAAACACTCCGGTCGCCTCTACCCTGCGCACTGTTTCTTCGGGTCTCTCTGGTGCTCCTTATCGTTCTTGCTATCTCCCAGTTGTCCCCCAATCTATCTGCCTAGGATGCGCCTGTGTCATCGTCTTTCGGTGTAACGAAGCCCACTTTCTTAGAAGTTGACCAAGGCGCGCCTGTAGCAGATCTGCTAACCCCCTACGTGACCTGTGTGTATGTACAGATGAGTCGACGTGTGATTGTGTGCCTCTTTCACTATGTCGTAAGTCCCTCGTCTATGAACTTCCGGGGGGAGGGAGACTTTGGCATCGGCACTTGCGACGCGTTTCGTTCATCTTTGGCGTTGACTTGACCTCTCATGCTGACAGCCTCATCTCTCATTCTCTAGTTCCCCTCCCACATCCAAGCGGATCAAGACCTCGGCCTCCACGAGTGCCCCGTCTCATCTGCTTGCTCAACAACAACAACTCAATCCGTATCATCATCGGGTGCCGACTTTTGAAGGCATCCCCATCCCCACCGCACCCATCCCGCAACAGCCGTCCCAACAGACTTCCTCGACATCGCACAAACGTCCCTCGTCCCCTACAGTAGGGTCCTCCACGATGATGGCCGCTCCAATGCCCACTCCGGGCGCGATCGAAGGTGATCCCAGTGCTATGCCACCCGCAGTCGAACCCACACCCAAGAAGAAGGGACGCACCAATACCCCGTGGACCGCAGAGGAAGAGCAAAGGCTCAAGACAATGCGCGACCTTGGTCGCAGCTGGAGCGAGATCGCAAAGGTGAGCGCGATCAGTGGACTGGTCGCGGGCCGTATTGTGGCTGACCCGTGTCTCTTGACACCTCGCAGACTTTCCCTACGCGCACTGAGGGTAGTGTGAAGAAGCACTGGTACAAGGTATATCCTGGTCTACACTGTGGTGATGGTGACTTTGAATATCTACTTACAACTCTACCAGGACATGCATTACGCTGAGTTTGGCGAAGAAGAGGTATGATCCATGCGCAAACCTATCCTAAAGACTTATGCTGACCTGCGCACAGTCCATAAAGCTCCGTGATGCGATCAAGGAGTACGAGGCAAATAAGTGGAAGGTCATCGGCCAGAAAGTTGGCAAGCCGGCTAAGGTGAGTTATGACCCTGCATACTCGTGGACTCCCCAGTCTAACTCGGACAGGCTTGTGAACAATACGCCAAAGAGCACTTCAAGAATATCTGAAGATCTGATGACCGTTGATGAAGTGATGAATTCCCACGCATCTTTTCACGAATTTGGCATTCCCCCCCGGATTTTGCAATTCCATAGCGATGCTCGTGTCATCAATGGCCGCTGGGGCCCTTTGATTTTACAAGGCAGATGGAGTTGGTGATCTGGTTTCTTTCTTTCTTATTTTTCCCCTGAGGGCTTTTCTTCTTCGACCGACTACCTCTGATGTTATGCGACCTGGTTCAATATTCTCGTGCGTGGGCGTTTTGCCTCTTATGGTGCCAGTGATATGGGCTTTTTCTTTTATTCGATCAATACTACATGATTCCCATTCAGTAATTCAGTCGCACAGAGCCTGTTTACAGTATATATAAAAACGCGATGATCCCGCTGGCGGCGCGGAGGCGGAAACCCGCTGATAGCGCGGGATATCAGGGTTTTCCCCGCGGGAGACTTTCCCTTTTTTCTCTCTCCACACTTTTTATCCAACGCGTTGGCATTGCAAGGAGACGCCTTCAACAGGCTCTTTCATATAGGTACTTGTCATCTCTTGTTCCCCGCCACCGGGAACCACAATGGCTGTTGCTCACATTGCTTCATAGTGCTCAATATAGGGACACAGACCTCTCATGGAGATAGGAAAAACTCGAGTACAGACCCCACACCTCCAAGGGCTACCATGAAGACGAGTAGTGTGGTATTGTCTAGTGATCAAGGTATACCTCGATGAGCTGCATGAAGACCGGTGTTCGGCTGTCCGCCGTTCTGAGATCATACGGTTAAACTTGATCTGGATAATTCCAGCGAAAGGACTTATGCGCTTCTGCTTCACCCTTTTCTCCTATATAATCGCATATACTGACCAGCGACGCAGTATGGTTCCGGCAAATGAAATCACCACCGTAGCGGTGCGCTTCGAGAAAGATGAGACTCCGCAAGAGCAACAAACTATATACGAGAACGAGAATAATGCCGGGTATGCTCCCGAGACCGCGGAGCGTCGGAACCCCATTGGCTCGCGTACGGGTTCACTGCTTAAGGCTTTTGAGCAGCAGCTCGTCGAGTATAATCTAGAGGCGCGGGGCATTGAGCGAGTTGCTGCGGATGAGCGCATGAAGCGTTTGTCCTGGGTATCATATCTGCAGGCCTTCTTGCTCTGGGTGTCGATCAATCTCGCGGCCAACAATATCACACTGGGAATGTTGGGTCCTGCTGTGTATGGTCTCAGCTTCCGGGACTCGTCGCTCTGTGCTGTCTTTGGTTGCTTTGCTGGTGCTCTGGTGGCTTCGTGGATGGCTACCTGGGGGCCTATTTCGGGCATCCGAACCATGGTGAGTGTCATCTTGAGATGGATTTGGGATATATGAACTTATAGGCGTTTAGGCATTCGGTCGTTATTCCATGGGCTGGTGGCCCAGCAAGGTTATCGTGCTACTGAATCTTATTCAGATGATTGGATACTGCTTGATTGACTGCGTCGTGGGCGGACAAATTCTCTCTGCAGTCTCGCCAGGAGGCATGTCTGTTGCCGTGGGTATGTGATGAAAGTCGCAGTAATGGGAATTATCGCTAACCCCGGATCACCAGGTATCGTGATCATTGCAATCATCAGTTGGGTAGTGGCTACATTCGGCATCCAAGTATTCCACTACTACGAACGGTCAGTATATAAACCCTGTCATGAAGTCAACCCTAACACAGGAAGTAGATTTGCATTCGTACCCCAGCTGATTATCATCTGCATCCTATTCGGCGTCTCGTCTGTGAAATTCGACCTAGACACAGTCTCCCAAGGTGACGCTCGCACCGTAGCCGGTAACAGGTGAGTCTTCACCACGACTCCGAGATATACCACTAACATCAACCATCACACCTCCAGGCTATCATTCTTCTCCATCTGCCTCAGCGCAGCAATCACCTACGCCCCTCTAGCCGCAGACTTCTTCGTCTACTACCCAGAGCACACCTCCCGCCTCACAATCTTCACCCTAACCCTAACCGGCCTCATGCTCTCCTTCACCATGGCCATAATCAGCGGCATCGGACTCGGCTCCGGCATAACCGCATATCCCGAATACGCCTCCGCCTACGCTAAAGGCCAAGGAGCCCTAATTGTCGAAGGCTTCGGACCACTCCATGGCTTCGGCAAATTCTGCTCCGTCATCATAGCCCTAGGCCTGATCGCCAACACCATAGCACCAACCTACTCCGCCGGCGTCGACTTCCAGATCCTAGGCCGCTACGCTGAGAAAGTACCCCGCGTCATCTGGAACACTGTCGGCGTTATAATTTTCACTGTCTGCGCCCTCGTCGGCCGCAGCCATCTCTCTGAGATCTTCACCAATTTCCTCGCTTTGATGGGTTACTGGGTTGCTATCTGGTTTGCTATTCTCATTGAAGAATTCGGTATCTTCCGCTGGCGCAGTGGGTATAACTGGACTGCGTGGCGCGATCCATCCAAGCTGCCTATTGGTATCGCTGCTTTTATTGCCTTTGTCGTTGGTTGGGTCGGGGCTGTTTTGTGCATGGCTCAGGTGTGGTATATTGGTCCGCTTGCGAAGCCGGTTGGTGAATACGGTGCTGATGTAAGTGGTCTTTTTTCTACTTGTGTTGATCTTGATCTCTGGTAGACTGACTTTTGAATAGATGGGCAATTATGTTGGCTTTTCCTGGGCTGCGGTCGTCTTTCCTCCTTTGAGATACTTGGAGTTGCGCTTCATTGGTCGGTAGTGCGGTCTCGTATCTGAGTTGCTATTTGTCCTGATGTTGACGGGTTCTTCTCGGAGCTTGTTTGGCAGGTCCGTTGGTATTTGGCTTCTATTTAACATAATATAGTATTTTTAAAGAGGATGCTTAGATTGCATGCAAGCGGTTAATATGTATATGAAAAGTTAATTGCACCCATCGCTTTCTCTATTGTCAGTAAATAGTGAACGAGATCCGTTTTCGATGCTGTCGGAAATATGCTCTCTTCGTAACCGAGCAGAGGAATGGGAACGTTTTCCGTGATTAGGCTTCGTTGGCAACCCAAATTGACATGCCTACACAATCATGGTATCACCCGAGGTTTGAATGCTCGAACATTCGAATAGAATGATAGTCAAAAGTACACCCCTGCACTCTCATTTTCATCCACTAGAGAACTATTCTACAAAAGAGACAGACAGAGACAAGAACAGATACGGACACACAGACTCGGACGCCAAAGGCCTGTCTACACTGTATCGGGAATCTTCAACATCCCAGATTTACCGGTACCAGTACTCCGGCTTGACGTAGTCGGCAAAGGTCTTGGGCTCCTCATGAGGGGGGTGGTGGTGTTCACCGTGGTCGTCTGCAACACGAGGTTAGTTCAACATGAACATGACATCAATGGAAATTCAAAATCAGAACATACGGGAGTGGGGGTCATCCTCAGGTCCAATGTAGTTCAGCTTGACGACGTTGCCGCACTCGTTGCAGCGCTCAATGGGGCGGTCGCGTGAGACCTGGTTCATGGAATTAGCGTGTTTCGCATCGATTGGAGCAAAAAGTCCGACGTACAGTGAGCCAGTTAACTCCGTGGGAGTCGGCGGGGAAGCCAGTGCAACCGGCGTACTGCTCATCACCAGCACCGTTGACAATGATGGGGTCCTCGAGGGTTCCTACAAGAAATGCCCGTTAGCCCTCGAAGCTATGGTCATGCTAGTGCTGACAGCATGTGGGGACTGCGTGCGACGCAAATAAAGCTAACGTACCCTTCCGGGAGGCATCCAGGGGACGCATATCGAAGACGTCGATGCCCTGCATCTTTCCGATAAGCTCGAGACGCTCGAGACCGGTAGCCTGGATATAGTCGGACGGGATGGTACCGGGCTTGGCACCCGGGGGGATCAGATCATCCTCGACCTTAATTTCTGTGATTGTGGAAGATGTTCGGGTTAGCGTTGTATTGTTCGGGTGCTATTTCCGATCGACTCGCGCGTGTTGTGACTCGACTCGGGTGGGCCCACAGTCCATGTCTCCGACATCTTATGCGGTCGAATTGCATACGACGAAGGGGACAGTAGATTCGATGGACCTCGCCCTTCCACCAAGTACACAAACGGAGCAATTGGTCATCGTATGGCGGAGAGGGTGTACTAACCATCGTAGGAAAGGATCTTGCCTTCTTGCTTAGGGGCCCACTTCTTCTGGTCGTCTATTGAGGGACGAATCGCGTTAGCTGGTCGTTATAGAGAATAATTCGGTGTTTGTTTGCTGGGTAAATAGTGCCCAATGCCAATTGTGTCGCGTGGTACGTGGGTTGGCGAAGGTCGGGGGAGGTCGGATCAAGCCACTGGGGGAAAGTCACATACTGCGCACGATGGACGAGGAGAAAGGGCGCTGAGCAAGAGTGAAGGCGCGGGCGGGAGAGCGCCTCGCAAGGGCGGAGGCGGTACGCTGGAGGAACATTGTCCAGGTAGAGCTGGTGGATTGGGGTGGAGGGGAGTTGAGGGATGGAGAGAGGTTCTGAAGTGAAGTTGGGCGAGTTCTGAAGCCGCTTCGGCCCGTGGGAATGCCTGAGGAACCAATGGGCTGACCCTCCGAAAGGATGACTCAGCGTCATTTCGATTGCTGTCGAGTGACGGTTTTTCTGACCGCCTTCTTATTCCATCTCTACAGCAACTAGAAATAGGTATCTACTTACCTTCCAGCAGTTAGAACCTCTGAGATCGGACTGAACAGTAGTAATACTGTGTCGAACATATAAAGGCAGAATTACATTAAAAAAGTACATAACTAGGGCTGATCGATTAGAATATGTCGGCAGTAAAAGAAGGCGGTCAAAAACCATTGTTAATCTATTTACTCCCATCTGATTCGTCTACACAGATCGTGCAAGGACCGCATTCGGAAATATAGGGCTTGAAAAGTATCGAAGTATAGAAGTATAAAAATGGTCTAAGAAATTTACAACGAGGGTATCTCCTTACACGCCGAATCATAAACACAAGGAATCATCCGAAATGAGCGGCCCGCTCTTTGCATGCCGCTGGAGTAAATACGTGGCCAACCTTTCCGGAAATGATGCGCCACCGATCAGTCTCATACTCATTCATTGCGCGATGAAGCCGTTCCACCTACTCGCGGGTTAGAATGAATACCATGAAATGCCGAAAGGAATGGGTGTAACTCACCGTTTCGTCCGTCCACACCACATCCTTGGCCTTCAACTTTGTGCAATACCGGACTTGCAGAGTACCACTTGTCCTGCCTGGGAAGAAGTCCGCAATTTGTTTCCAAGTCAAATTCTTCTCCTCCTTCAGGTCCACCAGTAAGGCGTCTTCCTCCGGGGTGAACTTGAGTTTTGGACCAAAGGGTCTGGGCGCTGGTTCGGGCATTCCAGGTTGACCCACGACGCTGGGTGGCCCCGACGCTGGGGGCGAGTCAGTACCCAGGCCATCACGGCCTGCATGCAATAGGGCCTGGGGCGGGGGACGGTGGTGGTGATGGTGCTGCGAAATGTGCAGAGGAAGAGGCGAAGGAAATTCGGTACCCGAGAACGTGTGAGGAGCCGAAGGACCGCTATGAACCGGGTACAAGATGTGGAGGCTCTACTGCAGAAACTGAGGAGCCAACAGCAAACAACGGTGGCAGAGATGGTTGCAATTTAATGTGGCGATCGACGTCACGGCCAATATCTTCTTCAGTTCCGGATCGAGACCGTTTCCTGCTCCCGCTATCTTGCGGAGTCGCTACCTCGTAGCCATAGTGGGGTGGTAGCTGATGCGGAAGCATCTGGTGTGCGGTGACATAGTCCGATTGGGGCTCATTGTGGCCACCGGACTGAGAGACAGGATGAGGCAGCACCGCCTGCGGATGCGTGCCAAAGGAAGGAAGAGTGTTCTCGGAGGGAAAGGGAAGCCCGCTCATCAGTTTGGTGCGCAGCTGAAACTGAGACGAACCGAACACGATCAAACCATGATCATCAGGCTTGTGCTCAGAAGGGTAGTGAATCGCAAAGCTTTGATACGGATCCGAGAGTACCACGGACATACATTGACGTGGCCAGGAGAGCCCCGGCTGGCTGTTCTGATAGAAGGTATCGCTGGGACGAGAGACAGCACAGGAAATCATTGTCATATAAAAATGACAATACGGCAGACTTTCGAGGGAATGAAGAGGCAAGATGAAATGAGCAGGATCAAACGGAGGAGCAAAAGGAATGAGGTATTCCCGAGATCAAAGGAGCATAATGACTGGAAGTCTAGGAAAACACAGCATAATGCAGGATATAAAGGGCAAATTCAGGATATCTGATCACAGAAAGAGACTGGGAGCCGCAGAAATGGCCCTCTATAAGTTCTTGGAGGACCGTCCAGTCCCGGAGGTCTGCATCAGCCTGGGTGAAATGGTACTCTGTGCCGCGTCTCATCAGCTGGATCGTGCGTTACCAGGGATCAAATGGATAGAGACGACGGATTGCTACCAATAAGGGTTTGAACCAACCGTCATGGTCCTTTCAGCCCAAATTACGCCAAAGCGCGCGCGTTGGCGTAGTTTAGCCAATAGATATGATGCCCTCATATGATAAAAAGTCGATGCATTATAATAGCCATGATGAAACAAGGCAGAATCAGGGAGAAGCGATAGTATCGGGAGGCAGACCGGCAACAACCGAGAAACGCCCGTCAGATCGACGGGCGAATGCGGATGCATTAACATGTGGGTTGTATAGGTCCGTCTATTCCTATAAAAGTTAGCCAAACACGGCAACCTGGTCGGCTACTGACTCGAGCGAATGCGAAGGAGAAGCGAGAAGCAATCACAAATTCAGAGTGGAACAATGGATCTCACTCTTTGAGCGGAGCTCAAGATCCAACAACAACCCTTGTCTTGTTTTCGATGTGATAGTATGCTGAGATCCGAGTCATGAATCCCCGACAACGCGGGAAGTAATACGTCCTCGACATATCAGTTAAAACCGCAAGCGGGGTGAAATGGAAGGGATTAAAATTTACCGTGTGATTTAAACTGCATATCCCCCATGTCTTGGGCACGAAGTACCAAAGTAGCCTAACCTCCATTACCAGGGGTGCTGCCCCTCTATGGCCCATTGGTTCATTGGCCTTTTGGAGACGGTCAACACATACAAAGATGGAGAGTCGAGAGAGTTTGGACCTCCGTGGCGCAGTGGCCGATGACCGATGACCTTTGAAAACATCCCTGTCGTAAGCGCGCAATCAGATCATCGTGTGGTCTCCGGAAGCCATGGAACCTTTCTGTTGAAATCCTTGAACTGGCACCGAGTCATCTATGATTTTAACGCGATCTGTGCTTTTGCCCATATCTGCTGCATTTGTAAGAATCATCTTGAAAAGCCACTGCTATGATCTACCTTACTAAATACAAAGAAAAGTGCTGACATCCAATAAAAGCACTGGTCATCCTCGGTCCTCGCTTCAATACATGGAATTATGATTGTCGTGATACAAGAGAAAGGGAAAGTAAAAAACCAAAACAAGACAAGACATAACATAAGAATACATGGCGCCCGGAGAAAAGAATACCAAAGTATGGCTGCTTTGTATAAACGCCCTTTTTTCCCTTACTCAAAGTTATCCGACCGATCGACCCAGATATCCTCCAACTCGGCAAAGTTCTGGAAGTGCAGAGGCCGGTGCTGGTCGTCGTAGAATCGAAGCGGAGTATCGATCTTGACGTAGATGGGCCTCTTCTCGACGCTGCCAAAGGAGCTGCCCATGAAACTATAGTTCCAGAGGTTGTCCTCGGGAACCAGGAAATAGCCGCGCACACGGTCACTGAGTAGCAGCTGGCATTTCACACCCATGCCGGTGGAGAAACCTTGCGGCTGGTCAGAGGTCATATCCTTGTTCTCAGCACCCCATTTATACCCGTCTGGGGTCAGGCCCCAGGCGGCAAGTGACACGGATCCAGGAGTAAAGGAGACGGTCATGGTCACGGTCTTCTTGTCCCACGACGGGTGTGCGTTCATGAGTCGAGCATGCTGTGTGACATCTGCCGCCGACATGTACGGCGGCTCGTTGCCCGAGACCGTGTGGATGACACCCAGCGGCTCCAAGTTGTTCAGATAGTCATGCTGAGGCAACTGGTGCGGCAGTTGGACATCCCGAGTGTTGCCGACCTGCGGAACCATAACGATGGTGCGGATCTCCTTGACCTGATCGTTGTCCGGCGGGGAGCTACCGTAGAGGTAGCCTGAAACCTGAACACGAAGATCGGCGATGGTGATGAATCGCTTGAGAATGTTCTTCGGCATGATGTAGGTGAAGCCTTCCTCGCGAACGTCATCCGAGGAAACATAGATATTGTTGGATCTCGTGCGCAGGTTCGAGGTGGCAATTGCCCGAGTGCGCCACTCGGTCTTCGACGCGAAGGATTGTTGCTCGTATTGCGACGTTGTCGTGACGATGATATCCTCTCCCCGCACGTTCTGAGTCTTGGTGGTCACGGCGGTGAGCTGCTTCTGCTCCTCCTGCTGCTTCTCGATCTCGGCCGCCTGCTGTCGCTGCAGCGAGGGTGCACTGATCTCCATACCCAGAATGATATCTCGTACTTCACTGCTGGTCAAACTCTGCACATTGACGTTGTTCTTCTTGCCGTAGTCGTTCAAGATCAAATCACGCAGTTGCACTTCCACCTTGATCCAGTCCTCGTCGGAGAGGGATGGCCAAATGTGATGCTCCTGGGTGATCACGGTCTTGTCGGGCCGGAGAATGATCTTGGCCTTGTCAATGTTGACATGAAGAGCACGGAGAATCAGAATCAAACGAGAAAAGGCAGTGTATGGGGAGATAGACTTCAACCACTCGTCGTACAAGTTGAATAGAACCATTTGAGGCTCGGTGGCACGGAGGATCATATCCGCAAGCTTCTCGACCTTCATAGCAGCCTGGAAGGGCAGCTGAAGCTCGGAAGCACGGATAGAAATGTTGGGGAAGTCAAGCAGGTGGACCTCGAGAGGATCGAGGAGACCCTTACGAGTGACAATGAGCTGCTTCGGTTGCTCTTCCACGGGCAGAGACCGAATAAGAGCCGCGACTTCTTCGGCTGTCTTCCACTTGGCCAACTGACCCAAACGCTTTTGACCTGCCCAGACGCTGGTGTGGATGATCTTCAGGAACAGTTGTCCAGTTCGGGGGTTGAAGATGAAGATGGCACCGTTGATGGGCTTGGTGGTCAGGTTACCCTCAAATGTCTTGTGAATGGTCACACGGTAGACATTGGTGTCATCAATGAACAGCTGAATCTGCGGGCTGAAGAGCTCAGAGTAGTTCTGGGAGTTGAGGAACTCTTGGTTGCTCTCGGAGGCGTATAGTTGCAGACCCTTGCGAATACGCTCACGCAGCACGTACAAGGCAGGGTTGGCCTTCATGATCTTGGCCATGGCCTGCTGAATCAGAGTCTTCAGACCCGGGAAGTACTGACCGTAGGAAGAGTACAAGTTGTATGAAAGATCGATGCCGATCATCAGTCCAGTCGCCGAGGGGTAGATACTCATGCTGTCCGTGGTGTAATCGAGATACTTGGCACGGACATAACGTTCAATGTCGTGAGAGTCGTAGTCACCATATCTCAACTGTACATCGAGCCAGAACTTGTTGGTCGTGGTAGGCTCGTAGGTATCCTTGGTATCAAATAGGAGAGATGGGCGAGTAACGTTCCACTTGTTGGTGGCGAAAAGAAGAATGTCTGCACAAGAGCTGTTCATCTTGTACGACTTACGAGGGTGAATCGTCTCCTTTTGAACAGCCTCGATGCCAAGCTGCTCCAGCTCCTGGTCAAACACCTGACACAAGTCCATGACCACCGACTCGTGAATCTTCTGCCACAAATGGGCACGGAAGATCTGAATCAGGGAGATCTTCAGGGTGGGGATTTTGCCGTGCAAGAAGATACCAGTCAGATCCAGCTGCACTTGGAAACCAACGTAGACGTTGGCACGGTTGATAGTCGGGGACCACCAAAGGGTGAATCGACGGTTAGGGATCTGGTTCAGACCGGACCGCTGAGCGTTCGTGAGCTTCTTGAACTTCATTGACTCTTCGAATCTGGTTGAGAGAAAAAAACGTTAGCTTTCAAAACAAGAACAAGCAGGGGATAGAAAGGGAAACGTACCCGCTAGCTCTCTCCCAGAACAGACCCTCCCAAGATGGGAAAGCCGTCGCCTTGAACAAGGTGTGTTCCAGAATAGTTTCAACACCACCCAGGGCCTGGATGACATCCGTCCGGTAAGCGTTCAGATTCCACAATTTACCATCATGGCGCTGACTAGTCCACCAGAAGGGGTTGCTCTTCATCAGCTGGTACTGCTTGAACTCCGCGCGAAGACGGAACCCCTTGTCGAAGCTGAGGGTGCTGCGGTCTTTCTGGAACAGGGTGTTGATACGCGGAAGACCGCGATCCCAGCTGTCCTCGAGATCCTCCAGAGTCAGGCGGCGGTTTTGCTGCTGAGCCTCCATGCGCTTCTGGGAGTACTCCATCCACACACGCTGAGAGTCGATGAATTCAGCCTCCCAGGGAATGATGTATCGGAAAATGTTGGGAATCAGAGTCTCCTCGTCATGAGACATACCCGCTCGGAAGTGGGTGATGCCAGTGTCAGTCTGCTTGGACCAGCGCTTGTCACTGGTGGGGATAAGGATGTGAGATCCTGAGATCATACCGAGACCTCCAAGCTCCTTAGGAGTGTAGAAGACAGCCGGAGGGAAACGAGACGGCATCTTAGAGTTCAGACCGATCTTGACACGGGTCTGGATCTTGGTCTCACACTTGACAATGGTATCGAGAAGGTTAACCGTCGACACGGCGGCTTCACGGTAGTAAGTGAAAAGCGCAATCAGAGCGGTGTTCCACTTGTTAGCGATCTTCGTAAACGTGGTGGATCCAGAGGACATGAGGATTTGTCGAATGCGGTTGTTGAATTTCTGGATGTCCTCCTCAGTGACCTGGAGGAAGGCATGGGCGGTACGCTCCTTCGAGGAGTTGTCAACCAAAGACCAGACGCTATCCTTAACTGAGAACTCTTCGTTCTGATTGCGAATCTTGGGAAGGATGCGGACCTCGAAACCACTCATGGAGAAGAGCAGGTTCGGGTTGTCTTTACTGTAGACGCTGGCGAATGTGTCATCCCATTCGATAGTGGTGATGGACCGAGGGAGACGGTTCTTCATATCCCAAAAGACAGCACGACCAAGATTGACATCGTGGCGCATCAAGCGCATTCGGCAGTCTCGAGGCCAGCACTTCTTATTTTTGTAACCTATGACATTCTCAAAGTTGGGATCCGGGTTCTCAGTCAAAAATCGCTGGATCAGATCTCGAGATTCGTCAGCTTGGAAACGGTAGAACACCCAAATCTTGTCCACGTAACGGGTGTAGAGACGAATGGGGTGTCGAGTCTCGGTGGCTCGGTCCTTGAACTGCAGGAAGTCATTAGGACTCCCGGGCGGTCCAGCCATTTCGCTAGCTCGCTGTAAGCCAAGGAGCAGCAGATCGATCATCAAGCCATAGTATTGGAACACAAAGCCAGAGAACTGAAGACCACGGATCAGTCCATAACTGTTGGTGTGATTCATATCTTTGTAGCTGAGCTGGACGTTGTTCTTGGAGGTAATGTAGTCTGCCAAGTTGTGATCCATAATGAGGCGAAGCATGCGGTTCAACAGAGTAAGATCAATCTTCTCATAGACCTTGGACAGCTCGGTCTCGATCATGACGTTGGTCTCACCATCGGCCGTCTCCCAGACATTGGACAGGTTGTTGATACCCTGGGTCCACTTGTAAGTCAGGAGTGGCGGCACTTCGGAATCGGAGGGCTTGATCCAAGCAGGAAACAGGTGACGCTGGTCAGCTTGGTACCAGAGATACTGATCCAGGTACGCATCAGTGATCTTTTCGATGGGTTCGATGTCGTAGACAGGGTTGATGTTGTTGTAATTGTCGTTCATGTCGATTCCAACTTCCTTGAAGGCACGCTGGGTTAGGAGGAAACGCTTGATTCTTGCCAGGGTCGTTCCGGGAGAGTCGTAAGCCTGCTCGATGAGAGCAAGTTCCTCTCGCTGGCTCTGGTTCAAACGGCCTTTCACGGAGTAGGACTCGCGGAGACGCTCGAGAGCCAAAATGAGAATCTTGGTGTCATGCTTGTATGACACACTGGGAAAAGGAATGGGCGAAAACTTGCGAGACTCCAGCCAGTGAACCATAGTCGTGTATATAGCGACGGCTTCCTCGGAGGAGACATAAGGACCATCCTTGAGATAGTTGTGCTGCCGTTCTTGCTCCGCTTTGAGCCAGAGACGAGTGAGACGACCCAAGTTCTTCTTTGCCACCGTCTTGTCCACAGTTGCGCCACGACGAATCCGCTCCCGGTTGTAGTGGGCAACAGAAATCCACCAATCGGCCTTGCTTTTCACGTATCGGAGAATGATGTTCTCGATGGGTGCAGGCAGACCAGGAACCTTCCAGGGAATGTTACTCTTCCAGCATCTCCATGCCTCGGATAGATGCTGCAGGACAACATTGACCTTGTTCTGTTTGATACCCTCGGGCATCATATCCATCAGATCGGCCATAACCGAAGCGCGCAGTTCCAGATCGAAGTGAGACTCCACGCGCTGTTTGGTCACTGTCTTGGCGACACCCTTGCTGTGGCGTCCCTCGAATTGACGAGATAGCAAGTTTCCAAGCCATCTCTCAAGCAGAGGGATAATACCGCGCATGAAGAACAGCCAGACCCGCCAGGCCGGGGCCCAGAAACCACAGCCGGGACCCTTGCCGACGGGCCCGGAGTTGAACCGGTAGTAGATCAGATGCTTGAGATCCTTGCACGAGCGGATCTGGTGCATCAGCTTGTACTTGTACCGGTACATACCGGTAAGCTGACCGACGTGGTTGAAGGCGTACATGATACCGTCAGCCAGTTGGAAGGCATCGATGTTACCCAGCCGATATTGGACCTGAGCATCGACAATCAACTTGGTGAGACGCAAGATTTCACGCATCAAGTGGAACGCATTTCCAAATCGGGACTTCTTTCGCTCCTTGGTGGTCAGGGTCTTAACCGGCTTCAAGTTGAAATTGTAGTCTAGATGCAGGTAGGTCAAGTTCTTTCGGTGAATCAAGAGGTTCAGCATGTTGAAACCCTGACGGCAAACCTGCAAACCAGCCTCCACCCAGTCAATCGTGGTCTGCTGGAAGAACTTGGTTGTCTTCAAAGTTCTCATGAGGTTCTGCTTGCTCTGGGCCTTCGACTTGCCCTTGTGCAACTCGTTGAGCACATATGTCTTGAGCAGTTTCTGGTAAGATACCCGGACCTTGACGGGCTGACCCTGCGGGCAGTGCTCCAGGTACCACTGCTTCACAAGCGGCACATCCTGGGCGCGAACCATCTTTCCGGAACGCTTGTCGAAGGGGTGAGGGGCCCACCAGAGAGCGATGGCAGAGGCCGTATCCTGAGTGTAGAGCTCCTCATCATCAAAGAAGGGCTCGACCTCTCCAGGCAGCTCAAAGTCATCCTCGTTATCCGGTCCAAAGATCTCATCCTCATGGCTGACAGTGATGTTCTTCGGTGCGACGGAACGAGAGGAGATCGGATTAATGACAGGGTCGAAGTAGAAAGCGGGAAGGTTGGGGTCTTCGGTGCGAACATAAACCACCTGGGGGTGGGAGTACCAGGCGATCTTCACACTACGGGGAAGGGTATTATAGAGATGAGGGAAGGTGACCCGGTATTCGGTCCGAATCGGGGCGCGGAAAATGATGCGATCGATGGCGTTGAACTCGCTGAAGTCCTCGTCATTGGGGTCGATATCCTTGTACAATGGCTCAAAACGAGGACCACCAGGGATGGCAACATTGAGGGCCTTTGCAGTGAAAAAGCTGTCGAGGTCGAACATGTGATAGTAGTTCTTATCGACCACGTCGCTGAGGAGCTGGTGACTGAGACGATGGAGGGTGGCCATCTGCGGCAACGACAGGTTCCAACTCTTATAGCTCGGTCCATTAACGTGAGGAGTATCGAGCAAGGGCCTATGGTCGTAGAACCATTCGTAAACTGCCGCATCTTCCTCCTCGTCCAGCTCCATCTGGATGGGTTCCAGCGGCTCGACATCCTCAATATTTTCCGACCACGAAAGGGGGGGTTCCTCATCATCGAACGGAGGGAAGCGCATGCGCTTGAAGTGTCTTCGATCACTTTTTTCGCGACGCATACACATCCACATCGTAGCCCACTGGGCGTGGAAGACCGGCTCGATAACGCGTGGGATCTCGTTGACGAGGGTCAAACATCCGTTGACGTGGTACAAAACTTTCACTTCTCTCGCGGACTCCCAGGGCATGGGCATGTTCTCCAAAAGCTTGAGGACTGCATGGGGCATAAACTTCAAGGCGCCGAGATAGCTACGCTTCTCGTTGGTGAACTTCTTCTGCGAGACGTCGCCAATATCCTTCACAATCTTTCGTAGGTGCTCCGGGGGCATGTCTGCCTTCTGTGTCTCGACAAATCCTCCCTTGCGCTTCTCGCCGAATCGAGTGCGCTGCGAGCGCAGCCATTCATGCTTCTTCTGCGCAAATTTTGCGACGTTCGGGTCGGCGGGTGGTTGGTAACCAGGAGGCGGCGGCGCCATCGGCATGGATGGAGGAGCTGCACCCCATCCTGGAGGAGGAGGAGGAGGAGGCAGAGATGCCATAATGGCGGTTGTTGATGGGGGAATCACCCTCCCTCCCTAGACGTGAGTTGGGCTCAGAGTCGCGTCCGGATCACGTCAAGAACCATCGACTCGCTAGTTTGACTGGTGTGTAAAAGTTAAAGATGGAGCGGGATGGATACACGCAGAAGACTGAGCGTGCTAGATGATGGAAAAGGGTCACCAACACCGGACACTTCGACACGCAAAGACAATCCTGCGACGCCGAACTTTGAGGTGGCGGGAACAGCTCATTACGTAACACTATTAGTAAGTACTACTTTAGCGTATAACTAGATATACCCGTCCTATAATTAGTTTCTAGAGGCAATATCGATAGGATATAAATAAAAGCAATACTTAATAGCTAGTAGATTTCCTAGCTATTATCCGTTGGAGAGAGTTATACAAGAATAACTGATTTTTGACCCTAGATTAGCGATAAGGGGTTAAACGGCCCAACTAATCTTGTCTAATAGCTAATAGCGCGTCCTTAGGGTATATATGCAGTATATATACGGAGTTTGCTATAGTAGCAAATAGGGTTAATAGAGCCTTGGTATCTAACAGAGCCGTACCTAACCCGGAGACCGAACTTCGGAATGTTAGCAGCCCGTAGCTTGCCCGAGGTTCGAATCTAGTACCAAGCTATAAGGACGTAGTATACGAAAAGTAGTCTGGATATTAACTATTATAATGACCTTATGAAATAGGGCTACTGTTCTCTCGCGCACTTCTACCCCGACATCAACATCAACCCCTATACCCCCACCTTTTATTCAAGTTTTCTGCCCCGCGGTGGGGGAATTCAGATGTGACGAATATGTATAGAGTATATGCCGAATTAATGTATACGGCCGGGTAGCAGAAAAATAGGGAGGGTGGGCCGATATACACTAGTGTAGAGTTCTTATAAGTCAAGCGATTGAAAAATTGAATCCCAGGAAGCTTGTAGTAGGAGCTACTCGGTTGCTGAGACTCTGGCAAGGGTACCCTTCGAGTTGGATCCTCATAGTAGCAATTGTCGTTTCGCTCGGTGCAGGCGGTGCAGGGTTCGTTCATATGGTATTTTTAGTGACGTTCATGACATGGCTTACAGGCATGGTCATGCTTTAGTTTGGATGATACCATACCCTGAGATATTCCGCAAGGGTCTAAACTAACTAACATGATCTCCCTCTCTCCAGAGCAACTCAATCCCGTCCTTCGATGTGTCCTCCGAACATCTGCCAAGACACACTGGCCCCTGCGTAAACAAATCTTCGTCGTTGTCATCCCCAGCTAGTGCTGGCCGCTTCCGGCTTGCCGGTGTAGTTGTAGAAACTGCAGTCATCTACGGATCAACCGTAGCAGTGATTGGGGCGGAAATGACTGGGCGGGAATAGTGGAAGCTTGGCGAGCTTCTCTGGATCACACTCTCGGATAGGCGGGCAGATCCCTAGCTCCGTCACCGGGCTGCCAGCGCTCTAGCTCGGCATTCGCGAATTCTGAAAGATTCGAGCCTGACGGAGGTGATTGTCACTTCAGGCCTGACGAAAGCCCAGTAACTGAAAGAAACGGTGAAATAAGTAAGGGAGAGAGGAAGAGGGCGTATTATCTGCAGATGGAGCAAAAGTCAGAGCCATGCTGTCTGCTATCTACACAATTCATAGATCAACCCCTTTAAGACTCTCCCCCCTACGTCACCTCCACCTTCATTCACTTAATCACAATTCCATTCACCATGGATCCGGAGGATCCAGATCCATCTGCAGCTGCAGCTGATTTCAATTCATCCGATCTCGAGTTTGAGACACCTCAAACAGAGCGTCGGACTCGTGGGCAGGAATCCATCGACCGTATGATTGAACGGGCATCAGAATTCCGCATTTCATCAAAGAGGACGGTTAAACAGCTCCAGTACGGCTCTGGAGTACCCTCCGTGCGAGAGCAGGAGGATAGATGGATCGCCCGATTTGAGTCATTCCGTCGAGACGTCTTAGGTCAAGTTCTGACCACACCATTCACTTCAGCTGACCTAATTCGTTTTCTTGACATCATCATCGATATTGTCAAACCTCCGTCGCCTAGCAGTACAGGGTCACATAGGATACCCCCCACGGAAAAATACGTCAAGCGTGGCGTGAAAACACTGATCGGCTACGGAACGTTTACCTGGAAAGACAAAGACTTCAAGATGACTCCAAATGACGGCCTTCTCTTAGAGACCTTCATCCAAAAGTGCGTTACAGAGGGTCGGCTACTCAAGGGCTATGTCAAAGACCGAGCATGGATTAGTTTCGTCACACTGTCACGAATGACGCGAGCATTTGTTGAGCACAACCTTACTTATATCCCTCGCGGCTGGGATACGGTAGTAAGTAAGTTGTTCGGGATCACCTTGATTGCGGCACTCGGGTGCCGAGGAGGGGATGTCGCGCTTAGTTCCGGATACAGAACTCAATTCATGAGATGGAGCGACATCGAGTTGGTTGTGGAGGGACCTACTGCGAATCCGGATCTGGACAACTTGAAGGCGACTATCACTATCCGCTACGCCAAGGGGAAGAAGAATTCTATGAACGACGACCTTGTGCGCTATCTAAGCCCGCTCCGTGCTCAGGATATTCACGTCTGTCCGTTGGCATGGTTGCTTGTCCACGCCCTCCGTCATGGCCTGGTCCATGGTCAAACACTCAACCAGGTACTTGATCGAGCACTCACAAAGCCCGACCATCGCATTGAATGGGTCCACCCGACCTATCCTGTGCTTCCGGCATTCACCGCAAATGGCTCAGTTAAACTCCGCTCCCCAGCGAGCATAGCGCAGCTCAATTCAACAGTCAAGGAGATGGGCCTAGTATCTAACATACTAGGGCGAGTGCATCTACATGCACTCCGGCTAGGGGCCGCTCGCGACGTGGCTCATCTTCCAAGGTCTGTCACAGACGGATCCGGAGTGACAACAGATCGAGAAAAACAATACCTCGACCACAATAATCGGGGTACTCGCCCAACAGCCCGCTACGTTGGAGACCCGACCTACGAAATGTACAATAGGAGAGCCGACAACCAAGGCAAGAAGCACAGACGAGAGCAGAAGTTTAGCTCCGGATCAGCGTTAGAAGCAGTTAACGCCCCTATCACCGAGGATGAGATTGTCTCCCAGAACGGGGGCATTCCTACTCTGGGCACCTCCGAGCGAACTTTAGCTATTAGAGCCATCAAGCGCAGACGTCTCGAGATTTTCAAGGATACCGCGGATCCGGAAGATCAGTACTCGCTTACGCCGCCACAGCCAAACAACCTCATTGCACTTACAGAAAAGTCAGCAAGCGATATCAACGCTAACCATCGACCCCAGCCTCAGGGCCACCTTTCCAATCGGTCTACCGACGCTTCAGTCCCCAACATCAACATGGCTATTCCCTCTCCGGATCCATCATACCCTAACGATCCTACTATCACCGAGGCAGACGTGACTCTGCTACAATCCACGATCTTCAACGTATCTTCGGAGAATAGCGACCTGACGGAAGAAGCTCTTGGTCTCGATGAGGAAATCGATCTAATCAGACTCGGGTCTGAGCGGGATACACCACTCAACACAGTGCGTACCTTTATTGACACATACACTCGCATTAACAGAGAGTTGCTACATTGTGCAGTGACTCCGGGCTGTGAATTTACATGCACGAGTTTGTGGTCGTTCCGGGAGCATGAGATTGACTGCCGAAGCAATGCTGCTGCTAGGGCGTCCTCGGCTGCCACGGCACAGTTATATAGCAGGTCGATATTTAGAGACGGTAGATCGCATGGTTAAAAGAAGATCCTCTAGCCTTCGGGAGGATGACCCTACACCTAGGAGGACGGACGTCCGCGCCGCGCGGTCAGTTGTTAGCTGGGCTCAGCATATTTTTCGATGTTATGGATAATCAATCCTATAGATATCTGTTATAATTAATTATATACGGTAGTGGCACTATTACAATTGTTTTCTTCCGTCAGCTAAGCTTTTCTCTTTATTATAGCTTCCCATACTTAACTTTATGTATTGCTACCTCTTCACGCTTCTCGGTATCTTCCAGAGCTATCTCTCAGTCCCTGCCCAGAAGAGTTCTCCTTCGACGACACACGCCTACTCTCACGAGCTTTCTTCTTCGCGTTATTCAACCTTTCTTTTCACCTCCCCCATACGACACGATACAGGAATCTCTTAACTCCGAAAGTAAGGATTACTCGCCTCCAAACGCGGTGACTCTGATTCAAGCGGCGGAGGACATTATTGCCAGCATGCAGCTGGCTAAACAGACCGGCATGCAGCCAGCTGAACAGAGCGTCGCCGACTTTCCCCAGTGAGAATAACACCACCTCGGATTCACCGAACACCGCACCTACGCCCCTATTTGTTGATCAGACGGAAGAAGCCATGCAGGCTGATCTGGCTGAGATGGAGGCTGATCTGACTGAGGATGCAATAGAGGTCGCCCCTTCACTTGGCTCCAGAGCCACGACTAGGGTGCTAACACGGCCGGAGCTTTTCCATCAACAATGGCACCTCTACATGCTAGGAGAGGCGCCCCCTATTGACGAGCGTCTTTTAGTACGGAACTCTGAGCCTGTTCGACAACGGGGGAGGCCCCGCGGCGCTGCCAACTTCGCGGACGTGGAGCCCTCCCAAGCATTGGATATACTGCCGTCTAGCTCACAGGCCGAAGCATTCGACCGTTCAGTCAATCGAGAGCCATCCGCCTTTGAGTCCGCACTCCTATCGCAAAGGGGCCGGGGCAGCCGCCGGGCCAGGGGCCAGGGCCGTAGCCGTGAAGGACGCGGTCAGGGGAGATCAGCGACAACACGGGCTTCGGGTGCATCGACAACGCAGGATTCGGGGCCAGCCATGACGCAGGATTCGGATATGTCGATGACGCAGGATTCGAGGGCAGTGCTAACGCAGGCTTTTGCAGGGACTCCAGTGCTTCCTTCGCTATCGCAGGCTATATCGCAGGCTATAACACAGGCTTATTGGGGGACTCAAGGGCATCCTACGCCGTCGCAGGCCATGGCTCAGCCTTATTTAGGGACTCCAGGGCATCCTTCAGCGTCACAGCCCTCGACACAGCCTCATTGGGCCCCAGTCATAACACAGGATTCCTGGGGGACTCCAGGGCATGGAGGGTCGACGTGGCAGGGCCGCCAGTGAGCTCAATTGGGGCCGTGTAATTAAGATTCTTATAGATTTAATACAGATGCATCCAAATGGCTTAATTGTGTAAAAGACGAGTGATTTAGTTGGGTTAAAACCTGCAAGTTTACTATGCAAATCAGAATTACACCTATACACTGCGTAAGAAACGGACGCCTCAGAAAACAGGCCGCACGCATTTAGACGGCAAAATATGGCTGCCTTATTTATGTGGGGAGGGGTGTGGTACCCTATTACATATGTAATACTTCTACAGTGCCATATTTTGGTTTACATATATAAAATTACAGATTTAGTGAGATTAATAATCGCACAATCGGATGCTATTTTAGTATTTAGTATAATAGCCCTTGGCGATCCGTACAGCCCTCAAACGTCTCCCCATGCTCAAATTCAACGCATCTATCTTCGACTAGTCCAATGCGTCCCAAGCTTCCACCAAACACCTTTTGAAGTAATTCCAATCCTCCTCGCTTCTTCCCATGTTAATTATCTCTGGATGGAGCTTCAAAAGTTTCCGTTTCAGCCAATTCCAGACGGGCTCGATCGGGTTTAAATCGGGGGAGTACGGCGGCCAATCTACGGCGTCAAGGAAAAGGAGCCTCAGGCTAAATCATGGATTCGTAGAAGCTAGAGAACGAAGACTAAAACTAAGCGGAGGAGAAAAGCTCCTTCCGGATCAAAGTGCTTCCAAGCCGTCTGTGCTAACATCTGCCGCCTCCCTAAACAAGACGGCGCCCTCGGCGTCAAGGCATTGGAATGGAAATGAAAAATAGAAAACTTGTGAGGAAACGTAGTCTTGCCGGAAACAACTTGGCGGCGACTCAGTTGGTGCTGTCACCGTGGGTGGTGTTGGTGCCGTCACCGTGGGTGGTGTTGGTGCTAGAACTGGGAGGAAAATGCTCTAGGCTTTCAAGAATGTTGGCCACCGCGTCCCGCATGGATGGCGACATAGTCGCATGGTCGACATGGTCGACATCGTTCTCGATATGGTGAACGCCTTCCTTCCACGCGAAGTAGTCAACCAGGTGGCGTCGCTCCGCCGTCGAGACGGCGGCGAGCCAACGGTTGACCTCTTGACAAGCGGGGGAGGGGTCAATCAAGTTGCGCAGGTATTGCACTTGTTCTTTACGCCAGCCGAGGCGGCTCAGCTCCAAGGCCTTCGGCGATTGGGAGACGGAAGCATGTAGATTAGCGAGAATATTCATGCCCAGTAGTGCTTCGATGGCTGGGCCCGCCTCGGGTGAGGACAGAGCTTGGGCGATGGCGGCTTGAATTGACGATCTTTCCGGAGTTGTAGTGATGGCGCCAGTAGGCTGACGGATTAAGTCCTTGGCCTTCGGGGCATTCCTCTTTCTCTTTTTAAAGCTGATCCGATGTTTCAAGTCTTCCTGGGCCTTGATCTTACTCCAGTCGACAGGCGGAAGGGGTTGAGAGCCGGTGTATGTCTGATAGCTACTGCCTTCAGTGGCTCCGGCTTGCGTCTGCCAACCGCGCAAGCGGTCTTGGTATTGAAGGGCGGCCTCGTCACGATTAAGGATCACCCAACACTTAGCGTTAGGGTGGCGACGGAAGTTGATTCCAATGCCAGCCTGTCGAGCGGCCTCGAGGAGATTCTCAGGGTCAGGGTTTGCAACCTCGGGATCGGCGAATTGCAGCGGCAACGGAGGCAAAGAGTCCTCATCAAGCTTCAAGACCCATCCTGCGCGGGCGACTGCGTCCGGCGACGCGAGGACAAGGCCAACACTCCATTCTTTAGGAATGGGCAAACCTCCAGTGGTCCTATTCACGCACTTGTCAAACATCCAGCCCATAGCGCGCCAGTCACTTCCACAGAGAATGCTTGCTCCTTTCCACATTGGGTGCCAGTGCAGCCCATGGGCTTCGATCACCATAGGAGGGTCTTGCGGAAGCCGCGTGACTCTGATGTCGCCGTGCTTGTCAAAGGCTGAAGGGTATGCTTTGTGCCGTTCATCTTGGGTCAGAAATAACGTCGACCAGAATACAACCTGGTCCGAGGGGTTGACCCTGTGGGGGGTCACCGTACGGACACCTTTGTCGTTTACGTATCCCCAGTTGCTCGGGTTGCTGATATCGAAGTGGTGCTTCTTGAGCTTCGTAGTCGATCGTAAAAAGGGCTTGCCATTAGGGTTGTCTTCTTCCCTCATTTGGGGTCCGTCACCGTCGCCCTCGCGCCAGGTACCGAAGCCGTAGTCTCGCAATTTCTTCATCGTACCTCAGCGACTGTTGTCGCATCCTCTTGATAAGCTTAACGGCCTTCTCTTCCGGAAGCGTGCCGTGGCGAGACAAAATGATTGGAGAGTCGGGCAGCACCCCCACGGAGTCACTGATTTCAGAAGCAGGCGAAGGGGGTGCCTGGTCAGGTGAGGGAGCGGTCTCCGTGGCAGGCGAAGAGGCTGCCTGGTCGGGTGAGGGAGCGGTCCCCGTGGCCTCTTCAGGTGAAGGCTCCATCTCCGTCACCTCATCGGTCACCGTGTGTAGAACAGGGGGGATAGGTGCGGTGTTTAAGGTGCTGTTATTCTCAGTCAGGGAGCGGGGAAAGTTAGCGACGCTCTGCTGAGCAGACTGAGTTCTCGCGACAGTGGCTTCTGCGCCTTGAATCACATTCTCAGTCAGGGAGCGGGGAAGGTTGGCGACGCCCTGCTGAGCAGACTGAATTCTCGCGATAGTGGCGTCTGCGGCTTGAATGAAATCCACCGGATCCGGAGGCTGGTAATCCTCCGTGTCAGAGTCAAGATACTCCATCGTCGTGTTGTGTGCCGAGGAGCAAGAAGAAATGCTGAAGGAAGCGAAGACGATGTGGAAGAAACTCAGTCCGAGTGAGGGAGCAAGCAAGAAATGCAACTTCCGGAAGATACTGGGGAGAATGAAAATAGTGGTGCAAACGAGACAGCTATCAGACGACGCGTATACGACACCCGCCAGACGCGTTACGGTTGTAAATGGAAGTGATACAAGAAGAGGGATACGTAGGCAGAAATAGCAAAACTGATACAGCGCGTGTAATCAAGGACTAATAATAAGGAATAAGGTTGTGACGCTTTTTGACTAACTGATAATAGCAGAGTTCCCAGACTCTGAATCACTTCCTCCGCTGCAGAATCCTGAAATTGAGACTCAAATTCTGCGTTCTTCTCTTCGGCGCCGAACATGTTGTTCTGGTGCACCTATTCGTCGTGATGAGCTCCGGCGTAACTAGAATCGGCTCAGTCTTCTCTAGAGACATTGCGAGACCCGAATCAATAAGCGTCATACACCCGGAGTCCAGGCAAGCGACCAGTAGATTCGACTGTCGTTGCAGTCCGACCACGGCGGAGGCGTAGCGCCATGTCTTGTAGGCATGACCTGGCGGTTGAGTCTTTTGGCATTCTGATTCAATCACTCCTAGTGCTTATGGAAGCAAATCGTCGGATCCGGAGACGAAGCACGCCAGCACTGCATCATCCACTCCCGTAAGTGTTGGTGGAGACGGTTATTCGAAGAGAAGGTCTGGGAACAGTGCATGCAAGTGACGACGACTGATGGGGCGGCGTTATAGCACGTAGGCTCATCATGCAAGTGATCATCACTATAAGGCTGATCCTCCTCTAGGACTCCGTAGTAGCCAAACTAGCCGTTATCCTATTCTTCCCTATCCGCTATGTCGTCCTTGTTCGAATAGGTATGCCGGCATCTCAGCGGAATTTGGATTGTGATCAGCAACAGAAGTGGCCTCTATATAAGTATTCGGTGCATCAAGGGCGGGCTCTGAAACATCACCTAGATATGCTGTCGGGCGATTCTGCGGTAGAACAATCAAGCACGTGACTTTAACTAGACCCAATCGGGACTAGCCCTCTTATACGCGGCGCCGGGAGCCATTAGTCACGCTAGTCCCAATAGGGTTAGCGGCACCTCGCCAAATCCGCGCTAGAGCGAAACCCACACAAACCCACGCAACCTGAACATTTTACCGTTCACAACCCGACGACGACAACGCCCTTGACCACCGAGGTTCAACCACAGTCACAATGGCGAACAACAGACTGCAATACGTGAGTGCTATTGCCTGCAATTTCTATTGACATTGAAAGTGCTGAATGCTGACCCTCCTGTCCAGCGCCGCCGGAACCCGTACGTTGAAAAAATTCCCTTTGCCTGATTCGACATTGGATACGATCGGATGAGACGAGCTTTGTGGTTTTCAAACGGCATATTGACGGTCTCTCTTGGATAGGTACAACACGCGGTCCAACAAGGTTCGCATCATCAAGACCCCCGGTGGCGAGCTCCGGTACCTTCACCTGAAGAAGAAGGGCACTGCTCCCAAGTGCGGTGACTGTGGCATCAAGCTCCCTGGCGTGAGTGCCCCCTGAGTTGAATTTTTTTTCGGGCTGTGTGCGTTTTGTGCGGGTATGGTGGTCGTGGGGTGGACACACTGAAGGGCCACGGAAAAATTCGAAAATCGCTCTATATCGACCGATGTGACCCCACGAGTCTATCAAAACCGAACACGACCGTCGCACAACCCCCATTTTCGTCATACGAGACCCAAATAGAACTAACAAGGGTGATCGCACAGATTCCCGCTCTCCGCCCCCGCGAGTATGCTCAGATCTCCCGCCCCAAGAAGAACGTCAGCCGTGCCTACGGTGGCTCGCGCTGCGCCGGTTGTGTCAAGGACCGCATTGTTCGCGCCTTCCTGATCGAGGAGCAGAAGATTGTCAAGAAGGTCCTTAAGGAGTCCCAGGCGAAGGCTGCTGGCAAGCGCTAAGCAAAGTCTGTTTCGTCGGTGTTGGTCTTTTTGGGGAGCGAACGTTACGGAAAAACGGTGGGAACGGTTCTTCAAGAGTCTTAAAAAAAGGATGATCAGGAACCGCTAGCACGCGAATCCATGATGGATCGTGGCTATGCAAATGAAACCCAAATTTACTATCTTCATGAGATTCCCACGAGAAAAGTTCGACTCGAGTATCCGTTTGTCAGTTCCCTGTATCACTCTGCTGTCGACATGTGAGACTCGCAACCACTGTGATGACGATGCAGTAATGTAGACCTCGTTGTCGACTATCCCAGTCCGAATTTAAGTAGAATGTAGCTGCAGCCCGGGAACTTTTGTGGTACCCTCGGCCCTGTTGAGTGATCCTCTTGAGTCCAATTACCATCGACGAGGGCATCTACGTCCACCCCGTGGCATCCGCACCGCATAAGTCTATACTTTGACCAACAGTCAACAGCCAGGCCATTGAATCAGTACATCCAACAGTTTCGTCCGCGACCAAGGACTGCATAGTATCCTTGTCTTAGGGCCTGGTCGAGAACCATCCCGCATAGCAGATTCAGCATCATCGCCAGACCGCCATGATACGGAACTCCGACAGTCGCGATAATTCCAGCCCGATGGAGGGTATAATGCACTGTACTATTGAACAAGGTATTAGCTTCAGCAGTGGCAGGATTCATTATCCGGGGCTCCCTGCTCCGAACATGAACAGATTAGAAATCAGACTACAGATACACTGTCCTAGTGTAGATTTGAGGCTACTTCTATTGGAGAAATTGACCCTTGTCGCTGCGCTATTTCTTGGGCTTGAGAACCCTGGGCAGTTTGGATATTCCTTGATACTAGATACGAGACTCGCATTAAGCGACCTGACTTTCAACCTCTAGGGCTCGGGATCACCTGCACACATTCTATTCGCAGGATAGCCGCAGGCCCACGGTGCACCGTAAGGTCAATGACACCCTTGAAAGGGTCAAGAGATTCATCGATCCATCTGCAGATCTCATCTAGGATTGAATAGCTCCCTATATGTGGCTTCCTCTATTGGGAATATCAAAGTGGATGTAGTTCCTCGGATATATCGTGAACCGGGGAACGCGGAAGACCTGCACTAATGCGCCCATCCATCAACCGACGAACTAGTGGCAGAAACACTCAAATCTTCGCTATCAGGTGAACATCTGAAAAAGAAAATCAATTCCGGCTTGAACATGGATCATGATAAGCTTATCGACTCGTCTATAATTCCCATTTCAGGCAGGTGGGTAGGTGCCTCGTTTCTTGGTCTGCAGATGTTCATGACAGAACGGAAGATCCGAAAAGTCAAAAGGAGTCGATCAAGGGCGGGACCATATACCGGGACGAACCTTGTGCGCATGTCATGTCTATTTTGACACTTTAAGGCTACGGTCCGCATCAAGGCTAAATCTGTATAAACGCGACAACATTTGAAGAAAATAAAGGAAAATAAGGGAGAGTACGACACTACGAGACGTCAAAGAAAAGCATTGTCCATGTATGACGGAAATCGGAAATCGTCAAGGGATCCCTGGTGACACCTTACTAGAAGGCATATCTTGCAAAGTACCAATAGCGAGTGTTCCTCCCGCTTCCATAGACTAATGTACGCCTTTTCTATCTACCTACGTGGCGATGAACCCTTCGTATTCACCCGTCACCCCCTTCGGACCCCTGACCGTTCGGCGTCCAATAGACCGAGAGGACTGCTCGGATTGGCACCACTTTTGCTTGTTTCTTGACCCTCCTGTCAACGTTTTCCCTTTTTTCAAACTGCACGAGCTGGCATTCTCGCGAATCATGAGAACCGGTCAAAGCATATGCCCCTCTCTATTCGGATCCACTTCGCCCACAACTAGCGCTTGTTCGGCAGAGGAAGAGTCTGAGCGCAACTAAATGCACTGTTGATAGCTGTCAAACCGGCCTGTTCCATTCCACAAGCGCCTAGCGGAACGGCAGGCCTCGAGTCGCCTTGGCCAACGCCTAGGTCAACATGAAAGGATAGAGTTTCGAAAACAATGCGAAAGGGATCAGACTCCTTTTTTTTCATCATCCTGGTGAAATACCGTTCACCACGAGCGGGATTGCCCTAAGAATCCCTAAATGCCCGTCTTGACAGCTGGAGGCTGGGGTTGGCTGCATTTCCCGGACTTTACCTAAGCCGGTCGATCATCACTTGAGGCAAAACTTTATCCCCCTTTCCCTTCATTATGAAGAAAGTGACCGATCAATTGTTCTGGGATCCATCCGGTTGGTAAACTGCAACATGATGAATTGGGCATTGCCCACGGGTTCGTGACGGCTGTTAGTGAACAAACTATTGACTACCGGTTCCCGATGCCCTGCATAAATCCTAGGGAAGCAGGGAACTTTGGGAGTGGGCCCGAACCGTAGACCTGGATTGTAGAGCTACTCAAAGAGAAGCGACAGGGAGACTCGTATCAGCTGGGAAAAAGAAAACAAAATAAGTGAATAGATCGGCATTAGAATGCATCACACATGATTCCTATACAGCTCTGACTGGCGACTGGCTGCAAAAAACTGACAGTCTAGAAGGGGAAAACCTTAGTACTCCGATGGCCACCTCTGCATTGGGTCCTACTTCATAGAATGTTCGTATAGTAGAATAACGGAGACATATTGCCATGGACCTCGGGAATAGGCAAACTCATGAACAGTAAAAACCGTTTTGCAAAAGAGCCTCATAGAAATGAATGACTCGGGAACGGGCATCAGCAGCCTATGGCAAAAGTACGGAGATGCTCGGTGAATCTCACGGATCTCACTGCCGAACTCACGAAGAGAAAATTACTAGAATCAGTCAACCGTGACAGGCCTGAGATTACTGGCAGCCCGCGTGGACTTCAAAAAATAAAATTGCATAAAAATAAAGAATTGCAAAGACGCTAGTTAAGTGGAAAAATGCGTGCTTAGGCACTTTTCGAACGGCCTACCGCAGCTGTCAGCTGTAAGTATAGGTACCTGTCACCCACACGCTCCAGATATAGCACATAGCGCATTCCAGAATAGGTTTACGGAGGTATAGAGATCGTATGAAAACGAGTTGATGCAAGAGGTAGGGGGAAAGTGGAGCCGCTACTTTCGGTACCATTCCCGAACCCTGCGATGGAGAAACGGGAAAGTGTCGATCATCTTTAATAGATCAACCGGTATGATCTTTCTTCAATCTGCGGATATGTTCATGAAGGCTGGGGCTTGACAGAGTGTCTCGAATACAAAGTATAGATTGTGCAATCTACCATCTACCATCTACCATTTACCATCTACGATCTGCCATCTACGATCTGCCCCACTGGCGAATGTCGGAGCCGAGGCCGGAGCCGAGATCTTGACAGGAGGCAACAAGCGGGGAACCTATATGATAAAAATACCGGGAGACAGTGTATCCGCGGAGACGCTAAGCCGCGCCAGCTGGACTGGAGCTGCAGGCTGTCGCTAGAACGGTTCAAGAGTGGCTTAATTAGGGGATAAACTGGAGAAAAGAAGAGATCACCGGAGAAGCATGTATTGGCTGGACCCCCGCCAACGTACAGGACATGCTGTACTCTGTGGCCAACACCGGTTGTATTGTATTTTGCTAGACTTTCCGAACGACTGATCTACAAGAACGAGGGCCAAGGCTGAGTGGTCCGACCCGAGTATCCGAGGCTCCTGACAATGAAGATCCAAAGTCTAGTGAATATGACAGCCCTGATGATACCCGTTTTGAGGATCTTCAAACTTGTTAACCTATGATACAACCCAATTTCTTCATCTGCAGGGAAAAAGAAAGAAAAATCAAGAAAGAACAAAAGCAATACAGAATGCACAGTACGAAGCAGATCGCTCGCAACTCGATGCCACTCCTGTTGAACGGCCGAACGCCATTTCCCAAGTCCAATGCGAATGTCATGCAGCCATTACCTCTAGTATATTCATGGATCAGATCCGTCGGCCCAAAAAATCAGAAAATAAAAAATCACCCATAAAAATCAATTATGCATGTCAGCGATCCGACCTTTTCTCCCTCGAATCTCATTGCTACTCTCCCCCCCCCCCCCCCCCCCCCCCCCCCCC